>Ga0233425_10007581_pt1 | contig 15130 bp, 13 predicted proteins | sample Watercolumn_Towu_2_FD_181712 | JGI IMG/M metagenome (GOLD analysis project Ga0233425, IMG submission 181712) | Freshwater microbial communities from Lake Towuti, South Sulawesi, Indonesia - Watercolumn_Towuti2014_140_MG | ecosystem: Environmental > Aquatic > Freshwater > Lake | place...
TCCCCGGCGAGGTCGTGGCCCTGCCCGACGGGCGCGAGCTCGATCACTGCATCCAGTGCGGCATGTGCACCGCCAGCTGCCCGGTGGCCGAGCTGGTGCCGGGCTACAGCCCCCGCCAGTTGGTCGCGCGCGCCCTCCTGGGGCTCGAGGACGTGCTGGCGTCCGACGACATCTGGCTGTGCGCGCGCTGCCAGGAGTGCGTGGCCGTGTGCCGCAAGAACATCCGCCCCGGCGACATCATCACGGCCCTGCGCATCCTGGCCCTGCAGCGCGGCCACAAGCAGTCGGCGGGGGCGAAGCACACCCTGGCGTTCCTGGCCAGCATCCAGAAGAAGGGCAAGCTGAACGAGGCCACGCTGCCCCTGCGCACCCTTGGCCTGGGGGGGACCATGAAGCTGGTGCCCTACGCGATGCGCATGATGGGGCGCGGCAAGCTGCCGCCCATGGTCGTCAAGCCCATCGAGGGCCTCGACGAGGTGCGCGCCCTGGTGGAGGAGTACAAGCGATGACGCCGCTCCGTTTCGCCTACTACCCCGGGTGCGCGGCCGAGGCCACGGCCAGGGAGGCCGACCGCTCGGCCCGCGCCATCGCGCCGCTCCTGGGCCTCGAGCTGGTGCACTTCGACCGCATGAGCTGCTGCGGCGCCGGCGTGCTGCACGAGGAGGAGCCCGAGCTGTCGGTGGCCCTGAACGCGCGAAACCTCGCCATCGCCGAGCGCGAGGGGCTGGATCTCCTCACCATCTGCAACACCTGCCTCATGACCATGCTGAAGGTGCAGCGCGACCTGGCCGCCGACCCCGCGCTCAAGAAGCGCGTGAACGCGAGCCTGGCCAAGTTCGGCCTGTCCTACGAGGGCAGGGTCAAGGTGCGGCACCTCCTGTGGGTGCTGCTCGAGGACGTGGGGGTCGAGAAGATCGCCACGCGGGTCGTGCGCCCCCTGAAGGATCTGAAGGTGGCCCCGTTCTACGGCTGCCACATCCTGCGCCCCGAGGAGGTCATGGGCTTCGAGGACGGGCGCAACCCCACCTCGCTCGAGCGCCTGATCGAGGCCCTGGGCGGGGTGCCCGTGGCCTACGACCAGCGCACCGAGTGCTGCGGCTTCCACGTGATGCTGGTCGCCAAGCCCACCACCACCTCGATGGTGGGCAACTGCGTGTCCGGAGCCCGCGGCAAGAACGCAGACGTGATGGTCACGCCCTGCACCCTGTGCCAGCTCACGCTCGACTCGTACCAGTACCTGGCCGACAAGCAGGCGCCCGAGCCCCTCAACATGCCCGTCCTGCACCTGCCCCAGCTGGTGGGGATGGCCCTGGGCGTCGACGATCGCGAGCTGGGCCTCAACAAGCACCTCGTACGGCTGCCACGATGAACCAGAAACGACGAATCGGCATCTTCATCTGTCGCTGCGGCGGGAACATCTCCGACGTCGTCGACGTGAACCGCATCTGTGAAGTGGGCAAGGACATGCCCGACGTTCAGTTCACGATGTGGAACTCGTTCACGTGCTCGGCCGAGGGGCAGGCGCGCATCCGCGAGCAGATCAAGGAGCAGAACCTCGACGGCGTGATCGTGGGCTCGTGCACGCCCCGCCAGTACGAGGAGCTGTTCCGCCAGACGCTCGCCGAGGCCGGGCTGAACCCCTACCTGCTCGAGATGGTCAACCTGCGCGAGCAGTGCGCCTACCCCCACCACGACGAGCCCGAGAACGCCACGGCCAAGGCCGAGCGGCTGGTGCTGGCCGCGGTCGAGAAGGCGCGCCGCCTGATCCCGCTGACGGTGAGCCAGGTCCAGATCTCGAAGGAGGTCGCGGTCATCGGCGCGGGCATCGCGGGCATCCACGCGGCGAGCACGCTGGCCAAGCTGGGCTACGACGTGCACCTCGTCGAGCGCGAGAACACCGTGGGCGGCAACATGGCGCGGGTGGTGAAGACCTTCCCCACCGACGACTGCGCCATGTGCACCATGTCCCCGCGCATGGACGAGATGACCAAGAACAAGAAGATCCACCTCTTGACGTGCACCGAGGTGGCCGACGTCAAGAAGGTCAAGGAGGGCCTGAAGCTCACCCTGCGTCGCAAGACGCGCTACCTCGACGAGGCCCAGTGCACGGGCTGCGGCAAGTGCACCGACAACTGCCCCGTGAGCCTGTACAACGAGTACAACCTGGGGCTCGAGTCCACGCGCAAGGCCATCTACAAGCCCTTCCCGGCGGCGGTGCCCAACAAGTACCACCTGACCAAGCGCGGCGTGCCCCCCTGCCGCGACGCCTGCCCCGTTCACCAGAATGCCCAGGGCTACGTGGCGCTGATCGCCGCGGGCAAGTTCCAGGAGGCCTACGACGTCATCCGGCGCGACAACCCGCTGCCCTCGGTGTGCGGGCGCGTCTGCAACCACATCTGCGAGACGGCCTGCTCGCGCTCGGTCGACGGCGGCGCCATCTCCATCCGCGCGCTCAAGTCGTTCGTGATGGAGCACGAGGTCAACGCCGTCGATCGCCCGCCCACCCCGCCCGCGGCCAAGCCCTTCAAGGTGGCCATCGTGGGCGGCGGCCCGGCCGGCCTGGCGTGCGCCCACGACCTGGCGCTGCACGGCATCCGCGCCACGGTCTACGAGGCCAACGACGAGCCCGGCGGCGTGCTGGCCCTCTCCCTGCCGCGCTACCGCCTGCCGCGCGAGGTGCTGGCGCGCGACGTCGACTACATCCGCGCCCTGGGCGCGCGCATCGAGACCAACCAGCGCATCGACGGCCCGCGGCTGCAGCAGCTGTTGGCCGAGAACGACGCGGTCTTCCTGTCGATCGGCCTGACCAAGGACAAGCTCCTGCGCTTGCCCGGCCACGACGCCGAGGGCGTGCTGCTCGGCGGCAAGTTCCTCGAGGCCTCGCGCTCGGGCAAGGTGCCGGGCCTCGGCCGGCGCGTGCTGGTCATCGGCGGCGGCAACGTGGCCTTCGACGTGGCCCGCAGCGCCCTGCGCCTGGGCGTGCCCGACGTGCAGATGATGTGCCTCGAGGCGGCCGACGAGATGCCGGCCCTGCCCGACGAGATCCGCGAGGGCCTCGAGGAGGGCATCCAGATCCACAACCGCCGCTCGCCCCAGCGCTTCGTGGTCGAGGGCGGACGCGTGACCGGCGTGGCCACCCTGGCGGTCGACCGCATCGAGATCGACGAGCTGGGGCGCCTCAAGCCCATTACGGTCGAGGGCAGCGAGCAGGTGCTGGCGGCCGACACGGTCATCTTCGCCATCGGCCAGGCCCCCGACGTCGACTCGCTCAAGGCGGTGGGCTTCGCCCTGGACGCGCGCGGCCTCATCGAGACCGACGCCGCCACGGGCCGCACCAACGTGCCCAAGCTCTACGCCGGCGGCGACGCGTCCAGCGGCCCGTCGACGGTCGTGGCCGCCATGGGCCTCGGCAAGCGCACGGCCCGCGCCATCGCCGCCGACCTGGGCGACGGCATCACCGACGTCAAGGTCTTCGGCAACTTCGAGGGCCAGGCCGCGGTGCCCGCCGCCGAGGCCGTCGAGCTCGGTCACCTGGCGGGCCACCAGACGCTGCCCCGCCTGCACCCCGAGATCACGGCGCCGGCCGAGCGCGCCCGCAGCTTCGAGCCCTTCGAGAAGCACTTCGACGAGGCCTCGGCCCGCGAGGAGGCCGCCCGCTGCCTGCAGTGCGGCGGCTGCTGCGACTGCCGCGTGTGCCAGTCGGTGTGCGAGGCCAAGGCCATCGACTACAGCGGCAAGGACGAGCTGGTCGAGCTGGTGGTGGGCGGCGTGATCGTGGCCACCGGTTTCAAGGACTACGACCCCAGCAAGCTGAACTACGGCTACGGCCGCTTCCCCAACGTGGTCACGCAGTTCCAGCTGGCGCGCATGCTCGACCCCATCGGGCCCACCCAGGGCCAGGTGGTGCGGCCGTCCGACGGCAAGACCGCCAAGCGCATCGTCATGGTGCAGTGCGTGGGCTCGCGCAGCGACGCCCAGGGTCGGGCCGACGGCCACACCTACTGCTCGCGCGTGTGCTGCATGATCTCGCTGAAGCACGCCGGGCTCATCAAGAAGAGCTTCGTGCCCGACGCCGAGATCACCATCTGCTACATCGACATGCGCGCCTTCGGCAAGGGCTACGAGGAGTACTACGACCGGGTCAAGGGCAAGGGCGTGCGCTTCGTCAAGGGCCTGCCGGCCAAGGTGCGCGAGGACGAGGCCACCCACGAACTGCGCGTCGACGTCGAGGACCAGCTGACCGCGCGGCGCCTGACCCTGAACGCCGACCTGGTGGTGCTGGCCACGGCCACCGAGCCGGCCGAGGGCGTGAAGGACCTGATGCGCATGCTGGCCATCTCCAAGGACGAGTACGGCTTCATCCGCGAGTTCCACCCCAAGATCCGCCCCACCGACACCACGGTGAAGAACGTCATGGTGGCCGGCTCGGCCCAGGGCCCCAAGGACATCACCGACACCATCGCCCAGGCGGGCTCGGCGGCGGCCTCCATGGCCGGCTACATCGGCGACGGCTTCGTCACCCTGAACCCCCTGGTGGCCCACGTCGACGTCGAGCGCTGCCGCGCGTGCGGGCGCTGCGAGACCTACTGCGAGTTCCAGGCCGTGACCGTCAACGGCGGCGAGCTGCACGCCGAGGTCGAGAGCGCGCTGTGCGAGGGCTGCGGCAAGTGCTCGGTGCTCTGCCCCACGGGCGCCATCTCGGTGTACTCGGCCCAAGACGAACAGATCGAGGGCATGCTGGAAGCCCTGAGGAACCCATCATGAGCTTCGAACCCGACATCCTGGGATTCGCCTGCAACTGGTGCGGCTATGCCGGCGCCGACGGCGCGGGGCAGGGCAAGCTGCAGTACCCCGCGAACCTGAAGCTGATCCGCGTCATGTGCCTGGGCCGCGTCGACCCGTCGTTCATGCTGCGCGCCTTCGAGGACGGCTACGACGGGGTGGCGCTGATCGGCTGCCACCTGGGCGACTGCCACTACGTGTCCGGCAACAAGAACGCGCAAGAGGTCGTGAAGAACGTCCGGGCGATGCTCGCCAAGCTGGGCCTCGGCGCCGACCGGTTGATCATCGAAGAGGTCTCGTCGGCCGAGGGCCCCAAGTTCGCCGTGGTGGTCCGCGACTTCAAGGCCCGGCTCGCCGAGCTGGGGCCGAACCCCATGAAGAGGGCCTAGGCCATGGTCAAAGCGCTCGCACCCTCCGACCTGCCGTGCATCCAGTGCAACAAGTGCACGCACAACTGTCCCCAGAACATGATCGACGAGACCTTCACGCCGCGCGGCTTCGTGCTGCAGGCGCTGCTGGGTGAGGCCCAGGGGCTCGAGGCCGGGCCCGAGATCTGGCAGTGCCTGACTTGCGGCACGTGCAAGTCGGTCTGCCCGTCCAGCACCGACTGGATCGAGCTGGCCCGCCAGCTGCGCCAGAAGGCCAAGGCCAAGGACCAGTACTTCGAGTGCAAGCACGGCAAGCTCATCCAGATCCTGCAGCGCCTGATGACCGCGCCCGACCTCGAGCAGGACCGCCTGGGCTGGGCCGAGGGCCTCGAGTACGCCGAACAGGGCGAGTGGTTCTACTTCACGGGCTGCCTGCCCTACTTCGACAACATGTTCACCTGGGGCTCGCACACCAGCATTGCGCGCGCCACGCTGACGCTCCTGAACCGCGCGGGCATCACCCCGGTCTTGTCGAACCAGGAGCGCTGCTGCGGCTACGAGTGCTTCTGGAACGGCGACGAGGCCACCTTCAAGAAGCTGCGCAAGCTGAACATCGAGGCCATCGCGGCCACGGGCGCCAAGAAGGTGGTGACCTCGTGCGCCGAGTGCTTCCGCACGCTCAAGGTCGACTACGCGCGCGACGAGGCGCTGCCCTTCGAGGTGGTGCACTCGGTCACGCTGGTGGCCGACTTCGTGAAGCAGGGCAAGCTGGCCTTCCGCCCCGACGCGGCCAAGGGCGTGACCTATCACGACCCCTGCCGCCTGGGCCGCTACGAGGGCGTGTACGACGCGCCCCGCGAGATCCTGAAGGCCGTGGCCGGCGATCGCTTCAAGGAGATGGAGCGGGTGAAGGGCGACGCGCTGTGCTGCGGGGTGGGCAACTTCTCGAACTGCGACGCGAACACCAAGTTCCTGCAGCACGAGCGGCTGCTGGAGGCCAAGCGCACCGGCGCCGACGTGCTGGTGACCACCTGCCCCAAGTGCCGCATCCACTACGGCTGCTACCTCGACGGCCGGCCCATCGAGCCCATCGACGGCCTGGGCATCAAGGACATCACCGAGATCGCGGCGGAGGCGCTCCAGCCATGAACCCCAGCTTGACCGACTTCACCAGCGCGCTGCAGGTCGCCGGCGTCCACGTCGAGCACCACAACCTGGCGCCCTACGCCTCCGACGCGTCGTTCCTGACGCTGGGCACGCCCGCCCTGGCCGTGTTCCCGCGCACCGAGGCCGAGGTGCTCACGGTGGTGGGGCTGGCCGCCAAGAACGGCGTCAAGCTGACCATGCGCGCCAAGGGCTCGAGCACGGCCGGCGCCTCGCTGGCCCCCGGGGGCGGCGTGGTGCTGGTCACCGACCGCCTGGGCGTGGTCAACCAGTTCGGACGGCGCCTGGGCGGCTGGGCGTTGAACCTGGTCACGGCCAAGGGCGCGGCCGTGCCGGTGGCCGAGCTCGAGCAGCACCGGAACGAAGAGATGTACGCCCGCGTGGGCGCGGCCCTGTCGACCGAGGAGCTCGACAAGCGCCTGGCGCCCCTCGACTGGCAGACGGCGGTCGTGCCCTCCAGCGGCTGGAGCACCATCGGCGGCAACTTCGCCACCAACGCCGGCGGCAACGGCACGCCCAAGTACGGCACCTTCAACAACGTCATCGCCCGCCTGCGCATGGTGGTGGCCACCAAAGACGGCGCCAAGGTCGTCGAGGTCACCGACCGCGACAAGATTCGCAAGATGGGCGGCGGCCAGGGCCTGTACGGCGTGATCACCGAGCTGGACGTGCGCGTGGTGCCGAAGCTCACGAAGGACGAGCTGTTCTCGGCCTTCTGCACCTGGGAGGGCCCCGACGTCGAGAAGCTGGGCGACGAGGTGGGCAACTTCATGGTGGCCATGGAAGAGGTCACCAAGCCCATCATCGCCGAGTTCATGATGGCCGACCGCAACCTCTTCAAGGCCGGCGACCCCATGCTCACGCACCCCGAGCTGGGCCAGCTGTTCACCTACCCCGACGGCTCGTACAAGTTCGTCATGATGTACCAGGGCCGCAAGGACGAGATGGACAAGCTGCCCGAGGTGGCCAGGCGCTTCCCGCGCATCGTGTACAAGGAGACCTCCGCCGCCACCTTCAAGCTGCTCCTCGAGCTGCGCAAGGCCTCCACGGGCAAGTCCCCGGGCCGCGTGGCCATCCCGGGCTTCGAGGACATCTACATCGAAGATCCCCGCTACCTGGGCAAGGTCTTGAAGGCCATCTACTCGATCACCGAAGGCCAGCTCCCCGGCCGCCCCGTGGGCCACCAGTACACCGGCGGCCTGGTCGTGCATTACCGCCCCCTGGCCCAGCTGACGCGCGCCGAGTACGGCACCGCCTGGGACCTGACCCAGAAGCTCACGGGGGCCGTCTGCCGCCCCGAGATGCGCACCATCAAGCGCCGCGAGCACGGCCTGGGCCTCGAGGTCTACGCGCTGTCGTCGGACGCCGAACGGGCGACCATGAAGGCGCTGAAGGCCGAGTTCGATCCCCTGAACGTCTTCTCGCCCCACCTCATGACCGAGAAGCCCGAGATCCACTTCGTGGGCGAGAAGCTGGGCGGGTACGCGGCGTAGGGTGTGGGTTCGGCTCCAGGTTCAGTCTACATCGCAGGATCGTCCCTCTTGGTGTCCCCCTAATCAAGGCAGCACCTTCTTCCGCGACCGCATGAACTCGAGACGCTGTTCAAGCGTCCAATCGCCGTCCTCTGCTCCCTGCGCGCACTTGTCGGGGCACAACGCGCAGAAGAGCCCTTGGCAAGCCCTCCAGAGCCCGGGCTCGCAGCCGATACCGAGTTCGTCGCCGGTCCCATTAGCCGCAGCGGTGGTCTTGGCCCAACGGACGGCGCGAGCGCAGGTTTCTGGCTTCACCGGCATGGCTTTGCTCGAAGCGATCAGCGCGACACACAGGGCGCTATCGCCGGCGTCGCATTGGCGATCCAGACCTACTGCCTCCCCGTGGCGTAGGCCGTATTGGACACATGCGTCGCGACTTCCCTCCAGGCAGGTCACGCGACACTGATCGCTCACGAACCCGGCCAACGGTTTCAATGGAAACAACCCAACGAACAGGGCTGCGCCTGCTACGGTAGACCACGTTGTCCAACGCCTCTGTTTCGCGAGCAAGGAGAACACCACGAATAGGACCGGGCTGATTACCGCCAGCACGAACGACCATCCAAGCAACGCATCCAGCAAATCGTGCCAACCACTCCGCGCCCAGCACCGGAAGTTGTCACCCCACATGAGTGCGAACGTAAACAGTGCTAGATAGAATCCTACAACCGTCGCGAGCGCCGTGCCGGTTATCAGAATTCTTGCGATCCGGGGGCGGGATTCGAGCAGACGCATGGTTTAACTATTCTCGAAAACCCGATGATTGGGCAACCGCGAAGTTACCTCCTGTGCAGGTCGTCGCAGCTTGACCAAGTGTAGACGGTGGCTGGCGTCCGACAAAGCCAGCCGACCGCTTTCGGTACCGGGCAGGGCATCGACGTCGCCGAGGCGGGCGACGAGGTGGACAACTTCATAGTGGTCCAGGAAGAGGTCACGAAGCCCGTCATCGCCGAGCTCATGAGGGCCGACCGCAACCTGTTCCAGGCCGGCGACCCGATGCTCCCGCACTCCGAGATGGGCTCGCGGTTCACCGGACCCCGCGGCTCGGACGAGTTCTTCGTGATGTACCAGTGCCGCAAGGACGAGATGGACAAGCTGCCCGAGGTGGCCAAGCGCTTCCCGCGCACTTCATGCCATCCGCACGTCCTCCTCGACCTTGACCGGCCCGAGAGGCACCGCCATACTCGAACCAGCGCGGCGAACGGCCGATGGAATGTCCCATGCGCGATACGCGAACCTACGATGATGGCGTCCTCCAGCAGTTGGTCGAGCGCCTGGTGGCGGCCGTTGCGCCTTCTGAGATTCGCCTCTTCGGGTCTCGCGCACGGGGCTCGGCGACTCCCGACAGCGACTACGACCTGCTCGTCGTCGCAGAATCGAAGCTCCCGCGGGTTGAGCTGGCCTTTCGCGCCCGCAAGGCCATCCGCGACCTTGGGGTGGCCGTCGATCTCGTGTTCGTGACACCCGACGAGCAATCGCGTTTATCGACATGGAGGAGCTCGGTGGTCTACGACGCCACCCACGAGGGAAGGGTGGTCTATGCGACGGCGTGACGACCCGCAGGTGGTCGCATGGTTTGCGAAGGTCGCCGACGACCTCGAGACCTCCGAGCGCCTGCTAAAAGATGCACCCCATCTTGCGGCCGTGATCCAGTTCCATTCGCAGCAGGCCGCTGAGAAGACCTTGAAGGCCTTGCTGACCGCCCTCGACGTGCCCGTTCCGAAGACGCACGACCTGGACGTACTGGTGACCCAGTTGCTGCCGCACGCGCCCGAACTGGCGACGGTGCGTGACGCTGCGTCGTGGTTGGCGCCGTTCGCGGTGGACTCCCGATACCCCTCTTTCGTACAGCCGGACGCGAACCCCGAGGCAACGGCTCGTCAGGCGCTCGAGTATGCACGTTCCGTCCTCGAAGCGGTCGAGACCCTCCTCTCTCGCGGTGTGTCGACCGAAGATGACGAGGCGTGACGGGAGGGGAGCACTACAGCCTGCCGCTCCTTTACGTCGCGGTCCTCTTCGACGATACTCTCCATAGTCTTCGAAACGACGAAGTGGGTCTCATGTCGAGCCGGATCGCGCCCGTTGGTCCCGAGTTCCTCGCGGACGTGAAGGCCAGGCTTCGCGCCGCCCTGGGCGCTCGATTCCGGGGCGTCGTGCTCTACGGCTCCGAGGCGCGGGGCGACGCCCGCGACGACAGCGACATCGATCTGCTGGTGCTGCTCGATGGGCCGGTCCAGGTGGGCTCGGACTCCCGCGCCATCATCCGAGCCCTGTATCCCCTGCAACTGGACGTGATCCGGCCCCTCCACGCGACCCCGGTCTCGAACGACGAGTTCCTGGCCGGGGAGTACTCGCTGTACCGGAATGCCCGAGCCGAGGGAATCGCCGCATGAACCGGGAAGCGACCGACTACTGGCAGCGGGCTCGGAAGGCGCTCGCAACGGCCGAGACGCCGGTCGCGCTGGATCCCGACGCCGCCGCGTCGCGCGCCTACTACGCCGCTTTCGACGCCGTCTGCGCCTGGCTGGCCACGAGAGGGGTCACGCTCACGCGCCACACGGCGGTCGAGGCGGCCGTGCACCGCGACTTGGTGAAGGCCGGGCTCTGGGCCGTGGAGCTCGGCGCCGACTTCTCGTTCGTCCGAGGGCTGCGCTGGCAGGGTGACTACGGCGGCTCGTTCCACGTCGACGAGGCGACGGCCAGGGAAGGCGTCGAGGCTGCCGACAGGGTCGTCGCGTCCGAGGCGGACCTCGACCCCGAGCAAGTGACCTGACCGCGCGGACGTGGTCGTCCGCAGCATCCCCGAAGGCCAGCTCCCCGGTCGCCCCGTCGGCCACCAGTACACCGGGGGTCTGGTCGTGCCCTACCGCCCCCTCGCGAAGCTGACGCGAGCCGAGTACGGCCCCGGCCTCTGGACCTGACCCAGAAGCTGACCGGGGCCGTCGTGAAGCCCGACATGAAGACGGTGAAGCGCCGCGAGCACGGCCTGGGGCTCGAGGTCTACGCGCTGTCGTCGGACGTCGAGAGGGCGACCATGAGGGCGCTGAAGGCCGAGTTCGATCCGCAGAACGTGTTCTCGCCGCACCTGATGACCGAGAAGCCCGACATCCATTTCGTGGGCGAGAAGCTCGGGGGGTATGCGGTGTAGGCGGGTCTCCCCCGCGGACCAGTGGTCGGACCGCCGAGTGCCTTTCGGACCACCGTAGACGAAGCATACACGGTCGCTCGCAGGGCCCCTGAACCGTCGCGGCGTGCGGTGGCCCGCTCGTGGGCGAGTCCGCCTCGGTTGCGTGGCACGCGACGTGCTCCTGCGGCGGGGCATGACCGTCGCCGCACTCCACGACCTTCCGCCGGTCTGCTTCGAGCTCTCGCCCGGAGCGGCGGAGCGACCCCTCCCTGGCGGCTATCGACGTCGCGAGCCCGAGAAGACGGCCCTGCATGCGGTGGTGCGCGAGAACCTGGAGACGCTGCTGGAAGAGGCGCGGGAGCGCAGCGAGGGCGGCTACGGCTACCCGGCCTTCGTCGAGAAGGAGTTCCGGCGCTACCTGGACTGCGGGCTGCTGGCCCACGGCTTCGCGCGGCTGCGCTGCCCCACGTGCGGGTTCGAGCGTCTGGTGGCCTTCTCGTGCAAGGGTCGCGTGTGTCCGTCGTGCTGGGGCCGACGCACCGCCGAGACGGCCGACGACTTGGTCGACCGCGTGCTGCCCGAACCGGTGAGGCAACGGCTACCCCCAGAGACGCGAAAGGCCCCCGGGTTTCCCCAGGAGCCTCTCCTTCAGAGCGAGTTCGGTGGAGGAGTAGTGGACGGGCGAGAACCAGTCTCCGTTTTTTCAAGACGTGGAGGCGGTGGCGCGGAAGTCATTGGGAATGCTGGAGAAAAATGGCGCAGATCGCCGAGTTCGTGGGTCGTTGTGACCCGCACGAGGGGATGGGGGCAGAAGACCTACTACGCGCCCGGACCGTCGCCGGCCGAGATGCCGTGCCGGCCGTCGCCACGGCCCACATTCTCCTTGACGGGAACCTACGTCGACGCCCGAATATGAACGAGCAGGACGACCTCGCAGGTGATCATGGCGCCCGGTTCCGACCACGAACGGGAACGACTCCATCGTGTCATGCTGAATGATGCCCCGGTCGCCACGCCGCAGGAAGACGCGGCGGACGTGTGGGCTTTCCTCGCCGAGCTTCGTGCCGCAGGGATCCGAGACGTGCGCGGGCACTTCGTAGCCTTGGCCGAAAGCGAGAAGAGATACCGCGAGTTCGCGGACCTGCTTCCAGAAGCCGTCTTCGAGGCCGATCTCGACGGCCGTTTGACGTACGTCAATCGCGTCGCGGTCAGGCTGTTCGGCTACTCACTCGAAGAGGTCGCGGCCGGGATCACGCTGGAGCAGATCGTGAAGACGCCCGACCGCGTAGGGACGGCTGCGCCCCTGGACCTTCGGCCAAGCGAGGGGAGCACGAGCGTGGAGTACGCAGTGCACCGCAAGGACGGTTCCACCGTGCCGGTGCTTGTTCGCATGGGCCCGGTGATGAGTGAGGACCACGTGGTCGGGCTGCGAGGGGTCATCGTGGACCTGACGGAGCGCAAGCGGTACGAACAAGCCCTTCGCGACCTGAGCACTCGACTGACCGAGGGCATCGAAGCCGAGAGGCGCCGCGTCGCGGGTTTGGTACACGATGAGATCGGGCAGAACCTGGCCACGATCGGTGTCGACCTGGCCTCGCTGAACATGGCCGTCGGCGCGTCGCTCACCGAACCGGTTCGAACCCGCCTGACCACTACGGCGCGGTTGGTAGAAGAGATGATCCGCACGGCTCGCACGCTCGTCTGCGAACTGCGACCGCTGTTGCTGGAGGAGTGCGGACTGCCCGCTGCGTTGAGGGCTCTGGCCAGGCAGTTTTCGAACCGTTACGGCGTCGAGGTCGTGGAGCGCATCCCGGAGCTCGATAACCCGCGTCCCGACCGCGAGAAGGCATTTCGCATAGGATATATGACGGATCCGTTAGGGAGCGCGTCTTACCATCAGTTAGTTACGCGCCTCGTACACGTTGGTGACAACCTGGTTTCGCCTGTACTGGCTAGACAAGATATTGTACATTAGGAATCCGCTTCGAGCTGGGTAGACAAAAAGGCCAGCGTTTCGATAGCGATGGATTCGGCTTGTGGTAACGACATGATGGCGGTGTGGGCGGGGTGCGCGTCTAGCTCAGGTCTTGATCAGTGCAATGTATCCGCTCAGCAGGTTCCTCAATATGACATGAACATTTCTCTGCGTCCGATAAGGTGGCCCCTGCCATGAGGCTCCGACGTGCGGCTGTAGGCGGGCTATTCTTGGTGCTGTATTGTGGAACGTGCAGTTCAAGCCATCGGTACTCCGGCGACGCGGTCGCCGACGCCGATGCTGCGTCCGATGTGCTCGACGCCAAAGATGGCCTCGGGCCGGATACGGTGGAGACCAGGGAAATCGATACCGGTATCGATGTCGGCCCTTTACGTCCTACGCTTCGTCTATATCGCTGTGCCGCAGCATACGAGGGCTGCGCTGACGTCGAGACGTTGGTTACGCCTTACGTGAGGCACGACGCATGGTTGATCGGAAAGGTCGAGGGCGGGCCTACGGGCAAGCCGGCAACGGTTTCGATGCAGATCGGTGGCGAAGCGCGACTATGCGACGGTGCCGGGCTCGACGAGCGCTCGTGTCGCGTAACGTTCGCAACTCTAGGGCTGCCCGAGACGATCTCGGTAACCGTCGTCGTGACATACGATGACGGCGTTGCGACGACCTTCGAGAAGAATTGGACGCTGCCGGTCTTTGATTGCGCGGTCGACGCGTCGCGTTCGGTATGTCTCGACTACGGGGGTTGGGAGGCTCAAGACGACGTTCCGATAACCATGCCCGCCTGGAAATGCGATTACGGGTGCTTCGAAGCTGACGCCAGCGCAGATGGTAAAATTGTAATTATAGCGATAGAGAGCGTGTTCGAGGCGGGCGATCGGTGTCGCGTGTGGCTGGCTCAATTCGAAGCGGACGCCTGGTCGACTCAGGTCTTGGAGGAGATGGCACCTGATCCGACCGTCCTTCCGAGTTGCCGTTCGCCACGCATGGGCATTACTGCGGGGCGCGACGCCGTGTGGATTACCGACGCGCTCTCGGTGCCAGGGCTTGCGCAGGACGATGCGGGGCATACGCTTTCCATCGCGGAGGTGTCCGACGCGGGCATCGCGTTCGAGACGATTGACCTGTGCAAGGTCTGCCCGGCGGACTACCCGTGTCCCCGCGGTGGATTGGTCAACCCGGTGGTACGTGTGGGCCCGGATGGTACGAAGCACGTGTTCGTCGCGACGAGCCCTTCCCCGGGCTTGTACCTAAAAAACGCCAGTGATGGCTGGCGATGCGAGGTCATTCGGGTGCCGTATGGGACGGGCGAGTGGGCATACGAGGTCGATTCGTCGGTCCGCATGGAGTTGGGCGCCGGTGGTTCGGTTCACTTGGCTTACGTGCCGACGGAGGCGGACAGCGTTGTGTACATGACCGGGACGTTTGGCGATTGGACCGATCTCGTTCTTCCGTCGGGCTTTGCGCCGCAGTTGGCGCTTGGCGTCGACGATGCAAACCGGGCTCACTGCGTCAACGTGCGTTTCGATGCGACGGTGATGAAGTACCTGATCGACCACGGCGTGGCCATCTCGCAAGAGGACCTGACGGCCCAGGCCGTCGCGGCGTGCAAGGATAATCCATCGTGCCACTATCCGTCGCAAGGAGCGGGGCAGCCAGACGAGTACCAAGTCTATCCTCAAGACGTAGCGCTCGTGACCGATTCCTGCCGACGCGACCATGTGCTCATCCCGTCGAGCGGTTTCGAAACCGTGTATTTGACGAATCTACATGGCGCGTGGACGGGACAGCCCGTGCCAGAGTTCGGTAGCGCCGAGGCCGGGTACTCACCTGCGGCGCCCATTCACATCTTCCAGACGCCGAACGGCGATTTTCATGTGGTATACTTGGAGACCTACTCCTCGCCTCAACCTCTCCAAGCTCGGATTCGTCACTGGATCCGAAGGTGCAAGGAGACGCTAGTCGAGTAATGTGGTGCGCCGACGCCGGGCGGCGTGTAGCCACGATGTTATCACGATCGCCGGGTTTGTCTACTTGTCCGGTCGTATGCGTTCAGCCCCCACCCCGAGCGTGAGCTGACCAAGAAGTTGACCTTCGGTGGCGTCGTGGCAGTGTCCGTCCATGCCGAACCCGCCTCCACCGCTTGCCGGCAGCCTCGAACAAGCCC
>Ga0233425_10007582_pt1 | contig 15127 bp, 2 predicted proteins | sample Watercolumn_Towu_2_FD_181712 | JGI IMG/M metagenome (GOLD analysis project Ga0233425, IMG submission 181712) | Freshwater microbial communities from Lake Towuti, South Sulawesi, Indonesia - Watercolumn_Towuti2014_140_MG | ecosystem: Environmental > Aquatic > Freshwater > Lake | place: Indonesia...
CGTATCGAACGGTAGTGGAAACAACACTCTGGCAGTGAACAACTACATTACCGTTGTTTCAATACCAGCATCGCCCCCTTCACCTGCAGGACCTTCATCGGTTTGTGGAAATACCGTAGGTACTCTTTACAATACATCAGGATTATCAGGTATTTCGGAATATACCTGGCTTCTTGAACCCAATGAGGCGGGCAATGTTACAGGGTCAGGATTAAATGCGACTGTTGCCTGGGAGGATGGTTTTCTGGGTGAAGCCACCCTGAAAGTTGCCGGATTAAACATCTGCGGAAGCGGCTCCTATTCGGCACCGCTCAATATCTTAAGATACCTGCCGGAAGTTACTCTTGATACCTTTAACTGGGTTTGCTTAGATTGGCCTGCGTTCGAGTTAACAGGAGGCTTACCCGAAGGAGGCACTTATTCAGGTCCGGGAGTGGATAACGGGTGGTTCGATCCTTCCTTAGCGGGAATTGGCACACACACCATTACATATACTTACTCCGATCCAAACAATTGTGAAAATTCTGCAACCAATACTATTTTGGTTGACCCCTGTACTGGTTTCGATGAATTAACCGATTATGCTTCGGTATGCATTTATCCAAACCCGACGACAGGAATAATCACTATTTCGGGAAAAGATGTTACCGGGGAAATGGAGGTTACAGTCGTTAATTTGCTGAACAAAACCTTATATCAGGGAACAGGTACGACTGCCCGAGACAATGAAATAGAAATAGATTTAAACAGCCTGAATAAAGGAATTTATTTTATCAGGTTGAGGAATGAAAGAATTGAAAAGACGATAAAAGTTATTCTCGAATAATTCATTTGAATGGTTTTTTTTTAACATTATAAATTAATCAACATGAAAAGAAAAATATTACTTCAGTTGATGACGATCGTGTTTTTCCCGTACTTGTTGCAGGCTGAATGGATTCCGCTGAACAAGGAAAAAACATCATCCGTACCACCCAATGTTACTCTTATCAGTGATGATAATGCCAGTACAATATTAAAAATTGATTTCTCCGGATTCGATTTAAAAGATTTCCGGACAGCATCGGCAAAATACCAGAAGGTTGATTTGTTGAGTGAATCCTTCACCAACCAGCCTGGTTTCCCGGAATTGCCCTATTTGGCAAAAGTTCTTGCCATCCCTGACCAGGCGGCTATTTCAGTTGAAGTTATTGAAACCGGGGAGATGCAGACCTTATATAACATCCATCTTCCACCGGCAAGAGACAGTTGGTTCGAAGGCTCACCCGAACCTCTTTTCACTGAAAACGAAAAAGTTTATCAGTCGCAGGACCCTTATCCCGGAGTCTTTGCAAAACTGGACGATCCCTCGGTATTCAGGGATTTCAGGATTACACGGGTGTCGGTTTTTCCGATGCAGTATTTTCCGGCTAAGAATGAACTGCTGGTTTTCAATTCCATTACTGTTGAAATTAAATACGGAACCGGCGAAGTGATTAATCCAAAAACTACAATGCAGAAGCCAATTGCTCCTTCTTTCGGAGCTTTATATAACAATTTTATTCTCAATTATGAAAATGTACTCAATAAGAATTATGGCGGAAAGGAAACCGGTCATGATCTGATGCTTTGCATCATGCCGGATGGATTCGTTACGAGTTTCCAAACTTATGCTGACTGGAAACGACGCAGCGGGATCGATATTCACATAACAAAATTTTCGGATATTGGAGCAACAGCGACCAATTCTGTAACCATTAAAAACCATATTACCGATGCTTACCACAACTGGGCGGTTCCGCCTACTTATGTTCTTGTTGTGGGCGATTATGGTGTTTTTCCTGACACAACGGCTAACGGTTATGTCAGCGAAAATTACTTCGTGGAAATTGATGGCAATGATTATTTCCCGGAATTGATGATCGGCAGGTTCACGAATGAGAGCGATTACCAGATGCAGGTGATGATCACCAAATTCCTGAAGTACGAAAAAACACCCTATGTTACCAGTACCGATTGGTTTAAAAAGGGAGTGTGTTGTTCAAATAATGCATACCCTTCGCAGGCTGAAACAAAACGGTTTGCAGCAGACCGGATGTTGGTGGACGGCGGATTTACCTCGGTTGATACCATGATGATGCCTGCAAGCGGATGCCCTTACACGCTTACCGATGTTAAAAACGCAATCAACGCAGGCAGAAGCTTTTTAAACTATCGCGGTGAAGGTTGGTACACCGGCTGGTGGGCAAGCTGTTACCAGTTCAGTGTATCTGATGTTACCAGCATTGCAAATGGCGAAAAATTCACTTTTGTAACAAGCATTGGCTGCGGTGTGGCGAATTTCACTTCTACTACAAGCGGCAATTGTTTTGGTGAAGAATGGCTTGAAGTAGGAACCATCGGAAGCTCCAAAGGTGCAGCAGCTTTTGTAGGACCGACAGGTAACACACATACGGCTTACAATAACAATATCGACCGCGGCATTTACGTGGGAATGTTCCAGGAAGGACTGGAAACACCCGGTCAGGCACTGCTGAGGGGCAAGCTATACATGTACAATGTTTTCGGCGGCGGCGATTCTTACGTTAGTTATCATTATAAAATATATTGTGTATTGGGAGATCCTTCATTGCATATTTGGAAAGAAGTACCAAAGGCAATTACAGTCAGTTATCCTGCACTTATTCCACCTGGAAGCAACCTTGTTGAATTTACTGTTAATCATACCGCTAGTGGCTTGCCGGTTGCCAATGCTGTGGTTTGTGTTTCCGGAACGAATATCTTCACAACCGGAATAACCGATGCTACCGGAAAAGCCTACCTCGACATTTTTTATGAAGTCGAAGAATCACTGAATGTAACTGTTCGGGGTGGTGATGTAATTCCTTATCTTGGTATTTTGAACGTGTTTCAACCAACTGGTCCTTATGTAATCAGGGAAACATATTCTCTGAATGATGTTTCCGGAGGCAATGGAAACGGGCTGATGGATTACGGAGAATCCATTCTGTTGTCATTGACAGTTAAAAATGTCGGGACTCAACCTGCTCCTAATGTAAACGTTACTCTTTCAACAACCGATCCTTACATCACATTTACTGATAGTTTTCACAGCTATGGAAATATTGCAGCAGGACAAAGTATCCTTGCCACTAATGCATTCGCTTTTGATGTTGCAGGTAATATCCCCGACCAGCATATTGTTGTGATGAACGTTGCGGCTGTGAGCGGAACAAGCACATGGAACAGCAATTTTTCTATCATTGGCAATGCCCCATCCCTCTCATTGGGCACCATTACGATCTCCGATCCGACAGGAAATAATAACGGACGGCTTGATCCCGGCGAAACAGCAAATATTACTTTCCCTGTGGAAAACAATGGACATTGCCTGTCGCCATCAGCTTCTGCTGTTCTTTCCTCGCTGTCACCCTACATTAATATTTTATCCGGAACAACAGTTTTGGGTCAGATTGCTCCAGCAAATACAGTCGATGCTGTTTTCAGCATTTCGTGCTCTCCATCAACTCCCATCGGACAAACGGTTGACCTGACAATAAGCGTTACAGCCGGCAATTACGGCTTCAATTACACACATAATACCCCTGTCGGACTTGTTCTCGAAGACTGGGAACTCGGAAATTTCAGTCGCTTTCCATGGACATTCGGTGGTAATGCCAACTGGGCAGTTGTTTCTGCAAATCAATACGAAGGAGCTTACACCGCCATATCCGGCGCTATAGAAGATAACCAAACCTCTGAAATGAGTTTACAACTTTTGGTGAATACTTCCGGTAATATATCATTTTACCGTAAGACTTCCTCAGAATCAAACTATGATTATCTCAGGTTTTATATTGATGGAGTGCAACAAGCCCAGTGGTCAGGCGATGTTGCCTGGTCACAAGTTAGTTATCCAGTAACTGCAGGTGTTCGTACTTTCAAATGGACATACTTAAAGGACGGTTCTTTAAGTTCAGGCTCCGATTGCGTGTGGGTCGATTATATCATTTTCCCGGCTTCCACAATCATAGCACCAGAGATAAATGTGACTCCTGTTTCTTACGCCAAAATAGTTGTTCCGGCAGGTGTACTTAATGATGTTCTAAACATTTCCAATATTGGAACAACACCACTCGATTTTACAGCGCAAGTCGATTATTCTTCTGCTGGTGAATCGCTCGCGACTGTGTATCCATCAAATATCAGTTACTGGACCGGGTCGTGTACTTCGACTGCTAAAACACAAACCAGTCTGGTGAAAGGTTACCCGCCGAATGAGGTTGGCTGGATGATGTTTGATGTAAGCAATATTCCTGATGGTGCAGTGATCAATTCCGTTGAATTCCATGGATATGTCAATGCTACTAATTATCCGTACTGGAATATTAATCCAGTATCATGCAACCCATTGACTGCACCTGTAGGGACCTTGTATTCAGATATTAGGGCTGAAGCCAATTCGGGATATTACCTTTACAGAAACGAACCAGGCAGCTATACCACCGGGTGGAAAACCCATGTCCTTGGTGGGAATGTCAGTACTGACCTGCACAATGCCTTGGCACAGAACTGGTTTGCTATCGGTATTATGGACAGGGATGTATCAGCCGCCTATTACATCGGATTTGATGGCTGGAACGAAACCAATAAGCCATACCTTGTGATTGATTACACTTTTACACCCACTTTTACATGGCTTAAAATTGATGGTGGCACAGCACTGGCAGGTTCGATTGCTGGAGGTAATAGCCAGGATATCACGGTCACATTCGATGCGGGTACTTATCCTGTTGGAACCTATAACGCAAATATTAAGATTACGAGCAATGATGCAGATGAATCATTGATTATGCTTCCATGTACCATGATTATCTCCAATGGCATTAATGTCAGCCTTAAAGCGATGCTTGAAGGAGCATTCGGCGGGACTTCAATGACTACGACACTCAATGGTATTCTTCCGACTTCGCAGCCTTATAACACTGCACCCTGGAATTATACAGGAACCGAATCAGTGACAACCATGCCTTCGAATGCAGTTGATTGGGTGCTTGTTGAGCTAAGAGATGCTACTTCTGCGCCAAGCGCAACCGCGGCTACGAGGATTGCCCGACAAGCTGCACTGCTGCTTAACAATGGTAACATAGTTGCCACCGATGGAACTTCACCGCTTTACATTACTTCATCTGTGTCGCATGGACTTTTTGCGGTCATCCATCATCGTAACCACCTGGCAATTATATCGGCAAATGCCATCGCTCCTTCGGGAGTGAATTTTACCTACGATTTCACCACTGCATCGGGTCAGGCTTATGGAACAAATCCCCAAAAACAATTGGCTACCGGAATCTGGGGTATGATTTCAGGCGATACCAATGGCAACGGATCAATCGGGAATGATGATCTGACTCCAGCCTGGAACTCCAATGCAGGGAAAACCGGTTATCTACCGGGGGATTTGAATTTCAACCGGCATGTGAACAACCCCGATAAGGACGGTTTCTGGTATCCGAACCGCGGGAAAAGTACATTCGTACCATAAGTATAGAAAAATTTTAAAAACAATCAACAGCATTTTCCAAAGTATGTTTTTATCTATATTTGCCGCTTTGGAAAAAGGTTCAGGTCAAAAAATTTAATTATAGTTTATTATGATCCACAAAATTACCCTTGTATTATGGGCTGTTCTGGTATTTCCATTCGCTATGAAAGCCGAGTGGGTTTCTCTGAGTAAAAACAATTCTGTGAAAACGCAGCCAAGTGTTAAACTGATTAGTGATGATAACAACAGTACGATCCTTAAAATTGAAATCTCGGGATTCGATCTGAAGGATTTTGCCGCTGACGGCAAGAATTATCAGCAGGTCGATCTGTTAAGCGAATCATTCACGAACAACCCCGGTTCCCCTGAATTGCCTTATATCGCTAAAGTCCTTGCAATACCCGATCAGGCAGGCATATCTGTTGAAATTCTCGAAACAGGTGAAGTGCAGACTTTCAGTAATATTCATTTACCGCCTGCTCGTCCCAGCTGGCAGGAAGGATTGCCTGAGCCACCTTATATTGAAAATGCGGCTGACTTTAGTTCGCTAAGCTCATTTCCTAAAGAATTTGTCGAGCTTGACCAGCCATCTGTATTCAGGGACTTCCGCATTGTCCGTGTTGCCGTGTTCCCATTAAAATATATCCCTGCAAAGAAAGAACTTCAAGCCGTAACATCTGTTACCGTCAGGATCAACTATGGACCCGGTGAGGTTGTCAATCCAAAATCCGGAATAAAGAAGCCAATTGCTCCTTCTTTCGGAGCATTATACCGCAGCCTTATCTTCAATTATGAAAATGTGCTCAACAAAAATTATGGCGGAAAGGAAACCGGTCATGAACTGATGCTTTGCATCATGCCTGATGAATTCGTCACGAGCTTTCAGACTTATGCCGACTGGAAACGCCGTAGCGGAATCGATATTCACATCACAAAGTTCAGTGATATAGGTGCAAATGCGACAAATCCGAGTATTATCAAGAACCACATCACTGATGCATATCATAATTGGGAAGTCCCGCCAACTTATGTATTAATTGTGGGTGATAATGGTGTATTTCCCCATTACATTGTAAATTATGATTATTCATTCCCTAATGAGGATTATTTCGTTGAAATTGATGGAAGCGATTACTTTCCTGAATTGATGATCGGAAGGTTTACGAACGAAAGCGATTATCAGATGCAGATCATGATCAACAAATTCGTAAAATACGAAAAGACGCCTTATACCGCAAGTACAAGTTGGTTCAAGAAAGGTATCTGTTGTGCAAATGATGCATATCCTTCCCAGGCTGAAACAAAAAGGTTTGCTGCCCAGCGAATGCTGGTTGACGGAGGATTTACCTCTGTTGATACAATGATGAGCGATTCGCCATGTACCTATGATGTTGCAGATGTTGTTGCCGCTATAAACGATGGCAGAGGCTGGCTGAATTATCGTGGCGAAGGCTGGTCGACAGGCTGGTGGGCAACATGTACGCCCATGACGACTTCGAATGTAACCAGTCTGAACAATGGAGAAAAATTCACTTTTGTTACGAGCATAGGTTGTGGTGTCGCCATGTTCACATCGAGTTCAAGCGGGAACTGTTTCGGTGAGGAATGGGTTGAGTTGGGAACTCTTGCAAGCCCGAAAGGTGCTGCCGCTTTTATCGGACCTACATCCAATACTCACACAGCTTACAATAACAATATCGACAGGGGAATTTATGTCGGAATGTTCCAGGAAGGACTTGAAACACCGGGACAGGCTCTGCTCCGTGGTAAATTATATATGTACAATGTATTTGGAGGATCGGATACATGGGTTGAATACCACTACAGGGTATATTGTGTGCTTGGTGACCCGTCCATTCATATCTGGAAGGAGGTCCCTCAAGCCATTACTGTAACTTATCCTTCATCCATTCCATTCGGAAGCAACCTCGTTGAATTTACAGTCACCTATACCGCCACCGGTTTACCGGTTGCTAACGCTTTGGTTTGTATTTCAGGTACGAATATATTCACGACCGGAATTACCGATGCCACCGGAAAAGCCTATATCGACATTTTTTATGAAGTTCAGGAATCACTGAATGTAACTGTAAGGGGTGGCAATGTAATTCCTTTTCTTGGTGTCTTGAACGTGGTTCAACCAACTGGTCCTTATGTAATCCGTGAAACTTATTCATTGAATGACGCCTCGGGAGGAAACGGCAACGGATTGCTTGACTATGGAGAATCTCCACTGATGTCGCTGACGGTCAAAAATGTCGGAACTCTGCTGGCAACGGGAGTCAATGTTACGCTTTCAACCACCGATGCTTATATATCTTTTACTGACAATACGCATTACTACGGAAATATTGCTGCCGGGCAGAGTGTCGCGGCAACCAATGCATTTGCCTTTACAGCTGCCGGTAATTTACCCGATCAGCATGATGCTTTGATTAATGTTGCTGCAACCAGCGGGACAACAACCTGGAATAGCAATCTTGTCATCACCGGAAATGCACCGGTGTTAGGAATGGGTACCATCACCATCCTCGATCCGACAGGTAATAATAATGGCAGGATCGATCCGGGAGAAACAGTAACAATTTCAGCGGTTGTCAACAATAGTGGTCATAGCCTCTCCCCTGCCGCCACCGCTTTTATGACCTGTACATCACCCTATATTACGATCGTTTCAGGAACTTCAGTTCTCGGTCAGATCATTGCAGGAAATTCAGCTACCGCCTCATTTTCGGTTTCATGTTCACCTTCGGCGCCGGTCGGTGCAGTAGTCGATCTGTTTATCAATGTTACTTCAGGCAGCTATGGTTTCAACCATACCTTTACTACACCAATTGGACTTATTCTCGAGGACTGGGAATTGGGAAATTTCAGTCGCTTTCCATGGACATTCGGTGGTAATGCCAACTGGGCAGTAGTGAGCGCCGGTCAATACGAAGGCAGTTATACTGCGATTTCGGGAGCTATAGAAGACAACCAGACCTCAGAACTCATCCTGACCCTGGAAGTAAGTTCTGCCGGCAATATATCATTCTTCCGCAAAGTTTCATCGGAAGCAAATTACGATTACCTGAGGTTTTATATTGATGGAGTCCAGCAAGGTCAGTGGTCAGGCGATATGAACTGGGCAGAGGTTAGCTATCCGGTTACTGCAGGAACCAGAACCTTCAAATGGACCTATTACAAAGACTATTCGGTTTCATCAGGTTCAGACTGTGTGTGGGTAGACTATATTATTTTCCCGCCTTCCATCATTGTTGCATCGGAAATTTCTGTCACTCCGGCATCTTATTCGAAAATTATTATCCCGGGTGATAATATCGACGACAACCTGAACATCGTCAATGACGGAACCATATCGCTTGCCTATAATGCAAGGGTCGATATCGATACTTTGCAGGCAACCGTTTATCCACAAACTATTGATTATTGGACCGGTTCATGTACATCTTCTGTAAAAACATGGCCAAGTGCTGTAAGAGCAATTTCTCCTTCCGAAGTTGGCTGGATGAAGTTCGATGTTAGCAGCATTCCAGTCGGATCAACTATAATTTCCGTTGAGTTACATGGATATATTTATAATAATAATATTCCTTATTGGAGCGTCACGCCCGTTACTTTAGATCCGGTAACAGCGAGCGCCTCAGTGCTTTATTCTGACATCGTAGCAGAAGCTTATTCCGGGTATTATTTATTCCGAAATGAAACCGAATCTTTTCCAATCAACCAGTGGTATTCATTTATTCTTGAAGGAAACGTAAATACAAATCTGAGCGTTGCTTTAAGTCAGGGATGGTTCGCAATGGGATTTGCGGAACGTCACACATCAGGCACATATCAAATTAGATTCAATGGCTGTACTTCTTCCAACAAACCTTACCTCGTGATCAAATATAGTCTTGATCCGGTTACCGACTGGCTGAAAATTAATGGAGTGACTTCGGTTCAGGGAAGTATTGCCCCCGGAAATAACCAGAATTTTATTGTCAGCTTTGATCCCGGGACATATCCTGCAGGTACTTATACCGAAAATATTAAAGTGATATCCAACGATCCGGACGAACCTGTCATCATTATACCATGCACAATGATTGTCACAAACGGGATCAATGTCACTTTGAAGGCGATGCTTGAAGGTCCTTTCAGCAGCACTTCGATGATCACGACACTCAATGGTATTATTCCGATTTCTCAGCCTTACAACACTGCACCCTGGAATTATACAGGAACCGAATCGGTGACAACAATGCCACCGAATGTGGTAGATTGGGTGCTAGTAGAACTCAGGGATGCCACGACTGCACCCAATGCTACATTGTCCACAAGAATAGCACGACAGGCAGGGCTTTTACTCAGCAACGGGAACATCGTTTCCACAAACGGAAGCTCACCACTGTTCATCAGTTCTTCGGTATCGCATGGACTTTTTGCCGTCATTCATCAGCGCAACCACCTTGCAATTATATCGGCAAATGCTATTGTTCCTTCGGGAGTAAATTTCACCTACGATTTCACAACTGCATCTGGACAGGCTTATGGAACGGGTTCACAAAAACAGCTGAATACCAATATCTGGGGTTTGTATTCAGGCGATGTCAATGCCAATGGAACGATCGGGACAGAGGATCTTACCCCTGCATGGAAAAGCAATGCAGGCAAAACGGGGTATTATCCTGCCGATCTCAATTTAAACCGCCAGGTGAACAATGTTGATAAAGACAGCTTCTGGTTTCCAAATAAGGGCAAGGGGACAAATGTGCCCCAGTAAGCACAACGCGTCATCTCATACAAAAGAAGATTATTCATTTTGAGGCAAAGGGCTGCTGTTAAGAGCAGCCCTTTGCATATTCAGGATATAATCCGGCATATTGCCTGAATACAAGGTAATGGTAAATGGTATTTCTATGGCTCACCGCGTAAACGGCTCAGCCCCCTAAATCGTATACTGCGACAATGAAATGTTACCTGCCTGCGACACAGTAACGGGCAAAAGGATGATTTCCGGATTATTTGACACATTAATGACAATGCGAATTAGAACAACGGGTTGACAACTAAATCAGAACCGGACTTGTCAATTATTATGCTCTTTGTACAAATGTTGAGTATTTTTCATCCGGCTGACGACATCACTTTGTGTGATTTATTTATGCCATTGAAATTAGTCCTTGTAAATTTGCAATTCCGGTTAGAAGCTATATGCTTTCGATGAGATTGTGAAAATAAACAAAAATCAGTTGTTATGATCAGAAAAATATCTGCGCTTTCATTAATCGTCCTGGTTCCGATACTTTCGATCGCCGAATGGATACAGGTAAATAATAAAAGTGCTGCTGATGAACCTCCGAAGGTTACCCTTTTAAGCGATAATGATTTCAGCACCGTGCTTAAAGTTGAAATTGGTGGATTCGAGCTTAATAAGCTGAATGCAAGCGATCGAACTTATGAGGTCGTCGACTTGCTGAGTGAGTCATTTACCAGCGAAACGGGTTATCCTTCAGTACCCTATATCGCCGAGGTGCTGGCTATCCCTGATCTGGCAGGAGTTACCATTGAAATCCTGGAAATGGGAGATGTTTTTACTTTTAACGACATCCATTTGCCTCCGGCAAGAGAAAGCTGGATGGAAGGCTCTGCTGAAACTCCCTTTATCGAAAATGATGTCGCCTATAAGTCCCTTTCAGCTTTCCCGTCGGTAATTGCTCAATCCGATCCACCGGCAATATTCCGCGATTTCAGGATTGCGCGCATTTCAGTCTTCCCGGTCCGATACATCCCGGCTAAAAATGAATTGCAAGTCGCCTCCTCCATAACCATAAAGGTGAATTATGGTAAAGGTGAATTGGTTAATCCAAAGACGACTGCCAAAAAGAAAATAGCTCCCTCCTTCGGCAAATTATATAGCTCATTTATTCTGAACTATCAGAGTGTTCTTGATCAGAAGTATTCCGGAAAAGAAGAAGGGCATGATTTAATGCTTGTTGTCATGCCTGATGATTTTTATGAAAGCTTCCAGGAATATGCCCAATGGAAAAGACAAAGCGGTATCGACATACATATTACCAAATTCAGCGACATTGGGGCAACAACAACAGACCCGGATATAATCCGGGATCACATTGCCGATGCATATTTCAATTGGGAAGTGGCACCGACCTATGCTTTGCTTATCGGCGATGCCGGAGTTGTTCCATACTTTACAAGCAGCAACTACGTGGATGAAAACCACTATGTTGAAATTGAAGGCAATGACTTCTTCCCGGAAATGTTTATCGGGAGGTTTACAAACCAAAGCAATTATGGTTTGCTTACCATGGTCTTGAAGTTCAGAATGTATGAACAGACGCCGTATACCGGCAATATGGAATGGTTCAAAAAAGGGATTTGCTGCTCAAATGATGCCTATCCGTCGCAGGCAGAAACCAAGCGGTTTGCTGCTGAACGTATGCTCGTGGACGGCGGATTCATTTCGGTCGACACCATGATGAGCGACCCTGGATGCACATACAGCAATGCAGATGTAGTGAATGCCATCAACGAGGGAAGAAGTCACCTGAATTACAGAGGCGAAGGATGGACAACCGGATGGTGGGCAACCTGTACACCGATGACAAACTCTGAAGTTCAGAGCCTGGCAAATGGCGAAAAATTTACATTCGTTACCAGTATCGGCTGCGGGGTGGCTATGTTTGCGTCTGGCGAAAGCTTTGGAGAAACCTGGATCGAACTCGGATCGCTCACCAACCCGAGAGGTGCCTGCGCTTTTATCGGACCTGCCGGAAATACACATACAGCTTACAATAACAACATTGACAAAGGAATTTATATCGGGATGTTCCAGGAAGGGATGAATACTCCGGGACAGGGACTGCTCAGGGGGAAACTTTATATGTACACGGTATTTGGTACAGATCCTTATGTGCAGTACCATTACAAAATATATTGTGTTCTCGGTGATCCGAGCATACACATTTGGAAGGATATGCCTTTGAATGTCACTGTGGATTATCCCGCTACCAGCGTTGTCGGAAGCGGTCTGGTGCAATTTACAGTTACACACACCGCTACAGGTCAGCCAGTAGAGAATGCGGTTGTTTGTGTTACCGGGACTGATATTTTTTGTTCCGGAACCACTGATACCGCAGGCATCGTTCTTCTTGATATCCTTGCCGAATACCCGCAAACCCTCACTGTCACGGTAACAGGTGGTAATGTGTATCCTTTCCAAGGCACCATGGAAATTATTCCACCTTCAGGACCCTGGTGCATTCAGGATTATTACATACTTAATGATGTTGCAGGCGGTGACGGAGACAGCCTCGTAGATTTTGGCGAGTCGATCCTTTTGTCACTGGCGATGGAAAATATCGGCATATCAAACGCAACGGATGTGAGTGTTACACTTTCAACATCCGATCCCTATATTACAATTACCGACAATAATAATATTTATTCCAGCATTCCTTCCGGTCAGTCTGTCCTTGCAACTGATGTATTCGCTTTCATTGTAGCCGACGATCTTCCTGATGAGCACGAAATAATCGTCAATGTCACGGCTTCCAGCGGAGGGGATACATGGAACAGCTATTTTATCATGCAGGGTCATGCACCTGTTCTTGGCATAGGGAACATTACCATTACCGACCCGCAGGGTAACAACAACGGTCTTCTCGATCCGGGAGAATCTGCAACAATTTACATCCCGGTAAGCAATTCCGGAAGCAGCCCTTCCCCCGAAGCGACAGTTTATCTTGAAACCATAAGTCCATATATCACCTTAAACAATACCTCATACTACCTTGGCTCGATCGGCATCGGGGCGGTTGTGAGCGCGTCATTCGACCTTACTGTCAGTCCTTCTGCCCCAGTGGGCGAATCTATAGATCTGAAGTTTGAAGTGATTGCCGGAAGTTATGATACGGCTAAATTGGTTATGACTTGTATCGGAATTCTCATCGAAGACTGGGAAACCGGCAATTTCGATAAATTCCCCTGGGTGATGGGAGGCAATGCTGATTGGACAATCGTAACCGACAATCCCCAGGAAGGGATCTATTGCGCAAGATCCGGAAATATCGACAACTCTCAGATCAGTTATCTTGAGGTAACTGTAGGTGTTACCGGGGAGGGCAATATAACTTTTTACAGGAAAGTGTCCTCTGAAAATAATTACGATTACCTGAAGTTCTTCATCGATGGTATTCAAAAGGATCAATGGTCCGGAAATTTCGCCTGGGGGCAGGTCAGCTATCCTGTAACTGCAGGTAATCATATCTTCAAATGGCAATATTCTAAGGACGGTAGTGTAAGTTCCGGTGAAGATTGCGCCTGGATCGACTATATAGTATTTCCATTCCCGACGCCTCCTGTCATTTTCACTCCTCCTTACCAAACGGATTTCGATGAATCGGGAAACATACCCGAAGGGTGGATTAACGACAACGAGGATGACTTCGACTGGACGATCATTTCCGGACCAACTCCATCACCGCACACAGGTCCTGAAGGTGATCATACAACGGGTACAGGTTATTATTTTTATACCGAAGCCACCTATAACAATCCTTTCTTTGAAGCCGACCTGCTGACTCCTATTTTTGATTTGACTGAACTCACGGATGTAACAGTAAGTTTCTGGTATCACATGTGGGATGACAACTACAATACTATGGGAACGCTGCATCTCGATATCGGGATCAATGATGTATGGACTGAGGATGTTATGACTCCCATTTCCGGAAACCAGGGCGATCAATGGCTTGAGAAGGTCATCGACCTTTCGGACTGGGAAGGACAGGTGATCCGGTTGCGGTTCAGGGGAATCACAGGCGCCGACTGGGCAAGCGATATTTGCATCGACGATTTTTCCATCATTGGCATGAATCCATGCCCGCCTGGAGATATCACCTTCGCAAGCCAGGCTGAAATTGACAGTTACCCGGCTGATTTCCCGGATTGCTTTGAGATTGATGGCAATGTGGAGATTGGAGGAAACGATATAACCAACCTCGATAGTCTCGGGATAATAACAACTATCCAGGGAAACCTTGAAGTATCAGATAATCCAAACCTTTCCGGATTATCCGGTCTGACAAATGTAACTGCGATCGGTGGCATTCTCATCATCTATAACAATGACCTCCTGACTAGTTTATCAGGCATCGATAACATTGATACGGCTTCCATTGAGGAGCTGTATATCGTTTCCAACGATAACCTGTCCTATTGTAATATTGTCAACGTCTGCGATTATCTTGCAAGTCCCGGCGCAACTTATATGATCCAGAGTAATGCCACAGGATGCAACAGCTTTGATGAAGTCTGGGAAGCATGCTTTACCTCTGTGGCAGAGCCATTATCCGGTGACGGAAGCGGCTTCACTATTATTCCAAATCCGCTTAAATCAAACACCCTGATCACGTACACACTGGCTAATGACTCACACATCACCCTAAAAATTATCGATTTGAGTGGAAGCAATATCCTGACTCTTATTGATGAAAACCAGCACAAAGGAAAACAAGAGGTGGTTTTCAATACCGGAGGATTGCCGGCTGGAATTTATTTCTGTGTCTTAAAAACCAATGAAGGCGTCCAGCAGAA
>Ga0233425_10007583_pt1 | contig 15127 bp, 14 predicted proteins | sample Watercolumn_Towu_2_FD_181712 | JGI IMG/M metagenome (GOLD analysis project Ga0233425, IMG submission 181712) | Freshwater microbial communities from Lake Towuti, South Sulawesi, Indonesia - Watercolumn_Towuti2014_140_MG | ecosystem: Environmental > Aquatic > Freshwater > Lake | place...
TTTTGATCTTGACCTTGTGAGTCAGATGGATTTTGCTGTTGGACTAAAAGTTGGACTTGCTGGCGTATAATATCTATTTTCTCTTGAATATCATCTAATAAATCTTGTCTTTCTTGCTCGGTTAAAACCTGGATATCTAGTCCGCCTGTGCCAGAATTATTTATATTTTCTGGTTTTTGATTCTGCTGACCAACGTCCTCTGCGGGCAGCGCATAACCAACTGACGATAGTGGATTTTCAGTTGATTCTTGCACAGAGTATCCTGGTACAGTTGAGGTTATAAAAACCTCTGGGCCAATCCCAGCAAAAATACTCCCAATTTTAGAAAACATATTACTGACGCCACCAGCAATATCGTTATAAACATTTTTACCAAAACTAAAAATATTTGAGAATAAAGAATTGCCAAAACTAGCCAGCTGCTGTGGGCTGTGAAAAGGCGAAGTTGGCAAAAATTGAGGCGCTTGAGCAACAGCATTATAGACGCCATCTTGTACCTCATAAACAAAATCTATTGACGGAGCAACAAAACAGCTACCGTCAAGTAGCTGTGAATAATTATCACTTGTTTTTAAATTATCCAATAGGTCATCCATATCACTAATAATTCTATCTGGAGCTAATGCAAGATATACTTCAGAAAAAGCATGGCCACCTAATTCATCTTTGGCCTCTTTTTCTGGCAGTACCAAATCAATATTTGGGGGCAAGGGCGGATGAGCAGCAACTTTTTTTGCTAGCTCGGCCACCACTCTGCTAATAACTTTGTCTGTACTGGAAGTTAAATATTTGCCAGGATTTTCTTCTGACCCTGCCACCCAATCAGCTGGAGTAGCAACATTGTAAACAGCAATAGACTCTTTTGGCACACCATGGCTAATGAGATAATCATAAGCAATATTAGTATAAAAAGTGCCTTGCGAATGACCAACAAGTAAAACCTTTTGCGTTTTTAAGTTATCATACAGCTGCAATAAAATGTTGGTCATATTATAATCCCTGCCAACATAACCATAAATTTGCGTTGCAACGTGAACAATATCATTTATGCCCCCCATCTGCGACTTATTAAACCCAACTTTAAAATCCACACCAATATTATTTCCTTTTAGAATATAATATTTTTTTAAATCTGATAAGCCCTTCATTGCATCTTCTCTATTTGAAGTGAAGATTCCGTTAACAAAAACTACTGTGGTACCATTTTTACTACACTCAGCAGAAACTAAAACTGGGGCTATCAAAATCAAGATGGCAAATAATATTAGAGGAATTTTCCTCATATTAATTAGGTAACGTTGTGATGTCTATATCGCAATAAGGGCCTTTCTTTGACCCATATCCCGTCATATATTTTTTATATATATCTGAATTTTTTTCTTTACGTAAGTTTGTATTTAAAACAAAGTCATCAACCTCTCCTATTCTTTGATCCGACATATCAAACATTTCTTTTATAATACTAGATTTATCGTCCTTACTAATACCACTTAAACACATATATGCTAAACCTCCTTTCTGTATGGCGGCGACAAGGGTATCTGAATTAAAGACCTGGGTGAGTTCAAGTTGAAGGGCTTGGGCGTATTGCAGTTCAGCCGCGCGGATTTTGGCTGAATCTGGGTATTTTTTAAATATCGCCAGCTCAACATCGTCGCGAATATAGTTATGGTTTGCATCAATGCCAGAAATAGTTGAATCATTCAGTTTTTGGTCTGGCTCTGGGGGCAAATTTTTACCCACAACATCATCCATTGTAATTTTGACCGAGTTTATAAAATCAATTGTTTGTTGAGTTTTAATTTTTTCATACTGCAAATAATAGCCACCTGCAAAAATAGCCACAAATAATATAATAAAAAATACATATAGAATGCGTAAAAACTTCCATATTTTAGAGAAACTAGGATGTTTTGCCACAAAACCTTTCTTAAAATAAACAACAAAAATTGTTGGCAAGGTGAATAAAAATAAAAGCCCCAAACCGAGCCAAAGATTATAAACACTTTTTATAGTCAGCAAGCCAACGGTTAGGTAAACAAGAAAGCAGCCAATTAAAATTTTCCAAATTGATACAAGTGATCTTTTTAAAATTTCGTTCATAAGTGTAGTAAAAATACTGGCCCCCTTAGGGCATTAATTATGGTTACAGTAGTTGATTTATTGTATAACAGCTAGAATCTAAGTCAACAAAAAACCGATTTTACTGAATTTGTTAGTGCTTTATTATTTTCAAAAAAGAACTACCTTTCCTTACTCTCATATTAATTCTTCCCCCTATGGGAAATGTAATAATGGGCGAAGTATGTCCAAAATCAACATTTCCAATAACTGGCAACTCTCTTAATTCGTTTTTAGATAGTATTATCTCTTTTATTTTTTCCTCGGACATATTGCTTGACTTTTGACATCTGCCAATTACTATGCCTTTTACGTTTTTAAAGTCAAATTGGTGAATTACAGATTGTAAATCTCTGTCAAACTGCATCGCAAACTGCTCACCAACCATATCGTCGTCTTCAAGAAATAAAATTGTATCCTCTTTAAAACCAGGAAAATATTCTGTTCCCTGCAACAAATTAAATGTGCAAAGATTGGCGCCAAGCAAAGTGCCTTCTGCCTCCCCCTCGTTAATTACCCACCAACCATCGTTCTTATTTAAGTGCCTGTTATCCTGATCTTTATACCATTTATCATCGGTCCAATTTTTACTAGGAAAAATCTTAAACGGTTTATTACTCATTAAACATTTTTTAAAATATTCCAAAGTATAGTCAAAGTATAGTTTTTGGCCAAAAGTCGAATAATGCGGACCGGAGTAAGAAACTAATCCTGATTTAGCAAATATTGCGTTATTTAGGGCCGTAATATCAGAATAGCCAAAAATTATTTTTGGATTTTTTTTTATAATTCCCCAATCAATATATTTTAAAAGTTGATTCGCGTTAAAACCGCCGATAACAGTTGAAATGGCTTTGACGTTTTTATCCAAAAAAGCTTCGTGTAAATCGGCAATTCTGGACTTTATATCCGAAGAAAAAAATTTATCTGCCTCTTCTATGTGTTTGCCAAAGCTTAATTTTAAACCCAAGTCCGCAAATCGTTGATTAGCTATTATTCTATTATCTTGAGAAATTAAAGCCATCGATTGCGACGGGGCTATAACTCTAACTTCATCGCCCGCTTTTAATTTTGGTGGATATATTTTTTTCACAATAATTTTATAAATTATACTCCCAAAATACTTGCCATTTAAAAGGCTCATTAAGACATTCCTCTATAGTTTTACCAGCTAAGGTATCTAGCCCATAATGAGTAACGCGGTGGCCAATAACTAAAATTACTTTATCTGAATATTTATTTTTTAACTCATTGTAAAAATTATGAACCCTTGTTATTGCCTGCTCATAACTTTCACCATTTGGAAAGGGTTCTTTTATTGCTTTAACCTTCATAGAGCTAACTATTTTGCTGGGCTTACCATTAAAATCACCGTAATTTAGCTCGCGTAATCTTTTGTCTATAAGAATAGGTATTTTATTAGGAAAAGCAAGTCTGGCTGTATCTATCGCTCTCTTTAAATCAGAACAACAAATAAGATCTATTTTAATCTTTTTGAATGTTTCTCCTAATTCTTTAGCCTGTTTTATTCCGAGACCAGACAGCTCAACATCCCGCCACCCTGAGGCAATTTCATCCTCATTATCCTTTGTTGTCGAATGGGTTGCAAAATATATTTTCATAAAAATTTATTTACCAAATAATGATACTTGCTCTTTAAATTCATCTTTTCTGAAAAGAAGAACACTATAAGCAATATATTTATGGTTTTCATTAAAAAGTGACATATAACCATAGAACTTTTTTATGGCAACTTCTATTATATCATTTGAATAACCTTTAAGGACTTCTTTTACCATTTGTTGACAATATCTTTCCACCTCTTTGCTTGTTGGATCGTGCGGCATATCAGCAGTGTAATCATAGTATAATTCTAGCCCTTCTTTTTCATAAAGCGAAACCCAGTAATCTTTTTTCCATGGCTTAATTTCTATCTTTAACAAATCATTTATTTTTTTTATTAAATCAGGTGACGGATCGCTTTTGTAAAACATACACATATCACCAACAAATCCATATGGCTTACAAACCCTTTTATACTCTTTAACAACCCTAGACGGATCGCGCATAAAAGCAGTTGATCCACCGGAAAAAACTAAATCGAAACTATTATCCTTAAACCTTAATTTGTGCGCATCGCCTACTTCAAAAGACATATTTTTCTTATACTGCACTGGCTCTGATTTCAGTTTTTCATTTGCCGCCGCCACCATGTTTCTATTTACATCTATGGCTTTTGTTTTACATTTAGTCAAATGCGCCATTTCAAAGCTACAATAGCCAGTATTGCATCCAGAGTGCAAAACAGAAGATTTGAAGTTTATAAATGAATTTAATGCCATTCTTCTGACAGAATCTTTGCCACCCGGAGGCCTATTAACCTCTTTTATAAAGGCCAAGAAATCAACATATGGCATATTTTTTATTTCTTCTAATGTAATTTTTTTCATGTTTTTTATTATTAATGTTTATTTGATTAAGGAGTTAAGTATTTTTTTTCTATGATTTTTTCTATTAATTATGTTGATTACATCTTCAATATCTTCTAGTAAATAGTCTTCCTTCACTACCGATAAACACAGTGTCCAAAGCCAAACTATATCGCATATTACGGGGAATAAACTGATTTCTTTTTCTGAAAAATTTATTTTATCTTTATAAAAATCTAATATTATCTTTGCCGAATTTTTGTCGAAGTCTAATAGAATGGGCTTCTTCAAATTAGTTATAGCTGCAAGATAATTTAATATAGTGGCTGACACGAATAATTCGGCAAAATCATGTATTCTTGGCAAAACTTTTGCGTTGTCAAAATCTATAATATAAGCCCTATCATCAGTAAAGATAAAATTAAAAAGAATGCAGTCAGAATGGGCCATCACTACATTATCGTTACCAATAGAGTTGTATTCTTCCGACAGTCTATAAAAAGTTTCTTGAATGTCTTTCGCAATTTTTTCCTCTTTTTTATTGCTTGCATATTTAACTAACTCCGGCACAAGCGTTGCTATCTGAAAAGAAGCGAAGTTTTTTTTAACATTACTCGGTATTCCCTTTTGATCTAAAAATTTTTTACCTGTAATACTTATTTCCAAAATAGTATTTAACATTTTTACAATATCCTGCTTTGACCCGTTAAAATGTCTGCCCTTTATATATTCTGACAAAAAATATTTTCTACCGCTCATAATAAAATAAAAATTTTTATTTTTTGTTCTTATTATTCTGGGAGTGCAAGAAGTATTATCAGAACAATAATCTTGAAAATAAAATGACCTCTTTAAGGAAAGATCGTCACTGCAATATAGAGGTTTCTCTTTAAGAAAAAAAGTGCCGGCGTTTGTCTCTAAAATAGCCTTTCTCGAGGTCAGAGAAACAGAATTAGGAAAAAATGTGTTAATTATCTTAAAACCATAAATGGATTCTATTTTTTCTTTAAGATCTTTAAACCTTTTTTCTTCACCCACAAGTAAGTCTGTTTGATTTAAGTTCGCCATAATATCTATTAGTTATTATTTTTACCGTTATAAGCATTTAATAAAGACAAAGCACTAAGAGTGTATGAATCTCTTATTTGCCCTTTTCTTATCATGCTATATAGCCGTTTTTTTGTAAAAGTCACCGCCCTTATATCCTCGTAAAATTCCTGAGGCAACTTTTTTCTATGATTCTGTTTTCTAGCTCCTTTGCATAAAAAAACACTAACCTCTAAATCTATTAACGTTAAAAAGGGCCTAATTTTACCTAGAAAGATCATCCTGCCCTCAAGGCCCAACTCTTCGGAAAACTCTCTGGTTGCTGCGACAATAGCCTGCTCGCCATCTTTTATGCCACCAGACGGAAACTGAAAAGTTAACTTATTAGTTTCGGGATTCTTTTGTTTTGATAGATAAAAATTCTTTTTGGAATCTGTGGGTATTATCAAAACAGCATCCCTACCTAGGCTCAATGAAACCCTTACCACCTTATTTTTTTTGTCTTTATATATCTTCTCCGTTAAAACAATCTTTCCATTTCTATAAACTTTTTTATTGCTTATTAGATTCATATCTCTATTTCACATAAATTATATTATTTTTACTGTCATTAGAATATAAAATGAATTCCTTATGATAAGGCACTGGTTTAGAAGAATTTATTCTTGGGATAATATCTTCATAATTAAAATTATCCATTCTATCTTTAATATGATGATCGTAGTCAAAAAGATAAACAAATTCTCCAGATTTTAAAAATGGCACCAATGACATGTCTATTGTTGTATATTCCATGGTTATCCTGCCCACTACAGGAATATCAAATATTTCCCTATTCTTTTTACAGAAAAGATACGATTTATTCGACATGCTACGATATAGGCCATTAGCTAATCCTAAATTTAAAATCCCTATTCTTCTATCACTACTTAATATGCAATCATCCCCATAACCTATATAATCTCCCTTGCGCGCTATAAATTCTTTAATAATTGGAGCTTTAAACGAAACAATATTTTTAAGGCCGTATCCATCATTAATCTCCCTACTAAAACCATATAAAGCTGAGCCAATTCTAACAGAATCATATAAAAATGATTTATCAAGGTTAAAAATTGCTTCAGAGGAGCTCAGGCTTTTTTCTTTTATTTTTAATTTTTTTTCTATTAAAGAACACATTTTATCAAATTCTTTTTTTTGATCAAGATTTCTTTTATTCTTATTGTTTCTAGCGCAAGCTAGGTGGGATATAACAAGCCTAATTTCTCCATTTAAATTATTTATTAGATAATTTAATTCATTATTTCGCAGAGAAAACCTGTTCAAGCCTGTCTCTAGGAAAATAGCGAAATTTTTTCCTCCATTATTTTTTTTCCAAATGTCTATTTGTTTTATGGTAGATAAAAATGGTATAAATTTGTTTTTCAAAAAAATTTTTGCGTCCGAATCAGAAAAAAAGCCTTCTAAAACTGCTATTTCATAATTTTTAGATTTAATCATCTTTTTTATCGCTAAAGCCTCCTGCAAATTAGCTACCAAAAACTTTCTACAACCAGATTTAAATAGGGCAAATGACACTTCAGATATGCCCAAACCATAAGCATTATCCTTCAACACCGCCCAAAAATTAGGAAATCTCTTTTCCAAATTCTTATAGTTATATGTAAGATTTTTAAGACTTATTTCTAGAGTTGGATTCATTTTCATACTTTTTCTCTTCAAAATATTTTTCTGTATTATTAAACGCAACTTTAATATTCTGGCTTAATATTTTATAAAAACTTTTATCTAAATTATATTCTCCGGAAAGCAATGTATCATAATGACAAAATGTTTTTTTGTCTTTTTTTGCAAGTATAAGTGAAGCTATATCAAAAAATTTAATTTTCTTGATTTTATCCAAATAACTTTTTTTAGAGTACCTATCTTCAGAAAAAACTTCTTTTACTAATCTTTCAATGTTCTTTACGAAATCTAACATATATTTTTTTTGAAACCTTCCGCCAAATGTCTGTAGTCCATAAAACGACAATATAAATAAGCTAAACTTTACGTTTAGAATAATGTTCCCCTGCTCTAATCTTATGATAAAATTTGAAATATTGGGCAATTCAGAAATCAGTTTATTGTCAACTGGAATTAAAAATAATCCTTCTTTCTCCAAAAATAACGGCTCATCAAAAAATTTATATATTTTTGATCTCAATTTTTTTTCTCCAAACAATTTATTCAAAAAACTTCCTTGCCTACTGACTTTCCTTATAAATAGAGCCGAAGCGATTTCCTCTAGAGATAAATAATAATGTTTGTTTTTACTCAAAAAAACATTGTTTATTATATTGCTTTGCACATAATTGACTTGATCGGACAAATTTTTGTGACAATTGTTAGAATATGAGTACGTCATATCATTTAGCATTTTCTCGTAAATGCCTCTTTTGAAATGAATTTTCTTTTTTATCAATGATGCCTCCGATAAATTATCGTGTATTTTTTTATCAAGAAAATTATGATTACTTATGCATCCATTGTTTTTCAACAATGCTAAGCCCTTAAGTTTGTTAAGGTTACCGACAATATACTGCTTATAGGATAAATCCATTAATTTTTTATAGCTATCAATTTGCTCCGGCACAAACTTATTTAAACAATAAACAAAGCTTTCTTTATATTTTTTATTTGGTAACGTTCTTATTATATTGCCGAAAAAATCCAAATATAATGGTGATGAAGGGTTGTTTAATTTTATTTTAGCGGTGGCCAAAGAAATAGAAATATTTGATTTATTTAATTTAGAAAAGAATTTTGCATTAAGCGGAGCATTGCTTAAGGAATTCTGTTTTTTTGTGTTAAAAAACATCGTATGAGAAGCTGTTTCTGCAAACTTTACATTTTTAATTTTTACCGAAAGAGCATATTTATCATTAAGCAATTTATGCAAAATTTTCTTCAAATCTGAATCAATTTTTGAACAATTTCTAAACAAAGATTTTATATAATCTTTTGCACATGTCATAAATTAAGGGCATGTTTTAATATTTTTAAGGCGCGGATATAAAATGACATCTTTTATGCTATTTTTACCCAAGCTCCATGTAATAAACCTCTCTATGCCCAAACCAAATCCCGAAGTGCATTTATAATTTGGGTGTTTTCTTAAATTTATATACCATTCGTAATGTTTAGGCGAGATATCTTCTTGACGCTTTAAAGATTTATACATTTCTTCTGCGTTATCTTGTCTTTGTCCGGCGCCAGCAACTTCGCCACCAAACGCATTTTTTATTATTGGCGGGAAAAGCAAGTCAGAATTTATTACCTTTTCCGGATTTTTAGGATTTGGCTTTTGATAAAATGGCACCCTATCTCTGTCAAAATCTACCATCCATACAGGAGTTTTTATTTTCAATATTTTCATTAGTTCTAATTCGCCTGCAGAACTTATATCATTGCCATTTTTAGTAAAATTAACTAGTTTTTTCTTTCCATTTTTAACCAGAATACTTACTGCTCTATCAAACGTCAATTTGGGAAATTTTTTTAACTTAACAATTTGCTTTAGAAAAATCTTTGTTTTTTCAGGATTTTGACTTATTTTATTAATAATATTATCCATTAATAAAAGTGCTTCTGATAAAATTTTTACATACCCCTCTGCAACCAGTTGCATACTTTCTAATTTTCCACGCATTTCCATTTCACAATGATAAAACTGATTTATATGACGATTGTCCCAATTCTCTCCCCGCATCGAAGGAAGATAGCAATATACTTTGTCAATTTTATTTAAAAGCAACGGCTCAAAGCCAAACTGAGATGAATCAGTTAAAAAAGTTTTAAGTTTTCCAAATCTTATAGGAATTGGCATTGAGTCAGAACCAGGACCAGTAGGAGAAGACACACTATTTGTAAACATAAATAAATCAATATTCTTTGCTTTGTGTACTATTCCAAAGTAATAATCTGATACCATTTTTATATAATGTCTTAAAACAATTAGAGCTCTATAATAGGCACTATCACATAAGTGCATATAATGATTATCCGGACAATAGTCTGGCACATTATAATTTTCACTACTATTTTTGAAAATTATATCATCCTTTATTATTAATAGTTTTATATTTTTGGGTATCATGTTGAAAATAAAAAGCCGGGGGCTTTAAACCACTGGCTTTTTGGGCTTTAAATTATAGCAATGTAATTCGCTTGCTATGAAATCAATTAAAATTAATCCATTTTTCTCTTTGTCTATATTAGAAAAAGAGATATTCAACGCTACTTGTTGATTCATAAACAACAAGATACATTATAGGATAATTGATATCCTTTGTCAATATTTAAACATTTTTTATAAAATATTAACAAATATTAATTTATCAACAAAAAAGACCCCCCAAAGAAAGGCCCTACTTGAGGAGACGCGCGAAGATAAAAATGGCCGAAAAGAACGCTGCCACAAACAGTGTGACAAACGCCGCGTACCAGAGACTGGAAGTGAATTCTGGCTTCTGTTCTGGCATTATTTTCTTCTCCTTTGCAGATAGGCGGCCCTGGCCACGGTCAAAGCTGCCCTTACAGCCGAGCGCAAAACTTTGAGGCTACTTTTTTTGAAGATAGACCTCAATTCCACGTCGGTGTAATGGTAGCCGCCATTCAAACGAAACTTTGCCTTAAGCAACTCTTGCTTGTCTTCTGGCAAATCCGCCAGAATGTTTTCAATTAGCCAAAGGATGTTGTCCTCCCTAGGGAGAGGGGCCCCAATGGCAATTAGAAAACTCTTTTGAGCTCCCAAATCACTCTCTGACATTCAAAGCCTCCTATTTATGTCAAAATGCCCGATAATTATCTTATCTAAAATTTTTGTGCTTTTGTCAACCAAAAAGCCCCCTTTAGGGGGCTTTAAATACTTATTTTTTGGCTTTGGCCAATTTCTGGCGCTCTGGAATTTTCGATAAAATTTTAGGAGTCTGAAAAATGATTTTCTTACCATCGGCGTCAATTAAAACCCTGTTGCCTTCGGCAATTTCATTGGTGACAATTTTTATAGATAATGGGTCTAAAATTAATCTCTGTATCACGCGCTTTAGCGGTCTAGCTCCCAAGTTTGGATCAAACCCCTCTTTAATCAACAACTCTTTGGCCTTTTCTGTAATTTGTATTTTGATTTCTTTGTTGGCCAAGCGTTTTTCAACTTTTGTCAGCTCCAAATCAACAATTTTTTTAATCTGTTCTTTTTTTAAATAATTGAAAATAACAATTTCATCAATTCTATTCAAAAATTCTGGACGAAACGAGTCTCGCAAAGCATCAAAAACTTTTTCTCTCATGTTTTCTCTTTCAGCCAATTGTTCTTTGGTGTCAAAACCAATAGATGACATTCTGTTTATATAATCTGATCCCAGATTAGAGGTCATTATAATAATTGTGTTTTTGAAAGAAACCATTCTGCCTTTAGAGTCTGTCAAACGGCCGTCTTCAAAAATTTGCAGTAAAATATTAAAGACGTCTGGGTGGGCCTTTTCAATTTCGTCTAAAAGTAAAACCGCGTAAGGCCTGTGTCTTACTTTTTCTGTGAGTTGGCCAGCCTCTTCATAACCAACATAACCAGGAGGCGAACCAATAATTTTTGAAACCGTGTGGCGCTCCATATACTCAGACATATCCAACCTTACCAGGGCTTTCTCGTCGTTAAATAAAAATTCTGCTAGAGCTCTAGCTGTTTCTGTTTTGCCAACTCCAGTTGGTCCCAAAAACAAGAATGAGCCCAGTGGCTTATTTTCTTCCGAAATACCAGCTCTAGCCCGCCTAATGGCGCGTGAAATTGCTGAAATTGCTTCGTCTTGGCCAATAACTCGCCTGTTTAAAGTGTCCTCCATTAGTTCTAGTTTTTTCGCCTCTTCGGCAATCAAACGCGTGGCTGGGATACCAGTCCACCTGGAAACGACTTTAGCCACCTCTTCCTCTGTTACCTCTTCTTTCAAAAACCTGTGCTCTTTTTGTATCTTAATAAGTTTTTGCTCTATCTGATTGAGTTCTTTCATCAATTCTGGAATTTTTCCGTATTTTATTTCTGCCACTTTCTCCAAATCCGCCTCTCTTTGGGCAATCTCTGTTTGATAAGAAAGGTTGTCAATTTTTTCTCTGATATTTTTTATTTTATTAATCAATTCTTTTTCTGTACCCCACTTCAACTTTAAGATTTTCATCTTTTCATTTAAGTCTGCCAATTCCCTGGTAATTGCCTTCAGTCTTCTTTCGGAACCTTTTTCTTTATCTTTTTTAAGCGCCTGTTTTTCAATTTCCAGTTTTGTGATTTCTTCATTATATTTTTCTAACTCTTGTGGGTCAGACTCAATTTCTAACCTCAAGGCCGAAGCCGCCTCGTCCATCAAGTCCACTGCTTTGTCTGGCAAAAACCTGTCGGAAATATATCTGTTGGCCAAATCTACCGCAGCTTTTATAGCCGAGTCTTTTATTTTTACTCCATGATGAACCTCATATTTTTCTTTGATGCCCCGCAAAATAGCAGTGGCATCTTCGGCATTTGGCTCTTGCACATAAATTGGCTGAAACCTCCTTTCTAAAGCTGGATCTTTTTCAATATATTTTTGATATTCTTTCAAAGTAGTGGCGCCAATAGCTCTTAACTCCCCGCGAGCCAAGGCAGGCTTTAATAAATTTGAAGCATCAATCGCTCCCTCGGCTGCTCCAGCACCCACTAAGGTATGCAATTCATCAATAAATAAAATATATCTTCCATCAGCTCTGCTGATTTCTTTTAACAAAGCTTTGATTCTTGTTTCAAATTCTCCGCGGTATTTAGTGCCAGCTATTATGGCCCCCAAATCTAAAGAAATAATTTCTTTATCTTTTAAAAATTCTGGCACGTTCTGTCTGGCAACTCTTTGGGCAAAACCCTCAACAATGGCGGTTTTGCCAACTCCGGCTTCGCCAATTAAGACAGGATTATTTTTTGTTCTGCGAGAGATTATCTGCATTAGCCTACGAATCTCGTTGTCTCTGCCAACAATTGGGTCAATTTTTCCTGCTCTGGCTAAATCGGTTAAATTTCTAGTATATTTTTCTATCACTTGATATTTTGATTCTGGCTCTGGGTCGGTAATTCTTTGGCCGCCCCTTAACTGCGACAAAACCTTCATAACAGACTCATAATCTAGTTTTCCAGGTTTTAAATTATTTGATTGTGTCCCTTCAATAAACGAAATTTTTTCTAAAATATCTTTTGCGTTTGACTTAGTATCAACCAATGCTAAAAACAAATGTTCCACAGAAATAAACTCGTCATTCATTTTTACTGCTTCTTGCCGCGCCCTGTCTAAAACCTTGGCCATATCTTGAGTCAAATAAAATTGGCCAAATGCTTGCGGGGTTGCAACCACTGGAATTTTAGCAATTTGCCCATCAATTTTTTTCTTTAAATTTTCCTGGTCAATTCCAAGTTTTTGCAATAATGTTAAAACAATACTGTCTTCTTGAGACAACAATGCTAAAAGCAAATGCAAGGCATCTATTTGCTGCTGGCTTTTTTCCTGAGCCATCTGTTGCGCCTGCATTAAAGCATCTTGGGCTTTATTGGTAAAATTATTTCCATTCATATTTATATTACGTATCTTAATCCAAAAAGAGTGAATTTTCAAGCAAAAAAATACCTGCCAGCTCCATGCTAGCAGGCCATAGTGTTGTCACGCCGCCTGAACGGTTTCTCCCAAAAGGGCCAAGATTTTCTTTGAAGACATCTTGATGCCAGTCACCTTGCCCTTAAGACGCGAAACGTTTCCGCGCAACCCGGAGCAGTTTCCAAAAATCTTGGTAACGTCGCCAGAAATACGCGAAACGTTTCCGCGCAACCCAGTCACGTCTCCAGAGATATTGGAAACATCCCCCGAAATGTGGGTGACGTCGCCGTGTATGTTGGTGACATCGCCAATAATATTGGCGAAATCTCCCCAAATACCAGAGAGATCGCCCCTGATACGAGAAATGTCACCCTTGATGCGCGAGCAACCCCCGCGCAGGCCAGTCACGTCTCCAATAATGTCGGTGACGTTTCCTCTAAGATAGGTAACATCTCCCCAGAGACCATCGGCGCAACCAGTTATATTGGTGACATCCCCGACAATGTCAGTGATGTCTCCAACTAAGTAGGTTGTGTCTCCGTGCATTCCAGAGATGACGCCAGAAATCCAGGTAACGTCCCCTTCCAACTCAGACACGTTGCCAGAAATATTGGAACAGTCGCCCCAAATTCTTGAAGCATCGCCTGAGATATTTTGAGCGTTACCATAAAGCTTCGGGTGCCAACGGGAAAGCTTGTCGCGGTTGACCAGCTGTTTTCCCTCCCGCAGCTGAAGTTGCGAAAGCACCCTGTGCTTCATTGTGACTTTCACAAGCACTCCTCCTTGTAGGGTAGATTGAGTTTCAAAATCAATTCCGACGCCAACACATAAATTATCATGCCTTGGGGACTGATTTTGGAACTCACAGAAAAAGACCTGAAAGAACTAATATCATACTATCATATACATTTTAAAATGTCAATGTATGTTTTCCCTGACTATTGACAAATGTATATAAATTAGGATATAATAAATAGAGTAGAGTCTAGCCGCAATCTCCCCTTCACTTTTCAATTTTTAAAATTTTTAAAAATTGAAAAGTGATGAGCGAGGATTTGTGTTGCCAGATCTTCAAGGATTTTTTCGCCGTGTTTGTCTGCCCTCCCGGCATTGACAAAAGCAACCCGGCAAAGGCCATCTTATGTAGGAGACCCAAAGATGGCGTCAGAGCGCGTTTTGAAAATCGTGGAGCGCATGCGTCAAAAAACGCAGGCGCTTCGCCCGACGGTCGTCGCTACGACCGACAATGGCCACACCCCAGTGATGATTTTCCTCCCAAGGCGGGAGGCAATTCACCTGCCCAGCAATGGCGGACGGCGCGAGAACAGGCGCATGAAGCCAAAGCGCCGGTTGGCCCGGAAGCCCTTGTACAAAGAGTCCAGGAGGGGCCGGGGCCGGTGCACGGAAATCTACACCATGTAGGCCCCACAGCGTGCAACGACGAGAAAGGCCCGACTTCGTTTTACGAAGTCGGGCCTATTACTTTACAAAAAAAATAAATTTTTAATTTTGTTTTTTATTCTTCTTTCTGACAACCAACATTGTTGTTGTATTAAACGGGTCGTGGTGCATGCCATATTCTAAAATATTCAAGCCATAAAGTTTGGCAGCAATTTGCGAAGCTAGGGTGGCTGTAGTTTTTGGAAACTCTCCATCTGAAATCCGTTTGGCGCACAAGGCTGTATCGTCGGCATCAGTGCCTTTAATTAGTTTTATCTGCGGATATTTTTCTGCAAAAGTCCTAGCGCATTGAGAAATTGCTTGAGGGTGCGCAAAAACTTCTTTAATTTGGCTAACATCAGTAATTGATTTATCGGCCATCAAACACTGCATAATTTCCATACCGTACAAAGCCAAAACATCAAAATCATACTCACCCATTGCTTTCAT
>Ga0233425_10007584_pt1 | contig 15126 bp, 17 predicted proteins | sample Watercolumn_Towu_2_FD_181712 | JGI IMG/M metagenome (GOLD analysis project Ga0233425, IMG submission 181712) | Freshwater microbial communities from Lake Towuti, South Sulawesi, Indonesia - Watercolumn_Towuti2014_140_MG | ecosystem: Environmental > Aquatic > Freshwater > Lake | place...
CCGAAATTGACCAGAATTTTCTGGCGGACCTTACCTTCCTTGGAGCGGTAAGACTCCACCAGATGGAGGGACTGGTAAACCTTATCTCCCCGGCGGCGGATAGTAGCACGAAAGAACATGCCGCCACCATAGCTAATCGGCTAATCCTGTCAAGATAAAAAAGATATAAGGTAAATCACCATTAATTGACGCCACTACAGATTTTTAGAAAATCTGCGGCTAACTACTTTGAATCATTAGAGGGCAACTCAGAAAATTGTTAAAAACTGATAATCTCCGGGAGACTCAGGTGAAAAAGCTAACCGCCCTTTTAGGTGTCCTGATTTTTTTCCTGGCTTTGGGTTTATCCGCGGCCCTGGCTGCGGATAAAGGGACCAAAGAGGAGGCCGCGGCCCTGGTGAATAAGGCCGTTGCCTTCATTAAGGCCCACGGCCGGGACAAGGCCCTGGCGGAGTTTAACAACCCCAAGGGGCAGTTCGTGGACCGGGACCTGTACGTCATCGTCGGCGATATGCAGGGCAAGTGCCTGGCCCACGGCGCCATGCCCGAGTTGGCCGGCAAGGATATGATGGAGGTCCGGGACCTGGACGGCAATTATATTACCAAGGACCGCCTGAAGTTGCTGGAGAAAAACAACACCGCCTGGCAGACCTATAAATACCCCAACCCGGCAACCAAAAAGATCGAGACCAAATCCATGTACCTGGAGCGGGTGGGGGACCTCTATATCGGCGTGGGGGTATATCAATAAAAATCTCACGCAAAGACGCAAAGACGCAAAGAAAGACGCCATAAAAAATAAACAGGGGCACAGCTACCGCCGTGCCCCTGTTTACATTTCTTGCGTCTTTGCGCCTTGGCGTCTTTGCGTGAGGTTACTTTTACTTTTCCAACAGCCGCGGCAGCAGACCCGCGGCCTGCTCCAGGAGCAGCCCCGCTTCCCGGGCGTCGTTTTCGGTGTAGAACTGGAGCTGGTCGCCTTGGCGGCGGGAATCAAACAGCACGAAGGGCACCGGCTCCGGGGTGTGGGTGCGCTTGACGATGGGGGTGTAGTGGTCGCAGAGCACCAGGACCCGATGGTCCCCCAACTCTTTCAGACCAGCCATAAGCGGCCCCACCACCTTGGCGTCGAAATCCTCGACGGCCTGCATCTTGAGCTTTAGCTCACCGCTGTGCCCCGCTTCATCCGGGGCCTCCACGTGGATGAAGACCAGGTCCATGGTTTTGAGGGCTTCTAGGGCCGCGGCCACCTTGCCCGCGTAATTGGTGTCCAGATACCCCGTGGCCCCGGGCACCAGGATGGGCTTCAGGCCCGCGTATAAGCCGATGCCCCGGATCAGGTCCACCGCGGAGATCACCGCGCCCGTCAAGCCGTAACGCTCTTTCAGCGTGGGCAGTTGCGGCGGCCGCCCCTGGCCCCAGAGCCAGATGGAGGTGGCGGGCCTTTTCCCCTGGGCCACCCGCTGATTGTTGACCTCCTGGTCTTTGAGTACCGCCCAGGACTCCCGGATGAGTTCCCACAAAGGCCGCTCCGGGCCGTCCCATTCCATCAGCTGGGTCACGTCATGGCCGCTCCAGTCGTGGGGCGGGTAGGTGCGCCAGGATGCCCGGCCCTCCCGCCAGACCAGCAGATGGCGGTAGCTCACCCCCGGATAGAAGCGGCGGCCGTCCCGGCCCAGGGTCTGATCCAGAATGGTGATGAGTTCCCTGGCCTCGGCGCTGCTGATGTGCCCGGCCGCGTAATCCTCCATGACCAGCCCGATTTCCTCCTGGCGCAGGGTCACCAGGTTGCAGCGGAAGGCCACGTCCTCCGGCCCCAGAGCCACGCCTAAAGCCGCGGCCTCCAGGGGCGCGCGGCCGGTGTGGTAGCGGGCCGGGTCATAGCCGATGATGGAGAGGTTGGCAATATCGCTGCCCGGGTCCATACCTTTAGGGATGGTGCGGGCGCAACCCAATTCCCCCTGCCGGGCCAGTTCGTCCAAATTCGGGGTGGCCGCGGCCTCCAGTACGGTGCGCCCCCCCAATGCGGCGATGGGGTAATCCCCCATGCCGTCGCCCACCAGAATGATATATTTCATAAACGGGAACCTATCTTGTCCAACTACTCAGGACGTAATCTCAGGCTGCAAATCCTGGTTTTCTTTCCCCAGGGTCTCAGCCAGGAAACGGTCGTACTTCTCTTTTTTATCAGACAACCGTCTTTTTAGCAAAATGGTATCGATGTTCCAGGTCCGGGATTTGGAAATACCGAAAAAGACGCGGCCGTCCGCGGAAAAGCGGTATTCCCATAAAGGGCCTTGAAAATGCTCCAATTCCTGGGTGGCGAACTTGGCCAGGGTCTTCGGAGGCAGGTTGCCTCCGGATAATAACGCCTCCACACTCAGTTTGTTGATCTTGGCCAGGCCGTCCGGCAAAGACGGAAAAATATCGGGCGCGTCCTGAACTTCCGTAAGATTTTGCATGGCCCGGGGCGAAAAGGACAAATTTTTATAAAAGGAGGCCAGCCAGAAGGCGTTGAGACGGAGTTTTCCCTTGGCCTTGGTGATTTTCTGCAGGTACAGGGAAGCCTGCGCCAATTTCTCCGCCTCCTCCAGGCGGGAGAGAATGTCCGACTTCTCCGCGGCAATCTTTTGCCGGTCCCGATTGAGGGACCGGAGCTTGGCCAAGGCCTTGTTTTCCTGAAGCTGGGCTTTGTCCAGCTCTACCTGCAGCTCTTCATTCCGGTCGCTCTCGGTTTGCAGCTTTTCTTCCAGGTTTCGGACGTTGTCCTGGGCTTCCTGGGCCGCGGCCCGGGCCCGGGCCTGATTCTGTTCCAGCAATTTCATTTTCAGGTCCAGGGCGTTGCGGTTGATTTCCAGCATCTGGATGCGCAGGTTCCGGGCTTCGATTTCCCCCTTAAATTGCTCGTCCTGGGCCCGCCGGAAGTGATTCTGATAAATGGCGGTGATTAAACAGATGGCCCCGAAACCCACCACAAACATCAGATAACTGAGGATGGTATAAACATATCCGGCATGGGCCGCGCGTTGCCAGTCCTCGAGTAAGGAGCGCCGCGTCCACATATGGTCCAGGAAAGACTGCAACTCCGGCTTACCCCCAAAAAAATTCCTCCACCCCGGACCCTCGTCCTCCCCAAACAGCAAGGGGGATAAGGCTGCGGAACCGGACTCCTGTTTCAGGAATTGCCGATTCTCGGGGAAAATTTGCGGGCTGTGCGGGGTTTCTCCGGAGAAACCGAACTGTTGGGAAAAGGTGCCGGAGGGATGTTGATAACTTAACAACTTCTCTTTCGCCAGGTTGCTTTGCCGATACATGTTATTGATTTGCAGGGTAATTAACAACATTACCAAACAGATAAAAATCCAAACGGCGAACCAAATAACAAAGGGATGATAGAATTTATTCTTCATGACCTGCTGTTATCCCGAAGCTCCGGAACCGGCAATCGGGAGCATCTTACTTTCCCGCAGAGAGGATAATCACCGTCACTTCCCTGATGTCCTGATACTGGGGGGTGGAGCCCATCATTTTTACCCCGCCCACAAAAGGGCGCTGCACTTTGGCCCAATTCCGGGAAGTCGCCAGGTCTTTGGCCCCGTCAAAGATAAAGTAGGCTTCCATAAGCTCCCGGCCGCCGGGAAGTTTTTGGGGGCCCCGGCCTGCCTGACCGGGAATCTTGTACTCCCGGCCCAAACCCCGGTAGAAGGCCGCGACCTTCTCAAAGGGGGCGTCGGTCAGGTAGATGGTGGGCACCAACCCCGGGGGATGCAAGGGACTCTGGGCTGCGGCCTGGCGGGCTTCCCGGGTGACGGCCTCCTCCACCTTGGAGCCGGGGTAGGGTTTAAAGTCCGCAGCCGGGGCCGCGGTTGCCCAGGCTAACACCACCCCCGCCAAAACTGTAAATATTCTCTTCGCTAGTCTCATCGACATTTTGGTTCTTTCGGATTAATACTACTCCTGCTGCGGCGCCTCCCGTTTCTCCAGGGCATTCTTGATCTCGGTGAGGGTCTCGTTAATCCTGAAGAAGATGATCAGGATCTCGCAATAAATCCTTACGGCGATGGGTCCAAGAAGAAGAATAAGCACCCCTTTCAAGACGTTGGGGCCGCCGGCATACTGCCCCACGCCCGCGAGAATATAAATCATCGCCACCACCACGCAGACCGCCACCCCCACCCAGAGGACGGACTGAATAAGGATGGGAGTAAGCATGGTGCGAAAGGCCAGAAAGTCTTTCATGGTTCCTCCTGGTCCGGGGCTGGCCGGCGGCGGCTCCCTCGATAAATTAAAAGCAGTTAGAGTTAACCCCAAATATAAAGTTAGGCAGGAGGATTTGCAAGACGGGGAATGGACCTTTCGGGAAGGTTTCTAACGGGTTGACGGGGAAATAAATATTAGTGACAATCTCTAAGAATTATGAAAAAAATTCTTGACAACCCGAAGGCAGGGAGTTATCCAATAGTAATTGAGACTCATTCTCGATAATATGAAACCCGAGATTGACGTTTTCCGTGAGTTCCTGGCCCACAAAGGGATGCGCGCCACCCCGGAGCGGGAGGCAATCCTGGCGGAGGTTTTTGCCAATCATGACCATTTCGACGTGGAGGAACTCATCATGCGCCTCAGGCAAAACGGCCAGCGCATCTCCCGGGCTTAGGTGTACCGCACCATGGCGCTTTTGGTGGAGAGCGGCCTGGTGCAGGAGGTTTACGTTGAGGACGGCCACATGCACTACGAGCACGTTTACGGGCATGAGCACCACTGCCACCTGCGCTGCCTGGGCTGCCGGAAAATCATCGAGTTCCGGAACGGGGTCCTGGAAGAGGTGGAACAACGCGTCGGCCGGGATCACCGGTTTGAGGTTACCGGCCACAAACTGGAGATCTATGGGTACTGCCCGGATTGCCAGGGACAGAAGAAATAGGGCCTGACTAAATTTTTTTTGCCATATGACTGAGACTTAGTCTCTGTCGCAACATAATGGGAGGTGGCTTATGCCCTTGTACGAATACCAATGCCTGGATTGCGGCAGCCGGGATGAAAGGCTGGCGGGGCTGGACGACCATACGGCCGTTTGCCTCCAGTGCCGGGGCCTGATGCTCCGGCAGGATGAGGACCTCTTCGGGCGCTACTTTGATGAAGACGATTCCAGGGTCCGGCCCGACGCAGCCGCTTTGAGTTTGTCTTGATAACCGAAAATACCATTATTTTGGAGGAGTTAATGATTCCGTTAGGACTTCTGGCAGTCGGAGAAAAGGCTGAAGTGGCCGAAACCAGGGTGGAGGAGCTGGTCTCTTCCTGCTCCAAATGCAAGTGCGACCGGTCCGGATGTGTCTCCAGGATCGAGGACATGGGGCTGAGGGCGGGGAAGACCATCGAAATTCTGAATAATCACCGGGGGCAGGGGGTTCTCCTGGTCAAGGTGGATGAATCCCGGATCGCCATGAACCGGGGCATGGCCATGAAGATTATGGTGCGGAGGAAGGACGGATGAACCTGGCGACACTAAGGCCCGGCAATCGGGCCAGAATCACGAAGATCGGGGCCATCGGCCCCCTAAAGCGCCGGCTGATGGATATGGGCATCCTGATCGGCGAGACGGTGCAGGTGGTGAAGGTCGCCCCCCTGGGGGACCCCATTGAAATCACGGTGAAGGGCTACCAACTGTCGCTCAGGAAAAGCGAGGCCACCGGCATCGAAGTGGAGTTGTTGTCATGAAAACCGCGGCGGCCCTGAAACAAGTGTTACAACCACAAAAAGTCCTCACCGTGGCGGTGGCGGGCAATCCCAATGCCGGGAAGTCCACCCTGATCAACGCCCTGGCCGGCACCCGCCTCCAGGTGGGCAACTGGCCGGGAGTGACGGTGGAAAAGAAAGAAGCGGCCCTGGAATACCAGGGCCACAAGATCCGCCTGGTGGACCTGCCCGGCACCTACAGCCTCAGCCCCTATTCCCAGGAGGAGATCATCGCCCGGGATTACCTGGTCCGGGAGCATCCGGACGTCATCATCGACGTCATCGACGCCACCAACCTGGAGAGAAATCTCTATCTGACCATGCAACTGCTGGAGCTGGGCATCCCGGTGGTGGCCGCCTTAAATATCTACGACGAAGCGGAACATAAGGGCTACCGCATTCAGACCAGGGCCATGGAAGAGATGCTGGGAGCGAAAGTCGTCCCCACCGTGGCCACCCGGAAGCGGGGGCTGGAGGCGCTGCTGGACGCGGTGTTGGCCGCGGGGGATAGCGCCCCGGCCCTGAGGCCCAAGAAGGTGCCTTACGGCGAAGACATCGAGGCCGCGGTTACGGAAGTGGAGGAATCCATCAAAAAGCTGCATCCCCACCTGGCGGACCGCTATCCCTCCCGGTGGCTGGCCCTCAAGGTCATGGAAAGCGACCGCCAGGTCTTGCAGGAAATTAATGTGGGCGGCAACGAGGCCCTGGTGGGCGAAGCCTTCCGGCATCTTAAACAAGCCCATGGGGAAGATATCGAAGCCCTGATGGCCGATGCCCGTTACGGCCAGGCCGCGGGCCTGACCCAGGAGGTCCTGAAAAAGCCGGAAGCCGACCGGGTGGAATTGACCGAAAAGATCGACCGGGTGGTCCTGAACCGCTTTTTCGGCATTCCCATCTTCCTGGCCGCCATGTGGGTGGTCTTCAAGCTGACCTTTGACGTCTCCTCGCCCTTCGCGGACTGGATGGACAAGACCATCAACGGCCCCGGCAAGCGCTGGATCGGGGCGCTTATGGGTCTGATCGGCGCCCCGGATTGGCTGGTTTCGCTCGCCACCGAAGGGGTCATGGCCGGCACCGGTTTCGTTTTGGTCTTCGTGCCCGTTATCTTTGCCATGATGTTTTTCATCACCTTTCTGGAGGCCAGCGGCTATATGGCCCGGGCCGCGTTCGTCATGGACCGGGCCATGCACGCCATGGGCCTGCACGGCAAGTCCTTCATCCCCATGCTCCTGGGCTTCGGGTGCAACGTCCCGGCCATCTACGCCACCCGCACTCTGGAAAACCCCCGGGACAAAGTGCTCACCGCGCTCCTGGTGCCGCTCATGTCCTGCGGGGCCCGGCTGCCGGTGTACGTGCTGTTTACGGGGGTCTTCTTTGCGGCCAGCTCGGGCACGGTCATCTGGTCCTTGTATGTCTTAGGTATAGTCCTGGCCGTCCTGGTGGGGATTGTCTTCAAGCGGACCTTGTTTAAGGGTGAATACCCCTTATTCATCATGGAGCTTCCCCCCTACCGGCTTCCCGGGATGCGCAGCCTGCTGATCCACACCTGGGAAAAAGGCAAGCACTTCCTGATCAAGGCCGGGACTTACATCTTCGCGGTTTCGGTCCTCACCTGGTTCCTCCTGAACCTGCCCTGGGGCGTTGAAAACAAGAGGGACTCCTATCTGGGCCAGGCCGGCGCGGTCATCGCCCCGGCGCTTCAGCCCCTGGGCTTCGGGAACTGGGAAGCCGCGGCTTCCCTCATCACCGGGGTCATCGCCAAGGAGATCGTGGTGGGCACCATGGGGGAGATTTATCTTCCCAAAAAGGATGAAGAGAAAAAGGAAGAGACTCCCTCTTTGGGCGAGGATTTGCAGGAAATCGGCGTCTCTTTCCTGGCCGCGGGCCAGGAGGCGTTCGCGAACGTCTTTTCTTCCTTCGGGGTCGCCAAGCTGGCCGCGGAGGAAAAAGAGAAGTCCAAGCCCTTGAAAGCGGTGATTCAGGATAAGTTCACGCCCTTGAGCGCCTATGCCTTCATGGCCTTTGTGCTGCTCTATATGCCCTGCATGGTGGTGGCCGTGGCCTTCCGCCACGAGTTCGGCACCTGGAAATGGTTCGGTGTGGCCTTCGCCTACGGCACGGCTCTGGCCTGGGTAGTCTCCTTCACTATCTACCAGGGCGGGGCCCTGCTGGGTCTGGGAGGATAAAGATGAGTTGGACGGATTTTCTACTGGCCGGGGCTCTCATCATCGGCTCCATCTATCTTCTTTACCGCTCGGTCTGGAAAAAGAGGGGGTTTTGCCCGGGCTGCGATGCGCATAGCTGCCAGCCGAAAACTGATCCCGGGTCGCAGTCAAAAAGGTAATAACCATGGCGCCGCCCAAAAGAATCAGGCATCCCCTCAACTCTCTGGTCCAGTTCCACTGCTCCATTGTGGGGACCTGCCTGACGTTGAATGAGACCTAAAAGATCGCCCGGCATTTCCGGTACCCGGACGATCTCGCTCCCTATCAGCTTCATACCTGGCTGGTGGAAGCCTGCGTCAAGTTGCCTTTAGTGGCCAAACATGTCCAGAAACATCTATGCCAGAAATACCGCCTGGCCATGAACCGGATTGACGCGGTCGAGCCCGAAGAACTGGGCCGGGCCTGGAAGGACGCCATTCGGGAGGGCGAAACCGCGGGCACCTACTGGGCCATCATCACCAGGGTGGATACCCCCGGGGACGTTATGGCCCGGATCTTCGGCGACGTGCACATGATGTCCCACCTCCAGGGGGCCGAAACCCGGGATGAACTCAAGGAACTTGAGCCTTTGCGCCGGGATAACGAAGGCCTGAAAGAACAGGTGCAGCGCTTATCCGGCCAGGTGGAGGCGGTGAGAAAAGAGCGGGAAGAACTCAAGCGCCTTCTGGCCGGGAAAGAGGCTGAAGCCCTGGACCTCAAAAGGAAACTGGCGGTTTCGGAGGAGCGCCTGGCCCACTTGGCCGCGGGCCGGGACCTGGAAAGGCTGAAAAAGGAAAACCGGGATTTGGCCATGAAGCTGGCCCAGGAACAAAAAGTAAGCGAGAGATTGGAAAGGCGCCTCTTCCAGGAGACCGTCCGGCAATTGCCGGGGATAGCCCTGCCGCCGAAGATAAAGGATGCCGGGGCCGTTGACTCCCTGGTTCCTGAAAAAGAGACTTGTCCTTTGACTCCTGGGGAAAAATGCCCGCGTTTCAATAATAAATTCATCCTCTTTGTGGGGGGGCTGGATCGTCTGGAACCCCATTATCGCAGCCTGGTGGAAAATGATTTCGGGGCCAGATTTCTGCGCCACGACGGCGACTGCAAAAACGGCCAGGCGCGCCTGGCCCGCCTGGTGAAATGGGCGGAAGCGGTCATCTGCCCCATAGATTGCAACAGCCATTCGGCCAGTCTCTGCGTGAAGAAGGTGTGCAAGGATCTGAATAAACCCTGTGTGCTCCTGCGCAATTCGGGCCTGGGCGTTTGAAAGAGAACCCTGTCCCGGCTCGGAGAAGAAGTTCCCGCAGGAGATGAAGAAAACCTGGTTGATATCAATCGAGATAATTGAACTTTTTTTCCGGGATTTCGGGGAAAAACTTCATGGGAAAATGATGCACCACCAATCTTTCCGTCATCGTTGATTTTTTCTTGACGGATTGCATCCACTTCGTATATGTTGTATCCATAAGTATTCGGGTGCCCATATAGGGTATAATAGGGAAGCCGGTGCAAAACCGGCGCGGTCCCGCCGCTGTAACCGGGGACGAAACCTGCACGCAAGCCACTGTCTCGCTAAAGCGAAACGGGAAGGCGCAGGAACTAGGTGGATCCGGAAGTCAGAAGACCTGCCCGAATCAGGCTTTAAGCCCTACGCGGAAAATTGGGCCTAAGCCGCATTAAGGATCAAGAAGCTGGGTGCAATCCTTAAGTCTTAGTGACTTGAGGATTTTTTTTTGAAGAAAAAATCAGCCAAGGAGAACGATATGATTAAGCGGATGAGATTCGGCATGATTTCTTTGGCGCTTGTTCTCGCACTTTTAAGCGCCCCCTGGACCCTGAACGCGGCGGACACGACTAAACCCGCGATCGTGCTGACCGCCTTCGGCACCAGCACCGCGGCCTTTGATACCTATCAACATTTTGAGGAGCAGGTGAAAAAGCGTTTTCCGGGCCATGAAATCCGCTGGGCCTTCACTTCCCATAAAGTCCGGGGCAAGGTGGCCCGGGAAAAAGGCCAAAAACTAAAGGACCTGCCCGCGACTTTGCAGGAATTGAAAACCGCCGGCCATAACCGGGTGGCCGTCCAGTCGCTGCATATCGTGCCCGGGGAGGAGTGGGAAAAGAAGATCGTGGCGGAAACCGGGAAAGTTCCCGGCCTGCAGGTGGCACTTGGAAAGCCACTGTTGAGCGGCAAGGAAGATCAGGAACGGACCCTTCAGACCCTGGCAAAAACCTTGCCTAAGGACTTGAAGAATACCGCGGTGGTTTTGGTGGCCCACGGCAGCCCCATCCCCCAGGGGGAAGAAGCCTATCTGGCCTTTGAGAAGCTGCTGCGGTCCCGCTACCGGAACGTTTTTCTGGGCACGGTGTCCGGCAAACCCGCCCGGCAGGAGGCCATGGCCGCGGTGAAAAAATCCGGGGCCACCACCGTGGTCCTGATGCCCTTCATGTTCGTGGCCGGGGAACACGCGGCCAAGGATATGCTGGGAGACGCCCCGGAGAGCTGGAAATCCGAGCTGCTGCGGCAAAAGGCCTACCGCCTGGAAGGGATCACCAGGGGTCTGGGGTATCAGGAAGGAATCGTTGAGATCTATCTGGACCACCTGGCTGCGGCCCTGAAAACCTTCCAGGGATTCTGATATTAAGCGCACAAATAAAGAAAAGGTTTGACAAATGAACCGTGGCCATCACATAATCCGGCCAGAATCGAAGGCGCTTTAAGCTCTTCGGCAGTATCGTTTGCCAAAATCGAAAAATCTATCGGCCATGAAGGCCCGCAGCCCAGAAGGGCGGGGAGTTCATGGCTGTTTTGTTTTCCGGCCCGGGGATGGGTCGTAACCAGCCATGATTACAAGAAAGTTCGCGAAAGGAGAATTTTGATGTTGCGGACATGTGGCAGGCTGACGATCTTGTTGGCAGCCCTGGTAATGATCTTGGGATTGAACGCGGGGGCGACCCGGGCGGACCTCGGCCCCGGCGAAGCTCAAAAGGCTGCCGCCCCGAAAGAAAGGGCGCAGGCCCAACCTGCGGAGGGAGCCAAAAAGGAAGGTAACAAAGAGGAAGCCGAGGAAAAAAAAGAGGAGCCCAAGGGGGATGAGTGCCCTTCCACCTTCGGGCCCATCATCACCGACACCGCCATTCCCATCGAGAAAGGGAAATTCGCGGTCCAACCTACCTTCGGGTTGAGCTTTACCACCCATAACTTCTCTCCCAGTTGGCGGCGGGTTTCGGCCGGAGGGGATTTCCAGTCCTTCGGCATGAGCTGGAAGTTCACCTACGGCCTCTGGGACAACCTGGAAGTCTATACGGTGATTCCCTTCATTTATAAGTGGGCGAATGATGTTAATCGCAACCAGAGCGGCCCGAATGGGGAGCGCTCCGCCAACTTTGCCGGGATCGGCGATATTAACCTGACCCTGAAGTATCGTCTGGTGGAGGAAGGCCCCATCGCGCCTACGGTGAGCGCCATTTTCGCCCCCACCTTCCCCACCGGCCATTTCCGGCACCTCAATCCGGGGCGGCTGGGGACCGATGCCATCGGCAGCGGCAGCTACGCCTTCACCACCGGTTTCAATGTGTCCAAGTATGTAAAACCTTTCATTTTTTATGGCAATTTTTATTACACTCCCCAGACCAGCTTCACCACTGATGAAGTGGATGACAACGGCAACCCCGTTCAGCGGCGGAACCACCCCCGGGACTTCATTACCGTGAACCTGGCCGCGGAATACCCCATTACCAAGAAATGGGTGGCCCTGCTGGAGCTGACCAGCTTCTGGGACGCCGGACGGATCGTGGGGCCCAAGGCCACCGCCCAGCCCGCCGCGCTGGTTTCGCTGGTGCCGGGGATTGAATACATGGCCACGGACAAGTTCTCCCTGGCCCTGGGAGTGAGCATCGACCTGGCCGGGAAGAACACCAGCGGCAATATCACGCCGCTGCTGTCCATGGTTTATGCTTTCTAAGACTCTGCGTCCTCTGCGTCTCGCGGTGAAAATATCTATCAGCTGTCAGCTATCAGCTATCAGCTTAAAAAGAAATACCAGCAGTTTGGAACTAAAATTATCTCAAATAGGTCTCTGGCGTTGCTTTTGACTTTGTTCCTTAAAGCTGAAAGCTGATCGCTGACAGCTGAAAGCTTTCTTCACCGCAGACGCAGAAGACGCAGAGAGATATATATAAAGGAGAATTCCCATGCAGCGGCTTCCATATTTGATTATCGGTTTGACTGCGGCTTTGATTGCCTTAATTCTGCCTCTTCAATCCGGAGCCCAGGGCCGGGGCCAGGGTTTCCGGCCCTCCCCTATACCGCGTATGTCTGCCCTATGAAGGAGGGCTGCAAGCCCTTTGACGAGCCGGGCAAAGTGGTTAGCATCCTCACCGAAACCCTGGAGGAGGGCATGTATCCGGGCATGGCCCTGGTGCTGGACACCAAGGCCATGGGCCAGGTGCACGTCCACCTGGGGCCGGTCTGGTACCTGGAGCGCCAGGAGTTCGAGATTAAACCCGGGGACGAGGTGCGGGTCAAGGGCGTGTGCGAAAAGATGGCGGAGGGCAGGCACCGGGTGGTGGCCTACGATCTCACCAAAGGAGACCACATCCTCCACCTCCGGGACGCCCAGGGCCGCCCCAACTGGGAGGCCTGGCGGAAGAGGTAAAGACGGTTTTCTGTTTTCCGTTTTCCGTTTTCCCTGAAAGAATAAGGGGCTTACGGGGGGAGGGCCGGGGAGGTGGAGCAGGCGCCCCTCGCCTGCTTGGGAACAGCCGGGGGCGGCTGTTCCACATTCCCTGCCTCCTATACCGCCTTCCACACTTGCATATGGGCCGGTGGCACAGGCTTTCCAGCCTGTGCCGCCCGGCTTCCATCTAAACCGCTGCCGTTTCGCGCCCTCACCCCAACTTTATTTCTTTGTTCCGCTTGGTTCCGCTTGGTCTCGCTTAACCACGGAGGCCATTTCTGGTTAATTTCCATTATTTTCAAGGCATTGCGGTGGCGCAGGGCCATAGTTGCGGAACAGACCCCCATGGCTGTTTTTCCGTTTTCCGTCGGCGGGCCGAGGCCCGCCCCACTAATGATAGGCGACTTATGAAAAGGCAGACCGCCCAGGCGAGACGCCTGTGCCACCAGGTAATCAGAACTTTTCAGGGCTTTGGAACGAGGGAATAAAGGGCGGCCAGCGTTAGCCCTTCCTTTTGTAGACTTTTTGTTCTAATTTGGAATATTATGACTTGTGAAGACGGCTAACCTTTGGCTTTATCAACAGGGGAAAAGTCAGCGAGCTAGCCGCACGGAACTAAGGAGATGGTATGATGGAAGCCAAGACCAAGGCCCCGGGGCAGGCTCTGGACCCGGAGGCCGTGATCGCCGGGTTGCTGAGGGGGGAGAGTCCCATTTGCGGGGAAAGGCGGGCCTATCAGCCGCCCCTTTGTCCGCCGCTGCAAGGCGCCGGCGCCGCCCGGCCCCTGGACGGCCCGGAGTTGGAGGTCCTCAAAGTGGCCGGGGAGCAACTGCCTTTCGTCAGTCAGAATAAGCTCCTGGAAGTCGTGCCCTCCCAGGGTAAGCCCCCCGGGGACGGCCCCCGAAACATCGGCGTGGTCCTCTCCGGAGGCCCCGCGCCCGGGGGCCACAACGTCATTGCCGGGTTGTTCGCGGCCGCCAAAAGGGCTCATCCGGAGAACCGGCTTTTGGGCTTTTTGGCCGGACCCAAGGGAATCATCACCAACAGGCACAAGGAAGTTACGGCCGAGATGGTGGCGCAGTACCAAAACTCCGGGGGCTTCCACATGTTGGGGACCGGCCGGGACAAGATCGACAACGCCCAGAAGATGGAGCAGTGCCGGCAGACCTGCAGCAGCCTGAAACTCTCCGGCCTGGTGGTGGTGGGAGGCGATGATTCCAACACCAACTCCGCGTTCCTGGCGGAGAATATGCGGGATTTGGGGGTCCAGGTCATCGGCATCCCCAAGACCATCGACGGCGACCTCCAGGTGCCGGGGCTGTGCCAGATTCCCTTCGGGTACCACTCCGCCTGCCTGGCCTTTGCCACGGAAATCGGCAACCTCAATTCGGACTGCAAGTCGGACCTCAAGTACTGGCATTTCAACCGCCTCATGGGCCGCAGCGCCTCGCACATCGCCCTGGAGGTGGCCTTTCAGACCCACCCCAACGTCATTCTCATCGGCGAGGAGATCGAGGAAAAGGAGCTGACCATCCACCAGGTGGTGCGCCTCATCGCCGACGTGGTGGTGGCCCGGGCGAACCTGGGGAAAAACTACGGCACCATCCTGATTCCCGAAGGCATCCTGGAATTTATCCACGAAATCAACGCCTTGATCATCAAGATCAGCCATATCATCGCGGTTTACAACCGGGAGGCCCACGAAGGGGAGGCTTTCCACCACCTCTCCTTTGAAGACCAGGTGCAGCTCATCGATAATAACGACATCTGGCGGGACTACGACAGCCGGGTCTTCCTGGGCCTGCCCCCGGAGCTGCAACGGGGCCTGCTGCTGCCCCGGGACAGCCACGGCAACTTCCAATACTCCCTGGTGAACACGGAGCGCATTCTCTTGGGGATGGTGGCCACTTACTTGAGAAAACAGCGCTCCAAGGGGATTTATAAAGGGACCTTCAAGACCCAGTTTCACTTTTACGGCTATGACGGCCGGGGCACCTTCCCCACCAAGTTCGATTGCGATTATACTTATAACTTGGGGTACGCGGCCTTCAGCCTCCTGGCCAACGGGGCCACGGGCTACATGGCGGCCATCAAGGACCTGCACCTGCCGGTGGGCCAGTGGCGGCCCATCGGTATTCCCCTGGCGCCCCTGATGCACCTGGAGGAGCGTACCGGCCGCCTGGAGCTGGTCATCCAGAAACAGAAGGTGGACCTGGAGAGCCCGGCTTTCAGGATTCTGGAACAAGAAAGGGAAAAATGGGCCCTGGAGGACGATTACCGCTTCCCGGGTCCCATCCAGTTCCAGGGCGCCAGCGCCGAGGACAAGCCCATTACCTTGATGCTGAATGCGTTGAGTTCTTAAAATACTTGCAATCCCCCGGGCTGATGGTCATAATTCTTTTTGGGGGAGATCAATCACACTTCCCAGCCGACTGGGGGATCGTCCAATGGCAGGACAGCGGCCTTTGGAGTCGCCGATCTAGGTTCGAATCCTAGTCCCCCAGCCA
>Ga0233425_10007585_pt1 | contig 15125 bp, 16 predicted proteins | sample Watercolumn_Towu_2_FD_181712 | JGI IMG/M metagenome (GOLD analysis project Ga0233425, IMG submission 181712) | Freshwater microbial communities from Lake Towuti, South Sulawesi, Indonesia - Watercolumn_Towuti2014_140_MG | ecosystem: Environmental > Aquatic > Freshwater > Lake | place...
ATTAGTTCGCCTCCGGAAACGCTCTTTCCGGATGGAAACTTGTTAGAGTGATAAGTTACGGGTTGCCAGGAATAGGTTATAGGTCGGTCGGGATGTGTTTAGAAAATTCTTAAACCATTAACCGTTATTCCCTTGTGTCTTACCTCTTCCCTCTTCACCTTATGCCCTTATTCCTTGAACCTTGGGTCTTATCCCTTCGCCCCGTTTTTCAACGACTCAGTCACCTGTCGGCCAAATTCACCCAAGGTCTTGATCACCTGGATGCCAGCCCCTTCCATGGCGGCTATCTTGTCCCCGGCCCGGCCTTTAGAGCCGCTGATGATTGCTCCGGCATGACCCATTCGTTTTCCCGGCGGGGCCGTCAGGCCGGCGACAAACCCGAAAACCGGTTTAGGGTAGTGACTCTCTTTAATGTACGCTGCTGCCTTTTCTTCGGCATCCCCGCCGATTTCACCGATCAGGCAGACGGCCTCCGTATCTTGATCTTCCGCAAAAAACGTCAGGAGATCTATAAAATGGAGGCCCACGATGGGGTCACCACCGATGCCGATGCAGGTGCTCTGGCCCATTCCGGCCTTGGAAATCTGATCGACCACCTCATAAGTCAAGGTGCCCGAGCGGCTGATGACCCCGATTGTCCCTTGCTGGTGAATATACCCCGGCATGATCCCGGCTTTGGACTGGCCGGGGCTGATGATGCCCGGGCAATTCGGCCCGATCAGGTAGGTCTTATGGGCGGTCAAAAAGGGTTTGACCCGGATCATGTCCATAACCGGAATATGTTCGGTGATAACGACGACTAATTTGATGCCGGCCTCAGCCGCCTCGCAGGCAGCGTCGGCGGCCATCATGGACGGGACAAAGATAACACTGACATTGGCGCCGGTTTTGATCACAGCCTCGGCGACGGTATTGAAGATGGGTACACCCAGGACCTCCTGTCCGGCTTTCCCCGGTGTAACCCCGGCCACCACCTGACTGCCGTATTCGATCATCTGTTCAGCGTGAAATAATCCCTCTTTCCCGGTCATACCCTGGATAACCAAGCGGGAGTCTTTGTTCAGCAGAATACTCATTGGGCACCTCCCGTGACCTGGGCAATCTTGGCGGCCGCCTCGCTCAAGGATCCGGCGACTTCGAAATTGAGTCCGCTCTCTGCCAGGATGCGTCGGCCGTCTTCCACATTGGTCCCTTCTAGGCGGACGACCAAGGGTACCTTTAAGTTGACCTTTTTGGCGGCGGCGACCACTCCCGAGGCCAGGGTGTCGCAACGCAGGATACCGCCGAAGATGTTGATCAGGATGGCCTTGACCTGGGGATCCGAGAGGATGACCTCAAAGCCCTTGGTGACCATCTCTTCACTGGCCCCTCCGCCCACATCCAGAAAATTAGCCGGTTCGGCCCCGGCCTGTTTGATGACATCCATGGTCGCCATGGCCAGACCTGCGCCATTGACCATCGTCCCAACGTTGCCCTGAAGACGAATATAGTTCAAGCCCAAGTCGACGGCTTGACGCTCCAGGGGATCCGTTTCCGTGGGGTCTTCCAGGGCAGCGATATCGTTGTGACGTTTAAGGGCGCTTTCATCGAAGTTAATTTTACCGTCCAGGGCCACTAAACGTCCATCGGTGGTCAAGGCCAGGGGGTTGATTTCCACCAGGGTGGCTTCCTTTTCCCAGGCCAGACGAACCAGATTTTGGATCAGGGCCGCTCCGGATAAGACCTGCTTGGGCTCCAGTCCACAGCCGAAGAGGAGTTTCCGGGCCTGAAAGGGCCAGAGGAGTTGGCCGGGAACGACATGGGTGGTAAAGATGCGTTCCGGCGTTTTGGCCGCGACCTCTTCGATATCCATACCACCGTCCGGGGAGGCCATTACGGCCAGGCATTCCGCACCCCGGTCCAGAACCACGGCCAGATAGAGTTCGCGAGAAACCTCCGTCCCTTGTTCGATCCATACTTTACGAACCAATTTCCCCTGAGGGCCGGTTTGGTGGGTCACCAGGGTCATGCCTAAGATTTGGGCAGCCGCCGTCTCAACGTCGGCTGGCGAATGGACGACCTTTACTCCTCCCCCTTTGCCCCGGCCGCCGGCATGAATTTGAGCCTTAACCACCCATACAGGACCCGGCATTGATTCGGCAATCGATCTGGCCTCCCGAGGGGTTATAGCCAGTCCGCCTTGGGGAACGGGAATTTGAAATTCCTTAAAAAGGTTTTTGGCTTGATACTCGTGGACATTCATGAATGGGGTTCTCCTTGAAAGGTAATGATTGGTGTATCGTATATCGACTGTCGTATATCGAAAATAATATTATAACGATATGCGAAGGGCGAACGACGACCAACGCTTTACTAATATAATACCGTCAAATCGATCTCCGTATCCGGATTGGACAGGGCCCGCCAGACCATTTCGAACAATTGAGGTGCCTTTCCGGAGAGACTCTCTGACTGGCCGCGATAGATCCACATAAAAAAAGACCGCTGGACCAGACCGTAGTAAAAATCCAGGAGGTCTTCGGCCCGCACTTTGGGATTGAGCAGGCCTTCCTTTTGACCTTGTTGCAGGGTTTCCAGCCAGATACCGATTAATTTTTTCTGTTTAAAGGTCTTGTCCTTCATCCAGGTGATCATGGGCACGGTCATGAAAATAATTCGCCCCAATTCGGGGTTGCGCTCATAATAATCCATCTGGAGCCAGAAGACCTTACGGAGCTTATCTTTCAGATTGTCGATCCCCTGGAGATGATCCACCATTCGCTCGGTAAGGATTTTCAGCTTTTTATCGACAAAGGCAAAGAGGAGGTTTTCTTTGGACCCATAGTATTTATAGATGGTGCTGAAACTGACCCCCGCCCGCTTGGCGATGGTCCGCATATTGGCCTTATGGAAGTCTTCATTGGAAAATATTTCCATCACCACGGCTTCCAGTCTTTGATTGTTTTTCGGCTCAAGAAAGGCCGCCGGGGAAGAGTTTTTTCGCTTTGGGAAAGACATTATGATTTGAAGAGTAACGATATTATTTTTTTAAAAAAAATAAAAATTTAATTAAAATAATAAGTTATTCTTTGTTTAAATTGGAATTTTTTTTAATAATAGTCAGATGAGAAACAATGTTCCTCTATTTGGAAAGGATTGTCAAGAAAAAAATGAAGACGAACCGAGGTTACTTTTTCACTGTTGGAAAGCTGAACAGAAAAATGTCTTTTCCCTGATTGATCAGGTCTCCGGATTGGGTCTTCTTAGAACGAAGGGGCACATAAATTTGGGATAGCCCTCGATTCTAAATAAATATGGGGGACAATTCGTCTTGTTTGGAAAAAGGCTTCCCTGAGGGGAGAAAGGAAAAATTTTAGAGGTAAATTATCTGCGGAGGTGAAAAGTCCCTCTCCCGGAAAGGAGAGGGACTTTAAAAAGGGAGGGTTTCCTGACCTGTTATTCTACGATCATCAGGACTTGATCCGCCTCTACCGAATCACCTTTGGCAATCTTGATTTCCTTCACCGTCCCATCCGAGTAGGTCAGGATGGGCATTTCCATTTTCATGGCCTCTATGGTGGCCACTTCATCGTCCTCTTGAACCGTATCGCCTACATTTACTTTAATTTCAATGACCTTACCGGCCATAGGTGCCAATACTTCAGCCACGGTACTTCCTCCTTTTGATTGAAAAGATTGATTTTTAGAAAAACATTCCAACGGTTTTAATAATTCCAGTGAATTTTGTCAAGCCTAAAGCGAAGCCAGGATCTTTTCCTTCCTCAAAGACCCAACACAATTTTTGTCTCCCTTGTTTCTAACTCATGGAATATAATACGTAAATAGGGTTCAATGCCGTACTCACCCTGTTTTCATGTTTCGTGGTGCCACGCCCCCAAAGGCGGGGCATGGCGGCTTAATCCGAAAATAGGCTGTGGAGCCTTCTGTGCCTATTTTCATCTTTGGTGGTGTCACGCCACTGGCGTGGCATGACGGCTTAAAATAGTTTTATTCCCTTGCTCTAGGTTTCTAAAGTTCCCCGTCCTTGTCCATTTTGGCCAGGTCTTCAAATTTAATATCCAACCCTAAGACCCCCTGGATTTCACCATCCTCCTTACGGATCGGTCCGGAGACGGTAATGCATAAGGCCCCGGTAATTTTTGAGGTGTAAAAATCGGTGATATGAATCTTGCCGTCCTTGATCGGGGCGGTGAACCAGGAGCGATCGGAAAAGTCTTCGTCCAGTTTGAAGACCTGATATTTGGCCCGGTCAATAATCCGGGTGATGTTTTTAGTGATCTTCTTCCCTTCCATATTGGTAATATAAATAAACTGGATAAAGGGATTGAGTTCAATAAAGTTTTCCATGACCGGTTCCTGCTGGGCGGGATTCATGGAACGGATTTCCTCCCGTTCAAGGATCTCCTCGACGATATGGAAGGCCAGGTGATAAGCCTTCTGTTTCAATTCGTCGAACTCGGAGGTGAAAAATTCGGGCAGATACTTCCGGCTGATCCGTTCCATTTCCTGACTGGACATGGAGGTATTTCGTCCTTCTTCATAATAGCGCATGACCCTTTTGTAAATTCTGATCACCCCGGGGTGGTTTTTATCCAAGGCCTTATCCCCGGAGAGTTTAAGCCGTTTGTTCAGCCAGTGGACAATGCCCGCCGTACCGGACTTGTCGGTAATAATAATACTGATGGGACGTTTGAGGATCTTTTCCGTGTCAAAAATATTATAAATCTCCTCGTTTTTGATCAGGCCGTCGGCATGGATGCCGGCACTGGTGGCATTAAAATCGGCCCCCACAAAGGGGTAGTTTGCCGGGATGGCATAATGGATTTCCTTCTCAAAATAATCGGCCATCTCGGTGATGGCCTTGGTGTCGATGCCGCCGTCATGACCCAGGAGGTTGATATATTCGATCAATAATCCCTCCACCGGGGTATTGCCGGTTCGTTCGCCAAATCCTAAAAGGGCCCCGTTGACCGCAGCACAGCCATAAAGCCAGGAGGTGGTGGCGTTGATAAATCCCTTATGGAAATCATTGTGACCGTGCCATTCCAGGAGCCGGCCCGGGACCCCGGCATCGTCGATCATGGCCCGGACCAGTTTGGGAACGCTGCGGGGCAGGGCGGCCCCGGGATAGGTAATCCCGTATCCCATGGTATCACAGAGCCGGATTTTGATATCAATACCAGAGGCCTCCCGGAGTTTCATGAGCTCCATGGCCAGGGGGACACAAAATCCGTAGATGTCGGCCCGGGTGACATCCTCAAAATGGCAGCGAGGGACGATCCCCAGGTCCAAAGCGGCCTTGACGATGGAAACGTATTGGTCAAAGGCCTTCGACCGGGTCCAGTTTAATTTGTAAAAGATATGGTAATCGGACACCGAGGTCAGGATGCCGGTTTCTTTCAAATCCATCTCTTTGACCAGTTTCAGGTCGTCGGCATGGGCCCGAATCCATCCGGTGATCTCAGGATAGGGATACCCTTTGTCCTGACACTTGCGCAGGGCCTCTTTGTCTCGCTGGCTGTAAAGAAAAAATTCCGTTTGCCGAATGACCCCGTAAGGGCCCCCCATGCGATGGAGAAAATCAAAGATATTGAGGATTTGATCCATAGTGTAGGGGGGACGGGCCTGCTGGCCGTCCCGGAAGGTGGTATCGGTGATCCAGAACTCTTCCGCCGGATCGAGATAAGTGAATTTATGATCGAAGTCGATGCGGCAGATCTGATCATAGGGAAAGACATCCCGTTGCAGATTCGGTTCACCTACTTCTTTTAATTCATAACGCCAGAAGGGCGTATGTTCATGATCCAATACTTTTTTGTTGGTGTTCCAGCGAGCCATGTTCTACCTCCTGCTCGTTTTCATTAGACAGGATTGAATGGAGAGGATTTGTTCAGGCTCACCCCGAGCCTGAATAAAATCGTCTAATATCCTGTTAATCCTGTCGAATAAAATTTTTCTATTTCTTCACATCCAATCGCAGACCCAATTCATTGAGTTGAATCCGGCTGACGGTGGAAGGGGCGTTGGTCAAAGGGCAGACCGCCTTTTGGGTCTTGGGAAAGGCGATCACTTCCCGCAGCGACTGGGCCCCGGTCATGAGCATGACCAGGCGGTCCAACCCAAAGGCGATCCCGCCGTGGGGCGGGGCCCCCATCTCCAGGGCCTCCAGCAGGAAACTGAATTTTTCTTCGGCCTCTTCCGGAGAAATATTGAGGGCTTGAAAGATCCTTTGCTGAACACTGCGTTGATGGATCCGGATACTGCCGCCTCCGATCTCGTTTCCGTTCAAGACCAGATCATAGGCCCGGGAACGAACCTTTTCCGGATGGGTTTCCAGGAGAGGGAGATCTTCCATCAAGGGGGAGGTAAAGGGATGATGGACCGCTCCAAAGCGGCCTTCTTCCGGCCGATATTCCAGCAAGGGAAATTCATTGACCCAGGTAAACTCATAGTGATCTTTGGCTAATTCCTTTCGGGTGCCGAGATGGAGCCGGATCTTTCCTAAGACCTCATGGACCACTGAAGGGACATCGGCCTGAAAGAGGATCAGATCTCCGGGACGGGCTCCCATAAGGTCGTTAATCCCCTGGCGTTCAGCATCAGTCAGGAATTTGGCCAAAGGAGATTGCCAGCCTTCGGGAAGAAGCTTGGTCCAGGCCATCCCTTTGGCCCCCCAACTTACTGCCAGTCCGGTCAGGTCATCAAGATCTTTTCGAGAAAGAGAGGCCCCTTCGGGCAGACGGATGGCCTTGATACATCCGCCTTTCTGGGCCGCTTCGGCAAAGACCTTGGCCCCGGACCGGCCCGCCAGGGCTGTCAGATCCACTATTTCCAGGCCGAAACGAAGGTCGGGGCGGTCGGTACCGAAGCGGTTCATGGCCTCCTCATAGGTCATCCGGCGGAAGGGCCTGGGGATTTCACGCCCTAGAACATGCTTGAATAATCCGCAAATAAGTTCTTCGATTAACTCAAAAATATATTCTTCGGAAATAAAAGACATTTCCATATCCAACTGGGTGAATTCGGGCTGACGATCGGCCCGGAGGTCTTCATCGCGGAAGCAGCGGACGATCTGATAGTAGCGGTCGAAGCCGGAGACCATCAGGAGTTGTTTAAAGAGCTGCGGGGATTGGGGCAGGGCATAGAATTTTCCCTGCTGGACCCGGCTGGGGACCAGATAATCCCGGGCCCCTTCCGGGGTACTCTTGGTCAGAAAAGGGGTTTCCACATCGCAGAAGCCTTTTGCGTCCAGGAAATTGCGGATGAATTGGAAGGCCCGATGGCGCAGAAAGAAATTCGACTGCAGGCTGGGACGGCGCAGGTCCAGGTAACGGGTGCGCAGACGCACGGCCTCGGAGACCTCTCCCGTATCCTCCAGGCTGAAGGGTGGTGTCTTGGAGGTATTGAGCAGTTCATAATCATTGACCAGGACTTCGATTTCACCGGTCTTCAGGTTAGGATTGGTCATCCCCTCCGGGCGGGAGCGGACCGTTCCGTGAATGAGGATGACATATTCACTGCGCAGTTGATGGGCCGATTGATGGGCTTCGCTGTTAATCTCCGGATTAAAGACCACTTGGGTTATCCCGGCCCTGTCGCGAAGGTCGATAAAGATCAGACCGCCATGATCCCGGCGGGTATCGACCCATCCGGCCAGGGTCACTTTTTGGCCCATATGCCCGGCGGTAAGGGTTCCGCAGTCATGGGACCGAACTCCGATTGGTTTAGTTCCTGTCAATGATTTCTCCTTTAAATTAAAGGTATAAGGTAATAGGTTTAAGGTATAAGGTGAGGAAATATTGGCTTTTAACCTTGAACCATATACCTTGTGCCTCACACCTGTCTTTTATGATGTTTTTCTAAAAAATAATTTAAAAATTGAGGAATAGGGATTTCTTCCTGTTCCTTGGTTTCGAGATTACGAATAAGGATCTGCTCCCGGCTCAGCTCATCCGTTCCCAAAATTGCCACATAGGGGCTTTGGGATTTATCGGCCCTCCGCAGCAGACTCTTCAAACTCCTGTCCTCATATTCCATCAGGGCCGGGATTTCTTTTTTATGGAGATTTCGAAAGAGCGTAAAGGCCTTTTTTCGGGCCTCGGCCCCCAGGGGGATCAGATAGACCAAGGGCTGTTTAACCCAATTCTCCAGAGAAGACATAAGCAGGGCTGCCCGTTCCATACCGATGGCAAAGCCGATGGCCGGGAGGTCCGGCCCTCCCAATTGCTTTATCAGGCCGTCATAACGCCCACCGCCGGCCACGGCATCCTGGGACCCCAAGTGACTGGCGCTGACTTCAAAGGTAGTCCGGGTGTAATAGTCCAACCCCCGGACCAGACGGGGATCCAATTGGACCGGGATGACCAAGGGGGCGATCAATTCCTGGACCTCTTCGAAATGCTTTTGGCAGGGGCCGCAATTAAAGGCCGTAATGGTCGGGGCCTCGGTCAGGACCTCCTGACATCGTTCGACCTTACAGTCAAAGACCCGCAGGGGGTTGGTTTTCATCCGCCGTTGGCAGTCGGGACAAAGGATCAGCCGCTGATCTTCCAGAAATTCCTGTAAAGCGGCCGAGAAAGAGGGACGGCAGTCCGGACAGCCCAGGGAGTTGAGGCGAAGCCGGGTTTCCTGCAGACCCAGATAATCCAGGATCTGGATCAGGAGATAAATAATCTCGGCATCGGCATAGGGGCTGTCCGTGCCGATCATTTCGGCATTGATCTGATGGAACTGGCGAAACCGGCCCTTCTGGGGACGTTCATGCCGGAACATGGGGCCGATGGAAAAGAGTTTGTTCACCGGCTGCTGGGCCTGGAGGTTATGCTCGATAAAGGCCCGGAGTACCGAGGCCGTGGCTTCGGGCCTCAAGGCGATCGAATCCCCGCTCCGGTCGGTCATGGAATAGATCTCTTTTTCGACGATATCCGTCGCAGATCCGATGGAACGGACAAAGAGCTCGGTCCTTTCCAAGACAGGGGTTCGTATTTCGGCAAAACCGAAGGTCTGGAAGACCCGCCGGGCCGTCTCCTCCATGAAGACCCATTTCTCCGATTCCCCGGGGAGAAGGTCCTTAAATCCTTTTAAGGCTTGAATGGCCATAGAATCCTTATTTCCTTGCCGTTTTTATTTTGCGGCCCGTCCTTTTGAAATCAAATTTATAATTATACAATAAAATGATTTAGTTGTCCAGAAATTGTTCCGGATTGAATGATCTGCTTCGGATGATCAGATTCAGATAATTTTACACCCTTTCCGGTCAATCCTGTCAACGGGTGGTTGAACCTTCCCCCTAGGGCCCTCCCTTTTGGATTGATTTTACCTGCCGGATATGTTCTAAATGAACCCTTCTGAACCGTTTTTATCGATAATAAAATCATCCTCAGACCGGTTTCGCCTATTTATGAGTTTGAGTTATGAGCCGCTCACCGAATCAGAAGCATAACGCTCGGCTGAATTATGAAGGGGAGATTAGATTTGGCCCTTCTTTCTACCGCTTAGAGATAAACGGCACAGAACTCCGCCGCCGGATTTTTGGGGACCACATGATCTGGTCGGATGATTCCATGGTCCTCGCCGCCCAGGAATGGCTGACAACGGATTATGTAAAGGGGCCGATTACGCGGGTCCTGCTGATCGATGTGGAGCCGCAGCGAGTGGCTGAACTCGAGGTGGTGGAGAAGGGATTTGTAGAGGATTTTATTTTCCGTGATCAGGTTTTCATCTATCGGAAGAGTTTTAAGGCGACCGGACAGAGTGTCGAAGCAGAGGTTCAGATCTCCGATATTGTCAACTGGAAGCCGATGGTCCCCTAAGGCTGCTTGGTTGGTCACCTGTTTAAGGAGAACCACGTGCCTTATGCCGAACCCAAACAAATTTCAGCGCTGGCTGATTGAGTCCTGCACCGGTTCAGGGCCTCAGTCCGAAGGGGAAGAACGTCTGCCCGCCTGGGAGAAGGCCCCCTTATATAAGACCAATAACCGTCCTTCGGTTTCAATTCGTCCTATTGTAGGTCAGATTACGACCGGAGGGAGTTACCTGACAATTAAGATGTCGGCCCTTTTGGTCCCGATGATTCGGGTTGGGATAGTGAATGAGAGAACTGGATAACAGCGCAGGCATTCTGGCCATGGCGGCCACGGCTTTTCTCTGGAGCCTCGCCGGATTGTTTATAAAAGTCATCGATTGGAACCCCTTTGCCATCGCCGGTCTGCGGAGTCTCGTCGCCTCGCTGGTCATTTTTATTTTTCTGCGGCGCCCCTTGTTTCATTTTTCTTTTCCTCAGGTGGCGGCAGCGGTGGCCAATGCCGGGACCATGCTCCTGTTTGTCTCGGCCAATAAAACAACCACTGCCGCCAATGCCATTTTACTGCAGTATTTCGCTCCGGTTTTGACCGCCTTTCTGGGTGGATTGTTACTGAAGGAACGTCCTCGTCTGGAACATTACGCGGCCTTGCCTCTGGTAACAATAGGCATGATCGTCATGTTTTTTGATGAACTCGGCAGCGGGAAAATGCTTGGCAATATACTGGCCATCCTCTCGGCTGGGACATACAGTCTTCATTTTGTCTTTATGCGCCTGCAAAAAGACGGATCGCCCCTGGAATCGATTCTTCTCTCGCATTGGCTTACGGCCGGAATCTGCCTGCTCATCTCCTTGTTCCTCCCCTTTCCACAGGTGTCGCTGGAAGCACTCAGTGCCATTATGGTCCTGGGAATTATTCAAATCGGCCTGCCGGCGGTGTTGTTTTCCCTGGCCATTAAACGCGTGTCCGCCGTTCAGGCCAATCTTATCGCCGTCATCGAACCTGTCTTTAATCCTCTGTGGGTGTTCTTGGCCATCGGAGAAACTCCGGGCAGGAAGACCCTGCTGGGGGGAATGATCATTATTCTGGCGGTCACCATGGCCTCCGTTGTCAGCGCCCGACGGAGGCTGGACGTTTCAGCTTCCAGGCCCGTGAGGGAGTCCGAAGCCTCCGTCTCCAGATGCCCTACAAAGGTCCCTTGAAATCGACATCGGCACATAGATCTGTCTTGATTAGCGTCCAAACGGACCTTTTTAACCCCCGCCTTGGTCTTTCGTGGATGGACGCTACGTGAAGGGATTGGAGATCAAATGATACGTATTCATGTGCTTCTCGAAAATTCAACAACCGCACCGGACATTGACCAGGAGATAGAAACTTCGATTATCTGAAGAACCAATTGGGGGATTTATGAATGAGCATTTCAACAGGAATTACTCTAGACCTATAGGCCCCGGGCAACCGTATTGGACTTTAAAACTTTTTGAACGAACGGATCAGGACTAAGGAGGAACGATGAGCATCGGGATCGTCAGACTCGGCAGTCCCCGGGCAGAGGGGGAAGGGCTGCGGATCGGGACCGTCCGGCGTCCGCCCCGGGGAGTACGTAAGGAGGATTATGCCGCCCGGGACTTTTATGATGTCTGGTTTCCCAACCTTTCTCCCAGTGAGGCGCTCTTGAAGGAAGGGCAGGGGACTCAAGACGAAAAATCCTGGAAGGTCTTCAAACGAAAATTTCAGGAAGAACTGAAACGGTCGGAGGCCGCCAAAGATCTGGACCTGTTGGCCGCTCTTTCTCATCAGACCAATATGTCCATCGGCTGTTATTGCCAGGATGAAAACCGCTGTCACCGTTCCATTTTAAGGGAACTGCTTGTTCAAAGGGGGGCGGATGTACGCTAATGATCAGCAGCAGCTCCCAAATCTTAAGGGAAGATTCCTGTCTCGACTAAGGAACGATTGTTCTCCTGTTTTTGACGAGTGCCGGCCGGGTCAGCAGTCGAAGGACTATTAAATAAGAAGAAGTATACGGTCACTGGATGCCTCCGGATCAGATAAGTGACAGGCTTATCGAGTCGGCATGACGATACATTTTTAGCGTTTATTCGTCATCCCTCGGTTGGCTTCGCCGACCTTAACAGAAGACCGGCAGAGCCGGTCGGGGGCGGAAGCCGGGATCCAGAGTTTTTGTGTTTTATAAACCCTGAGTCCAATATAATAAGGGTTGTTAATATGAACGAATCATTAAAACTTCTCCTGGAAGAACTGGAACGGTTTGGCGAGGCGAATGATCGGGAGACCACCGAACGGTCCCGTCGTATGCTCAATATCACCCGGGACACCGGAGAGTTCTTGGCCCTGCTGATCCGGGCAATGGCCGCCCGAAGGATCCTGGAGATTGGCACCTCAAACGGTTATTCTACCCTCTGGCTGGCCCAGGCCGCCCAAGCCACCGGAGGCATGGTGACTACGGTGGAAGATTCCGAGACTAAGGCCGGGATGGCCCAGGAGAACTTTACCCGTTCCGGCCTATCAGCCACTATCACCCTGGTATGGAGGGACGCCGGGAGCCTGCTGGAGGAAACGGCTGAGGCGGCCTATGACTTGGTCTTTCTGGATGCCGAGCGCACCTATTATGCCGGATGGTGGCCCGGCCTCAAGCGTGTCCTTCGGCCTGGAGGCCTGTTAGTGGTCGATAACGCCCTTTCTCATGCCGAGGAGATGGCGCCGCTGATAGGGCTTATTAAGGCCGATGCCGATTTGACCACCAGTCTCGTTCCTATCGGCAACGGTGAATTTCTGGCCCTCAAGACGGCATGATTAAACCAGAGCATAAAAGGACTTTGAAATGGAACGAAAAAGAATAATAACCTGGGATGATCCTCAACTTAACAAGCGTGCTGCCCTGGGGTCAATGTCCGGGCTGGATTATTTAAAGGCGATCAAGGAGGGGACGATCAGCCCGCCGCCGGCAGCCCGACTCATTGGTTACACCGTTGCCGAAGTGGATAAGGGATCTGTTGTTTTTGAACTTCAACCCAGGGAATATCATTATAATCCCTTTGCCACGGTCCACGGAGGTATTCTTTCAACCCTTTTGGATACGGCCATGACCGCCTCGGTCCTTTCAACCCTTCCTAGCGGCTTTAGCTGCTCAACCATTGAGATCAAGGTCAATTTTATTAAGACGGTCACCGCCGAGACCGGGATGGTGAGATGCGAGGCCAGGCCGATACATAGCGGCAAGAATCTGGCCTTCGTAGAAGGACGATTAAAAGACGGTAATGATGTCTTACTGGCCTTTGGGGTCAGTACCTGTTCCATATTCCAGGTTGCCTAGGAATGAGAGGAAATAGTCTTTCCCCTCATTCTGGTCCTCTCGGGTTCCGTCCCTGAGGTTGCCGGGGCCAAGAGGAATTCGGGCCTGAGAGGATTGATTGATACAGAGTAAAAACAGATAAAATGATCATCAAACGGTTTCTGACATGGTTATCCATAGTGAGGGTGCTGGCCGCTATTAGACGACAGAGCCGAGTTATGGGTTATCAGGTGACTGTTTTCCGGTACGGGGCCTACTGGATTCACCCGAGGCATCTGGCCATTTGGGTTTGTGTCCGGACCGATGCCGCCAAAGAGCAATTGAGTCGGAATGACGCCTATTGGCGAACCCTCCGGTCCTTCCTGGAGCGATATCATTACCCCAAAGAGGGCCGGGAGGAGGTTCACCTGGGAGTGGAATCACAGGAGACGGTCGATCGGGAATCGCAGGGCGATTGGTTTCAACACTTCAAATAGACGGCTCTTCCACCATTGGGGATGATGGGGAATAGGCCGTCCACCTGATCCGGACAGACAGGTAGGTAAAGCCTAGCCCCATTATCCCAATGCCAACCAATTAGGTTCCATCACGTGCAGGAACAGGCCGCCTGGCTCTGGTTTTTCGCAGAAGATGAGGCGGGACAACAAACCTGTTCCGTTTCGGGCTGAAGGCCGCTGACCTTGTCGGCGATCTCCTGGTCGGAAAAGACCATGGCATTCTTGCGGACCATTTTTCCCAGATTGATGCACATCCTGATCTGCTCGGCCGTTATCCCATCGGTTTTGGCCTTTTCGATTTCCGACAGGGCATCGGGAGCGGAGTTGGCCGCCACAAAAGCGGCGATGCGGGCCAGGGAGGGCATCGATTTCAGATATCCGTCGAATCCCTTAGGTTTCTCCTCCGCCCCATTTTCCATGAGGGTGGAGATTGTGCGGCTCATGGTTTTTACAGCCTCAGCCTTGGCCGTCAACCCGCATTGAAAGGCCTTGCTCATCTCCCCTTCGGGGATATTCAGGGATTGGGCAATGCCGTGCAGTTTATCGGCGCAGGTCCGGCACCCCGCCCCCATGGCCGCTCCCATGGCAATCAGGTTCTTCAGTTCATTGGACAGGTGTTCCTCTTGTTTCGGGTTCATCGATTTTTCCTCCTTTTGTTCGTTTATCTCTTTTGACGAAAACCGGGAGGAAAAGGATACACGTCGATTATACTTTTCACCTTTCACCTTTTAGCTTTGAAATATTTTCTCCTCAATATCACCTCCATACTCTTTCCAACCTAATAATCCTTTGACTGTCGGTCTTTACGTGGTACCATATAAAGACTGGAGGGAAGACAATGAACATATCCAAGGACATCAAACCAATCACCTATCTGAAATCAAAGGCTCACCGATACAGAATATTTTGTCCTATTCATGTGCATGGCCGATTTTAGAAGATGATGCCTATCGATGCCAGACCAGACACTGCCTTGAACACTCACCAACCAACCTGAAAAGAGAGAACATGGAGAGAAAAAACGTATTGAACATTTTGAGACGCTCGGCGCTCCTTCTCGGCATCATAATGCTGGGAGCCATATTCGCCACCGGAACCAATGGGCAAACGATTGTCGATGAGTGGGCCAGCATCAAGGTCCCGCCCGCACCGGAGCTCAAACCGGTCAAAATCAATGCTAAGGACACGGCCTTCCTCATCCTGGATATTGTCAAGCAGATCTGCGGACCCCGCCCCCGTTGCCAGGCTTCCCTTCCCAAGATTCAGCGCCTGCTCACACAGGCCCGGGAAAAAGAGGTTCAGATTGGCCTTTAAAATAGGCCTATTTCGAACAGGGATAGCGAGTGCCCCCCCCGCAGTTTTTTGCGGAGTCAGTGAGAGAACTACAACAAATAGATCCTTTCCTTACCTGGAAGATTCCCCGTACTTTTGTATAGGAATCTTCAATTTTTGAGGCAAAAAGAGCGAGATAGAAAATCAATGGCCAGGGCAAGAAGACCTTGTATC
>Ga0233425_10007586_pt1 | contig 15124 bp, 14 predicted proteins | sample Watercolumn_Towu_2_FD_181712 | JGI IMG/M metagenome (GOLD analysis project Ga0233425, IMG submission 181712) | Freshwater microbial communities from Lake Towuti, South Sulawesi, Indonesia - Watercolumn_Towuti2014_140_MG | ecosystem: Environmental > Aquatic > Freshwater > Lake | place...
GTGGCGTGACCGTTCAGCGCCGCGATGCAGAGCTTGGGCGTCTCCTCCAGCCGGCGCAGCGTCTCGCTGGCGTGGAGCCCGAAGTAGTATTTGAAGGTCGCGTCGGTCTCCCGGAGCATTTCCAGGTCGGGGCCGCTCGAGAAGTGGCGGTCACCCGAGCCCGTGAGCACCAGCACGTGGACGTCGGGGTCGAAGCGGGCTTCGACGATGGCGTCGTCGAGCTCCTTCATCATCTCGTGCGTGTACGCGTTGGTCGGCGGGTCGTCGAGTGTGACGACCGCGACGCCGTGGTCCGTCTTGTAGCCGACCAGGTTGCTCATGAGCGCTGTGTGCCGCCTCCGCCAGGGCAGCGACGATAGCGCGGATTCCAGGCGGAGGGAGGCCCCGCGCCCCGATGCGCTTCTGTTCCCGGAAGTTCGCGCTATGCTGCGGTCCGCCCCTGTCAGGCATCCCGTGGAGCACGAAGACCTCAAGCGCAGCATCAAGCAGCTGATCGTCGACGAGCTGGACCTCCGAGACCTCGGGGCCGATGACATCGAGGATGACGCGCCGCTCTTCGGCGGCGGGCTCGGTCTGGATTCGCTCGACGCGCTGCAGCTCGCCATGGCAGTCGAGGAGCGCTTCGGGGTGCGCCTGCCAGAGGGTGAAGCCGCCCGCCCCGCCTTCGCGTCCGTGGCCGCTCTGGCCCGCGAAGTGGCGCGAATGCGGCCGGGGTGAGCATGGCGCTCCGGGCCGAACGCGTCGCGGTCACCGGCGTCGGCGTCGTGTCGGCGCTGGGCGCGAGCGCGGAAAGGACCTTCGAGCGGCTGTGCGCGGGGGAGTCCGGGATCGCAGCGCTGGGCGCCTTCGATGGCACGGACCGGCGCTCCACCCTGGCCGCCGAGGTCGGGAGCTTCGACCAGAGCTTCGTGCCGCGAGCGGAAGCCGATCGTTGGTCGCGGAGCGATCGCATGGCGGTGGCCGCGGCCCTCGACGCGCTTCGAGCTGCGGGCATTGCGGATGCGTCGCGCCTGTCCCTTGCCGTCGGTGGGACGACGGGCGGAATGCGCGAAGCCGAAGAGGTGCTGGCGGCGGAGCCCGGCTGCCTCCCGGCGCGCGCCGTGGAGCGCCTTCTGGCCTACCCGCTCTCGACGTCGCTCGACCGCCTGACGGCGACCCTCGGGGCGCGCGCGCATGCCGCGACGCTCTGCAGCGCGTGCTCCAGCGGGGCGAACGCGCTGTTGCTCGCGGCGTGCTGGATCGCGAGCGGCCGCGCCTCCCAGGTGCTCGCGGGGGGCACGGACGCCTTGTGCCGCCTGACCTTCAGCGGCTTCGACGCGCTCGGGGTCTTGTCACCGGAGCCGTGCCGGCCCTTCGACCTGTCGCGCAAGGGGCTCACGCTGGGCGAAGGTGCTGCCTTTCTCATGCTCGAGTCCGAGGCCAGCGCGCGTGCTCGCGGCGTGCGTGTGCTCGCCTGGCTCGACGGCTGGTCCGTCGGTGCCGAGGCGCACCACATCACGCACCCCGAGCCGAGCGGGGAGACCGCCGCGCGGCTACTCGGGCGCGCGCTGCAGCGCGCTGGCCTCGCGCCGGTCGACGTGGACTACGTCAACGCCCACGGCACGGCCACGGTACAGAACGACGCCGCCGAGGCGCGGGCGTTGGCGATCGCGCTCGGCGCCGAGCTCACACGCATCCGAGTGTCGTCGAGCAAGGGCCAGCTCGGGCACACCCTCGGTGCGGCGGGTGCGTTGGAGGCCGCCGTCACGGTGCTCGCGGTCGACCGCGGCCTGGCGCCCCCGACCGGTGGGCTCGTCACGCCAGATCCGGAGCTGGGCTTGTCGCACGTGGTCGGCACCGCGGAGCCCTTGGCCATCCGCGCGGCCCTCTCCAGCTCCTTCGGGTTCGGAGGCACGGGGACGGTGCTCGCTTTCACGCACTCGGGACGCGAGCGCTCGGAGGTCGAGCGGGCGGCTCGAGCACCGCGGGTGCGGTCGGTGGCGACGCTCTTCGAGGGAAGCCTGGCGACGGACGCAGCCGTCGCGTCGGCAGCGTCTCCGGGAGCTCGGGGTTCGTGGCTCGACCACCTGGAGGCGTCGCGCTCGCGCCGCTTCGACAGCGCGTCCGCCATGGTGACATTCGGAGCCTCGGCCGTGTTGCGGAGGTGCGAGGGGGCCCTCTCGGACGTGGGGCTCGTGGCCGGCTCCGCCTACGGCAACGTCGAGCGCTCGGTGGCGTTCCTGCGCCGCGTGCTCCAGCGCGGCCCACGCTTTGCCAGCCCAGCGGATTTTCCCCACCTCGTTCCTTCGGCGGCGGCGGGGAACGCCGGTATCTACCTCGGGCTCCGGGGGCCCGTGCTCGCGCTGGCCGACGCGTCCACTTCGGCGGAGTCCGCCCTCGCGGTCGCTCTGGCGTTGCTCGACGACGGCCAGGCCGAGTCCATCGTCGCCGGCTCCGCTGAACCTCGGGACGAGGTCGTCGAACGCTTGCTAGCGCCGCTCAAGCGCACGGGGCCGGCGGCAGGCGGCGCGCGCGGAGAGGGGGCGAGCTTCGTGCTCGTGACGCGCGAGCGTTCGGCGGGCGACGTCGCCGTGACCTTCTGGTCAGACGCAGCACGGTCCGAAGAGCTACCCGCGCCGACGGCCCCGCGCGCGCTCGTGGGGTCTCCGCTCGATGACGCGAGCAGCGAGCTTCTGGAGGCTTCCGCCTGGCGCCGCGTGGAGCGCCGAGCGCCCAGCGTGGCACGTGTCCCGCCCGAGGCCGCCGGAGGCTTCGGTGTCGCGCAGGCCATCGCGTGGATCTTGTCCGGTGAAGCGGACGAGACCCTGTGGGTGTCAAGGCGCTACGCCTTCGTCTTCTCTCGGGGAGCATGACTGCGTTCGTGATCGCCCAGGGTGCAGTCTCCGCGCTGGGGTCGGGCGAGGCTGCCTTCGACCCTGGGAGCGTCGGAGCGCCCGCGGCGTCCGCCGTGCGGCATGACGACGCGCTGGCCAGGAGCGGGCTCGCCAAACCGTTCGTCGCGCGCGTGAGCGTCCCCGACGCGCCCGACCTCGATCGCGCGAGCCTGCTGCTCGAGCTCGCGGCGGACCAGCTTCTGGCCCAGCTCGAACCAGCGCTGCCCGACTTTCGCCAGCTGCGCATCGGTCTCGCCCTGGGCACGTCCGCGGGAGGAATGCTGAGCTTCGTCAGGGCGCTCGACCAGCTCGACGCGGGCACGACCCTCGCTCCCGAGCTCGCGCGAGCTGCGCCGTACTTCGGCCCCGCCGAGCGGCTTCGAGCGCGGCTCGGCGTGCCGCCCGAGCGATCGACTCAGCTCCTCGCAGCGTGCGCCTCATCGACCTTCGCCATCGGGCAGGCGCTCACCTGGCTCGCTCTCGACGCCGCCGAGCTCGTCATCGCCGGCGGCTACGACGCGCTCTCGACGTTCGTCGCTGCGGGGTTCGAGTGCCTTGGGGCGACCAGCGCATCGCCGGCGCCCTTCCGCGCGCGCCGCGACGGGCTCGCCCTCGGCGAGGGCGCAGCGTTGCTCGCCCTGGCACGGCGCTGCCCGGCGCGGCGCGGCGTCGTCCTGGGGTTCGCTGCCACGAGCGACGCAGGGCACGTCACCGCTCCGGACAGGACGGGGCAGGGGCTGGCGCGCGCGGCGGCGGAGGCGCTGGCAGACGCGGGACTCGAAGCGTCCGAGGTCGGTCTCGTCAGCGCGCATGGCACGGGGACCCGCTACAACGACGCCGCCGAGGCCAAGGCCATCGATGCCGTGCTCGGCCCGGGTACGGTGGTCCACGCCTTCAAAGCGACCATCGGCCATACCCTGGGTGCCGCCGGCGCCCTCGAATCACTCGCCGGGCTCGCTGCGCTCGAGCGCGGGCTCGCGCCCGCGACGGCCGGTGCGGGGGAGCAGGAGCCGCTCTCGAGCGCCCGGGTCCTGGACGCTGGCGAGCCGAGCGATGCGCGCGCGTGCTTGAAGCTGTCGAGCGCGTTCGGCGGCGCGAACGCCGCGCTGGTGCTCGCCCAGAGAGCCTCGGGCGTCGAGCGGGCCGGGCCGAGACCCGTCCGGGTGCTCGGCGTCGGCATGCCGGTCGAAGCGCCAGACCTCGCAGCCCTTCGCGGACGAGTCGCCACGGACCCGGTCAAGCTCGGCCGCATGGACTCGCTGTCGCTGCTCGCCGTGGAGGCCGCGGTCCGCGCCCGCGACGCGACTCCGCTCGACGAGCGAGCAGGGGTCATCGTCGGCAGTGCGGCAGCCACCCTGGAGATCGACGCAGACTTCGAGCGTCGCCGGCGCCGGCGCGGACCGGAGCCGCGGCGGTTTCCGGCGACCTCACCGAACCTGTGCGCCGGTGAGTGCAGCATCGCTCTCGGGCTGCAAGGTCCATCGTTCAGCGTAGGGGGCGGCCCCGCGGCTGCCGTCGAGGCGCTGCTGGTGGCCCACGATTGGATCAGCGCGGGACGCGCGGACCAGCTGGTGCTGGTGGCCGCAGAGCTGGTCGACGGGATCGTGAGCGCGATCTGGCAGGCCGCGGGCTGGCCGCCGCCGGCTCACGGCGCCGTCGCCGCAGTGCTGGGGGTGGGGGAAGGCACAGGGCGCTTGTCCCGCGACCGCATCGTGGCCCTGCTGGCCGAGGCGGCTGCGGGGCGCGGGGCGCTTTCGGAGCATGCCCCCGGCTGGCCGGTGCTTCGCCAGGCGCTCGCGCTCGGGAGCTGAGCCGGAAGATCTTGCCCGGTCCCGGGGCGTTTGGCAGTGTGCACGAGGAATGCGCCCGGGCTCCTCGGGCGTTCGGTCCGCGAAGTCCTCCATGCCCGCTCCTGCCCGCCTGCGCTCGATAGGCCTGCTGCTCCCGCTGCTGCTCTCGGGCTGCGGCGGCTCCACCATCCCGAACACCGACGTCGAAGACACCTCGGACAACCGCAAAGTGATCACCTTCTGCGAGGACTACCGGCGGGCGGTGGAGCAGAAGAAGATCGGGAAGCTCCTGCAGCTCGCGGACGAGAGCTACTACGAGGACGGCGGCAACACGGACGCGGCGGACGATTTGGATTACGCCGGTCTGCGCTCCTACCTCGAAGATCGGTTCGCGAAGACGAAAGGCATCCGCTACGAGATTCGCTATCGGCGTGTGGGGAAAGGTCGGAAGGACATCTTCACCGTCGACTACACTTACAGCGCCAGCTACAAGATCCCGACCGACGCGGGAGACGTGTGGCGCCACGTCGTGGCCGACAATCGCCTCGAGCTCGTGCCCGTCGGTGACTCGTTCAAGATCATCTCCGGCATGTAGCCGCGCCGTTGACACGTCGCGTCAGCAGAGGTTGGTGCGAGCACTGTCCTACAGTCGGCGGCTCCGTCCCTCCGCCGCCTCGAGCTCGCTGCGCTGTCCAATTCTGGACAGCTCTTCAGCGTCCATCAGATTATGGGTGAGCTCGACGCGGGTTCGAGCGCATCATCGGAAGTGCTCTCACCATGAAGAAGCCCACCGTGGCATTCGTAGGGACGGGGGGGGCAGCGCGCGGCATCGCGCACTTGGGCGTGCTCAAGGCCTGCGAGGAGCTGGGGATCCGGCCGACCATCTTCGTCGGTGCCAGCGCGGGGGCCATCGTGGCGGCGACGTACGGGCAGGGCATCCCCCTCGATGTGCTGCTCGACGGCTACCGTCTGCCCTGGAAGCGCCGCCACGACGGGATCCGCTTCCACATGCAGACCTTCTTCGGTCTCCCGTCGCTGAAGCAGCTCTTCGATCCCGGCTACCTCACGAGCGGCCTGTTCTCGCTCGACAAGCTCGAGCGCTACCTGCGGCGCTACCTCCCGGTCAACGACTTCCGCAAAGTGGAGAATCGGCTCATCGTCACCTCGGTGGACATCGATCGCGCCGAACGGGTGCTGTTCGGCAAGGGCTACGATGCCGAGACGCCGATCAGCCGCGCCGTCGCCGCGTCGTGCGCAGTCCCGGGTCTGTTCAGGCCCTACGAGATCAACGGTCGCTTCCACATCGACGGAGAGGTGGCCCGGACGCTCTCCGCCGACGTCGCGGTGGAAGCGGGCGCCGACATCATCATCGTCTCGAACATCTACCGCCCGGCCGAGGGGGAACGGCTGGCGCGCAGCCTCGCGCGTCGGGGACCGCTCTCGGTCGTGAACCAGTCGCTCAACATCCTGCTCACCGAGAAGGAGCGACGTGGCCTCGATCTCTACACGCACGTCCACCCGCGCTGCACGTTCATCGACATCGCCCCCGACATCGGGCGCTTCGGATACCTGAACCGCTTCGCGGCGCGTTCGCTCGTGCTGCGCGGCTACCGCGCCGCGCTGCAGTCGCTGGCCGCGGCCAAGGAACGTGGCGTGTTCGAGGTGCCCCGGATGGGCGCTCGCTTGAACTGAAGCGCTACCCGACATCGGCGGACCGGAAGCCGGCGCAGCCGGCCCGCGTGGGGTGGGGCCCCAAGCGTGCCTCCCCGACTGACCCAGTGAAAGAGCTGTCGATTGATCGACAGCTCTCGAGGGTCAGGTCAGGGCAGCGTGAACTCCTCGGCCATGTCCACGATGGAGTAGCGGCTCTCCTTGGGCCGGAGCACGAACACGATCTCGTCGCCGAACAGCCGGGTCTTGCCGCTGCGCGGCGCGGTGATCGGCACCCGGACCACCACGTCGTCGCCCTGAGCGGACACACCGAGCACGCGCGGAGGCCGCAGCGCCCCGAGGTCGGCGGCGCGGTAGGTCTCCATTTCGCCGTCGCGGTACACGGAGGAGCCGGCGAGCGACGTGTAATCGAGGCGAGAGAGCCGTAGCTGCCAGTACTGCCGTGCCTTCTGGCGCCCGGCCATGGGGCCCGCGCTGAGCCAGGCCTCGTCTGCTATCAGCGGCTCGAGGTCCCCGAAGGACCCCTGGGTCACGGCGCGGAAGAAGTCGCGAACCACCTCCCGCGCACCCTCGGGGTCCTGCGGCGCGCGCAGCACGACGATGCCCTGCTCGGGGTGTGCGCTCGGCTGGGCCGGCGGGAGCTGGGGCGCGGGGTCGACCGCGACCCCGGGCGCGCGGCGCGGCGCCGGGTCGAGGGCCGTCGCGGTGTGGAGCGAGCGCGCACCCGTAGCGCACGCGCTCGCCGCGAGCAGGCCCACCAGGGCGACCCAGCGGATGTCACCGCGGTCAGATGGGTTCCACGACTGGGTCATCCGTGCGCGACATCGTGACGATGCTCGGGCTCTCCACCGGGCTCCAGCCCGCTGGGATGGTCTCGAGCTCGGAGGCGATCAGCGTGAAGTGCGTGCTCTCGATGGCGGGGATGCGCAGGTGCATGCGACTCTCGGCGCCGAGCAGCTCCTCGATGTCGTAGCGCCCGCGGAGCACGCGGTACGCCATGCCGCCATTGCGGTGCAGCGCGAGCATCTGCTCCCCGTTGGTCACCAGCGTGTCGCCGGAGTTCTCCCCGTGCCCCTCTTCCGCCGAGAGCCGGTCCACCAGGGCAATGGACGAGCGCAGGGCCTGGGCCACGTGCTCGGTCGGAACGGTCCCGTCGTTGAGCTGCCCAGCGTCGTGCAGGAAGGACAGGAACAGGTGGAAGAAGATCTCGCTGTCGGTGTCGCCGCGGACGTTGCGGCGCAGGAACTCCGGCAGCGAGTCGAGCAGTCGGTCTCGCAATCGCTCGAACCCCTGGACGGTGCCGGTCTGTGCGAAGAGCCAGGACCGGTAGCGGAAGGGGTGGGTGTTCTCCGTGCGCAGCCCGCCCACCGTGGCCCTACGCACGTGGCCGACTAGTACGTCCGTACGCAGGCCCTGAGCGGCTTCGGCCATCTCGATCACCGGTCGGTCGTCGATGGGGCGGCGCCGGAGCAGGACCTCGCCGGACTGGTAGAAGCCGATGCCCCAACCGAGCGGCTCACCCGGGCGCGGGCGCACGGTGAGCGCGCCGGTGTGGAGCTCCAACACTCGGGCCCCCAGGTCCGCGCGATTCCCGATGAAGCCGAACATCCTCGCCATCGTGCGCTCCGCTTCGAAGCATGGGACGTCCGCGAGCGGTTGTCACACATTCGTTGAAGCTCAGCCGTCGGAGCTCGGTGGGATGGAAGAGTGGCAGCGCTACCGGGGACGTCGTGCGGGGCGAAGCCCCGCCGGGAAACCCCGGCAGGCCGGCGCCGGCTACGCGTCCGGTGGCCGCGCGCCCGTCGTCACCGGGCAAGGGAACGGAGATCCCTTGGGCCGGGGTGCGCCCCGGAAATTTCGCGCTGGACTTTGTACCGCGCTAACCGTTGCCCGATGGATGGTGACGCGTTTCGGGAACAGCTCCTCGCCGTCATGGAGCGGAAGCGCCACTGGGCCTGGTCCGCCTTCACCGAAGGATTGGTCCCCAGGCACCGCCTGCACATCCACCTGGAGCAGGAGTTCGCGACCTACGTGCGCGACTTCCCCGTTCTCGTCGGTCGCGCATACGTTGCGTGCCCGATCCCCGCGGCTCGACGCGAGCTCATCGAGAACGTCTACGAGGAAGAGACCGGGGCGCTGCACGCAGGCCGACCGCACCCGGATCTCTTCCTCGAGTACCCGCGGGGGCTCGGCATGGACCTCACGCGCTTCGAGCGCATCGAGCTCCTCCCGGGAGCAGCGGCGTACAGGGCGCTCCTCGATCGCCTCACTCTCGCCGAAGGCTGGGAAGCTGCCGCAGCCGTCACGACGCTGTTCGTCGAAGGCACGGAGCACGAGCGCGGCGAGCTCGACCCGAGCCGGCCCCGTCGACCCGAGCCGCCGCTCGAGCGGCACCCGCTGGTGGTGCACTACGGCCTGCCGCTCGAGAGCTTGGCGCTCACCAAGGCCCACCGCTCGGTCGAGGGCTCCCATAGGAGCGCGGCATGGCGAGTCGTGCTCGAGCACGTCGCGGAGGAGCGGCGCGAGGCCGTGGTCGATGCCATGCGCCGAGCGCTCGGCGCGTGGCATGTGTATCGCGACGACGTAGCGGCGGCGGTGGGCCTCGGGCACGATCCCGACGGCCGGCCAATTCTCGTGGCCCCGCCTTGACCGGCGGGGGCGCCGGTTGTGGTAGCCTCCGCGCCCAAGATGTCCACTCGACTCGCCTGTTTCGTGTCGGTGCTGGTTGCCGCAGCCGCGCTGGGCTGCACCGCCGTGTACCCCGAGGTGGCCACTCCCACTCGGGCGGTGCCGCCGGGCCAGACACTTTCGCCGCCTCCTCCCGACGACCTGTTCTTCATTCGCGTGCGAGGCGCGACCATTCCGGAGACGACCCGCGACGGGCGCAAGTGGGACTCCGTCGGGGGGGCAGCTCCGGATCCGTTCGTGAAGGTGCTGGCCGGCGACAAGGAGCTGTTCAGGACCCCCACTCAGGAGAACACGTTGAGCCCGACCTGGCCCGATGCCCAGCGGGCGAACTACCGGATCCCGAAGGGCACGGCCGTGCGCTTCGAGCTCTGGGATTCGAACCCCATCAACCACCACCCGATCTGCGTGCAGACGGTGAAGTCGTTCCGCGACGAGGCGCGCTCTGGCGTCATCGACATCGAGTGCGCGAGCGGCGCCAAGCTCGCGGTGGTCGCGGAGCCCGCGCATGCGCTCATCGGGCTCGGCATGCGCTACGAGCTCAGGGCGCAGAGCGTGTACGTGACCCGTGTCGTGCTCGAGTCGCCGGCAGCGCGCGTGGGCCTGCGCGGCGGCGAGCAGGTCGTGCGCATCCAGGGCAAGGAAGTCAAGACGATGGACGAGGGGGAAGTGCGCAGTCTGGTCAACGCCAACTCGCCTGCGGGACTGACCCTCACCGTGAAGAAGGCGGACGGATCGACGCTCGACATGACCGTCAAAGACGGTCCCATCTACCCGACCGTCGACGACGACATCCCGGTCGAATGAGCGACACGGACGCAGGTGAAGCGGCGCGACGCGCGGTCTTGGTCGTCGACGAGGGCACGCGCGGCACGCTGGTGGTGACCGGCAAGGACCGCCTGGGTTGGCTGAACGGCATCGTGACGTGCGACGTCTCGAAGCTGGCGCCGGGGCGCGCTTCGCTGGGCCTCGTGCTGAGCAAGGCGGGGAAGGTGATGAGCGATCTGTTCGTGGTCGCCGATGCCGAACGCGTGCTCGTCTCCGTCGCCGCGGACAAGCACGCGGAGCTGCAGGAGTACCTCGACCGGATGCTGGTGATGGAGGACGCCGAGCTCCACGACGAGAGCGGGCGCCACGCCTGGCTGACGCTGCACGGGCCCCGGGCCGGGGAGGCCGCGGCGTTCGCAGCCGAGCGCGCGGGCGGCGCGAGCGGTGAGATCGACTGGACCGGCCTCGGCGGCGCCGCGCTGTGTGTCGAGCGCGAACGGGTCGCGCCAGCCTTCGACGCCATCCGCGAGCGCGTGCCCGGCGCGGCGCGCGCAACCGACGCTGACTGGCAGCGCCTCCGGCTCGAACGCGGCGTCGGGGTGTACGGCGTCGACTTCGGTCTCGACGACAACCCCCACGAGGCGGGGCTGGATCAGCGCGCAGTGTCCTGGAACAAGGGCTGCTACCTCGGGCAAGAGGTGGTGTGCATGCAGGGCATGCGCGGCAAGGTGAAGCGGCGCCTGGTCTCGCTCTGCCTCGATGGGACGGAGGTCCCGTCGCCCGGCGCCGAGGTGACGAGCAGCGACGGGGTGGCGGGCGAGGTGACGAGCGCGGTTCGAAGCGAGCGGCTCTCCGCCGTGGTCGCGTTGGCGCGCGTGCAGGGCGCCGCGCTCGAGGCAAAGGCTCCGCTGCGTGTCGGGGCCGCGGCCGCCCGCGTGGTCGAGCGCCCCGACCCTTGAGAGTCGCCGGCGCGCGGCCGCTGTTGTAGCGTCTCGTTCGATGGCCGACCGCCCGAACAAGACGTCGCCCCGAGAGCCGGCCCGCGCGCGTCGCAGCCAGAGCGGGTACCGCGTGGCCGACGACGTGCTCGGGCTCGTGGGTGCGACCCCGCTCCTCCGGCTCGGTCGCGTGGGCCCCGAGGGTGGCGCCACGCTCTGGGCGAAGTGCGAGCTTCTGAACCCCGGTGGCAGCGTGAAGGATCGCCCCGCGCTCGGCATGGTGCTCGGCGCGGAAAGGGGTGGGAAGCTCGCGCCCGGCGCCACGCTCATCGAGGCGACCAGCGGCAATACGGGCATCAGCCTCGCGATGATCGCCGCGGTGCGCGGCTACCGCTGCGTCTTGGTGATGCCCGAGGACATGAGCCTCGAGCGCCGCTACATCCTGCGCGCGTACGGCGCGGAGATCGTGCTGACCGCGGCGCTCGACGGCATGGCCGGAGCCGTGCAGAAGGCCGAAGCGCTGCTCGCCGAGACCGCCGGCGCCTTCATGCCGAGCCAATTCGAGAACCCGGACAACCCAGCCAGCCACGCCGCCTCGACCGCCATCGAGATCCTGGAACAGACCGACGGTGCCATCGACGCCTTCGTCGCGGGGGTCGGCACCGGGGGAACGCTGAGCGGAGTCGGCCGCGTGCTCAAGGCCGAGCGCCGCGGCGTGAAGGTGGTCGCCGTGGAGCCGCAGTCGAGTGCCGTCCTGAGCGGCAAGCCGGCGGGGATGCACGGCATCCAGGGGCTCGGGGCCGGGTTCATCCCCGAGATCCTCGACCGTAGCGTGATCGACCAGGTCATTGCCGTCAGCGACGTCGCGGCCGATCGCATGGCTCGGCGCATCGCCCGGGAAGAGGGCCTGCTCGTCGGCCCGAGCTCCGGCGCCAACGTGCACGCAGCATGCGAGGTCGCGACGGCGCTCGGCAAGGGCAACGTGGTGACGGTGCTGTGTGATTCGGGCGAGAGGTATCTTTTCTGATCTTCGGATTGATCTCGCTCCGCGCACGGCGGTCAGGTCGCGCCACTGGTCCATGCGGTCGAGACATCCGGCGCCGGTCCGGGCCGGTATTTCCGGTGCTCCTTGCGGCCTGCATCCTGGCTCTGAAACCTGAGCACCTCACCCTGGCGTCCTTGTCGCCTCCGTTTGGCGCCTTGGCGTCCTTCCGCCGCACCACGCCTACCTACCTGCCCTTGAAGTCCGGCGCGCGCTTCTGGGCCCAGGCCATCACGCCTTCCATCAGGTCTCCCGAGGCCAACAGGCCGAGCTGACCTCGCTTCTCGCGCACGAGCGCCTCGTCGATGGTGCCGGCGAAGCTCTCGCGCACGGCGGCGCGGATCTGGGCCAATGCGAGGGGCGGGCCGCCGGCCAGCGCCTCGGCGAGCGCGTGTGCGGTCGGCTCGAGCGCGTCCGGCTCGACCACGCGGTTGGCCAGGCCGAGCTCGAGAGCGCGCCCCGAGTCGATCTTCTCGCCGAGTAGGAGGTACTCGAGAGCGCGCCCCATGCCGATCATGCGCGGCAGCCAGAAGGTGCCGCCGCCGTCGGGCATCAGGCCGATCTTGACGAATTTTTCCTGCAGGTAGGCGCGCGTCGAGAGCACGCGCAGGTCACACGCCAGCGCCAGATCGGCGCCGAAGCCCACGGCGGCGCCATCGACGCGCGCGACGAAGGCCTTCTTCGAATGAGCCATGCCGCGGATGACCGCGTGAAACTCCTCGATCCGGGTCTCCATGCTGATCTCGCCCAGGTCCGCCATCCCCGCCTTCAGGTCGGCGCCCGAGCAGAAATCGCCGCCTGCTCCGGTGAGCACCACGGCGCGTACGCTCTCGTCGTCGTTCACCTCGGCGAGGGCGCGGCCGAGCTCGAGCACCAGCTCCCGAGTCAGGGCATTTTTCGTGGCGGGGCGGCTCAGCGTGAGGGTCGCTACCGCGGCACGGCGCTCGACCAGAAGGACGGGTTCCATGGCGCCGAAGCTTACCCGGGTTGCCCGAGGCGCCGCGCTGAATTACAGGAGCTCTCGAAGCCTCGCGACCTGCGACGCCCGGCGAACGACGCCACCCGTTGCGTGGCGTCTGCCGGCCTCGCCGGTCGTTCGCAGCGGGGCTTCGCCCCGCACCCCTCGCGGGGGCCCCAACCCCGCGCCCTCTCTCATCCCGCTCACGATCGTCAATCATGGGTCGTCCCTTCCCCGTGCCCGACAAGCTGCCCCTCGTGGAGCAGGCTGGCCAGACTTTTCCGCGCTTGGTCGCGCTCATGCAGCGCCTGCTCTCGCCCGACGGGTGTCCGTGGGATCGCGAGCAGGACTTCGCGTCGCTCAAGCGCTACGTGCTCGAGGAGGCGTGCGAGGTCATCGACGCCATCGAGGCGAACGATCACGTTCAGCTCGCCGAGGAGCTCGGGGATCTCGCGCTCCAGGTGGTGTTCCTGAGCGAGCTCGGGCGCCGGCAAGGAAGCTTCGGTCCCGACGACGTCGTGCGCGGCGTGGTGGACAAGCTGGTGCGGCGACATCCGCACGTCTTCGAGGACGTCGAGGTCACGGGCTCGGACGAGGTGCTCCGGAACTGGGAGACCATCAAGGCCAACGAGAAGGCGGGCCGCGGCATCCTGGACGGCGTGCCGCGCTCGCTGCCCGCCCTGCACCGGGCCCAGCGCATGAGCGAGAAGGTGAGCCGGGTCGGCTTCGACTGGCCGGACCCTTCCGGCTCGCGCGCCAAGGTCGGCGAGGAGGTCCACGAGCTCGACGAGGCCATCGCGAGCGGGGACCCCGACCGCATCGAGCACGAGCTCGGTGACCTGTTGTTCGCCCTGGTGAACCTGGCTCGCCACCAGAAGGTCGACGCCGAAACGGCGCTCCGGAAATCCGCCGACCGCTTCCGCGCGCGCTTCGCCCACGTCGAGTCACGCGTGCGCGCGGCGCACGGCGGCTGGCCCGAGGGTGAGGACGGCAAGCCAGGCCCCGGGCTCGGGCTCGACGAGCTCGACGGCTACTGGGACGAGGCGAAGCGAGGCGGCGCATGAGCGCGACGGAGCTCGCGGCGCGGGCGGCGGGCGGCGTCACCGGCGCCAAGACACCGGCGGAGATCCACCCCGTGGCGCGATTGCCCGGGGAGTGGCAGCAGGTCCTGGCCACTCTGGGCGAGCGCGGCTATCGCGCGGGCCAGCTCTTCCGCGCCATCCACGCGCGCGGCGTGCTCGACCCAAGAGAGATGACCGACCTGCCGGCGCCGCTCCGGGCGCGGCTCGTGGAGGCGGGGTTCACCCCGTCGGCGTCGGTCAGAGACGTGCACCGTGCCGCCGACGGCACGCGCAAGCTGGTGCTCGAGCTCGCCGGCGCCGCTCGGGTGGAGTGCGTGCTCATCCCGATGACGAAGGCGGACACCGACGCCGACGCCAGCGCGGCCGTCGACGACGAGGGTGAAGAAGAAGCGGACGAGCCCAAGCAGCGCGTCACGCTCTGCGTCTCGACCCAGTTCGGCTGCGCCATGGGTTGCGTCTTCTGTGCGAGCGGGCAGCTCGGGCTGGTGCGCGGGCTGGGTGCCCACGAGATCGTCAGCCAGGTCCTGATTGCCCGCCGCTACCTCGAGCCGAACGAGTACCTCCGGAACCTGGTGTTCATGGGCATGGGTGAGCCGTTGCATCACTACGAGGAGACGGCTCGCGCCATCCGGCTCATCACTCACGCCGACGGGTTGAACATGGGGCCGCGGCGCATCACCGTGAGCACCGTCGGCCTCACGCCGGGGATCCGGCGGCTCGGCGAGGACTTCGACGGCAAGGTGGGGCTCGCCGTCTCGCTCCACGCGCCCGACGACGCGACGCGCGCGCGCATCGTGCCGATGAACCGCCGCTACCCGCTCGGCGAGCTCTTCGAGGCGCTGCGCCGCTACCCGCTGCCGAAGCGTCGGCGCATCACCATCGAGTACACGCTCATCGATGGCGTGAACGACTCAGCGGCGCACGCGCGCACGCTGGCGCGGGCACTCGCTGGGCTCCGGGTCAAGGTGAACCTGATCCCCATGAACTCCATCGCGGCCTCTTCGCTCGGGGCCTCGCCGGACGCACGGGTCGAGGCGTTTCGCGCCGAGCTCACCCGCGCGAGGCTCTCGTGCTTCCTGCGCACGCGACGGGGGGACGACGTCTCCGCCGCGTGCGGGCAGCTCGCGCTCTCGTCGGAGCTGGTGCGCGCGCGCCGCACGCGGGAAGGGTGAGGGCAAGAGGCATCACTCCGGGCCCTCGGGCCGGCGGTTCGGGTGGGTTCTCGACGCGGGCCGATCCCACTATGCTCGCGCCATGTCCGAGGGACAGGACTCGAGCCTCGAAGCCGCCCGCGCGTGGATCGCGCAAGACCCCGAC
>Ga0233425_10007587_pt1 | contig 15119 bp, 19 predicted proteins | sample Watercolumn_Towu_2_FD_181712 | JGI IMG/M metagenome (GOLD analysis project Ga0233425, IMG submission 181712) | Freshwater microbial communities from Lake Towuti, South Sulawesi, Indonesia - Watercolumn_Towuti2014_140_MG | ecosystem: Environmental > Aquatic > Freshwater > Lake | place...
GCCTTATTGTCGCTCCGCGACAATCATCTTCCCGCCGCGACCGCCGATCGCCATCCTGATTGTCGCGCGCCTCTCACCCAGATTGTCGCGCCATAGCCGTCAAAGCAAAGACGCCTTCGACTTGACGCTGATGCATATAGGCGCTGTCTTCGATGCGGCCGGACAGGTCATATGGGAAAATCTGCGTGTCGATCAAGATGTGTTTTCGCGCCATCGCACATGACACTCTCAATGATTGAACCGGATTTTCCAAATGATACATCAGGCCGTACAACAAAACGAAATCTTTTTGTTCTATGGACTCAGGTTCGGTCTTCTGGATATCGAATTGTTCGAAATCGATATTGCCAATTTGCAAAAGCCTGCCCATGAGCCTGGCTTTCTGGATGCTTTCGAGTCTGAATTCATATCCGGTTACATGGGCGAAATGGGCCGCGAGTTCGAAAGTAAAATACCCTTCGTGAGACGACAGATCCGCCGCCGTCAAATTTCGCGAATCTGGAACATGGGTCGCCAGTACGCGCCGCAAGGCGTCTCGACGAGACGTATGAATTTTCAGTATTTCATCCGGGTAGTTGGCGGAGGTCTTGGAGCCGTCGGGCAAGTCGAATACGTAAAACCATTTCATTGCTTTGACGTCATCGAGATCTCCCATTGCATTTTCCTCCCGAAGGGGCCTTGAAAAAATGCGACATTTCGGAAATCGGCGATTCCCGATGACAGTGGGCTTTATTCCGCGGCCCCTTACTTGCGCGCGCTGCGCGGGGTTTTAGGCTCCGGAACCCTTCCGCCAGAATACGGCGTCTTGATCGACCGCGAGCATGACGTCGCTGATTCCATGTCGCGCCCGAAAGTGTAATACGGCGCGCTGACTGTCCACCACCGGTCCGTAGTCATCGAGTATGACGATCCCTCCCGGTGAGAGGTTCGGATACATGACTTCCAGCACGTCTGTCGTAGAGGAATAGAGATCCCCGTCGACCCGCAAAACGGCGAGCTTCAGTCGCGGCAGCGTGGGCAGAGACTCATGAAACCACCCCTTCAGGAAAACCACCTGCTCATCAAGGAGGCCGTAGCGCGCGATATTCTCCCGCACGTCGTCGAGACCGACCGACAGTTCAGGGCGTTTGTGAAAATCGAAGCCCGTGTCTTGGTCCTGTGGGAAACGAGGATCAGGCGGCGGCAGGCCCGCGAAACTATCCACCGCCCAGACGCGCCGGATCTTCTCGTCATGGGCGGCCAGAACGGCCCGCGCGAGCGCCACGGCGCCGCCGCGCCAGACGCCGCACTCCATCAGGTCACCCGGGATATCCTCGGCGAGCGCAGTCTCCACGGCCCAACGTAAGTGCCGGAGCCGCTGCAGCCCGATCATGCTGTGCGCGACCACGGGAATGTCTTTTCCAACATTGCGCTGCTGCTGGTCGAAGGGCACCTCCTTGTCGCCCCGGATCGCGCCGTCGGCGTAAATCCAGTTGCAGACAACGCGCTCCATTAGTCCGAGATAAAGTTCGCGCGAGCGCTCCAACGGCGTTTCGCCGACGGGTGGCGGCCGCCAGACCGGCAAGGTGGATATGTGTTTTGCGATGAGCGTCTCACTCTCCGCGAGCAACTCCGCGCCCATTTCGGCTTCCCCGGCCTGCCCAATCAACGTGACAACGTCGCGGATGAAGCCCAGATCGAGCGGGGCCCACGTCCAGGCTCTCCGGGCGGCGCTCGCGGCCGCTGCCGGGTCCATCGGCAACAGAGCCGTCGCCTCGGCCAATTTTGCGCGCGCGCGCGGCGAGGCGACAGGAATTGCGGTGGTCTTTTGGGACATGTCATCGCACCGTGGGTGAGGGCAGATTGGTGTTTAGTACGACAACCCACAGTCAGACCTCAAGATCTGGGCGCGATCGGCGGAATGGGTCGTCACTCAGGCCTGAAGAGCGCTCAGTCTGGCACGTCGATAGACGTTCGGGGCCGCATCAGGAAGGCGGGCGATCCGAATTGCGACGCGCGCTTTTCGAAGCGGCGGGGGTCATGCTGACGCGCTTCAAGGGGCTAGCACAAGCTCAAGCATGGGGCTTGACGCTGGCGAAACGCGGCTGTCATCGCAAGGCGACCGTCGCCGTCGCCCGCAAACTGGTGGTCGTCATGCACGCGATGTGGCGCGACAGCGGCGTCTATGTCGGCGACGCGACGACGCGCCAAGCCGACGTCGCCGCGCGGGCGGTTGTCAAAAATCGCAAGCTTCTGGGCGCGCACGCATGACGCAGCGACGCGCAAAGATCTTGCATACGATCACGCCAAAACGCGATCGTCTTTTGAGCAAGGAGCTCCGCGCAAGCGGATGAGAACTGGTCCAGACTAAGGACGACGGTAAGCACGCCATCTTATGGAACGGCCTGCCCCTCACCCCGGGAGGCATGGCTCGCAGGAAAGAAATTTGGAGGATGCGCCAATGAATATCGACGTGCTCGGAATCGACCTTGGCAAAAATGTTTACAGCGTCGTTGGATTGGACGGAAAAGGCGAGGTCGTTTTCCGCCACCGCGTCCGAAGAATTACATTGGCGCAGTTAGTCGAGAAGCTCGCACCGTGCATCATCGGCATGGAGGCCTGCTGCGGCGCTCATCGCCTCGGACGTCAATTTGCCGCTCTGGGGCACACAGTCAGACTGATGGCGCCTGAATATGTAAAATGTTACGTGAAGGCCCAGAAAAATGACGACCGGGATGCCGAGGGAATCGCGGAGGCAGCGACGAGACTGACAATGCGGTTTGTCTCCCTGAAGAGCGAAGAACAGCTCGATATTCAGTCGCTCCACCGCACAAGAGACCTTCTCGTCGGCGAACGAACCGTTCTCATCAATCAGCTGCGGGCAGTCCTTTTCGAGCGCGGCCTGATCATTCCCAGAGGCCGAACCAAGCTGGATCGATGGTTGCGGGAAGAACTGCCAAACGCGCGCGGCCTGAGCCCCTGTATGCAGAGGCTGGTGGATGACCTGATGCTCGAGCTCCAGGAACTTGATAAACGGATCGCAGCATTCGACCGCGAGTTCGCCGAATTGAGTCGTACCGACGAAACAATGCGCGCTCTGCTGTCGATTCCCGGCGTCGGCGTCATTAACGCCACGGCGATCGGCGCCGCCATTGGGGACGGGTCCGCTTTCGCCAAAGGGCACGACTTCGCTGCATGGCTCGGGCTCGTTCCCCGTCAAGTGACGACTGGAGGAAAGCCTCGGCTCGTCGGAATTACGAAACGAGGGAGTAGCTACTTACGCATCTTGCTGATCCACGGCGCACGCTCAGCATTGCCGAGTTTAGCAAAGAGCGAGACTCGTCTTGGGAACTGGCTTCGCGCATTGCTCGAACGGGCGAAACGCAACGTCGTTGGCGTCGCCCTGGCGAACAAACTGGCTCGGATCGTATGGGCTGTTGCGCGGTCGGGGCGCGCATTCGACGCCCGTCTGGTAGCCGCCTGACCGCCTGACAGCTAAAGGAATGACAGCGGAAATGCCGCCAAGCTGCATTCCGATTGCAAGAAGTCTGCGGGTGGCGTGAACAAAGATGGCCCAACAATCGATCGGCGTTCGGTAAACCTGTCATCAGGCAAGGGCCCATTCGAGGCCGAGTATCTTATCAGGAACTGGGCGCGCGACTCTCCATCTTGGCCGGATATTCCATGTCGAGGCCGGATACGTTGATGCAGATTGTGAGGTCCATTTTGAACACAACGCTTGCAGAGGGGGCAGGCCATACGTTGCTTGTGGCCGTTCACCCGGACCACGCCGGAATGCCTGTGACGCTGCCCCGTGAATCCGATGGCGATATGCGCCGCGACGGATCCGATGTCGTTCGGCTGTTGCAGCCGAGCGACGAAAAGTCAGCCGTCGATGAGCGCGGAAGAGTGCACGGCGCGCCAGAACTCTCGCCTGTCAAAGAGCTGCTTGCCGCTGAAAAGTTTAGAGTAGATTATCGCGCAAGATCGGAGAGACGACGATGTCGAAGCAGTCCACGAACATGCACCCGATTAAGAGGGCAAGATTAAAGCAAGCGTGCCGCCTGCGTGTATGCTGTTGTCTGCACATTGTTATTTCCGTGTAGAACGATTCTTCACAGTGTGCGTCTTTCCGCATTTCATTTCTTTTTCAACGCCATGATGCGAGCTGCGCAGATTTCGGCTTGTCTTGATGGGGCGCGAGCGCATGCTCTCGCGCATGAGCAGCAACGACGCTTCCGATCTTCGACTCCGTGCTGGAAATATCCGTGATCGCGGCAATGGCGCGGCGCGGCGACCGCGCTCCTTCGTCGCGCAGGTGATGAAAGCGGTGACGCAGGCGAAAGGCGCTGGAGTCGGCCCCGAGCAGGCGCTTCACGTGGGCCAGCGAAGCGGCGGCGAAAGTCGCCGCGGCGGGGCGCGAAGTCAGCCCCGGAAAGGGAGGTGCTGTCGCATCGGGCGCGGCCAGCCGGCGGCGGATCGACTGAAGCTTGCATCCGAGAGGCGCGGACCCGGTGAGCGGATGCGCCACGTCGTGGTGAAAGCGCGGATCGTGAAGTTGAAACTTGGGAGCAAGGGAGCCGACGCGCATCTGCGCTATTTGCAGCGCGACGGGACGGATCGTGAAGGGGAACGGGGAAGGCTTTACGGGTCGGAAACCGAAGCCGTCGATGGCCGCGCATTTCTAAAGCGCGGGCGCGAGGATCGGCACCAGTTCCGCTTCATCGTCGCGCCCGAAGACGGCGATCGACTGAACGATCTTCGGGCCTTCACCCGCGATGTCATGAAGCAGATGGAGGAAGATCTCGGAACGAGGCTCGACTGGGTCGCAGTCGACCATTTCAACACCGGCCATCCCCACAGCCATGTCGTCATGCGGGGCAAGGACGAGACAGGCAAGGATTTGATCATCGCGCAGGACTACATCACCGACGGGATCAGGCTGCGCGCCCAGGAGCTGGCGACGCTGGAATTGGGGCCGGAGACCGATCTGGAGCTGAGATCGAAACTCACGGCGGAAATTTCCGTCGAGCGCTTCACCCGGATCGACCGGGCGATGATCGGCGAAGCCTCGGAGGGAATGCTCGACCAGAGGCCGGAAGCGGGTCAGGTCCGCGCCGATTTTGACCGTACTTTGCGTATCGGCAGATTGCAGACGTTGGGGCGCTACGGCCTGGCGACGGAAGTCGAGTCGGGCGTCTGGAAATTGTCTGACCAACTCGAGCCGACGCTGCGGGCGCTCGGCGAGCGCGGCGACATCGTCAAGGCGATCAACAGGGCGCTGAAGGCGCAGGGAGAGGAACGTGCCCTCGAAAGCTATTCCCTTCACGGCGAGGAAGCCAAGACCCGGATCACCGGCCGGCTGATCGACAAGCGGCTGACCGACGAACTCGGCGAGCGGCTTGGCCTCGTCGTCGATGGCGTTGACGGGCGGGTCCATCATGTCGCGCTCGGCTCCGAAGCGATGGCCAATGTCGCCGAGGAAGCGTCCATCGGATCGATCGTGGAGATCGCCCCCGCGCCAGCCGGCCCCCGACTGGCAGACCGCAATATTACTGAGCTCGCGGGGGGCTCAGGCGACTATCGGCCGAGCGTCCACCGCATCATGGCGGAGGCGGGTCGAGTCCGCGTTCCGGGCGGCGACTATGACGCCTATGTCGAGAGCCATGTGCGGCGGCTGGAGGCGCTGCGCCGGGCGGGGATCGTGGAGCGGATCGACACCGACCATTGGCGTCTTCCTCCCGACTTCGAGACGCGCGCCGCAGCCTATGACGCCCAGCGACGCGGACGTATGACGCTTCGTGTTCTTTCCAGTCTCGATCTCGAATCTCAGATCGACGCCAACGGCGCGACCTGGCTCGACCGGGAGATGACATCGTCCAATCGCGCACCCATCGTGCGCGCCGGGTTTGGCGCCGAAGTTGATCGGGCGATGAAACAGCGCAGAGTGACGCTCGTCGAAATGGGTCACGCCCGGCGCACGCCGGAAAACGTCATTCGCGCTCCGGGTGACTTGGTCAGCCGCCTTGAGCGGAGCGAGATCGAGCGCGCCGGCGCATCCCTGGCGAAGAGCAATCGCGCACCGTTCCGCGTGAAGAACGAGGGCGAGCGCGTCTCGGGCGTTTTCACCGGCACGACAAATCTCGTTTCCGGCAAATACGCCGTCATCGAGAACGGTTACGAGTTCACGCTCGTTCCGTGGCGGCCGGTGATGAACGACCGCCTCGGCCGCCAGATCAGCGGCGTCGTACGCGACTCCGGCATCTCGTGGGACTTCACGCGAACGCGCGGGATTGGGATTGGAATGTGACCGTGACTCACGGCTTCCGCTGATATTCCGGTGGCGCGCCCGAGCGATTCGCGCTAGGTTACATGTAACCAATGAGGTTATTCGATTATGCCGCCCTCTTCCAGGCCCAAGCCGTCGCGAGAAAAGGTACGCGTCCATCGCGACCGACTGCGCGAACAGGGTTTGCGGCCCATCCAAATCTGGGTTCCAAACACGCGCGCCCCAGGCTTTCGCAAGGAGGCGCACCGGCAATCGGTCGCCGTCGCCGCGAGCACACAGGCAGCTGACGATCAAGCCTTCATCGACGCGGTGTCCGTCTGGGGCGATGAATGAGGCGCGGCGAAATCTGGACCGTCGCTGGTGGCAAGGACTATGCTGGTAAGCCGCGTCCCGTCGTCATCCTTCAGGACGACAATTTCGACGCGACCAATTCCGTCACCGTCTGCGCGTTCACGACCGACCCGACCGAGGCGCCGTTATTTCGCTTGGCGATCGAACCGAACGACCGCAACGGCTTGCATGCTTCATGTCGTTTGATGGTCGATAAGATCACCACCGTCCCGAAGTCCAAGGCCGGCGCGAAGATCGGCCGCCTCGACGACGAAGATATTTTGCGGCTCAACCGCACGGTTGTCGTTTTTCTTGGGCTGGCGGCTTCCTCGAAAGCCGAAAGAAGCGCGTCGCGGTGACAAGGGAGACCGCATAGCGCCGCCGATCGCCTGTCTTTGCGCCCCGGAATGCGCCATTGCTCGCTACGTCGATTTTCGCCGTTCCGACGGGTGCCGATTCGCCCGATGTTTTCGGAATGTCCTCCCAGTCTTCGTGGTGCCGCTCACAGGCCCCTTTCAATCGGCCGTCAGGCAACCAGATCGATCGCCCTCACGGCGTCGATGCGCCCGATCGCGGCGCCGCGTCCATTGCGCGCGCCAAGTTTCTCTGGCTCGAACAGGTTTGCGCCGATCCCGAGCTGACCCCGCTCGCCTTTAAGCTCGCCTACTATGTGCTTGCCAATCTCATTAATGAACGGGAAGGCTTCGCTTGGCCCAGCATCGGGCATCTCGCCGCAAAATGTCGCGTCACCGAGAACGGCGTCAAAAAGGTTATTCGGCGGCTGACCGAATGGGGTCATCTCTCCGTCGAGTTCGGCGCCGGTCGCGGCAGAACGAACCGCTACCGATGGATCGTCAAAGAGGCCAACGCGCGCGCCGTCGCCGACAGGCGAAATGAACGCTTAACCACTCCTTGCAACCGAAAGGAACAACGAGCGTTGTCCTTTTCGGACGAAAAAAGGGCAACCGCTGTCACCCCTATCGACGAGAAAAGGGGTAACCATGGTTCCGAAAAGGGGCAACAGGGCTTTCAGAAATGGGTAACGCCCGTTGCCCCAACCTTATTTGACCCGCATTCGCCGGATGACGAACGATTTTGCTGTACGAATCCGACGTTTCAGGCATGATTTTCAGGACATTGCACTCCGTTGATTGAGGTGGCCATGGAAAACCCGGCGGGTGAATCGAATGGTGAGGTTCTCAGGCTCGATTTCGACCGCAGATTGATGCTCCAATTTCGTGGTTCGGTCGTCACCTCCGACGCCGGATTGCTCCCCTATCGCGAACTCGACGACGCGCTCGGCCTGACAGAGATGGCGGGTGAGAGGCTCTCGGACGCGCGCACGGGCAAGAATGGCCGGCACGCTTTGGCGGGCCTATTCCGGCAATCAGTCTTCGGCCGCCTCGCTGGATACGAGGACGTGAACGACGCCGAACGATTGCGTCATGACCCGGCGATGCGCTGGATTGTCGGCGGCAAAGCTGCGGCGGGATGCGCGGCGGCGGCGAGCTGGTCGGCCGCTTCGAGACGCGCTGGCTCACCGCCGAAAAGAACCTTTCCGCGCTCGCCGATCTTTCGGGGCAATGGATCGATCGCGTACATGCTCGCCGTCCACCGCGCGGCGTCTTGCTCGACATGGATTCGAGCGTCAGTCCGACCCATGGCGAACAGGAGATGAGCGTCTGGAACGGCCATTACGAATGCACGTGCTATCATCCGCTGTTTCTGTTCAACCAGTTTGGCGATCTGGAACGCTGCGCATTGCGTCCCGGCAACGTCCACAGCGCCGGCGGCTGGGAGGACGTGCTGAAGCCGGTCGTCGCGCGTTACAAGGGCCACGTCTCGCGCCTCTATTTTCGCGCCGACGCCGGCTTCGCCAATCCTGAAGTTTATGAGTATCTCGAAGCCGAGCGGGTCAAATACGCAATCCGCTTGCCCCGCGAACCGCGTCCTGCAAGAAAGGATCGGGTATCTGCTGACCGCCCCCTGGGGCGGCCGCCGAACGAGGTCCGGCGCTCCTATGCGAACTTCACTTACCAGGCGGGAAGCTGGACGAAGCCGCGCCGCGTCATCGCAAAGGTCGAATGGCATCCCGGCGAACTCTATCCGCGCGTCGGCTTTATCGTCACCAACATGGCGCAGCCTCCCGAGAATGTCGTCACCTTCTACAACAAGCGCGGCACGTGCGAGCAATGGATCAAAGAGGGCAAGGGCGCAATCAAATGGATGCGGCTGTCGTGCCGTTCCTTCGCCGCGAACGCCGTCCGTCTCCAGCTTCATGCGCTCGCTTACAATCTCGGGAACTTTCTGCGCACGCTGGCGACGCCCGAGCCGATCAAAGGCTGGTCGCTGACGAGCCTGAAGGAAAAGCTGATCAAAATCGGCGCGAAGGTCGCGCGCCACGGACGCTATGTCGCGTTTCAAATGGCCGAGGTCGTCATTCCGCGAAACCTGTTCGCCGACGTGTTGCAGATGATCGCGGAGCTGCGGCCGCCGCCTATCACCTCGACAGCATAAGGCGTTCGAGTGTCACGCGTTCCAGCAAAACTCACGGGAGAGGCATGTCTCGATGACGGAAAATTCTGCGATAATCGGCCGCCGATGGCCGCTCGGCGCGCCGCGACTGCGCCGACGAGCCGCAGGGACCCACCAGGACGCCGCCCGAGCTTGTCACAGGCGGAACTTCGAGGCAGATTTCGGTCACGCCGGGCTTCATCTGGCGAATGTCGGTTTCCAACACGGCGATCGACAATTTCCACGCTTTGGCGGCTGAGAATGGCGCTCTGGCGGGCAAGATTTCCGGCGCCGGCGGCGGCGGCTTCATGATGTTCTTCGTGCGCCCGGAAGATCGCCAGAAATTGGTCGTCGCCCTGCGTGCGGCCGGCGGCGACGCGAGCGCCGTGGCATTCACTCATACGGGGAGCGTTACGTGGAAGGCGACAACTTGAGTCACATCGACGGTTATCTAGCCCGCTCTATTGCAGCGCTCGACGCGGCGGCTCAGGACGAGAACTTCAAGCGGGCGCTGCTCGATATCTCCGACTGCATTGTTGCGAGCCTCAGGAATGGCGGCAAGGCGCTGTTTGCGGGCAATGGCGGCAGCGCGGGGGACGCGCAGCACATCGCTGGCGAATTTGTCTCGCGGCTGAATTACGACCGCGCGCCGCTCGCTGGATTGGCGCTTTCGACCGACACGTCGGTGCTTACTTCGATCGGAAACGATTATGGTTATGCCGACGTATTTTCTCGTCAGGTCCAGGGGCTTGGGCGAAAGGGCGACGTCTTTGTCGCCATTACGACCTCCGGCAACTCGAAGAACATTCTCGAGGCGGTCGAGGTTGCGCGCAGCATCGGCGTCACCACGGTTGGCTTCACCGGAAAGAGTGGCGGAAAGCTCGCGGGGGCCGTGGATCTCTGCCTGCATGCGCCCAGCGACTGGACGCCACTGATTCAGCAGATCCATATTGTGGCAGCCCATATCATCTGCGGTTTGGTGGAAGACGCGATGTTTCCCGAGGCTGCCACAAAATATCACGGCGGGCGTGGGTGATCCGACAGGCGGTCATACTCTGTGGCGGACAGGGGACGCGGCTCGGCGCGCTGACAGCATGCACGCCGAAGCCGCTGCTGCCCGTCGCCGGGATGCCTTTCCTCGACGTGCTGGTGGAGGAAGTCGGCCGCTACGGCTTCAACCGCGTGCTCCTGCTCGCCGGCCATCTCTCGCAGGAGATCGATGCCTTTGTGAGGACGTCCACGGCTACGAAGCGGCGAGGCGTCGAGATCGATCTTTCGGTCGAGCCGCTGCGCGCCGGCACGGGTGGGGCCGTGCGCTTTGCCGCGGACAGGCTCGATGACGTCTTTCTGCTTATGAACGGCGACTCCTGGTTCGACATGAACTTGCGCCGCCTCACGGCATTTGCGCAGGCCCGCGGCGAAAACGCGATGACTTTGGCGCTACGCGCGATGCCCGACGTCTCACGCTACGGCGCGGTGGCTCTTGCCGGCGACAAGATAACGGGCTTTCGGGAAAAAGCGCAGGGTCTCGGAGCGGGCCTGGTCAACGGCGGCGTTTACGTGTGCCGCAAGGCGGCTTTGTTCGACGTAATGCAGGCTTTGGCTCCGAACCAGGCGGTAGCGCTGTCGCTCGAAACGGATGTCATGCCGGCGTTGTCCGCGCGCGGCGCGCTCGGCGGCCTGGTTTGCGACGGTTATTTTCTCGACATCGGCGTGCCTGAGTCATATGTTGCCGCGCAAACCGAGATTCCGCGCCATCTGCGTCGGCCCGCGGCTTTTTTCGATCGCGACGGCGTCTTGAATGTGGATCTGCATCATGTCGGATCGGTCGATCGTTTTCGGTGGGTCGATGGCGCGATCGACGCGGTGCGCGCCTGCAATGATCGTGGCTTCCTCGTGTTCGTCGTCACCAACCAGGCGGGCGTGGCGAAAGGCCTCTACAAAGAGCGCGATGTCGGCCTCCTGCATGAATTCATGCAGGAGCAGCTGGCGCAGGCCGGCGGCCATGTCGACGATTTCCGATACTGCCCCCACCATGTCCAGGCGGTGCGGCCCGAATATCGATCGGATTCGCCGTGGCGGAAGCCGGCGCCCGGTATGCTGCTCGATCTCCTGGCGCACTGGCCTGTCGATGTTGAAGGGAGCTTTCTGATCGGCGACAAGGACAGCGACCTTGCCGCCGCGCGCGCCGCGGGCGTTTCGGGCTATCTTTTCGAAGGCGGCGATCTACGCGCTCGGCTCGATACTGTGGCGCAATTCACGCGTTCGGCGTGTAGCGAGCTGATTTCCCCCGTCAGTGAAAAAGGATAGAACTTCGCAGAGATTGGCGATTAGCGCGCTGGCGGCGACAAGGCTCATCGTTCAAGCAGCCCCTTTGATCAACGAAAGCTGTGAATATGTCCGACTACCTTCCTATGAACGCTGGCCGCGCGACTGCTCCTCCTGTTTCGACTGAACCGGCTTCCCGTAGAACCAAAGTGCCTGAAGTCAATCTTTCGGACGATCCGCTTTTGAAAGAGTCTATTTATCATCCTTTTTATCGACTCTCAGCGCCACGAGACGCGCAAATCGCGGCGTGCGCTTTCGACGACTTCTGGCGCGCCTATCCGAAAAAGGTAGCCTTAACGGATGCGATCCGCGCCTTCGCGCGGGCAATCGATCGAGCGCCGCCTGAAGAAATCATTCGCGGCGCGACGCGCTACGCCGCCGAGCGCGGCGGCGAAGACCCGCGCTACACAAGAAATCCGGCGACATGGCTGAACAAGGCTTGCTGGAACGACCAAACGCCATCCTCACGCGGGTTTCCAAGGAACGGCCCTCCCGAGCGCCTGCAATTCGATCGTTCCGCCGTCGCGCAACTGCACGACGATGGCGACTTCGATGAGGTTCTCGCCCGCATCCAGCAACGACGCAATGAACGAGACTGAAAAAATGGAAGAATTCGCCTTGATCGTTCCCGACGAAGGACACCGTCGCCCAATCACCGGCAAACGCCACGGTGATCGGGCGCGGGCGCTGTTTGAGCCGCTGCTCGCACATCAGCGTATCCTACGCCAGATCGTTAACACCCAGCTCGGCGAATGGCTCGGCGTAAAGCTACTCGACTTGCGCAAAGCCAACGCCATGCGCGAGAAAGCATTGATCCGCCTCCAGCAGTTGCCGCAACGAGAAGCGCTTTACGCTTGGGATGACGAATTGCACCGCGCCCTGACGGCAAGGCCGACGAGCACACGGTCTCTGTCCTTCTTGCGACCATGCTCGATGGATTTCCGCGAGGCATGGTCCCGAACGTTCGAACCTATGTCGGAGGAGCGCTTCTGGTCACGGGCGACGATGCTCTTTCACCGGAAATTATCGCCGCCGCTATCATTCGGATCTGGCGAAAGGTGAGATTCCCTCCGACGGGTCGCGGAACTACTGGACGAATTCGATCTTGCCAGCCAGGCCGCAGTCAACGCGCGACGAGTTGTCGCCAAAATGATCGCGCTGTTGGACAATGCCGAAGAGATACTCATGGCGACGAGCGATATTGATGAGCCGAAGAAAGCTTTTCCGACATGAGACTTGACGCAATCTCCCAGTGGAGGAGTTCAACAGGCCCACCTCGGCCCGCGCCAATACATCCCAAAGGCCGCGGCGCCGCCGACTTGCCGCGCAAATGGGCCCAGTTATCCTCTTTTTCGGAGCGGCATGTCCGTGGCGCCAGCGCGACCATCGAGGGCAGCGGCGATTGTCACACCGATGGCGTCGGCGGCGCGACGGATCGGGTCGGCGTCGAGATGAGCATAGCGTTGTGTGGTCGCGGCTTGTGTGTGGCCGAGGAGTTTGCCGACGATCGGCAGGCCAAGGCCAGCGCCGGCGCCGATGCTTGCGAAAGAGTGACGCAGATCGTGAATACGCAAGCCGGGAAGAGAGGCCGCCTTAGTCACCGCCGTCCAGGGTTTCTTGAGATCGGCTCGGGGAATGTCGGGGTTCGCGCCGGCAATAACGAACGGCCCTATCCGATCCAATGATTGCAGCACCGCAAGCGACGGCGCATTCAGCGTGATCGTCTTCCGGCCAGTCTTCGAGTCGGGCAACAGCAACAGTCCGCGCTCGAAATCGACGTGCTCCCAGCGCAGATGCAGAATTTCTCGAAGGCGCGCGCCGGTGAAGAGGAGCAGACGCAACGCCGCAATGCCAGTCCCAAACCGTCCATCATTCTCAAATTGGCGGAAAGCTTCGCCAAGCCACCCCAATTCTTCCGTCGATAGAAAACGTTCGCGACGAGCCTCCCGAAACCGCTCGATACGACCAGCCGGGTTATAGCCCTCTGGAACGATGCCATGCCGCTCGCCGAAGGAATACATGCTGGCGATGACAGCCAGCAGCCGGTTCGCCTGGTACGGGCGATCCTGTAATGACAGGTGGAGCCGCGCGAGATCGGCGCGGGCAAAGTCGTGCGCCCTGCGGGCTCCATGCTTGGGCAAAAGGTAGCAATCGATCAGACTGCGGTAGTGAACCGCCGTGGAACTCTTGCGCTTGGCTCCGACGTGCTCCCTCAGGAATCGGGCGGCGAGATCGGCGACCGAGAGCGCCGCCCGCTCGCGGCGCCTCTCATCGGCCGGGTCGCGACCCCAACGAACATCGGCCAGCATCTCTTGGGCGAGGCCGCGCGCTTGCTCGGGCGTCAACTGGCCTAAGCGGCCAACGGCGACAAAGCGCTTGCGGCCAGCCGCGCGGTAGCGAACTAGAAACGTCTTGGTCCCGGAGGGTTCGATCCGCAGACCAAACCCCTTTAACGCGCTATCCCACAGGATGTAACGTTCCGCTTCAGGCGCGGCGGCGTCCGCCGTCCGCTTTGTCAGTTTCGCGACCCGCTCGCGCATAGGGCAATCCGTGGTGACCATATGGTGACCACGAGAAAGAAAATCACAGCTTGCAGCCGGAAACAATGGCGAAGATAATTACACGCAAGATCAATAGCTTATCGCGCTATGGCGTGGAGTTGGATATTTGCAGAAAAGCTTCGAAATGAGACTTTTAATCAGGGGGTCCCGGGTTCGAGCCCCGGCGCGCTCACCAAGAAAATCAGTGATACGCGTCCTGCCGCGCAATCGCTGGAGCCGATTGACGCGTTCCAATTCAACTGCGGTCCGGCGATTGGCGTCGCTTTTCTCATTTATTATTGACGACTTTGCCGGTTGGTCTTGCCCAGCGCCGGGATAATCCAGGGCATTCGCCCGGACCTTGGCATTGGCGGACATGCATTTTTCCACGCAAGCGATTCCGTGCGGAGACGGTAAATCCTGTGCTGGACCATCTCGTCGCGCCTTTTTGCGCACGATGGCGAGCTAGGATGGCTCCCGACATTCTAAGCTCAAATGACGTTCAATCGCTCGACGACGCTTAGCTGCTTAACGATCCATTGGAAAAAGTCCGACATGCCGGCCCCGGTGTGGGCCGAAAGCTCCAGAATCTCGACATCCGGATTGACGCGGCGAATATTTTCCTTGGCTCGCTCCATCGAGAAATCGAGATGCGGCAGCAGGTCGATCTTGTTGAAGATGACGAGCTTCGCGGCGTCGAACATATGCGGATATTTGAGCGGCTTGTCTTCGCCCTCGGTCGTCGAAAAGATTACCGCCTTGGCGTGCTCGCCGAGGTCGAACAGAGCCGGACAAACGAGATTGCCGACGTTTTCGATGAAGACGAGCGAACCAACGCTCGGCTTGAGCTCGGAAAGGGCTTGCGCGATCATTTCCGCATCGAGATGGCATCCCGTGCCGGTGTTGACTTGCACCACCGGCGCGCCGACGCGACAATATGGGTGAAGCCGCCGATCGCAATCAGATAGGTCAACAGTCCGACCATATGGAATCTTACGGCGTCAGCGTTGGGAATCAACCAGACCATCGCCGCGATCAGGAAGCCGGAAGGAATGCTTTTGAAAAACATTTCCTTTGAATCATTGCTCAGCACGTCGCGACTGATTTCTATCGCGCCGTCGCGAAGCTCCGGCGAGAGC
>Ga0233425_10007588_pt1 | contig 15119 bp, 17 predicted proteins | sample Watercolumn_Towu_2_FD_181712 | JGI IMG/M metagenome (GOLD analysis project Ga0233425, IMG submission 181712) | Freshwater microbial communities from Lake Towuti, South Sulawesi, Indonesia - Watercolumn_Towuti2014_140_MG | ecosystem: Environmental > Aquatic > Freshwater > Lake | place...
CTGCAGGTGATCAGTCGTCCGCTGGGCGTGTTCGTGGAACAGCTCGGCCTGTCCGGCGGCCAGGGCCTCGACCCGCGCATGCGTGTTGGCCAGGAGCGCGAACTGCGCCCGGATCGTGCTCAGGATGTGGATCAGCAGCACCGATGAGAGCAGGAAGAAGGCCAGCGCCACGGCGCCGCGGCCATCCCAATGCCAGTGCAGGGGCGCCGGGCCGAGGAAGGCGTAGACGATCGCCGTCGACAGACCCATGGCCAGCAAGGCGGGACGGGCGCCCAGCCAGTAGGCCGCCAGGATCACGGCCGGGTAGAAGCAGGTATAGCCGTAGCCGTTGCCCATGGCCGACGACACCGTCAGCCGGACGCCCAGCGCCACAAGCACCAGAATTATCGCGGCCCAGTAGCGCGCGCCGGGAATCGCCTGCAGCCGCGCAAGAACGGCGGCCGGAGGAGGCGTCAGCGAAAAGACCGGTGCAGTCATGACCTCACTCCCGGCGTTCAGGCCGCGGCGTCGGCCGTCTTGCGGCGCATCTCGATCAGACGCACGCACCAGATGGAGATTTCATACAGCAGCACCAGCGGTACGGCGAGCATGAGCTGGCTGATGGGATCGGGCGGAGTCACCACGGCGGCGACCACGACCACGGCGACGATCGCGTAGCGGCGGCCCTCGGCCATCACCTTCGAACTGATGATGCCGGCCAGCCCGAGAAGCGTCATCACCACGGGCAGCTGGAAGCACAGGCCGAAGGCCAGGATCAGCGCCGTGGCCAGGCTCATGTATTCGGAGACCTTGGGCAGCAGGGCGGCGGTGACGCCCTCGGCGACGATGCCCTGGTTGAGAGAGAACAGCATCACGATGGGCAGCATGACGTAGTAGACGAGGGCTGCGCCGATGAGGAACAGCACCGGCGCCGCGATCAGGAAGGGCAGGAAGGCCCCGCGCTCGTTGCGATACAGGCCGGGCGCCACGAACCGATAGAGCTGGAAGGCGAGCACCGGGAAGGCGGCGACGACGGCGCCGAGCCCGGCCAGCTTCATCTTCACGAACAGGATCTCCAGCGGAGCCGTATAGATCAGTTGCGCCGTCTCGTGCTGGCCCTCCACCAGCGGCTTCAGCCCGACCATCGTCAGGATCAGGTCCGGCAGGGATACATTGTGGCCGTCGACCGCCTGCAGGGCGCTGGCCACCACATACGGCTTGACCAGGAAGACATAGAGCGGGCTGGCGAAATAGAAGCAGACGAGGAAGGCCAGGATGAAGGCGACGACGCAGATCAGCAGCCGTCCGCGCAGCTCGATCAGGTGATCCATCAAGGGCGCGCGCGACGCCTCGATCTCGTCCTCGTCGCGATCCAGGGTCACAGCTCGACCTTACGGGCGCGGACGGGTGTCCTCTTGCCGCCGGCGGCCTTGATGGAAGCCGCCGGTTTCGCCGCGGCCTTCGCCCTTGCGGTAGTCTTGCGGGCCGGCTTCGCCTTCGGCGCCGGCTTGACCACGGCCGGCGGCGTCTCGAGCGGGGCCATGACCGGCGGACTGTCGGGCCATTCGTCGGGTGCGGACAGCATCGGCGGATCCAGCGGCTTGTTCAGGTCGTCGCGGATGTCCCTGAAGGCGGCCTCGGCGTCGGCGCCCAGGGCGTGCATGCCCTGACCGGTGCGCAGCGCCTCGACCTCCTTGCGCAGTTCGTCCAGCTCGGACTGGCGCGCCATCTCGTCGAAGCTGGAGCGGAACTCATTGGCCATGCCGCGGGCCTTGGCGACCAGATTGCCAAGCTTGCGCAAAAGCAGGGGCAGTCGCTCGGGTCCCACCACCAGCAGGGCCACGACCGCGATCACCAGATATTCGCCGCCCCCGATTCCGGGACCCAGGCCACCCATGCGTCAGGTCTCCGACGTCAAATGCGGCTTACGACTTCAGGTCTTCTTTTTCGGCGTCGGTGCGGGGCAGGGCGCCCGCGCGTTCGTCGCGGGGCTTGTCCCCGTCGGTGTCCTTGAGGCCGTCCCTGAAGGCCTTCACGCCCTTGGCGGCGTCGCCCATCAGGCCCGACAGCTTGCCCCGGCCGCCGAACAGCAGAAGCACGATGATGGCGACGATGGCCCAGTGCCAGATGCTGAATGAACCCACGGACAACTCTCCTCAGTCAGGCCGGGTCGGCCCGGTCGAAATCTCACGCCGCATATAGGCCGTTCAGTGGCGCGACGCCAAGCGAACCTGTTAGGACGCGCCCATGAGTCACGTCATCATCCACACCGACGGCGCCTGCAAGGGCAATCCGGGGCCCGGCGGCTGGGGCGCCATCCTTCAGACGGGTGGCGGCCACGAAAAGGAACTGTGGGGCGGCGAGCCGCTGACGACCAACAACCGGATGGAGCTGATGGGGGCCATCAGCGCCCTCGAGGCCCTGACCCGGCCCTGCCGCGTCGACCTGCACACCGACAGCAAATACGTCATGACCGGCATCACCGAGTGGATCCGGGGCTGGAAGGCGCGCGGCTGGAAGACCGCCGACAAAAAGCCGGTCAAGAACGAGGACCTGTGGCGTCGCCTCGACGAGGCCCGCGCCCGGCACGACGTCAAATGGCACTGGGTCAAGGGCCACGTGGGGCATGAACTGAACGAGCGCGCCGACGGTCTGGCCAACCGCGGAGTCGAGGAGATGCGCCGGCGCTAGAGGTCCAGATCCCAGGTCTGGCCGACGAGATCCTTTCCGAAGGACCGGTGCGGGGTCTGTTCGGTCAGGCGGAAGCCGGCGTTCTCATAGATGTGGCGGGCGGCGGTCAGGATGTCGTTGGTCCACAGGGTCAGGCGGCTGTAGCCCAGCTCGCGGGCGCGATCGATGCAGGTTTCGGCAAGCCGGCGGCCCAGGCCCAGACCGCGCGCGTCCGGCTCGACATAGAGCAGGCGCAGTCTCGCGACCTCGGGCCTGTCGCCGCGCATGAGGAAGATCGATCCCAGTATCCGGCCGTTCCGTTCGGCGATCCATGCGTCCTCGCGCCGGGGATCGAAACCGGTCACGAAGTCGCCGAGGATCTTCGCGGCGAAGCCTTCGTAGGTCCAGTCCCAGCCGTACTCCTGCGTGTACAGGATGGCCTGACGGCTCGTGACCCGGCCGATATCGCCCGGCCGGGGCGGTCTCAGCGTCACGCCGTCGCCGTCGGCGTCCCTGGCGGCAAGCGTCGCCTCGATTTCCCGCATGGCTCCGACCAGCCGGCGCCGCTGTTCGCTTCGAAGGGCTGCCAGCATGGCCTCGGTCTTGTTCTGCGAGCCCTGGTCCAGCTCGGCGAAGGCTTCGCGGCCCCGGTCTGTCAGCGAGAGAATGCGGCGTCTGGCGTTGTCGGGGTCGACCTCACTGACCAGCAGCGACCGCTCCAGAAGACGTCCGACAATGCGGCTCAGCTGGGCCTTGTCCATCGCCATCGCTCTCGAGATGGCGGCGGCGGTGCGAGGTCCTTCCGTCGCGATCTCGAACAGGACCCGACCTTCCGGAAGGGACAGATCGGTGGCGGGCAGGTGTTCCTCCAGCAGGCCAATCTGGCGCGTGTAGAAACGGTTGAACCGGCGTACGTCCTGAGCGAAGTCCATGGCGGCATGTATGTTGACTAAGTCAACATACATGCCGGCGCTCCGGGGGCAAGGCCCTCAGGGGATTTCAGGCCAGACGCACCCTCAGCTTCGATCCGTCGACCCGGTCGACGATCACGCTCTCTCCGATCAGCGGCCCCGCGCCGTCGATCTCGGCCACCCATTCGGCGCCCGAGACGAACACCCGGCCGCGGCCGTCCACGAACGGCTGGACGACCTGGGCCCGCTGCCCGACCAGCCGGTTGTCGCGGGCGTTGATGTCCGGACTCTCGCTGGGGTTCACCCGCTGGATCAGGCGCCGCGACATCAGGGTCATGGCCACCGTCAGCACGGCGAACAGGGCGACCTCGCCGACGAAGCTCAGCGGCAGGCCGAGGGCGGTGACCACGGCCACCATCCCCGCCGACACCGCCGGCCACAGCAGCCATTCTGTCGAGAAGGCGGCCTCGACCGCCAACAGGATCACGCCCAGGGCCAGCCAGATCCAGAACGGCTGGGCGGCGTGCAGGTCGATCAGGGCGTCCATGGCCTACTCCGTACCGGGAACAGACCCGCGCGGGGGCCGCGGCGGGCGGGGCGGCGAGGGCGGCGCGGCGCGCGGCGGGGGCGGCGGCGCATCGCGGCGCACCTCGGTGCGGCTCTGCTGCTGCTCCCTCGCCAGTCCGACCAGTTCGCCCAGGCCGGCGATGGTGCCGACCAGTCCGCTCATCTCGGCGGGGACGATGACGGTCTTGGCGGTCGGGTTGCGCGCCAGTTCGGCGAAGGCCTCGACGTATTTCTGGGCCACGAAATAGTTGATGGCGTTGACGTCGCCGCGGGCGATGGCCTCCGACACCATGGCCGTGGCCTTGGCCTCGGCCTCGGCGGCGCGTTCGCGGGCCTCGGCGTCGCGGAAGGCGGCTTCCTTGCGGCCCTCGGACTGGAGGATGGCCGACTGTTTGGCGCCCTCGGCGCGCGCGATGGCGGCCTGTTTCTCGCCCTCGGCCTCGGTGATGACCGCGCGCTTCTCACGCTCGGCCTTCATCTGGCGGGCCATGGCGTTGGTGATGTCGGCCGGCGGGGTCAGGTCCTTGATCTCGATCCGGTTGACCTTGACGCCCCAGGGCTCGGTCGCCGCGTCGATCACGGTCAGCAGGCGCGAGTTGATGCTGTCCCGCTGGAACAGGACCTCGTCCAGTTCCATCGAGCCGACCACGGTGCGCAGGTTGGTCATGCACAGCTGGGTGATGGCGTAGGGCAGGTTCTCGACCCGATAGGCGGCCGAGGCGGCGTCCATCACCTGGATGAAGACGATGGCGTCGACCTTCACCATGGCGTTGTCTTTGGTGATGACCTCCTGCTGGGGCACGTCCAGGACCTGCTCCATCATGTTCATGCGCCGGCCGATCCGCTCGACGAAAGGCGTCAGGATACTGATGCCCGGCGACAGGGTGCGCGTGTATTTGCCGAACCGTTCGACGGTCATTTCGCGCCCTTGCGGCACGATCTTGACCACGCTGAACAACAGAACGAAGGCCAGCGCGACCAAGGCGAGGGTGAAGAGAACTGACGTGTCCATAAAGCCTCCCAATCCCGTTCAGGTTAGCACCCTGTGGCCCGCGCGCCACAGAAACCGGACAGGCCGAAGATGACATCCGCGTAATGAAAAAGGGCGGCCCCGTCGGGAGCCGCCCTGAAACCGGTGCTTCCGGACCGGCTATTCCTCGTTGATGGCCAGTTCCTCGCCATCCAGTTCGCAGAAATTGACCTCCGCGACCTGGACCGAATCGCCGTCCGAGAAGTCGGCGCGGATGTCGTAGACGCACTCCGGCAGGCCGTCGTCGATCGAGATATCGATGCTCTCGCCCGAGCCCAGGACGTCGGCGCCGAAGATGTCCTCTTCCCACTGGTTCGTCGAAGGCAGGGAGATGAACAGGGCGGTCAGCACATGTTCGGTATTGTTGGTCAGGGTGAAGTCGATGGACTCGGTCTGGGCCGAGGCGGCGGGCGCGAGCAGGGCGGCCGAGACGGCGAGCGCCGCCACGAGACTGCGGATATGCATGATGATGTCCCCATCCGGCCGATCGCCGGAAAGGCTCAGCTTGTCACGTCGGCGAACGCCGGTCGCGTCCCAAATCGCGGGACGCCGCGGCCAGGGCGATGATCCGGCGGGTCTCCGACCAGTTCACCAGCGCCTCGACCTGATCCAGCGCCACGAACCGCGCCTCGACCGCGTCATCGCCCGCGACCGGCTCGCCGGATATCCAGCGCGCGGCGTAGTCGATCAGGACATAGTGGCGGCCCGCCTCGGGAAAGACGCCGTCGACCACGTCGATCAGGCCGGCGATCTCCGCCTCGACCCCGGTTTCCTCGCGCAGTTCGCGCAGGGCGGCGTCGACCGCGCGCTCGCCGGGCTCGATCCGGCCGCCGGGCAGGCTCCATTCGCCCTGCCGCGGCGGCGTCCCCCGCCGGATCAGCAGCACCTGTTCTCCCCGCAGGCAGACGACGCCGACGGCGGGGACGGGCGAGGGAAGGGAGGCGGCCATGGCGCCAGCGTGGCTTGGCCCTTTCGCCGCGTCCATGACTTTGAGACAAGGGATTCATGAGCCCTCCCTCCGCCGAAGCCCTCGAAGCCCTGAAATCCGCGGCCGGCGCCGGCGGCTGGACGGACGACCCCGCCGAGATCGCGCCCTGGCTGACCGAATGGCGCAACCGCTGGCAGGGGCATACGCCGCTGATGCTGACCCCCCGCTCGACGGAGGACACGGCCCGGCTGGTGGCCGTCTGCGCCGAACACCGCGTCGCCGTCACGCCCCAGGGCGGCGACACCGGCCTGGTGGGCGGCCAGATACCCTATGGCGAGGTCCTGCTGTCGACCCGCAAGCTGCGCGCGATCCGCGACGTCACACCGCTGGACGACGCCATGACGGTCGAGGCCGGCGTCACCCTGCTGGAAGCGCAGCAGGCCGCGGCCGCCGCCGACCGGCTGTTCCCGCTCAGCCTCGCGGCCGAGGGCACGGCCACCATCGGCGGCGTGGTCTCGACCAACGCCGGCGGCACCGCCGTCATCCGCTACGGCGTGATGCGCGATCTGGTGCTGGGTCTGGAGGCCGTTCTGCCGGACGGCCGGATCTTCCACGGCCTGAAACGGCTGCGGAAGGACAACACCGGCTATGACCTCAAGCAACTGTTGATCGGCGCCGAGGGCACGCTCGGGATCGTCACCGCTGCGACCCTGAAGCTGTTCCCCGTCATGCGCAGCCGGGCGACGGCCATGGTCGGGCTGGAAACGCCCGCCGCCGCCATCGACCTGCTGGCCCGCGCCAAGGCCGAGACCGGCGGCGGGGTCGAGGCCTTCGAGCTGATGAAGCGGATCGGCATGGGCTTCGTCCTCGCCCACATCCCCGACACGCGCGAGCCGCTGGACTCGACCCCGCCCTGGTACGTCCTCATCGAACTGGTCTCGGGCGAGCCGGGCGGGGCCGATTCCGCCATGGAGCGTCTGCTGGGCCACGCCTTCGAGACCGGCCTGATCACCGACGGCGCCATCGCCCAGAACGACGCCCAGCGCGCCGCCTTCTGGAAGGTGCGCGAGGAGCAGTCCGCGGCCCAGAAGCCCGAGGGCGGCGGCTGGAAGCACGACGTCTCCGTGCCGGTCTCGCGCATCGCCGACTTCCTGGAAGAAGCCACGGCCGCCGTCGAACGCTTCCACCCCGGCGCGCGGGTCAGCGCCTTCGGCCACGTCGGCGACGGCAATATGCACTACGACGTCCTGTGTCCGCCCGGCGGCGATCTCCCGGCCTTTCTCGCCCGCTGGGCCGAGGGGTCGCAGGTCGTCCACGACATCGTCGCCCGCTACGACGGCTCCATCTCGGCCGAGCACGGGCTGGGCCGGCTCAAGACCGAAGAGGCGCGGCGGTACAAGTCGCCGGTCGAGATCGAGACCATGCGCGGCATCCGCGCCGCCCTCGATCCGAACCGGATCATGAACCCGGGCGTTCTGTTCTGATCGCCCGGCTTGCCCGTACAATCCGTTCGGCCTAGCCATGCCGCCTCGATTCAACCCTGCCGGAGCCCCTCATGACCCTCGCCCTGCTGTTCCCCGGACAAGGCAGCCAGTCGGTGGGCATGGGCGCCGCCCTCGCCGACGCCTTCGCCTCGGCCCGCGCCGTCTTCGCCGAGGTCGACGAGGCCCTGGGCCAGAATCTCAGCCAGCTGATGCGCGAGGGCCCCGAGGATCAGCTGACCCTGACCGAGAACGCCCAGCCCGCCCTGATGGCGGTCTCGGTGGCGGCGATGCGGGTGCTGAAGACCGAGTTCGGCTTCGATCTGGCCAAGGCGACATACGCGGCCGGCCATTCGCTGGGCGAATATTCGGCCCTGTGCGCCGTGGACGCGATCTCCCTCGCCGATACGGCGCGGCTGCTGAAGCTGCGCGGTCAGGCCATGCAGCGCGCCGTTCCGGTGGGCCGGGGCGCCATGGCGTCGCTGATCGGCCCGAAGACGGATCTGGCGCTGGCCGAAGAGGCCGCGAAGGCCGGCTCCGAGGTCGGCGTCTGCGTCGTGGCCAATGACAACAACAACGGCAATGTCGTCATCTCGGGCGACAAGGCCGCCGTCGACCGCGCCATCGAAAAGGCCAAGGAGCTGGGCGCGCGGGCCATTCCGCTGAACGTCTCGGCCCCCTTCCACTGCCCGCTGATGCAGCCCGCCGCCGACGAAATGGCCGCGGCCCTGGCCTCGGCGACCATCGTCGCGCCCTCGGTCGCCGTCGTCGCCAACATCACCGCCCGCCCGGAGACCGATCCCGAGGTCATCCGCCGCCTGCTGGTCGAACAGGTCACCGGCCGCGTCCGCTGGCGCGAGTCGATGGAGTGGATGGCCGGGGAGGGCGGCGTCACCCGCTTCGTCGAGATCGGCTCGGGCAAGGTCCTGACCGGCATGGCCAAACGCATCGCGCCGGACGCCGAAAGCACGGCGCTGAATACGCCTGAAGAGCTGGAAGCCTTCGCCACGTCGCTCTGAGACACAAGGATAAAGAAGATGTTCGACCTCACCGGCAAAACCGCCCTCGTCACGGGCGCCACGGGCGGCATCGGCGGGGCGATCGCCCGCGCCCTGCACGCCCAGGGCGCGACCGTCGTCCTCTCGGGCACCCGCGAGGCGGTGCTGCAGGATCTGGCGAAGGAACTCGGCGCGCGCGCCTTCGCCGCCGCCGCCAACCTGTCCGACGCCGAATCGGTCGACGGCCTGATCGCCCGCGCCGAGGAGGCCGCCGGCGCGCCGCTGGACATCCTGATCGCCAACGCCGGCATCACCAAGGACGGCCTGCTGATGAGGATGAAGGACGAGGACTTCCAGGACGTCATCCGCATCAATCTGGAGAGCTATTTCCGCCTGTCGCGCGCCGCCATGAAGGGGATGATGAAGCGCCGTTCGGGCCGGATCATCGGCGTCACCTCGGTGGTCGGCGTCACCGGCAACCCCGGCCAGACAAACTACGCCGCCTCCAAGGCCGGCATGATCGGCTTCTCCAAGTCGCTGGCGCAGGAAGTCGGCTCCCGCGGCATCACGGTGAACTGCATCGCGCCCGGCTTCATCGCCTCGCCGATGACCGACGTGCTGAACGACGCCCAGCGCGAGACGATCCTGAAGAACATCCCGGCCGGCCGCCTCGGGACGGGCGACGAGATCGCCGCCGCCGCCGTCTATCTGTCCTCGGACGAAGCCGCCTATGTCACGGGCCAGACGCTGCACGTGAACGGCGGCATGGCGATGATCTGAGGCCGGGCCACGGATCAGGGCGATGTCCGCCGCGTCCTTTTCACCGGGGACCTTCCTTGGAAGCCGGTCCCGCGCGGTCGGGGTCGGAGACTTTACGGTCGGCCTCTGGCGAGCCGCCCTGCCGCCGGAATGCGTGGACGCGCACGTCCATGAGGACGCCCATTTCATCCTCGCGCTCGACGGCGGCTATCACAGTCTGGCGCGCGACCCGGAAACGCCGTCCGGAACCGGTTTCGGGCCCGGGGTCCTGGTGTGGAATCCACCGGGTGTGGAGCACCGGGACAGCTTCGAACGCCCCGGGGGGCGGTTCCTGTCGGTCAGCTTCATGCCGCCGCCGGGTGCGAGGCGCAGCAATCCCCAGCGTCTTCGCGACGGCGCGGGCGAGGTCGCGGCCCGGCGGCTGGTCGGGTGCGTCGCCCGCTTCGCCTCCGGCGACGAACTGACGCTTGAGGGGCTTGCGCTCGGTCTAGCCGCCACGGTCCTGACCGCCGCCGAACTGGACGAGGATCCAGCGCCGGAATGGCTGGCCCGCGCCGATGAGATGATTCGCGACCTGTCGGACCGGCCCGGGCTCGAGGTGCGCGCCCTCGCCCGGGCGCTGGGGGTGCATCCGGTCTCCCTGGCCCGGCGGTACCGGCGTCATTTCGGGCGCTCGCCCGCCGCCGCGATCCGGCAGGCGAGGGCGGACCGGGCGGCGGCCCTGGTCTTGCGGAACGGCGACCTCGCCGATCTGGCCGCGCGGACGGGCTATGCCGACCAGAGTCATCTGACCCGCGAATTCCGCGCCCTCTATGGTCTCACGCCGGCCAGTTATCGCGCCTTGTTCGATTGACGGGGCTTCACCTGTTCAAGACGCGGCTTCCCGATGATGCGAGGCTGGGCCCTTTCCGGGGAGTCGCCATGTACCGCCTTCTGTCCGCCGCCTGCGCGCTCGTCCTCCTGTCCACCCCGGCCCGGGCCGAGGTTCCCTGGCCCGTCGCCACGCCCGCCGAACAGGGCGTTTCGGCCGAGCGCCTGACCGCGATGGACGCCGCGGTGCGTGCCGGCGAATTCCAGAAGATCACCAGCGTCCTGATCGCGCGTCGCGGCCGTCTGATCCATGAAACCTATTTCGACGAGGGCGGGGCCGCCGCCCGGCGCAACACCCGCTCCGTCACCAAGACGGTGACCGCAATGCTGGTCGGCGCGGCCATCGAACGCGGCCATCTGCCGGGCGTGGACGCTCCGGTGCTGCCCTGGATCCGCGCCCATGGTCCCTTCGACAATCCCGATCCGCGCAAGGACCGGGTCACGGTCGAGGATCTGCTGACCATGAGTTCGCTCCTGGAATGCAACGACGACAACCAGTTCTCGCGCGGCAACGAGGAGCGGATGTATCTGATCGAGGACTGGGTGAAGTTCGGCTTCGACCTTCCGGTCCGCGGCTTCCCCGAATGGTCTCCCCGGCCGGAGGCTTCGCCCTATGGCCGGTCGTTCAGCTATTGCACGGCGGGGGTGGTCGCCCTGGGCGCGGTGGTCCAGGAATCGACCGGCCGGCCGCTGCAGGAGTTCGCGCGCGAGGTGCTGTTCCAGCCTCTCGGAGTCGAAGGCGAGCGCTGGCAGGTTTCCCCGACCGGCCTGGCCATGAGCGGCGGCGGACTGGGGCTCGCCAGCCGCGATCTGCTCGCCCTGGGTCAGTTGTTGCTCGATCGCGGCCGCTGGAACGGCCGGCAGGTCCTGCCGCAGGCGTGGGTCGCGGCCATGACCACGCCCCACGTCACGGTCAGTCCGGAACGCGGCGACTACGGCTATCTGGTCTGGTTGCCCGCCCTGCAGGTGGCGGGGCGGTCTCATCCCGCCTGGATGATGTCCGGCTCGGGCGGCAACAAGGTCGTTGTCGTTCCCGACCTCGAGGCCGTGATCGTTGTCACGACGGAGAATTTCAACGTCCGAAACCCGCACGGCCTGTCGGACGCCCTGATCGCCGGACACGCCCTCGCGGCCATGATGTGAATCCGCTCATCCGGCGTCCGGGGGAGGGACAGGGCTATTTCCAGCCCTCCCGCCTGTGCTAAAGCCCTCGCAACCGGTTGACCTGAGTCTTCGTTGAAGGCTTGCGCAGCCGTCGCCGTCGTCATACGGCAATGACTGAGACAACAGCCGCCGAGGCGGCCCTGAAAGCAGAGACTCCCATGTCCGACACCCTGGAACGCGTCCGCAAGATCGTTATCGACCACCTGGACGCCGATCCGGAAAAGGTCGTTGAAAAAGCCAGCTTCATCGACGATCTGGGCGCCGACTCGCTCGACAACGTCGAACTGGTGATGGCCTTCGAAGAAGAATTCGACATCGAAATCCCGGACGACGCCGCCGAGCACATCCAGACGGTCGGCGACGCCGTGAAGTTCATCGACGAGAAGCTGGCGGGCTGATCGCCCCCACTTCTGCACGGCCTTGATGGCCGCCGTGGCGCGCCCCTAGCGGGGTCGCCCGGCGGCCATTACTGTTTGCGATCAGGATTCTGCAGCGAGGAGCGCTCATGCGCCGCGTCGTCGTCACCGGTCTCGGTCTGCTCACGCCCCTGGGCTGGGGCGTGGATCACACCTGGAAGGGCATCCTTGAAGGGCGTTCGGGCATCGGGCCGATCACCAGCTTCGACACCGAGGGCTACGCCTGCACCATCGCGGGCGAGATCCCGTCCGTGGACGGCCGCGGCGGCGGCGCGCCCGGCCAGCCGGGAGTCTTCGACCACGAAAAGGTCATGTCGCCCAAGGACCGCAAGCGGGTCGACGACTTCATCGTCTACGCCATCGCCGCCGCCGACGAGGCCCTGGCCGACGCCGGCTGGAAGCCCGAGACCGAGGAGCAGCGCGAACGCACGGGCGTCATGGTCGGCTCGGGCATCGGCGGCCTGGGCCCCATCGCCGACACCGCCATCATCCTCAAGGAACAGGGCCCGCGCCGCGTCAGCCCCTTCTTCATCCCCTCGGCGCTGATCAATCTGACCTCGGGCCAGATCTCGATCCGGCACGGCCTCAAGGGCCCGAACCACTCCGTCGTCACCGCCTGCGCCACCGGCGCCCACGCCATCGGCGACGCGGCCCGCATGATCATGATGGACGACGCCGACGTCATGGTGGCGGGCGGGGCGGAAAGCTCCATCGTCCCCATCGGCATCGCCGGCTTCCTGGCCTGCAAGGCCCTGTGCACCGCCTATAACGACCAACCCGAAAAGGCCTCGCGGCCGTGGGACAAGGACCATTCCGGCTTCGTCATGGGCGAGGGCGCGGGGATCGTGGTGCTGGAGGAGTACGAGCACGCGAAGGCGCGCGGCGCGACCATCTACGCCGAGGTCATCGGCTATGGCCTCAGCGGCGACGCGTATCACATCACCGCCCCCGCCGAGGACGGCGAGGGCGGCTATCGCGCCATGCAGATGGCGGTGAAACGCGCCGGCATCGATGTCTCCGACATCGACTACGTCAACGCCCACGGCACCTCGACCATGGCCGACTGGATCGAGGCCGGCGCCATCGAACGGCTGATGGGCGACCACGCTCCGAACGTCGCCCTGTCCTCGACCAAGTCCATGACCGGCCACCTGCTGGGCGCCGCCGGCGCCATCGAGGCCATCTTCTGCATCCTCGCCATCCGCGACCAGATCGCGCCGCCGACCATCAACCTGGACAATCCCGAGCGGGAAACGGCCCTGAATCTGGTCCGCGACAAGGGCCAGCCGATGGAGATCGATGTGGCCATGTCGAACAGCTTCGGCTTCGGCGGCACCAACGCCACCGTCATCTTCCGCAAGGTGAGCTAGGTGGGGGTCGAGCGCCGCTCGGGCCGCAAGACGGCCTTCCTGGCCGCCACGGCCACCATCAGCCTGTTCATCATCGCCGCCCTGGTCGCGGCCTGGAGCGTCTTCTACGCGCCCGGCCCGTCGGCGCGGGACGGCCGCGAGACGACCATCGTCACCCTGCCCAGCGGCGCGGGGGTGTCGGCCATCGCCGCCACCCTGAAGTCGGCCGGCGTGATCCGCTCGACCGACATGTTCAAGGCCGCCGCCACCCTGACCGGCGCCGACCGCAAGCTGCGCGCAGGCGAATACGAGGTGCCCTCGAAGGCGTCCCTGCGCTCCGTCATCGTCCTGCTGGTCGAGGGCCGGGTCGTCCGCCACTACGTCACCCTGCCCGAGGGTTGGTCCTCGGCCCAGGCCGTCGACATTCTGAACAGACAGCCGATCCTGATCGGGACGGTGGACGAGACGCCGGAAGAAGGCTCGCTTTGGCCCGACACCTATGAGGTCAGCCGCGGCGAGACCCGCAACGCGGTGATCGCCCGCATGCGCCGCGCCCGCGACGAGAACCTCGCCCGCCTGTGGGCCGCGCGCAGCCCGGCGACCGTCGTCCGCACCCCCGAGGAGGCCGTCATCCTCGCCTCGATCGTCGAGAAGGAAACCGGCCTGGCCGCCGAGCGCCCCCGCGTCGCCGCCATCTTCACCAACCGCCTGCGCGCCGGCATGCGGCTGGAGAGCGACCCGACCATCGTCTACGGCATCACCCGCGGCCGCCCGCTGGGCCGCGGCATCCGGCGCTCGGAGCTGGACCGGCCGACGGCCTGGAACACCTACCAGATCGACGGCCTGCCCCCGACGCCCATCGCCAATCCGGGCCGCGACGCCATCGCCGCCGTGCTCAACCCGCCCCGCACCGACGAGCTGTTCTTCGTCGCCGACGGCACGGGAGGCCACGTCTTCGCGCGCACCTATGACGAGCACCTGGCCAATGTCGCGCGCTGGCGCGAGATCGAGCGCCGCAAGGCCGGCCTGCCGCCCGAGGCCGCCCCGCCCGCCGCGCCCGGCGCAGTCCCCGGCGTCCCGCCCGAGGCCGCCCCGGGCGCCGCCGCGCCTCCGGGCGTGACCGTCCCGCCCGGAGCGCGGGTCATCAGCATTCCGCAGTCCGCCCCGGCGCCGGCCCGATGACGCAGATCTCGGGCATGACCGGCTTCGGCCGGGCGGACGGGGCGCTCGCCGTCGAGGGCGGGGGCGACTGGACCTGGTCGGTCGAGGCCCGCTCGGTCAACGGCCGCAATCTGGAGGTCCGCTTCCGCGGCCCGCCCGGTTTCGACACCCTGGAGCGCCACGCCAAGGCCTCGGCCCAGGCCCGGCTCAGCCGCGGACAGGTCACGGTCGGACTCCAGGCCCGACGCGCCGATCCCGGCGCCGCCGCGCTGAAGGTCAATCCGGACGTCCTCGCCCGCTATCTGGCCCTCGCCAACCAGCTGGCGGAGGAGGGGGCGACCCCGCCCTCGGCCGACGGCCTGCTGTCGCTGCGCGGCGTGCTGGAGGGACCCGAGGAGGCCGACGACGCCGAGGCCCGCGCCGCCGTCGAGGCCGCCATGGCCCTGACCATCGATCAGGCCCTTGACGCCCTGAAGCTGTCGCGCGACCGCGAGGGCGGCCAGCTGCTGCCGGTGATCGCCGACTTCATCGGCCGGATCGACGCCCTGACGATCCAGGCCGAAGCCGAAGCCTCGGCCCAGACCGACGCCATCCGCGACCGCTTCACCCGCCGGATGACCGAACTGGCCCCCGACGCCCCGGGGCTGGAGGAGCGCATCTACCTCGAGGCGGCGGCCCTCGCCGCGAAGGCCGACGTGCGCGAGGAGCTGGACCGGCTGACCGCCCACGTCGCCTCGGCCCGCACCCTGTTGCAGCAACCCCCCGCCGGCCGGAAACTCGACTTCCTGATGCAGGAATTCATGAGGGAGGCGAACACCCTCTGCTCGAAATCGGCT
>Ga0233425_10007589_pt1 | contig 15117 bp, 13 predicted proteins | sample Watercolumn_Towu_2_FD_181712 | JGI IMG/M metagenome (GOLD analysis project Ga0233425, IMG submission 181712) | Freshwater microbial communities from Lake Towuti, South Sulawesi, Indonesia - Watercolumn_Towuti2014_140_MG | ecosystem: Environmental > Aquatic > Freshwater > Lake | place...
CGTGGCCGCCATTCTCGAGACCGTCCGCGCCATCCGCGCCCGCGGTCCCGCCGACCGGACCCTGGTCGTCCTGCTGACCGACGGCGAGGAGCTGAACCTCGACGGCGCCCGCGTCTTCTGGGGCGGCCATCCCCTGCGCGACCGCATCGGCGCCGTGGTCAATCTGGAGGCGCGCGGCGGCGGCGGCCGCGCCATGATGTTCGAGACCGGGCGCGGCAATGCGCAGACCATCGGCCTGTTCGCCCGCGCGGGCGTCCGGGCGACCGGCGGCGTCTCGTCCAACTCGCTGGCCGTCTTCGTCTATGAGCTGATGCCCAACGGCACCGACTTCACCATTCCCAAGGAGCGGGGCGTCCAGGGGATCAACCTGGCCTTCATCGGCCGCCCGGACCAGTACCATGCCCGCGCCTCGACCCCCGACGCGCTGGATCAGGGCAGCGTCCAGCACATCGGCTCGCAGGCGCTGGAGGCGTCGGACGCCCTGCTGCGCGCCCCCGCCCTGCCCGCCGCGACGCAGAACGTCGTCTACGCCGACCTGTTCGGGCGCGTGATCGTCGGCCACGCGCCGGCGACCGGGTGGCTGCTGCTGGGGCTGGCCTTCCTCGCGCTGGGCGCGGCCATGTGGCGGGCGCGGTCGCAGGCCGGCCTGACCTTCGCCGACGTCGGGCGCGGCGCGATCGACGGCCTGTGGTTCCTGTCGACGGGTCTGGTCCTGACCCAGGCCGTGCGGCTTCTGGCCGGGCCGCTTTCGGACCGCGCCGAAAGCGCCGAGGCCTACTACACCCTGCTGGCCCGCCTGCCGTGGATGGAGGCCGGGACGGCGCTGACCGTCCTGGCCCTCGCCCTGGCCCTGATGGGCGGACGCGCCCGGCCCGACCGCCGCGTCGTCGCGGCCGGGATCGCGGCGGCCGCCCTTCTGGCCCTCGGGCTCGGCGGCGTGAACGTCATCGTCATCGGCGCGGCCGTCGTCGCCATCGGCCTGTCCCTGTTCCCGGCCCTGTCGGCCCGTTCGGTCTGGGGCGGATGGAGCGGGCTGATCGGCCTGATCCTGATCGTCGCCGCGGCCGCGCAAGCCGCCGCGCCTGAAGCCGCCTTCCTGTTCGTCTGGACCGGCCTGCTGGCCGCCCTGACCGCCGCCGTCGCCGCCTTCCTCGATCCGGGCCTGACCCGGGCGCGGTCGCTGGCGCCCGTCGCGGTCGCCGCCGTGCTCGGCGCCGGCTGGATCGCGGGCCTGGCCCACACGACCTTCCTCGGCATCGGCATGGACCTGCCCGGCGCGCTGGTCCTGCTGGGCCTGCTGGTGCTGATGCTCGTCCGGCCGCTCAGCCCCGAGCGGGCGGCGGCGCGGCCCCTGCTGATGGCGGCGATGGCGATCCTGCTGATGGGCGCCGCCCTGTCGGGCGCGGCCCGGTTCGCCGAGCCCGAGCCGGCTCCCGGCGCGGTCGCCGCCGCGTGACCGCGCCCCTCTGGCTGGAAGACCTCCACGTCGGCCAGACCTTCGTCTCGGGCTCCGTCACCCTCACGGCCGAGGAGATCAAGGCCTTCGCCCGCCAGTTCGACCCCCAGCCCTTCCACCTCGACGAAGAGGCGGCGAAGGACAGCCTGTTCGAAGGCCTCGCCGCCAGCGGCTGGCACACGGCGGCCCTGACCATGAAGCTGCTGGTCGGGGCGTTTCCGCTCGCCGGCGGCCTCGTCGGCGCCGGCGGCGAGACGACCTGGCCGCGCCCGACCCGTCCGGGGGATACGCTCACCGTCCATGTCGAGGTGCTGGAAATCCTGCCCTCCCGGACCCGCCCCGACCGCGGCATGATCCGCACCCGCAGCGAGACCCGCAACCAGCACGGCGAGGCGGTCCAGATCTCCACGACCCGCATCGTGGCCTGGCGGCGGCCCGACTAGCATACGTCAAATTTGGTCGTATCCCTGGGCGCGCCGAAAAGAACATATTGGCAACCGGAACAAACCGTGTACTAACTGCGTCTCAACAGGGAGCGGGTCCAGGCGGGTCTCTCCCGGAACCAGATGGGAATCATGGCAAGGGAGAGTGGCAAGGTGGCGGCACAGGCGAATTTGAAGTTGGTGACCCGGGACGACGGCGACAAACAGCGGGCTCTGGAGGCGGCGATCGCCCAGATCGACCGCGCCTTCGGCAAGGGCTCGGTGATGAAACTGGGCAAGAACGGCGTCACCGAGGCCATTCCCTCGGTCTCGACCGGCTCGCTCGGTCTGGACATGGCGCTCGGCATCGGCGGCCTGCCGCGCGGTCGCGTCATCGAGGTGTTCGGGCCTGAAAGCTCGGGCAAGACGACCCTGGCCCTGCACACCGTGGCCGAGATCCAGAAGGCCGGCGGCACCGCCGCCTTCGTCGACGCCGAACATGCGCTCGATCCGGGCTACGCCCAGAAGCTGGGCGTCAACCTCGACGACCTGCTGGTGTCCCAGCCCGACACGGGCGAACAGGCGCTGGAAATCGTCGACACCCTGGTGCGCTCGGGCGCCGTGGACATCGTGGTGGTCGACTCCGTCGCGGCGCTTACGCCTCGCGCCGAGATCGAGGGCGAGATGGGCGACAGCCTGCCCGGCCTTCAGGCCCGCCTGATGAGCCAGGCCCTGCGCAAGCTGACCGCCTCGATCAACAAGTCGCAGTGCATCGTCCTGTTCATCAACCAGATCCGCCACAAGATCGGCGTCATGTACGGCTCCCCCGAAACGACGACGGGCGGAAACGCGCTGAAATTCTACGCTTCGGTCCGCCTCGACATCCGCCGCACCGGCGCGATCAAGGACCGCGAGGAGGTCGTCGGCAACACGACCCGGGTGAAGGTGGTCAAGAACAAGGTCGCCCCGCCGTTCCGCGAGGTCATCTTCGACATCATGTACGGCGAAGGCATCTCCAAACTGGGCGAGATCATCGACCTGGGCGTCAAGGCCGGCATCGTCGAGAAGTCGGGCAGCTGGTTCTCCTACGACAGCCAGCGCATCGGTCAGGGCCGCGAGAATGTGCGCGCCTTCCTCAAGGCCAATCCGGACGTCGCCGACTCCATCGAAAAGGCCGTGCGCGCCTCGACCAGCAAGATCGCCGAGGAACTGCTGGGCACGCCCGAACCCGACGAAGGCCAGGATCTCGAGGGCTAGGGTCCGGCGAGTCCGCAGGGTCCGCCCTTTTCGAAGCGGACTCTGCGCCTCACGCCCGCGTCAGAGGTGTCCGGATGTCCGCAACTTTCGGAGCGGACGTCCGGTCGCTCAAACAGACTTCTCCGGCCGGGTCCGCCGACCCGCCATCCGACCCCCGCCGGGCCGGGCCGGACGGAGCGGCCGCCCGATCCCCACCCGGGTCGGGCGGCCTTTTTTCGTCCTACCAGTCGGGCGGCAGATAGGGCCCCATGCCGGTGCAGACGAACATGGGCGTCTGGTCGTAGTAGGCCGTCGGAATATAGGGATGCAGCACCCAGTGATTGTACTGGGACCCGCCGCACGTATCGTAGGCCTCGCCCAGGTACTCGGTCTTCTCTGCGTCCGCATAGTAGGTGTACTGATACGCGATGGCCTCCGGGTCATAGGACTGGCGGACCACGGCCTCGGCCGGTCCGACCCCCGCCGTCACCAGGACGGCGCTGGCCAGGGCCAGACTCAGGTGGCGAACTACCCTCATCTCAACTCCTCCAACGAGCGCGGTATTGCGCCTTGCAAGCTGAGCGTGTTGAACCGCAAGTGGCAAATCACTAGTCCGTGCCTATCTATGGTTAGCAGCTGTCAACCACGTCGTCCGGATGCCGCGCCGCTCCACGGCCCGAAGCGGGCGTCCGCGTCAGGCTCGCAGTTCGACGCCGTTGCCGTCGGGATCGGTGATCGAGAAGGACATGCCGTCGCCGCTCGCGCCATAGCGGACGCCTTCGGATTCCACCTCGACCCCGTGGCGGCGCAGATGCTCCCGCGCGGCCTCGGGATCGAAGGCGGCGATGCGGATGCACACATGGTCCATATTGTGGGCGTCGGGCCCCGGAGCCGCGCCGCCGCGCCGGCCGATGACCCCATCCACCGGCACGAGATCGATCAGCGACGACCCTGCGCGCAGCTGGATCAGGCCCAGATCGTCCCGTCGGCGCTCGACCGGACAGCCCAGAACGCGGGTGTAGAAGTCCAGCGACCGGTCCAGGTCCCTGACCCGCAGCACGATGTGGTCGATGCCGGTGACCGTGAATCCGTTGTCGTGAAGGGTGGCGGTCATATCCGTTTCTCCTTGGTTCGAAGGCCATACCCAGTTATCTTGACGCCAAGATAATATCATTTGTCTCGACGTCAAGATAGTTTCTCATGCCCGACGCGCACGACGACCATATCGACCGGCTTCAGGCCCAATGGGCGCGGGAGCTTCCGGACGTCGACACCCGCGGCATGGAGGTGCTGGGCCGGGCCCGGCGCATCGTGCTGCAGAGCCGGCCCGCCATCGAGGCCGTCTTCGCCCGGCACGGCCTGGACGCCGGCGAGTTCGACGTGCTCTCGACCCTGCGCCGCTCCGGCCCGCCGTATGCGCTGAGACCGACCGAGCTGTACCGCTCCCTGATGATCTCCTCGGGCGGCCTGACCGACCGGCTGAACCGCCTGACCCGCTCGGGCATGATCACCCGCCCGCCCTCGCCCGAGGACGGGCGCAGCCTGCTGGTCCAGTTGACCGACAAGGGCCGGGACGCCGCCGAGGCCGCCCTGCGCGAGGACATGGGGGTCGAGGCCGCCATGCTGGCGCCGCTCACCGACGCCGAACGCAAGGCCCTGGCGGACCTCCTGCGCAAGCTGGCCCTCGGCATGGAAGCGTCGTCGGCGCCCGACAACGCCGAGGGGTGATGCGTTCGGGGCGAAAGCCCTATATGGACGCTGCCTCCCCTGCCCTTTCCTGAACGCGTTTGCGACCCACCATGGCCAGCCTCAAACAGATCCGCTCGACCTTCCTCGACTATTTCGCGGCCGACGGCCACGAGAAGGTCCACTCGGCTCCGCTGGTGCCGCAGAACGATCCGACCCTGCTGTTCGTCAACGCCGGCATGGTGCCGTTCAAGGACTATTTCACGGGCGCCTCGACCCCGCCCTGGCCCCGCGCCACCAGCTCGCAGAAATGCGTCCGCGCGGGCGGCAAGCACAACGATCTGGACAATGTCGGCTACACCGCCCGGCACCTGACCTTCTTCGAGATGCTGGGGAATTTCTCCTTCGGCGACTATTTCAAGGAACACGCGATCGATCGCGCCTGGACCCTGGTCACGAAGGATTTCGGGCTCGATCCCGACCGTCTGCTGGTCACGGTCTACATCGATGACGACGAGGCCGCCGCGATCTGGAAAAAGGTCACCGGCTTCGGCGACGACAAGATCATCCGCATCGCCGGCTCGGACAATTTCTGGGCCATGGGCGACAACGGCCCCTGCGGTCCCTGCACCGAGATCTTCTGGGACTACGGCGACCACGTCCCCGGCGGCCCTCCGGGCAGTCCGGACGAGGACGGCGACCGGTTCGTGGAGATCTGGAACAACGTCTTCATGCAGTTCGAGAAGGAGAATGACGAGATCGTCCGCTCCCTTCCCAAGCCCAGCGTCGACACCGGCATGGGCCTCGAGCGCATCGCCTCGGTGCTGCAGGGCAAGAATTCGGTCTTCGACACCGACCTGTTCCAGACCCTGATCGCGGCCTCGGCCGACGCCACCTCGACCGACCCGCACGGCGACATGGCCGCCAGCCACCGCGTCATCGCCGACCACCTGCGCAGTTCGTCCTTCCTGATCGCGGACGGCGTCACGCCTTCGAACGAGGGCCGCGGCTACGTCCTGCGCCGGATCATGCGCCGCGCCATGCGCCACGCCCACCTGCTGGGCGCCGCCGATCCGCTGATGCACCGGCTGGTGCCGACGCTCGTCTCCGAGATGGGCGAGGCCTTCCCCGAGCTGAAGCGCGCCCAGGCCTTCGTCGAGGACACGCTGAAGCAGGAAGAGATCCGCTTCCGCACCACCCTCGGCCGCGGCATGGGCCTGCTGGAGGACGCGTCGCGCGACCTCGGCGAGGGCGGCGTGCTGTCGGGCCAGACGGCCTTCACCCTGTACGACACCTACGGCTTCCCCCTCGACCTGACCCAGGACGAGGCCCGCCGCCGCGGCTTCACCGTCGACACCGAGGCCTTCGACGCCGCCATGAACGAACAGAAGGCCCGCAGCCGCGAACACTGGACCGGTTCCGGCCAGACCGCCGCGACCGGCGAATGGCTGGCCCTGCGCGACCGCCTCGGCCCCACCGTCTTCACCGGCTATGACGCCGTCGAGGGGTCGGGCGAGGTCCTGGCCATCGTCCGCGGCGGCGCCTCGGTCGACGAACTTGCGCCCGGCGAGACCGCCGAGGTCCTGTTCGACCAGACCCCCTTCTACGGCGAAGGCGGCGGTCAGGCGGGCGACCGCGGCGAGATCGAATGGACCGACGCCACGGGCCAGCAGGGCTCGGCCACGGTGCTGGACGTCCAGAAGCACGCCGGCGACCTTTTCGCCCACCGCATTGAAGTCACCTCGGGCACGCTGGCCATCGGCGCCCGCGCCCAGCTGCGCGCCGCCGCCGACGCGCGCCTGACCACCCGCGCCAACCACTCCGCGGCCCACCTGCTGCACAAGGCCCTCGCCAATGTGCTGGGGGGCCACGTCGCCCAGAAGGGCCAGATGGTCGACGCCGAACGCCTGCGCTTCGACTTCAGCCACAACGCTCCCGTCACCGAGGACGAACTGGCCCGGATGGAGGACGAGGTGAACGCCGTCATCCGCCAGAACCTGCCCGCCGAGACGAAGATGATGGCCCCGCAGGAGGCCATCGCCGCCGGCGCCGTCGCCCTGTTCGGCGAGAAATACGGCGACGAGGTCCGCGTGCTGACGCTGGGCCGCGACCTGAAGGAGGCCGACAAGCCCTATTCGGTCGAGCTGTGCGGCGGCACCCATGTGGCCCGCACCGGCGACATCGCCCTGTTCAAGATCACCTCCGAGACGGGCATCGCCGCCGGCGTGCGCCGCATCGAGGCCCTGACCGGCGAGGCCGCCCGCCAGTATCTGCTGGCCCAGGCCGGCGTCGCGAAGTCGCTGGCCCAGTCGTTCAAGGTCCAGCCCGCCGATGTCCCGGCCCGCGTCGAGGCCCTGATCGCCGACCGGCGCGCGCTGGAGAAACAGGTCGCCGACCTGAAGAAGCAGCTCGCCCTGGGCGGCGGCGGTTCCGCCAACGCCGCCCCGGAGGAGATCAACGGGATCAAGCTCATCGCCCGCGTTCTGGACGGGGTGGACGGCAAGGGTCTGCGCGGCGTGGCCGAGGACTTCCGCAAACAGGTCGGCTCGGGCGTCGTCGCCCTGATCGGCCTGACCGACGGCAAGGCGGCGGTCACCGTCGCCGTGACCTCGGACATGCCGGGCAAGGTCAACGCCGCCGACCTGGCGCGCGCGGCGGTCATCGCCATGGGCGGACAGGGCGCTGGCGGCAAGGCCGACTTCGCGCAAGGGGGAGCGCCCGACGGATCGAAGGCCGAGGCCGGGCTGGCCGCGGTGCGGGCGGCGCTGTCGGCCTAGGCCGCCGGCGCGCTCTGCAGATCCACCGCGGCCAGCTTCCATTCGAACAGGCCGCGCCGCTCCATGATCAGGGCCAGATGGTCGTCGGGCCGGTCGCGGTCGGTCAGGGTGACGGCGAATTCGTTCAGGCTGCGATAGCCCCACGACTGGTGGATGTCGTTCCCGTCGTGCTCATCCACGGGGTTCGGGTCGCCCGGCTTCGTCGGATCGGGAGCCTCGGCGGTCGTGACCATGTTCGCCACCACCTCCGGCGTCACCAGGGTGTCCACCGCGCCCGACAGCAGCATGGGCGCCAGCATCAGGCCCAGCCCGCCCAGTCCGCTTTCGACCACGCGCGGATCACGCCGCATCCGCGCGATCAGCTCGGCGTTCAGCTCTTCCTTCAGACTGCTGCGCAGCGAGGGGAAGTCGACCAGCTGTTCGATCTTGCGCGAGTCTCCGGCCCTGGCCGCATGGATCAGGGCCCTGGCCGCCAGCACGGGCGACGCCGCCCATGCGAGCGCGAACCCGGCCGCGGCCGCCACGGCGACGCCGACGATAAGCTTTCTGGCCATACTTCCCTCTGGCGTCGAAACGCCTTCCCGCCGCCACGGTAACCGGGAATCGGCCGGCGGCGCCAGCCCGTCGTCAGCCGCCCTTGCGGTCGGTGTCGCGGACCACGCGCGGGAGGGGAGCCGCGCCCTCGGGCAGGCCGATGTGAACCAGCTTCCATTCGAACGGCCCCTTGCGCTCGAAGGTGAAGATGGTCTCCGAACCGCCCTCGTCCGTGACGCTCATGCGCGCCCGGTTCATGCCCCAGTAGACCGGCCGCGGCATCGGCCCGCCGGTGGTGGTGACGTCCGGCGACGGCTGGGGTCCCGCGGCGCGCTGCGCGGCGTAGCGTCCCTCGCCGCGGGTCAGGGCCGCGAGGGCGGCCGGGGTCAGATAGACCTCCACGTCCGGAGCCTGCGGCGCCGCCGCCTGTTCGATCTGGCGGCGCACGGCGCCGATGGGGTCTTCCATGAAGGACGGGGCCGGGGCGACGGCGGCGGGATTGCCGTCCAGCTGCGGCCGCAGCGACTGGCGCACGGCGGCGTAGTCGATCAGCCGCGCGAGGCCGGAGGCGTCATTGGATTCCGCCGCCGATCTCAGGGCGAAGAAGGCCACCCCGGGGGCCGCGAAGAAGCTGACCACCGCAATGGCGATGAAAGCGACGATAAGCCTGCCGACAAACTTCATGGCGGATCCCCGACGTCCAGACATCACAATGCACGAACCCCGGTTCCGCTCAAACGAAAGGCTCGCCGGACGCGAGTCCGGCGAGCCCTGGTTGGTCTGACGCGGTCGGCGCTCGAGCAGCGAGCGCCCGCGTCGCGAGCGACAGCGCCTTCTAGGAAGCCTGCATCGCCTTGGTCAGGTTCTCGGCCACCTTGTCGAGGAAGCCTTCGGTGGTCAGCCAGCCCTGCTGATCGCCGACCAGCAGCGCCAGATCCTTGGTCATGTAGCCGGCCTCGACGGTCTCGACGACGACTCGCTCCAGCGTCTCGGCGAAGGTCGCCAGTTCGGCGTTGCCGTCCAGCTTGGCGCGGTGCGAGAAGCCGCGCGTCCAGGCGTAGATCGAGGCGATGGAGTTGGTCGAGGTCGCCTCGCCCTTCTGGTGCTGGCGATAGTGGCGGGTGACGGTGCCGTGGGCCGCTTCCGACTCCAGGATCTTGCCGTCGGGGGTCATCAGCACCGAGGTCATCAGGCCCAGCGAGCCGAAGCCCTGCGCCACCACGTCGGACTGCACGTCGCCGTCGTAGTTCTTGCACGCCCAGACGAAGCCGCCCGACCATTTGATGGCCGCGGCCACCATGTCGTCGATCAGGCGGTGCTCATAGGTCAGGCCCCGGGCGTCGAACTCGGCCTTGAACTCCTCGTCGAACACCTTCTGGAAGATGTCCTTGAAGCGGCCGTCATAGGCTTTCAGGATCGTGTTCTTGGTCGACAGATAGACCGGGAAATTGCGCTGCAGGCCGAAGGAGAAGCTGGCGCGGGCGAATTCGGTGATCGAGTCGTCGAGGTTGTACATCCCCATGGCGATGCCGGCCGAGGGGAAGTCGAACACCTCGTGCTCGATCTCCTGGCCGTCGTTGCCGACGAATTTGATCGTCAGCTTGCCCGGGCCCGGGATCAGGAAGTCGGTGGCCTTGTACTGGTCGCCGAAGGCGTGACGGCCGACGACGATCGGCTGGGTCCAGCCCGGGACCAGACGGGGCACGTTCGAGCAGATGATCGGCTCGCGGAAGACGACGCCGCCGAGGATGTTGCGGATCGTGCCGTTGGGCGACTTCCACATCTTCTTCAGGCCGAACTCCTTCACCCGCGCCTCGTCGGGGGTGATGGTGGCGCATTTGACGCCCACGCCGTGCTTCTGGATCGCCTTCGCGGCGTCGATCGTCACCTGATCGTCGGTGGCGTCGCGGTTCTCCATGCCGAGGTCGTAATAGTCGAGCTCGAGGTCCAGGAAGGGGAAGACCAGCTTGTCCTTGATCATCTGCCAGATGATCCGGGTCATCTCGTCGCCGTCGATGTCCACGATGGGGTTGGCGACCTTGATCCTGGCCATGGGGAGCTGCCTCTTTTGCGGGGATTGGGAGTGAGCGCGCGGTATAGCGGGGCGCGCGGGCGGGCGCAAAGGGCGCGCGGGAACCGTTCGGACCGTGGATCGATAAGAGGAGGCCTTCCGCGGGATTTCGGTTAACGTCCGCCAAGGGCGAAGGGCCCGGCGGGATCTGGGGGACGGACCATGCGGTATCTTGGAGGAGCCTGCCTCGCGGCCATGATGCTGACGGGGTGCGGCGCGGCGGACCAGCCGGAGGCGGCGGCCCCGGCTCCCGGACAGGCCGCGGCCGTGCAGGGCGCGGCTCCGGCGGCGGCGGCGCAGAGTGAAAGCCGCGAGTTCCGCGACTGGCGCGCCACCTGCGACAACACCAACGACTGCGTCGCCTTCGGTCCCGCCAGCGAGGGCACGGGCTGGGTGCGGGTCGGCTCGGCCCCCGGTCCGGACGGGGCGCGAACCGTCACCGTCGGCTTCTGGCCTTCGAGCGGCGACGGTCTGACCGGGCCGATCACCCTGACGCTGGACGGCCGGCGCCACGTCGCGGCCGCCATCGCCGGGGATCACGATCCCCTGGGCGCGGCGGAAGTCCGCCCGGCCGAAGCGGCCGCGGTCGCGTCCGCTCTGGCGACCGGCCGGACCCTGACGCTGGCGGGCGCCGGCGAGACGGTCCCGATCTCCCTGTCGGGCGCCGCGGCGGCCCTGCTCTGGATCGACGAACGTCAGGGACGTCTGGACACCGCCACCGCCCTCGTCCGCAAGGGAACGCGGCCCGCATCGTCCGTGCCCGGAGCGGCGCCGGCCCCGCAGGTCATCCCCGCGCCGCCGATCAGCCAGACCGGCTTCGGCGACACCGGCCAGACCCTGCCGCCGGCGCTGGAGGCCGTGGCGGCGGTCAAGGCGTGCCGGGCCGAAACCGGCGACAGCGGCCTGAGCGACGAGGTCATGTCGGCCCGGCTGGACGCCTCGACCGAGCTGTGGGCCGTGCCGTGCTTCGCCGGCGCCTACAACATCGGTCACGACTGGTATCTGACCGGACCGGGCGGAAGGAACCCCCGCGCGGTCAGCCTGCCGTCCGCGACCGGAGAGACCGGCGCGGGAACGATCAACGGCGGCTACGATCCCGAAACCCGCACCATCTCCGCCTTCTCCAAGGGCCGCGGCATCGGCGACTGCGGCACGGCCTCGACCTGGACCTGGACCGGCCGCGCCTTCGTCCTCAGCGCCGAATCGTCCATGGGCGAGTGCTGGGGCGTTCCCGCAGACTTCTGGCCCACGACCTGGCGAACGCGATGAGCGATGAAGGCCCCGAAATCCTGATCGTCGGCGCCGGCCCCGCCGGCCTGACCGCCGCCACCTATCTGGCCCGGTTCCGGCGGCGCGTGCTGGTCGCCGACGGCGGCGCGCCCCGCGCCTGCTGGATACCGCTCAGCCACAACATGCCCGGCTTTCCCAGCGGCATCACCGGCGACGCCATCCTGCAGCGGATGACCGAACAGGCCACGGAATACGGCGCGGTCATCGAAAGCGGCCGGGTCGACAGCCTCTCCCGCAACGGCGAAGGCTTCATCGCCCGGCTCAACGGCCGCGACGTTCCGGTCCGCGCCGTCCTGCTGGCCACCGGGGTGGTCGACCACCATCCCGACCTGCCCGGCGTCGAGCGCGCCATCGAGCGCGCCCTGGTGCGCATCTGCCCGATCTGCGACGGCTACGAGGCCATCGACAAGGCCGTCGCCGTGATCGGGAACGACGACAAGGGCGTGCGCGAGGCCGCCTTCCTGCGCACCTATTCCGACCGCGTGACCCTGATCCACATCGGCCCGGCGGACGCCCTGACCGAGCAGGGGGAAATGGCGCGCATGGGGATCGAGCTGATCCGCGCCCCGATCGACAACGTCCGGCTCGAGGGCGACCGGGTCACGGCCCTGAGCTGGGGCGGAACCTTCCGCAGCTTCGACCTGGTCTATTCAGCGCTCGGCACCTCGCCCAACGCCGATCTCGCCGAGGGGCTGGACGCCCGGGTCGGCGAGGACGGCCGGCTGTTCGTCGACGCCCATCAGGCGACCAGCGTGAACGGCCTCTACGCCGCCGGCGATGTCGTGCGCGGCCTCAATCAGATCGCCGTCGCCGGGGCCGAGGCCGCCGTCGCCGCCACCGCCATCCACAACGCCCTGCGCGAAGCCGACGGCTGGACCGTTCGGGAATAGGTGGTCGTGACGCGGGCCGCTCCGGTACGTCCAAAAGTGACGCAGGCGCATGCTTTCATGATCGGGACCCGCCGGGTCCGGTCTTTGACAATCGAATGTCGCGGGAACGCCCCGCACCCGGACGCGATCAACGAAGCGCACTCAGTGCACTCTCCGCACTCTGCGCACTGTGTTTTTGGTCAGGCCAGCCGCGCCGCCGTCCACTGATCGACCACCCGGCCCAGCACCTCCAGCGGCATGGCCCCGCCGTCCAGCACCGCCGAATGGAAGCTCCTGATGTCGAACCGGTCGCCGGTCCGTTCACGGGCGACCGTCCTCAGCCGGTCGATCTCGGTGTGGCCGATCTTGTAGCCGCAGGCCTGACCGGGCCAGACGCAGTAGCGCTCGATCTCGCTCTCGGCCGCGCCGGGCGCCAGGCCCACGGTGTCGATCATATAGGCGATGGCCTGTTCGCGGCTCCAGTCCAGGGCGTGGATGCCGGTGTCGATGACGATGCGCGCCGCCCGGTACAGGAAGGACTGGTGGTAGCCCAGCCTGCCCTCGTTGAAGTCGTCGTACATGCCCAGCTCGTCGGCCAGCTGTTCGGCGTACAGGCCCCAGCCCTCGCCATAGGCGTTGAAGCCCAGCGACTTGTGCAGCAGCGGCGTATCCGTCGCCTCCAGCGCCAGCGCGCCCTGGAGGTGATGGCCCGGCAGGCTCTCGTGATAGGTCAGGGTCGGCAGGGCCCAGCGCGGCCAGATCGCCGTGTCGACCAGGTTGATGTAGTAGGCGCCCGGCCGCGACCCATCCAGCGACGGGCTCTGGGCGTAGCCGCGCGGCGCCCCCAGCTCGATGGCCGGCGGCACCCGGCGCACCTCGACCCGCGCCCGCGGCAGGCGCTCGAAGACATCGGGCAGCCGGGCCTCGATGGCGGCCACCTGCCGGTTGAGGTCGGCCAGAAGCGCCGCCCGGCCCTCGTCCGTGTTCGGATAGAGATACTCGGGCTGCCGCCCGAAGGCGGTCAGTCGCGCGCCGACCGACCCCTGGGTATAGCCGCGCTGGCGCAGCAGCGGATCGGCCAGCGCCTCGATCTGCGCCACCTGATCGAGGCCGACCTGATGCGCCTCGCGCGGGGTCAGACCGGTCGATGTCTGGAACCGGAGGCAGAGGTTGTAATAGGCGTCGCCGTTCGGACGCGTCCCGATCCCGGCGTCGTGCTTCGCATGGGGAAGATGGCGCTCCATCTGCGCGATCTGGGCGTCCAGCGCCGCCGCGACCGGCCCGTCCACCAGCGCCGCCGCCCGCCGCGCCCAGTCGCCGGCGATCCCGGCCTCGGCGGTCTTGCGGACGAGGGACCGGACAAGACCGGCGCCCTCCCCCGTCTCGCTGCGCAGGGCGCGAAGCTGGGTCAGGGCCTTGTTGATCACGAAGTCGGGCGGGACGATCCCGTGGTCGGCCGCGTCCGAGGCCGAGCGGGCCGTCTCGTGGTTCATGCCCTCGGCGAAGCTCTCCAGCCGGGAGAGATAGGCCTCGGCGTCGGCCGCCGAGGCGACCGAATGCTGGCTGTCGAGGAAGTCCGGCGCGGCCTGATACAGGCCGGTCAACTGGGTGACCACATAGGGGCAGGGGTAGCCGTAGCTGTCCACGCCGCCGAAGGGGAAGCCGGCGATTTCCGCCGACCGGTCCGCCATCCAGACCACGGTGTCGAAGTCCGAACGGTCCCGCCCCGTCAGGCCCGACGCGTCGATGGCTCCCAGAGCCGGGCGGGCCTCGACCATCGGCTTGAAGATGTTCAGCCGGTCCTCATAGCTGCGGCTGTCGAGGCGGGATTTCCGCGCGGCGCGCGGGCCCATGTCCAGCCCGAGACCCGTGGCCCCGATCGGCGAGGCCGTCAGCGTGCCCTCGAAGATGACGTCGTACAGGGCGCGGGCCTGCGCCCTCGCCTCGCCCTGCCGGACCGGAACGCCGGCCCGGGCGATGGCCGGGAGGGCCAGAAGGCCCATCCCGCCGGCGGCGGACGTCAACAGGCGGCGGCGACTGAGCATGCATATTCCCCCAAGCGAGGGCGGCACCCTCGCCCGGCGGCGCCCGCCTGACAAGGCCGGAGCCTGAGCGGTCGCCGCCGGACACGGCTCAGCCCGGACCCCGGGAGCAGGAGACTCCAGGATCCGGGCCTCGACCCGTCAGGGGCCGACGATCACGCCTTGGGAGAAGGGAATTTCGCCTGCGGCAGACCGGATGGGCAAAACCGAGCTCAGCGGCTCCAGGGCGTGACGATACGATCCGGCGTACGCAGGCGCTGGCGGGTCCGGCTGCGGCGCCAGTCCTGCAGGACCGTGAGCCAACCCCATGCAGGCTCCTTATGGGTGTGATGCATCTCTTCCATCGAGGCCTCCTCTGGCCTTACGTTGCTGATATGAAGAAGATGAGCTTGACAGCCGCGCCATACAAACCAGATTGCGGATGTCTCACATAAGGTTCGCTTATGGCCGATCCCCTCGCTGGCATCCCCCTCGCCTCGATCCGCGTGTTCGAGGCCGCCGCCCGTCTGAAGAGCTTCACCCGCGCCGCCGAGGAACTGGGCATGACCCAGGCCGCGGTCAGCTGGCAGATCAAGGCGCTGGAAGGCCGGCTTGGCCAGAGCCTGTTCCGCCGCCTGCCCCGCGAGGTCCAGCCGACCGAAGGCGGCGAGCGGCTGTCCCGCGCCGCCACCGAGGCCATGACCCTGCTGCGCCGCGCCGTCAGCGACCTGACCGAGGCCGACGAGCACATCCTG
>Ga0233425_10007590_pt1 | contig 15112 bp, 12 predicted proteins | sample Watercolumn_Towu_2_FD_181712 | JGI IMG/M metagenome (GOLD analysis project Ga0233425, IMG submission 181712) | Freshwater microbial communities from Lake Towuti, South Sulawesi, Indonesia - Watercolumn_Towuti2014_140_MG | ecosystem: Environmental > Aquatic > Freshwater > Lake | place...
CCTTTGATTTCGAAAAATATGCTCACCGCTATCTTGGCGAATTTCAATACCGCTTTAACCGGCGGTTCGATCTCCCTGAAATGTTCAAGCGCCTCGTGAGCGCTACGGCTAGATCAGGGAAGGTCCCTGAGCACAAACTACGCCTTGCGGAAGATTAGCGCTAATCAGGTCGGCTTTTTTTGTGATCCCACGACGCTCGCCGGTCTGCTGGCATGCGGTTTCCCCCGTGGAGCGTGAACACCGTCATCGGCAGGGGATGACAATCTCACTACTCTCTCCCGCCCTTGGGCCTAAAATGTACCCCTCTTCATTCTAGGTCAAAGGGGTAAATTTCTTTCCGGGAAGGTATCGGCAGGACCACGAAAACATCGTTGTATCCGACACGACACTTGCCTTCTCTGACGTTCTTCCGCTATGATAAGGGGGGATGTACCAGGAGAGAGGAGTCAACATACTTGGACGCACTTGTCCTTCCCATTCCTCGATGGAAAATCTCTAGCATCTTCTGCGGAGGCACACGCCAAGGATAATGTATTGACAAGCATAAGGGGGATGCCACCCAGTCTCCCAGCACAAGAGATCCTAGCGATTGATGCAGGACAACAGTTCCCCTGACAAAAACAAACTCCGTCTTCTTTGGCACTACCCAGGCTTTCGATTGATGGTCAGTTATTTCCTGGCAATTCAAGCACTATTGTCTGTGTGCGTCTATTTCTTGCCCCAGATGCGGATATGGTCGGGACGGGCAATCTCGTAGCGGAACCAGACGATATAACGATTTAATTTTACGGAAGGGGCAGCGGATGCTTGAAAAGGAGGGCTTGTCGTGCTTAATCGTTGACGATGACAGCATGATCCTGTCGTTAGTCAGACAATTTCTCCAGCCCATGGGCTATACATGCTCCATTGCCTCGAGTGCGGAAAGCGCTCTTGAATTACTTGAGGGAAAATCCTTCAGTTTAATGATAACCGACCTATTAATGGGTGGCATGGATGGCCTTGCCCTTACCAAACATGTAAAAAAATTACACCCCGCCATGCCGATTATCGTCATGACTGGTTTTATTGACGACCACTCGTACGACGAAGCCATCGAGGCCGGAGCTGCCGACTTCTTGAAGAAGCCTTTCACCATGAACGAGATCAAGACGCGAGTTACTCGGGTGATGCGTGACGCTCAGTTCATTGACGTCCTCAAAAAAAAGGAAAAGGCCATGGAAGAAATCAGCACGATGATGATCGCTGGCCTTCAAGATGAGGCCCAAAAAAAACTGGTGCTGCTGGAAGCGGAAATTGCCCGCTTAAAAAAAGCGATACTTATCGGCAAAACCGACTAATTAATCAGGAAGGTGTCTAAAGCTGAATGACCTTTCGACACAGCAGAAACAGCCGTGCGCCGTCACTGGGACTCATCCTGGCCGTGAAAAACTGTCCTCCACCAATACCTACTTGAGATTGTCGACGCCACTGTCGCAACGCTTACCATCAATGGCGGGATGTGAAGTTCCTCAACCCCACCGGCCTCCCTGCTGCTATACGGACATAACCTTTCCCGCCATCGACATCTGCCAGCTCTGCCACACCATGCCCCAAAGGTCCAAACCATAACGGAACGCCACCAGGAGCGGGAGATAAAAAAGCCGCTGACCAAGGGAAACACTCTCTGGCCATCGGCTTTTTTGTGACTCTACGACACCAGCCGACCAACTGGCATGCTGCTCCCCCGTGTGACCCACTCCATCGCAGGAGTGGCCAATCCCCCCGCCCCTGTCCAAAAAATGAACCCCTCTTCATTGCAGGTACTCTTTATGCTGGACACGATGAGGAAAATTCGTTAATGCTGACCGACGGTAGAAATGCCTATTGTCAACGAGTTGTGTTGCCTTGACCTTACAGAACAAAGGGGAAGCCATGAAATCAAAACACGTCATCCTGCCTCATGATGAAAGAATCACCCGCTGGTATAATGTCATTCCGGACATCCCCAACGGGATCGAACCGCCTCTGGACCCAGTGACCAAGCAACCCATGGGCCCGGAAAAGTTGCTGCCGATCTTTCCGGTTGGCCTGCTTGAGCAGGAGATGAGCCCTGAGCGCTGGATCGACATCCCGGAAGAGATTCAGGATATCTGGAGCATCTGGCGACCCTCTCCTCTGGTGCGGGCAGGGTTCCTGGAGAAGGCCCTGGGGACCAAGGCCAAGATATTTTTCAAGTATGAAGGCGTGTCCCCTTCCGGCAGCCATAAGACAAACAGCGCCGTGGCACAGGCCTACTACAATAAACGGGAGGGCGTAAAGCGCCTGGCCACCGAGACCGGGGCCGGCCAGTGGGGCAGTGCCCTCTCTTTCGCCACCCACAAGTTCGGCTTGGAGTGCATGGTTTATATGGTTCGGGTCTCTTACGAACAGAAACCCTACCGCAAGAGCATGATGAACACCTACGGGGCCTCCATCGTCCCCAGCCCGAGCCCCTTGACCGCCACCGGCCGTGACATCCTCGCCAAGACCCCTGACACCCCAGGTTCCTTGGGGATTGCCATCAGTGAGGCACTGGAAGACGCCAGCTCCCGCGAGGACACCAAGTACGCCCTCGGCTCGGTGCTGAACCACGTCTGTCTGCACCAGACCGTCATCGGGCTGGAGGCCAAAAAACAGATGGCGATGGTTGGGGAGTATCCGGACGTGGTGATCGGGTGCTGCGGCGGCGGCTCCAACTTCGCCGGGCTTGCCTCCCCCTTTATCCCGGACAAGCTGGACGGCAAGGCAATCCGACTGATCGGAGTTGAGCCGGCCTCCTGCCCGACCCTGACCCGCGGCGTCTACGCCTATGACTTTGGCGATGTCGCCCAGCGGACCCCACTGCTATACATGTACACCCTGGGGCACGACTTCATCCCGCCGGGCATTCATGCCGGAGGACTGCGTTATCACGGCATGGCGCCAGTGGTCAGCGCCCTCCTGCGGGAAAACCTCATGGAGGCGATCAGCCTCAACCAGATGGAGTGTTTCGAGGCCGGCATCCTCTTTGCTCAAACAGAAGGCATTATCCCAGCCCCCGAGTCCTGCCATGCGGTCCGCGCCGCCATCATCGAGGCCACCAAGGACCTAAATGAGCCGAAGACCATCCTCTTCAACCTTTCCGGCCACGGCCTGCTCGATCTGTCGAGCTACGACAAGTACTTTGCCGGCGAGTTGCATAATTACGACTACCCCGCCGAAGCTATTGCCGAGGCCACCAGACACCTGCCCAAACTCTAACCAGCGGACGATCACAGCGCGAAGACACCATAAGGATATCGAGATGAAAAATTGTATCAAAAAAATCTGCTGCTCACTGGCCCTGCTGGGGACCACTGTCCCTGGAAGCGCCCTTGCCTATGACCTGCCGCCGGTGAACCTCGGGCTGACCAGTTTCTTGGATGGCGCCCCCCCTGCCGGACCCGGCTTGTACTTTCAAGAGTACGTGATGTATTACTCCGCCGACTCCTTGAAAGACGGCAACGGCAACGACATCCCCCTGCCAGGCCCCAAGCTGGACAACTGGTTGAGCTTGAGCCAGCTCATCTATCAGTCCGACAAGGCCGTCCTCTTGGACGGCAAATTGGGCGTGAACTGCATGATTCCCCTTGTCAGTCTGGATTTTTCACCCACCATTACCGGCCTGCAGGACAATGGCACCGGTTTCGGCGATCTCCTGATCGGCCCCTTCCTGCAATGGGATCCGGTTATGGGGACCAACGGCCCGCGGTTCATGCACCGGATCGAGCTGCAGATGATCTTCCCGACCGGCAAATACAATGACGACCGGGCCTTGAATCCGGGCAGCAACTTCTTTTCCTTTAATCCATACTGGGCGGGGACTTTCTTCATGACCCCCCAGTGGACCGCCTCCTGGCGCTTGCACTACCTGTGGAACGGCAAAAACGACCAGCCGAATATCCATACCTTTCCAGGCGCTGAGGATACGCAGGCCGGACAAGCCATCCATGCCAACCTGAGCAGCGATTACGAGGTAATCCCCAACACCCTGCGGCTCGGCGTCAACGCCTACTATCTCGATCAGATTACCGACACTAAGATGGATGGCCACAATGTATCCGGGCGCCAGGAGAAAGTGCTGGGCATTGGCCCTGGCGGGGTCTATCATTTTTCGCCAGACAACCACCTGTTCGTCAACGTCTACTTCGAGTCCGCGGTGGAAAACAGAACTGACGGTGAACGCATCAATGTGCGCTACGTCCACCATTTTTAAAAACCTGCGAACTGCGATAGCTGCATAGCACCTCCAGGCAGAGCCCTTCATCTGGCTCTGCCTTTTTTATTGCTTACGGCAACACTGCTTGCCAACTAAGAAATCGCCGAGCATATTGATTGAAGCCCACACCTCTAAGGCATCGCCCATATGCTGCCGCAGCGGAAACAGCCCCATACTCAGACAATTTGACAATTGCCGCCAAGGATGCTTGATTGGCCTCAGCCGATTTTTTCGCCCATGCATTCCGCCATGACTGTTCGATCTCGCCTCGCCCCCACACCCAGCGGCTACCTGCACGCTGGCAACGCCGTCAACTTCCTCCGCACCTGGCTGATGGTGCGAAGGGCCGGGGGTAGTTTGCGCCTGCGCATCGATGACGCCGACAGCGAACGAGCCCGGCCTGAATTCGTCTCCGACATCTTTGCCCAACTCGACTGGCTCGGCCTGTCCTGGGACGATGGACCGACCGGCCCCGACGACTTTTACCAGCGCCACTCCCAGCTCCTGCGTCTTGAACGCTACCGGGAATTCCTCCGACACCTGGCAGCCAGGGCCCAGCTTTTCGCCTGTTCCTGTTCCCGTCGCCAGATCCAGCAGCATTCCGCCACCGGGATCTACCCCGGCACCTGCCGGGGACGCCGCCTACTCACAGCCAACGAACCGACTCGTATCCATGTGCCGAGGGACTCGATCATCTCCGTCGACTCTGAGGCAATCCCCCTGTGCCATGAGATGGGAGATTTTGTCATCTGGCGGCGTAACGGCCTCCCAGCCTACCAGCTGGCCAGCCTCGTTGACGACCTCGATCACGGCACCACCCTGATTGTCCGCGGCCGAGACCTGATGCATTCCACCGCCGCGCAGCTCTTTCTCGCCAGCCATTGCGACGAGACGGCCTTTGCCCAAAGCATGTTTGTCCATCACCCCCTGATCACTTGCGCGGCGGGACAAAAACTCTCGAAATCCCATAGCTCCCTGTCCCTCCATGCCATGCGCATGACAGGAACGAGCCCCACCGACATCTACCGTCTTGCCGCGCAACACATGGGTATCGACCATCGCCAGATCGTTGACTTAAACGACTTGCTAACCGCATACAGACAGCTAGCGGCAGACCAAGAGATCATCCCCGGCCCACTTGACAAAACACCCTGAAAACGCTATACAACCGTACTTTTTTGGGCTATGATGTTTCATCTGAATCGATCACTGTCACGGCAGCATAGGGACTGTGTTCCGGCCGCTGCCACATGCCGGGCCATTGCGACAGGACACGGAGTTGATGCTCACATCCCGCACGATCACGAAGCACTGTAATTCCCGAAAAAACAACTGGCCTCCTTTGATTTCCTGTTCTCCTTCTCGCCACCGAGACCATACCCGACCCGTCCGCGCATTGTCTTTGTCCATGACAGTGATCCGATGATTCCCGTGCCACCTCAATCAGGAAATGACGCGCCTCCCGCGCACAACCACCCATTACGGCCGCCCGCCGCCAGACAGGCCAACACCCCGAATCCCTTTGACACCCATGCGTAACCCCATGAAGATTCAAATCAACTTGACCAACCTGCTGGTAGCCGCAGCCTTTGCCGTAGTCACCTTTGCCGTGTGGGCACTGACCAACCGCCCAGTACAGGAACCGCCCTGGCCAACCTCAGTGGTGGGCATGTCCTTCTCGCCGATCCGCCCTGGCCAAGATCCCAACAAAGAAATTTTTCCCACTCGCGAAGAGATTGAGCAGGATATCGCTCTGCTGAACGGCAAGGTAAAAAACCTCCGGACCTACGATATCATCGGCACCTTGGCCGACATCCCGGAACTAGCCCGTAAATACGACGTGAAGGTCACCTTGGGGGTCTGGCTCACCACCGACCTGGCCAGAAACGAAGAGCATATCAAAAAATTAATCGAGATCGCCAATGCCAACCAAACCTCGGTGAACCGGGTCATGGTGGGCAACGAGGCTATCCTTACCGGCGTATTGACCGCCGAGGAGATTGGTAACTACATCGACCGGGTCAAGGCCCAGGTCCATGTGCCGGTTTCCACCGGCGAGCCGTGGCATGTGTGGGTCGCTAACCCTGAGCTGGCCGATCACGCCGATTTCGTCGCCGTCCATCTCCTGCCCTACTGGGAAGGGATCAACCTCGACACCTCCATCGGCTTCATCAAAAATTGCATGAAGATCCTTAAGGACACCTTCCCCAACACCCCAATCCTCATCGGCGAGGTGGGCTGGCCCAGCAACGGCCGCACCCGCAACAACGCCGTGGCCAGCGAGGCCAACGAGGCCACTTTTCTGCGCCGGTTCCTCGACCTGGCCCACAAAGAAAAATACGAATACTTTATCATGGAGGCCTTCGACCAGACCTGGAAGGCCGACTTCGAAGGCTCGGTGGGAGCTTACTGGGGGGTGTACAATGTCTTCCGCACCCCCAAATTCGCCTTTACCCAACCGGTGGTCAAGATCCCCCACTGGCGAGTATTGGCAGGCGTTTCCATCGCCGTGGCCGTCGCCACCCTGTGGATGCTCTTGATCGACAGCTCCACCCTGCGCAGCCGGGGCCGAAGCTTTCTGGCCGCCATTGCCAACGGGGTCGGGGTGGGCATAGTCTGGGCCGGATATGACTACGCCAACCAATATATGACCCCCATGGCGGTCATCGTCGGCGTGGTCCTGGCCTTTGGCTATCTGGGCATCACCCTGGTGCTGCTGGCCGAGGCCCACGAGATGGCCGAGGCCTCCTGGAGCACCAAGCGACGACGGCTCTTTACCCAAGCCCCCTCTGCCCCGGATGCCAATGGCCGGCTCTTTACCCCCAAGGTCTCGGTGCATGTCCCAGCCTACAACGAACCGGCAGACATGATGAAAGAGACCCTGGACGCCCTGGCCAGATTGGAATACCCCAACTTCGAAGTGGTGGTCGTCGACAACAACACCAAGGATCCGGCGGTCTGGCAGCCGGTGGAGGAGCACTGCCGCGCCCTGGGGGCGCGCTTCCGCTTCTTCCATGTGGATCCCCTGGCAGGCTATAAGGCCGGGGCCTTGAACTACGCCCTGGAGCAGACCGCGGCAGACGCCGAGATCGTCGCGGTTATCGACAGCGACTACCAAGTCAGCCCGGCCTGGCTCAAAGACCTAATCCCCCACTTCGCCAACCCCAGCATCGGCTTCGTGCAGGCCCCCCAGGACTACAGGGACGGCGACGAAAACTTCTTCAAATGCATGTGCAAGGCCGAGTACGAAGGCTTCTTCCACATCGGCATGGTCACCAGAAACGACCGTAACGCCATCATCGAGCACGGCACCATGACCATGATCAGGAAGTCCGTGCTGGAAGGGGTGGGCCGCTGGGCCGAGTGGTGCATCACCGAGGACGCCGAGCTGGGCCTTAAGATCTTCGAACACGGCTACGAGGGGGCCTATGTCGAGGAGAGCTACGGCAAGGGCCTAATGCCGGACACCTTCCTCGATTACAAGAAGCAGCGGGCCCGCTGGGCCTATGGGGCTATCCAGATCATGAAGCACCACTACCGGGAGCTGTTCGGCAGAGTCGAGACCAAGCTCGACCGGGGCCAGCGCTACCACTTCCTGGCCGGCTGGCTGCCGTGGATCGCCGATGGCATCAACCTGTTCTACACCTTGGCCGCCATCATCTGGTCGCTGGCCATGATCATCGACCCGCTGCATATCGATCCGCCGTTGGCCTTCTTCATGCTGCCGCCCATCATTTTGTTCGTCTTCAAACTGGTGAAACTGGCCTACCTCTACCGTTTCCACATGCGGACCTCCATGGCGCTGACCATGGCGGCGGCCCTGTCCGGCCTGGCGCTCTCCCACACCATCGCCAAGGCCGTGCTCACCGGCTTTGTCACCAAGAGCCTGCCCTTTTTCCGCACCCCGAAATGCGAGGACAGCCCGGCCGTGGTCCGGGCCTTAGCCGCAGTCACTGAAGAGATCGTCATCGCCGTGACCCTGTGGATCGGGGTGCTTGGTGTCACCCTGCGCTCGAGCGAGGACTCCCAAAGCACCATACTGTGGGCCAGCGTACTCTTCATCCAATCGCTGCCGTACCTGGCGGCGATCGTCGTCTCGCTGACCACCACCCTGCCGCCATGGAAGACGAAAGGCCCGGCGGATGATCCGGCCTTGGCCGCCGCTGACCAAGGCTAACAACGCCATCTGGCGGCGCGATGAAAACCGACCTCAAGCTTTCCATCCTGCCCCAACCGGACGATACGACCTGCGGCCCGACCTCGCTGCATGCCGTGTATCGTTACTTTGGCGACCTCGTTGAACTCGATGAGATCATCAACGAGGTCATCACCCTTCCCTCCGGCGGGACGCTGGCAGTGTACCTCGCCTGCCACGCCCTACGGCGAGGCTACAGCGCCGACCTCTTCACCTACAACCTGCACTTTTTCGACCCGACCTGGTTCACCCTGCCAGCCTACGACCTGCGCGCCAAACTGCTGGCCCAGGCCACCCTGAAAAAGGACGACCAGCGCCTCCACGCCGCTGCCCGGGGCTATATCGACTTTCTCTCCCTGGGCGGCACCCTGCACTTTGAAGACCTGAGCCGTAACCTCATCCGCAGCCCCTTGCGGAAATCCTTGCCCATCATTACCGGGCTGAGCTCCACCTACCTCTACCGCACCATGCGGGAGTACGGCCCCCATGGACTGGACGACGACCTGCGGGGCGAACCCACCGGCCACTTCGTGGTCCTCTCCGGTTACGACACGGACCGGCGGACTGTCGATGTCGCTGACCCGTATCATAAAAACCCGGTGTCCACCGACCACCACTACACCGTCCATATCGACCGGGTAATCAGCGCCATCCTCCTCGGCGTCCTGACCCATGACGCCAATTTTCTGATCATCCAGCCCAAACACCACAAGAAAAACCATCGTGCTGACACTCATCGTAGTCAATGACCCCAGCGACTGGCCCCTGGAGATCGAGGGCATCGAGCTGGTCGCCGCCCGCTCCTACCTGACCGATCCATCCTACGCCAAGCTCAAAAGCGCCAAGGTCTTCAACCTCTGCCGCTACTACCGCTATCAGAGCACCGGCTATTACGTGTCGCTCTTGGCAGCAGCCCGCGGCCACAAACCGCTGCCGGACATCACCACCATCCAGGATTTCAAGAGCCAGACCATCATCCGCATCGTCTCCGACGAGGCAGACCACCTGATCCAGAAGAGCCTGACCCATATCCGCTCCAAGGACTTTACCTTGAGCGTCTACTTCGGCCATAATGTTGCCAAGCAGCACGACCGCTTGAGCCAGCACCTCTTCCGCCAATTCCAGGCCCCCTTCTTCCGGGCCTTCTTCGTCCACAACGACAAGAACGGCAAATGGTACCTGCAGCACATCAACCCCATCCCCACCAGCGAAATCCCGCCCGAGCACCGGGACTTTGTGGTGGAGGTCGCCCGAGAGTACTTCAAAGGCCGCCGCCGGATCGTCAAACGCCGGGCCCAAAACCGCTATGATCTCGCCATCCTCCACGACCCCAAGGACCCGGAGCCGCCCTCCGACGAACGGGCCCTGCATCACTTCGCCCAGGCCGCCGCCTCCCTTGGCATGGACACCGAGCTGATCGACAAAAACGACTACGGCCGCTTGGCCGAGTTCGACGCCCTCTTCATCCGCGAGACCACCAGCGTCAACCACCACACCTACCGTTTCGCCCGCCGGGCCCTGGCCAAGAAGATGGTGGTGGTCGACGACCCGGAATCGATCTTGAAATGCACCAACAAGGTGTTCCAGGCCGAGGTCCTGGAGCGGAACAAGGTGCTGATTCCGAAAACCGTAATCGTCCACAAGGACACCACCGAGGTGGTGGAGCGCTTAGGCCTGCCGCTGGTCTTGAAGCAGCCGGACTCCTCGTTCTCGCAAGGGGTGGTCAAAGTGGAGACCCCGGAGCAACTGCGGCACGAGGTGGATAAGCTGTTGACCAAATCCGATCTGATCATCGCCCAGGAGTTCCTGCCCACCACCTTTGATTGGCGAGTCGGCATCTTCGACCGCCAGCCCCTCTTTGTCTGCAAGTACTTCATGGCCAAGAAACACTGGCAGATCATCAAACGCGACGCCAGCGGCATCAAGACAGCAGACGGCACCTACGCCACCATGCCGGTGGAGCACTCCCCGGACCAATTGATACGCACCGCGCTCAAGGCCGCCAACCTCATCGGCGACGGCCTGTATGGGGTGGACATCAAGGAGGTGGGTAAAAAATTTTACGTCATCGAGATCAACGACAACCCCAACATCGACGCCGGGGTCGAGGACGCCATCCTCAAAGACGAGCTGTATCTTCGGATCATGCGGGTCTTCCTACGCCGGATCGAGCACCGCAACGAGCGGGGCGGAACATGGTGATCTCAGAAACGCCCCACATCTTCCAGGGCTTCGGCATCGAGCTCGAGTACATGATCGTCAGGCAGGACACCCTGGACGTCCTGCCCATTGCCGATCGGCTGCTGGCCGAGGCCGCAGGCGAACTGACCGGCGACGTGGAGCGGGGGGCCTTCGAGTGGTCCAACGAGTTGGCCCTGCATGTGATCGAGATGAAGACCGCAGGGCCGGCGGCGAACCTCGGCGGACTGGCCAGCGGCTTCCAGGCGGAGGTCGAGGCCATGAACCGCCTGCTGGCCCCGCTGGGGGCGACACTCCTGCCTTCTGCCATGCACCCGTGGATGAATCCCCTCCATGAAACCAAGCTCTGGCCCCACGGCTACCGGGCGGTGTACGAGGCCTACAACCGGATCTTCAACTGCCAGGGCCATGGCTGGTCGAATCTGCAGTCCGTCCACCTGAACCTGGCCTTCAACGGCGATGATGAGTTCGGTCGGCTGCACGCCGCCATCCGGCTCGTCCTGCCGATCCTGCCGGCCTTGGCCGCCAGTTCGCCTTACGTCGAGGGCCGCAGCACCGGAATCCTTGACAACCGCCTGGAGTATTACCGCCACAACCAGGCCCGCATCCCCTCCCTTGCCGGGGCGGTGATCCCGGAAGGAGTCTACACCCGAAGCCAGTACGAAGATGTGATCCTCAAGCGCAACTACCGGGATATCGCACCCCACGACCCGGATGGCATCCTCCAGGACGAATGGCTGAACTCCCGGGGGGCCATCGCCCGCTTCCAGCGCTCGGCCATCGAGATTCGGGTCCTGGACATCCAGGAGTGCCCAGCCGCGGACCTGGCCATTGCCACCGCCATCGTCGCCGTGCTGCAGGCCTTAAGCGAAGAGCGCTGGAGCCCCGCCGCAAGCCAGCGCCAGGCCGGTGTAACGCCCTTGGCCGAGATCCTGCTCGCCGTAATCCGCGACGGCGAGCAGGCCACAATCGCTGATACCGGCTACCTCCGCCTCTTCGGCATCGACGCACAGACCATGACCGCTAGCAAACTCTGGCAGCATCTGATCGCCGAGACCGTGCCCGCCGCAAATGTTGCCCGGCCACCCCTCGACCACATTGCAAAACACGGCCCCCTGGCCCGCCGTCTGCTGCGGGCTGCGGGCTCGAACCCCGACCGCGGCGGGCTTACGGCCGTGTACCGGCGGCTTGGCGACTGCCTGGCCCAGGGCAAGATGTTCCCATGAGCGGCTTGTTTCTCATCGTCACTTGCGAGCATGGCGGCAACGTGGTGCCAGAACCGTACGCCGAGCTCTTTCACGACCAGGACGACATCCTGGCCAGCCACCGCGGCTGGGACCCCGGCGCGCTCCCGGTGGCCACAAAGCTTGCCACCGGACTCCGGGCCCCGCTCTTCTTCTCCACCATCACCCGGCTGCTGATCGACAGCAACCGCTCGTCCTGCCACAAGACCCTGTTCTCCGAGTTCAGCCGTCCTCTTCCGCCGAAAGAACGGCAGATCGTTGCCCAGCGCCACTACACCCCCCACCGGGAGCTCATCAGCACCGTGATCTATGCCGCCATCGGACAGGGAAAAACCGTCATCCACCTGGCCATTCACAGTTTCACCCCGGTACTGGACGGCGTAACAAGAAAGACCGGCATCGGCCTGCTCTACGACAGCACGCGGCCAAAAGAGCAGGCCTTGTGCCGCCGCTGGCAGAAAGCCCTGGCCACGGCCCGCCCGGATCTTACCATCCACCGCAACGCCCCCTACCGGGGGGCAAGCGATGGCCTGGCCACCTGGCTGCGGAAAAACCTCTGCGAGGATGACTACCTTGGGATTGAAGTGGAGATTAACCAGAGATTCATCGCCTCCCTGCCTGAACAGACCGCAGTGGCTGACCTGCTCAGGCAGAACCTCTCCTCCTGCCTTGGCGTCCCCGCCCCCACGATCAGCGATGCCCCCGGCGACGAGATCGTCACCATCGTCGACGAAGACAACCGGCCTTGCGGCCAGGTCAGCCGCCGCGAGATGCGTCGCCACCGGCTGATCCATCGCGCCAGCTACATTTTAGTCTTCAACCGCCAGGGGGAACTCTTCGTCCAGACGCGGACCATGAGCAAGGACATCTACCCGGGCTATTTCGATATCGCCGCCGGCGGGGTGGTCCTGGCTGATGAAAGCTACGAGGAATCGGCCCGCCGCGAGCTCAAGGAAGAACTTGGGGTTTCCGGAGAACTGGAACACCTCTTTGACCACTACTATGCCGATAGCGGCAACAAGGTCTGGGGCCGGGTCTTCCGCTGCCGCCACGATGGCCCCTTTTCGCTGCAAGCATCGGAGGTGGAACGCGGAGAATTCATGAACGTCGGCGACATCCTCTCGTCAGGTCTCAAGGTAACGCCGGATGGACTCGAGATTATCGCAAAGCTCAACCATTAATTGTTCCTTGCCTCGCCGCCCAACTTACTCTACACTAGCCTCAGCCCAGAACGCGTTCGCCACAACAAAACCGTTGCCAACCCTACGAGATGACAAATAGCGTGGGATGGACACAGCGCCATCATGCCCACGCGGTTCGGAGTGCCCAAACGGGGCAAGGCAACAAGGGCGTGAGTCACCATTAGCGACCCATACATCCCCATCAAACGGTTTGCTTTTTGATAGCAGAATTTCGCTGCAACGCCATCAACACGTAACAGGAAAGCCCATGAAAGGAATCATCCTCGCCGGCGGCTCTGGCACCCGGCTCTACCCGCTGACCAAGTCGGTGAGCAAGCAACTGATGCCGGTCTACGACAAACCGATGATCTACTACCCGCTGGCCATCCTGATGCTGGCCGGCATCCGCCAGATCCTGATTATCACCACACCGGAGGACAACGCCCAGTTCAAAAAGCTGCTCAGCGACGGCAGCCAGTGGGGGATCGAGATCCAGTACGCCATTCAGCCGGAACCGGGCGGTCTGGCCCAGGCCTTCCTGATCGGCGAGGAGTTCATCGGCAAGAGCACCGTCTGCCTGATCCTCGGCGACAATATCTTTTACGGCCACGGCTTTTCCGAGATCCTCCAGGCCAACGCCAAGCTGACCCGCGGGGCCACGGTCTACGGCTACTATGTCAAGGACCCGGAGCGCTACGGGGTGGTCAGCTTCGACGATCAGGGCCGGGTGACCTCCATCGAAGAGAAGCCGGAACGCCCCAAGTCAAACTACGCGGTGACCGGCCTCTACTTCTACGACAACGATGTGGTCGCCATCGCCAAGCAGATCAAACCCTCAGCCCGGGGGGAGCTCGAAATCACCGACGTCAATAACGTCTATTTGAAGCGCGGCGACCTGAATGTGGTCCGCCTGGGCCGCGGCTCGGCCTGGCTCGATACCGGCACCCACGCCTCCCTTCTCGATGCCGCCAACTTCATCAAGGTGATGGAAGACCGCCAGGGCCTCAAACTCGCCTGCCTGGAAGAGATCGCCTTCCGGATGGGCTATATCGACCGGGAACAACTGGCCCGTCTTGCCGAACCGCTGAAAAAGAACGGCTACGGCCAGTATCTGCTCAGGATTATCGAGGAGGAGGCCCGCCGATGAAATTCCTGCCGACCCGCATCCCCGAGGTGGTGGTGATCGAACCCAAGGTCTTTGGCGACCACCGCGGTTTCTTCATGGAGACCTGGCAACAGCAGACCTTTGCCGAGGCGGGCATCACCCAAGCCTTTGTCCAGGATAACCACAGCCGCTCGACTAAAGGCATCCTCCGCGGCCTGCACTATCAGCTCAAGCAACCCCAGGGCAAGCTGGTGCGGGTGATCAGCGGCGAAGTCTTTGACGTGGCCGTGGACATCAGGCGGCACTCGCCGACCTTTGGCCAGTGGGTGGGCGAGGTCCTTTCCGCCGACAACCGCCGGATGCTGTGGGTGCCTGCCGGATTCGCCCATGGCTTCTACGTGATGAGCGACTCTGCCGAGTTCCTCTACAAGTGCACCGACTTCTATGCCCCGGCCCACGAGCGCGCCATCCTCTGGAACGACCCGGCCCTCAAGATCGACTGGCCCCTGGTGGACGGCGCGACCCCGGTGCTGTCGGCCAAAGATACGGCGGGAGTCCTGCTGGCGGAGGCCGAGGTGTATGAGTAGGCCGGCACCAAACGCCCTGCCAGCGCGGGTGCTGCTTACCGGGGCTGGCGGCCAGCTGGGCTGGGAGTTGCAGCGCACCGTGCCGCCCAGCGTAGCGCTCACCGCCCTCTCCTCGGCGGAGCTTGACATCACCGATCCGCGCCAAGTGGCAGCGGCCATCTCACACCACGCCCCGAACCTGATCATCAACGCCGCCGCCTACACAGCCGTGGACAAGGCAGAGCAGGAGGCTGAGCGGGCCTTCTTGGTCAACGGCGAAGGGCCAGGGCATCTCGCCCGGGCGGCCAGGGATGGCGGCATCCGCCTGATCCATATCTCCACCGATTTTATCTTCGACGGCCAGAAA
>Ga0233425_10007591_pt1 | contig 15108 bp, 17 predicted proteins | sample Watercolumn_Towu_2_FD_181712 | JGI IMG/M metagenome (GOLD analysis project Ga0233425, IMG submission 181712) | Freshwater microbial communities from Lake Towuti, South Sulawesi, Indonesia - Watercolumn_Towuti2014_140_MG | ecosystem: Environmental > Aquatic > Freshwater > Lake | place...
CACGCTCTTGGAAACACTCCATGAATACTCCGTCGAGGAACTCCGAGCCTTCGCCGACTTCGCCTTCCCGCGCCGATTTCCCTCTGCGCAGGAAGACAGCCCGGAACTTGTGTAGATACCTATGCCCAGAGGGAGAGGGTTCCTTATTTCAATAGCATTGTCCCTCGGGATGCCCAGCCCCGGCGGCCGACCGCCGGAATTCGCTTATTGGACCTAAAGGACCCAAGACCATGACCCGTCCCCATCGCCTGGTTTACGCCGTCAACTTCGCCATCCTCGCAGGAGCACTGACCATGTCCCCAACTTTCGCCGCCGACCCCGTCAAGGCCCGCACCGACCTGAAACAGATGGGCGTGGAATACAACGAACAGGAATTCGCCAAGGCCGCCGGCAATGGCGACATGACCGCGGTGCAACTCTTCCTGGACGGAGGTATGGACGTCAACGCCGGAGGCGGTGCCGCCATCGGCCTGGCGGCCGGTCGCGGCAAGCTGGAGATGGTGAAGTTCCTGCTGTCGAAAGGCGCCAAAGCCACCTCCAATTCCCTGCAATTCGCCCGCACCCGCGGCCACGCGGACATCGAAAAGCTGCTGGTCGAAGCCGGCGCCAAGGAATGACGCATCGTAGGGTGGGTTAGGGGCGCCTGGGTATCCCTCGGCCAGCCGGGACTGTCCTTTGGCGCACCGTAACCCACCAAACGGCTCCGTTCGAACATCGACCGCCTTTTGGTGGGTTACGACGCGCATAGGGCGACCGGAAATCTTGAGAGTAATGGGGTTTGCGCGTCTAACCCACCCTACGACCGCCGCCACACCACCCAAGGAGTGACATCATGACCACACCCCTCACCGGCGGCTGCCTGTGCGGTGCCGTCCGCTACCAAAGCTCAGCCGAACCCGTCATCGCCGCCAACTGCCATTGCCACGACTGCCAGCGCGCCACCGGCTCGGGCTACGCCCCTACCCTGTTCGTCCCCACCGACAGCCTGAGCATCACTGGCGAGGTGAAATACCATGCGGCCAAAGGCGACACCGGCCACAGCGTCAGGCGGGGATTTTGCCCCAACTGCGGCTCCCAGCTGTTCGGACTGGTGGAACTGATGCCCGGCCTGACCGCCGTCCGCGCCGGCAGCCTGGACAACCCGGCTGCCTTCAAGCCCACCATAGACATCTACGTCGCCAGCGCCCAGCCCTGGGACCACATGGACCCGGCCCTGCCCAAGTTCGACAAGTTGCCGCCGAGGGCCAGAGATTGACTTTAGGGAGCGGCAAGTCGGCTCAAGCGACTTCACCAGAAAATGCACCGGCAGATGGGTTGAAGGGGGCGGCCGATTCCACCCCCAGACCGAGAGACTACGGAGATGAGCCGGCTTCCGTGGAAGCCTGATTACTTGAATCTTGTGTGGGTGGGATGTCGGTCGCTTGTGTCAAGACGATTTGGCTAGGATCGACGTTAACCACCGTCAGAACCGCTCCCCCTGATTGAAACTCCGGCGGATAAAGGTTGGTGCCGGTTTCCGATCCGGTCGTTGTGGCCGCGGGTTTTGCTCCGCCGAAGACATACTTGACCTTCACGGTATAGGTGAGGTTATCGACACCAGTGTCGACTTTCATGCGGTATTTCCACTCCTCTTCGCCGTAATATCCGTTGGGATACTCGTCCACCTTCACTTTGGCCTTCAGGATGCGGATCTCGCCGACGTTCCAGCCGCGGTCGGCCCAGGTTGCGGTCCAGAAATTCCGCAGGTGCTCGGCGACCTTGGCCGGATCTTCGTCCCCGATGTAGTGGGAGTTGCGACCGCTGTAAGTGCCGCCCAAGGTCTCACCGCGGCTGAAGCTGCCGTCGGCGTTGAAGGTAAACGCAACCTCCGAGGTATCGACGGTCTTCAGCGGCCCTTGGCCCCGCACCTGATAGGTCGCGGTGAGGACTCCGCGGGCAGTCCAGGTTCCTTCGATGGCGGCCGATGCGCCGGTGGATGCGGTTACAGCGAGTACGACAGCGGCGAGACGCTTCATCTGAGTTTATCCGTATGGGTTGTGAATCCCGTCGGGGACGGGTGCGATGCGGTGCCGAGAATAGGAGGCCGGCCATTGCCCGTCAATTCGGCATTTCACACACCTCTTTGAGACTGCACGGTCCCGGAGGGAACCAAGGCAGTCGCCGAAAAAACCCGACGGAAGAAGTTCGCGACCCGTTCAAGCTTGGTCCGAAGCCTCGCCGACCTGCACGAGCGGGAGGCACCGCATCCGAATGGAGTTGTCAGTAACGGTCACCATCGCGCCCGCTTCGACCTGTGCGCCGATTTTTGGCCAAACGCTTGCGACGAGTTCCGCCAAAGCTTCTCCCCTCAAACCTTCGCGGCGAATCCGAATGACCGAAGGAGACGATTCGTTCCCGACCGCCAGCAAGGTATGAAAATCGGCGTCGAGCGTAACGACTGCCATCCGGCGACCACGCGCGTAATCGAGTATTTGACGGTCGCTGGATCGACTCATGCCGAGCTGGAAAACATGAATCGCCTCGAAGCCCCGCTCGCGAAGGCAGCTACACGCGGTCCTGGGTATACCTTGATCCAACAGCAGCGGGAACGTCACGCCGCGACCAGGGGCAAAATCTCGTCGGCGACGCTTAGCGCGGCAAATTCCAGGGCCTGACGAATATCCTCGTCCTCCAGTTCCGGATATTCCGCTTTCAATTCCGCCCGCTCCGGGTAAAGCGCCACCGCCTCGACCACCCGCCTCACCGTGAATCGCATGCCGCGAATACAAGGCTGGCCGTTCATGATTTCCGGGTTGACCGTGATTCGATCGAAGACTGGTTTCATAGGCGAAATTCCGATGGCAATGTAAAGTACCGGGGTGTCGCCGGTATCTCGGGTAGCTTTGACTCGCACATTCCCGTCAACGCCCCGACGCCCGATGCCAGCAACAAAAATCCTTCACCGAGGCTCAGCTTGGCCGCCCCCTGGTGCGACACCTCGAACACCATAGGCCCGAACGACTCACCTGTCTATGACTGCCGAACTGCTGCCTCGCCGGCAAGGGAATGGAACGGCCTCCCGCAACCTCAACCGGGAAGCCGCAGGATTACGCCACGGCACGATCTGAGATGACCGCCCTACCCCTGCTTCCCGCCCAACCCGCCACCGCCGGCGACGGCGAATTCCGCGCGGAATTCCGCTTCTACGAGGAGCTGAACGACCTCCTCAAGCCGGAGCGGCGCAAGCGCACCCTGGTATTCGCCTTCAACGGCCAGCCGGGCATCAAGGACCCCATCGAGGCTTTCGGAGTGCCGCACACCGAGGTGGAGCTGATCGTGGTGAACGGGGAATCGGTGGATTTCGGCTATCGGCTGCGGAACGGCGACCGGGTGGCGGTCTATCCCGTGTTCGAGAGCTTCGATATCGCGCCGCTGGTGAAGCTGCGCGAGAGGCCGCTGCGGCGCACCGCCTTCGTGCTCGACGTGAACCTGGGGAAGCTCGCCCGGCGGCTGCGGCTCTTGGGCTTCGACGCGCTCTACGACAACCGCTACCGGGACGACGAGATCGCCGACATCTCAGCCGCCCAGCACCGCATCGTCCTGACCCGCGACCGCCGGCTGCTGTTCGCCCGGCGCATCACCCACGGCTACTGGGTCCGCTCGGTGCAGGCCGACCGCCAGGTCGAGGAAGTGCTGGACCGCTTCGACCTGCGCGGCTGCATCGAGCCGTTCCAGCGCTGCATGGTGTGCAACGGGCTGATGGAGGAAGTCGCCAAGGCCGAGGTCCTGCACCTGCTGGAACCCAAGACCCGGCTGTATTACCAGGACTTCTACCGCTGCGCCGGCTGCGGCAAGGTCTATTGGGAGGGCTCCCACATCGACGATATCCGCCGGCGCTACCTGCAGCCCTTCACCGGTTAGCGGCAGGGCTCTCAGGCACTGCACCGGGCGATGACGTAATCCTCAACCGGAACGCCACCGATCAGGTGTTCCTGAAGGATGCGCTCCAGCACCTCGGGCGTGCAGCTGTGGTACCAAACGCCTTCCGGGTAAACCACGCCGATCGGTCCCTGGGCGCAGACCTGCAGGCAGTTGGCCTTGGTGCGGTAGATGCCGGCGTGTCCCTCCGCCTTCAGCTCCGCGATGCGGCGCTTGAGGTAATCCCACGACTCCAGCCCGGCTTCGGTGGCGCAGCACTTGGGCTTGGTGGGCTCGACGCAAAGAAAGATATGGCGGCGGATGTCCGCCAGCCCCAGGTTGCCGGCGATGGCCGCCAGCTCGTCTTGCAGTTCGCTCATGATTCCTCCGGAAGGATCAGCGGTTGACCTTGACCAGTTCAACCTCGAACACCAGGGCGGCATTGGGCGGGATCACCCGCGCCGCGCCACTCTCGCCGTAAGCCAGCTCGGACGGAATGAAGAAACGGTACTTGCCGCCCTCCTTCATCAGCTGCAGGCCTTCGGTCCAGCCCGGAATGACGCCGGACAGGGGAAAACTGATGCCCTGGCCGCTATCGAATTCGGAACCGTTGGTCAGTTCGCCGCGGTAATTGACGGTGACGCTGTCCGAGGCGGCCGGCTGAGCACCCGCGCCGGGCTGTAAAATCTTGTACTGCAGGCCGCTGGGGGTGACCATGACGCCTTCCTTCTTGGCATTCGCCTCCAGGAAGGCCACGCCCTCCCGCCGCGTCTGCTCCGGATCGCCGGCCGAACAGGCCATCACCGACGCCAACACCAACGACGCACACAACCCACGGAACAATCGACGATTTCGCATGAACAACCCACACACAATGACAGGGAGGAATGACCGGTTCGGGCGGCATGGGCGCCGGCCGGACGAGCCGCTTGAGGCGCGCTATTTTCCCCGTCCTGGCCTGTGGCGGCAACTCGGCTGGCTGTTGCTGATCGTGCCGCTGGTCGGCTGCTCCGAGGTCTACCGCTGGACCGACGAGAAGGGCGAGCCCCACTACGGCGACCGGCCCCGAACCGGTGCGGAAAAGCTGCCGCTGCGCGATGCTGCGCCGCCCACCACCAGCGCCACTGCTGGCTCGGGCTGGATCCGAGTGAAGAAGGTCTACGACGGCGACACCATCATCCTGGACAACGGAGAGAAGATCCGGTTGCTGGGGATCAACACCCCGGAAGTGGCCGGCTCCTACCGCGACGAGGAACCGGGCGGAGCCCAGGCTCGGCAGTGGCTGGCCGGCAAGATCGCAGGTCTGCGGATCCGCCTGGAAACCGACGCCGAACGGAAGGACCGCTACGGCCGCACCCTGGCTCACGTGTTCACCGCCGACGGCACCCACATCAACCTGGCACTGGTGAAGGCGGGGCTGGCCACCACCGATGTCTTCCCGCCCAATCTGAAATACGTCGACGTCATGGCCTCCGCCGAACGGGAAGCCGAGCGGAACCGGGCAGGCATCTGGGGCATGCGGGAATACCAGCCGAAACCGGTGGAGCGGCTGAACCGCAGCGAGGCGGTCGGCTGGCAGCGCTTGGTAGGCACCGCCACGGCGCTGTCGGACGGACGGAACTACGCGGGGCTGCGCTTCGGCGAGCGGCTGGAGGTCCGCATCCCCAAACAGAATCTCAGGCTGTTTCCGGCCTTGTCGAGCTACCTCGGCCAGAAGCTGGAAGCGCGCGGCTGGCTGTCGCGCCAAGCCCGCAAGCCGGCAGTTTGGGTTCGCCATCCCTCTGCGTTGGTCAGACGCTGAGATCCGCTAGTCTCCGCCATCGACGCCCCACGGAATTCATCCCCGCCCCTAGCGCTTCGCCGGAGCGGGTTGCCGTCGCAACATCCAGTACACGACCACTCCAGTGATACAGGCAACCAACACGAAGCCGCCAAGGGTTACGGTCAGTATAAAATTCGCATTGGTAACGCGCTGTTCTTCGACCAAAAATGGGGTCGCCAAACGGTTATAGCTGAATACGAAAATGGAGAAGTTGGCGACCAGACTACCGACCGACACGGCGCAAGCGCGAAGAATGCTGGGAACTTTGGGGGCCACCTACTGGACCTCCCAGAACCAGACTTCCTTGCTCTTATTCAGATCGGATACAAAACCCAGCCACTCCTGAACTTCCCGAAACCCCATCCACCATGTGGAGGTAATTCGGCTGCCGTTCCACAAGTCGATATGGTCGCCGCTTCGGTTGGCAAAACTCTCGGATCCACGCGTCCAATAATCCTTGAAGAAGATCACGCCGGATCGCCCGGACAGATCGGTTTGAAACGATGCGGGTTGAACGGCTAGTTTTCGAGCGAATCCGGTCGGCGGAGATTTGGCAAGCCAGGATGCCAATTGCTCCGCCCTGATGACATGCTTGCTGCCTGGATGAGACCAGCATTTTTGACCGGAACAGCGTTCCAGAGAGATACCGGACTTGATGAAACATTCGCTCATCAAGATCGAACAGTAGTTATCAAACGGTTGAGCGCCGGATGGCGTCTGCTTGCTGACACATTTTTTCGCCATCTCGTCCTTATTCGGAAAGCTATCCCAAAGTACCTTGAATGCAACCATTGCCGACCTCCCATGATTCCAGAAAAAGCTCGCAAATGCGCGATTGGCCTCGACAGTGTCCGTACGCCTTGCCTTGCAATAGGCTGCGCGAAACCAGCCCGATTCCCACAATTACGGAAAGGGTATGGCCCCATTTAATGGATCCTCGCAAGAGCTGTCAATGCGGCAAATAACACAGGACCGCTCACCGTCACTGATTGGGGGCAGTAAAAAGCCGGCGTGAAGCCGGCTTTTTACTGTCCCAAAATACGGATATGGTCAGGACTTTATTCCGTTCTCCCGCATGGCCCGTTGCACCGTCTCGCCGATCTGGGCGGGGTTGCGGGCGACGTAGAGCCCCAGTTCCTCCATGGCATCCATCTTGGCGGAAGCGGTGTCGGCCTCGCTGGCGATGATGGCACCGGCATGGCCCATGCGGCGCCCGGCCGGGGCCGCCACGCCGGCGACGAAGCCCACCACCGGCTTGTTCAGATTGGCCTTGGCCCAGCGTGCCGCGGCCACTTCCTGGGGTCCGCCGATCTCGCCGATCATGACGATGATCTCGGTTTCCGGATCCTCGCCGAAGGCCTTCAGCACCGCCAGAAAATCGGTGCCGTTGACCGGATCGCCGCCGATCCCTACCGAACTGGTCACTCCCAGTCCCAGGGCCGCCATCTGCTCGGTGGCCTCATAGTTGAGCGTGCCGGAACGGGACACGATGCCCACGTTGCCCTTCTTGTAGATCTGCGACGGCATGATGCCGACCTTACATTCGCCCGGGGTGATGATGCCCGGGGTGTTGGGGCCGATGATGGTGGTATCCCGCCCCACCCGGAACCGCTGCAGCCGGATCATGTCGTGGATGGGAATGCCGTCGGCGATGGTCACGGCCACCTTGATGCCGGCGTCGATGCATTCCATCAAGGCATCCGCATTGAAAGGCGGCGGCACGAACACGCCGGACACGTCGGCGCCGGTAGCGGCCACCGCTTCGGCCACGGTGTCGAAGATGGGCAGATGGGCCAGGTCCGGATCGGGATGGCGGGTGCCGCCCTTGCCGGGGGTGACGCCGCCCACCACCTGGGTGCCGATGCGGATGGCGTCCTTGGCGTGAAAGGTGGCGTGCTCGCCGGTGATGCCCTGGAAGATGACCTTGGAGTTCGTGTTGACGAAGACGCTCATGCTGCTTACCCGTTGACGGTGGCCACCGCCTTGGCGGCGGCGGCGTCGAGATTTTCCGCGGTGATGAAGGAAAGCCCCGATTCCGCCAGGATCTTGCGGCCTTCCTCCACATTGGTGCCGGCCAGGCGGACCACCAGGGGAACCTGAATCTTGAGGGCATCGCAGGCCTGGATCAGGCCCTTGGCGATCCAGTCGCAGCGGTTGATGCCCGCGAAGATGTTGACCAGGATGCAGGTGACATTCGGATCCTCCAGCACGATGCGGCAGGCGTTGGTGACCTTCTCCGGCGAGGCGCCGCCACCCACGTCCAGGAAGTTGGCGGGCCGGCCGCCGTGCAGGGTGATGGCGTCCAGGGTGGCCATGGCCAGGCCGGCGCCGTTGACGATGCAGCCGATGTTGCCGTCCAGGGCGATGTAGTTGAGGCCGTGGCCGGAGGCCTCGACTTCCTTGTGGTCCTCTTCCGCCAGGTCGCGCATCTCGGTCACCGCCCGCTGGCGATAGAGCGCGTTGTCGTCGAAGTTGAACTTGGCATCCAGCACCATCAGCTGGTCATCCTCGCCGGCCACCACCGCCAGCGGGTTGATTTCGGCCTGTAGCGCATCCTTGTCGCGCATGCAGCGGTAGATGGCCTTCATCAGCTTGACCATCTGCGGCATCAGCTTGCCCTTCAGGCCGATGGCGGTCGCCACCTTGCGGCACTGGAAATCCCTCAGGCCGATGGCCGGGTCGACCACCTCCTGGATGATCTTCTCCGGAGAAGTCGCCGCCACCTCCTCGATATCCACGCCACCCTCGCTGGAGGCGATGACGGTGATGCGCTGGCTGCCGCGGTCGATCACGAAGCCGAGATAGAATTCCTTCTTGATCTGGCTGGCATGCTCCACCCAGACCCGCTGCACCACCGAACCTTCCGGTCCGGTCTGATGGGTGACCAGCCGGGTGCCGATCATGGCGTCGGCCACCTTCTTGACCTCGTCGATGGAACCGACCACCTTGACACCGCCCGCCTTGCCACGGCCACCGGCATGGATCTGGGCCTTCACCACCCAGCGCGACCCGCCCACTTCTTCGGCAACCTGGGCCGCCTGGATGGGATTGAAGGCGACGCCTCCGGCCGGAACGGCCACGCCATAGGATTTCAGCAATTCCTTCGCCTGGTATTCATGGATATTCACGCAATGTTCTCCTCGGGAAGTGCGGCGCGGAACCACTCAACGGCCGCCGCGGCTTTCGATCTGCTTGATTTGATTGACGACATTTTCCGCCATGCGGATGGACGCGGCGTCGATCAGACGGCCGTCCAGAGACACCGCACCCTTGCCTTCCTTGGCCGCCTGACTCATGGCTTCCAGGATGCGATAGGCGCGGCCGACTTCCTTCTCGGCAGGAGTGAACACTTCGTTGGCCAGGGCCACCTGGGAGGGATGGATCGCCCACTTGCCCTCGCAACCCAGGGCAGCGGCACGGCGGGCGGCGGCACGGAAGCCGTCGGGGTCGTTGAAATCCCCGAACGGTCCGTCGATGGGACGCAGCCCGTAAGCCCGGCAGGCCGCGACCATGCGGGAGATGCCGAAATGCCACTGGTCGCCCCAGTGATAGGCGCGGTTGCCGGCCTCATCGGGATCGGCCAGCATCCCGTAATCCGGGTTGGCTCCGCCGATATTGGTGGTGCGCGCCCTCACCGAGGCGGCGTAGTCGGCCACGCCGAACACCATGGCTTCCATCCGTTCCGGGCAGGAGCGGGCGATCTCTTCCACGTTGGCCATCCCTAAGGCAGTTTCGATGAGGACATGGATGTTGATGGGCTTGAATCCTTTATAGGCCTCGATCTGCGACAGCAGGGTGGCGACGAAATAAACGTCGGCGGCACTGCCCACTTTCGGGATCAGAATGGTATCCAGCTTGTCGCCGCAGACCTCCACCACTTCCACCAGATCCCGATAGGCATAGTGGGTATCCAGGCCATTCATGCGGATGGAAACAGCGCAACCCGACCAGTCGTAGGTCTTGAGCGCCTCTATGATGTTGGCCCGGGCCGCTTCCTTGTCGTCCGGGGCGACGGCATCCTCCAGATCCAGAAACACCACGTCCGCGCCCGCTGTGGGCGCCTTTTCCAACATGCGTTTGTTGCTGCCGGGCACCGCCAGTTCGCTGCGGTGCAGTCGGTTCTTTACAGCCATGAATGCCTCGGAGTTTTGCAATAAATAGTGGGTGGCCGGTTTGGCTTGCCAATCCGGTTGCAGAACCCGCACCCGCCTCGGCAAGGACCTGGACCGATCGACGGTGGGGTCGTTTCGAGCCTTGAGACCCGCCAGTGCCCGAAGGGCGACCGGCACATTGGGCCGGCTGATGCGACAAGATTCCACCGGCAGCCACGAACGCCCCTTGTCGCCGAATAACAACAGCGCTAGGGTTAAGGGGCGGGTACGGTGACGGCCCCTTGGCCGAGCCGACCGCAAGAAACCGCCGATTATAAACCGTGAAGCCGGCATTTTCCTGCCTTTCCGTCGAAGCGGCCACCGCACACAGGGGCAAATCAGGGCTACTGCGAAAAAGTTCCCCCGGTTTTGCGCAAATGCGTTGTTGAAAAACAATTTATTTGCTAGCATCTGTGTGTACTGCAACTTTTTGTTGCTTTGATACAACGGAGTCCAACTCCACAACCACGTAGTGAGGGAGGGTAATACATGAAAAACTTCAATAAAACCAAGTTGGTAACTGCGATCGCCGCTGCGGCCGTCGTTGCCGTTCCCCAGATCGCGGCGGCTCACGGCTCCAAGTCGAAGGCTGCCCGTTCGGTAGCCACTTCGACCCAGTCCAGCCTGGAGGCCCGTCTGCAGGCGATGGAAGCCGAACTGCAGTCCCTCCGCTCGGAAGTGGCGAAGAACCGCGCGGAAGCCAAAGCCGAGGCCAAGGCCAACGCCGACAAGGATGCGGTCCAGCAGGCCACCGTCGAAGAGAAGCTGGCCAAAGTCGAAGCATCTTCCAAGGACAATTTGCTGTTCTTCCGCGGCGGCTGGGCGAAAAACTCCCACGCCCGCGGCACCAACAATGCCCGCTCCGAACTGCTGGCTTCGCAGCAATTCACCAGCCACCCCAACGATGACGGCGATGGCTGGTATGTCGGCGCCGGCTTCGAACACAACCTGACCCGCGACGTCTGGGGCATGCTGGATGGCGTCTCGGTCAACGGCGAAGTCATGTTCGAATACAAGCACTTCGGCAACTCCTACAACACCCTGACCGCCGTGGCAGTGAATGCCTTGGGAGCGAACACCACTTCCAAGAATCAACTCACCCAGTTCACCCTGACCGCCGCGCCGAAGATCCGTTACAACGGCCTGGGCGACCTGAGTCCCTGGATCATCCCCTTCGGTCTGGGCATCCATGTCATTTCGCCGCCCTCCAACGGCGTTACCGTGCTCAACCCCGGCCTGATGGTGGGCGCCGGCGCCGACTACAAGATCTGGAAGGATCTGTATGCCGGTATCGACGTCCGCTACCACTTCACCGGCGACGATCTGAAGGCGAAGCCTTCGGCACTGGGGAACAAGGGCGTCAGCACCGACGGCCTGACCACCGGCGCTTACCTGGGCTTCGGCTTCTAAGTTCGGCCGAATCGGCTCAGTCGAAGGAAAGGGGGAGCGATCCCCCTTTCTTTTTGTCCGCAAATCGGCGAACACTGCATCTACCGGACGGCACCGATCCGGTATCGCAAGGCCGCCTCTCGCCGGCGCCTTCTCCTGCCTGGCCCGATATGCCAGACTAGCGGCCGGAGGAGAGTTAGCCCTATGAATCCCACCGTTCTCGGCGCCGCTGCAATCGTGACTTATCTTGCAGCCACGGCGCTTCTCGTTCGATCCCTCGGCAGCGACTTCATCTCGGCCCCGACTTCGGCCTCCCAGCGGTTTCGTATCGGCGGCCTGGGCTGGGCCGGCGCCCTGCTGCACTTCGGCAGCGTCAGCGACATGTGCGACCGCGCCGGCAATGTCGATTTCAATTTCTTCACCACTTCCTCGCTGGCTGCGCTCAGCATCGTCGTGGTGCTGTTGCTGGCTAGCCTCGCCAAACCGGTGGACAAGCTGGGTATCGTGATCTTTCCGGTCGCCAGCCTGATCGTATTGCTGGAGATCAACCTGCACGAACCGGCCCATGTGCTGAAGAGCTATTCCTGGCAGATGACCAGCCACATCCTGGTGTCGATGCTGTCCTACAGCTTTCTGAACATCGCCGCGCTGCAGGCGCTGCTGGTCGCGGTGCAGGACTGGAACCTCCACAACCGCCATCCCACCGGTTTCATCCGCTCCCTCCCGCCGCTGCAGACCATGGAGAAGCTGTTGTTCCAGCTCATCGGCACCGGTTTCGTGCTGCTCAGCGTCTCGCTGCTGACCGGATTGCTGTTCGTGGAGGACCTGTTCGCCCAGCACCTGGTCCACAAGACCGCCCTGTCCATCCTGGCCTGGACCGTGTTCGGGATCCTGCTGGTGGGACGGACCTGGTGGGGATGGCGCGGCCAGACCGCGATCCGCTGGACCCTGGGGGGCTTTCTTTCGCTGATGCTGGCCTACTTCGGCAGCAAGGCGGTGCTGGAACTGATCCTGAATCGAAGCTGACAAGCTCCGTCCGTGGCCAAGCCTTGTTCCTTAACCGGTCATGGCACTCGTGCCACCCCGGACCATGAAAGCTCTCGCGCCATGGCCGGTTTCCCTCACCCCAGCCCTCTCCCGGAGGGAGAGGGAGATCAAGGTGTTCGCTTCGCGACTTTCATGGTAAGGGGCTTGCCAGTTCCATAGCACCCACTCAGCCCGGCAGGGACTCGAGCGAAATGACCAAGGCCATCAAAGTCACCGGCACACCGACGCGGGCATGCTCCAGCGCTTCAATCACCGAGAGGCTTGCGCCTTGGCCCGTCATAAAACCGTCGTGCGCACTTTCATACTGCCGGGACGCGTATTTCGGCCGGTCGTTTTACTCTGCCTTCAGAATGACCATGGAGACATCGTCGGCAAAGGAGCTGCTGCGGCAGAAGGTCTGCAGCTCCTGGACGATCGTGGTAAGGATCTCCTGCGGCATATTCGCGCCTTGGGTGGCGAAGACTTGGCTCAGGCGCTCGGTGCCGAAAAACTCGCCTGCCGGGTTCTGCGCCTCGGTGATGCCGTCGGTGTAAAGCAGCACCAGATCGCCCTTCTGCAATACGATGCTCCGCTCCTCAAACGCGGCTTCCCGGTTCACGCCGAAGATGAGCCCGTCGGCATCCAACTCCCGGCACACCGTTGCGCCGGCCCGCAAGAGCAGCGGATGGTTGTGTCCCGCATTGGCATAGCAGAGCCGCCGAGTAGCGTGGTGGTATTTCATGTAGAACATGGTGATGAAGAGTTCCGCCCGGCTCAGATCCTCGTACAGCAGGGCGTTCAGGGCGCGGAGGATCTCCCCGGTTCCCTTTTCTCCACCGGAGTGGGCCGCCCGCCCGCGCAGGGCTTCCGCCTTCAAGGTGCTGCGGGTTTCCGCCATGATCAGTGCGGCCCCGACCGAATGCCCGGAGACGTCGGCGATGACGATGTCGACGGTGTCCGGTCCGCCAAAGTAGTCGAAATAGTCCCCGCCCACATGGGTGGCCGGCAGGCAGAAGCCGGCGATGAGCACGCCATCCACCTTGAGCGGTGCGCCGGGCAGGAGGGATAGCTGGATCTGCTTGGCGATTTCGAGTTCATGGCGCTCCTCTTCCGCGCGCCGCAGTTCGGTCACATCGGTCTGGGTGCCGATGTGATGGGTGAGATGGCCCTCGGGGTCGCGCACCGGCGAGATGAACAGCTCATTCCAGAAGGGCCTGCCGTCCTTGCGGTAATTCTTCAGCGTAAGATGGCAGTCGCCTCCTTCGCGCACGGCCTGGCGGAGCTCCGCAAGGGCTTCAGGATCGGTATCCGGCCCCTGCAGGAAGCGGGGATTGCGTCCGATCAGCTCCTCGTGAGGGTAGCCGGTGATTTGCGCAAAGGCGGGATTGGCATAGATGATGGGATTATCGCTTTGCCGCGCATCGGTGATGAGGATGCCCACGCTGGACGCCTCCATGGCGCGGTCGTGCAGCCGCAGCTCCTCCTCATACCGCTGGCGCTCGTGGATTTCCGCGTCACCCCGGCAGGGATTGCCGGGGTCCAGAATCCACGGATGGCGTGGGCGCCTCACGTCCATGTGAACTGGATTCCGGCAGTCCATGCCGGAATGACGGCTTAACTTAACGGCATTGGGGTATAGCCCCGGGATTTCTAAAGGACGGCAATCCGTCCACCTTTCCATGCCGACCCTTTCCGCCGTACGATGCGGCTATATCCAGGCCGAACCGACCATCAGTCAGCCTTCTCGAGTTCCGCGGATCCGGGCGCTTCCGGCCATCCGCCTCCGAAAGCCCGATAGAGCGAGACCATCGCCACCGCGATTTCCGTTTCGGCGCTGATGCGTTGGTCACTGATCTGCAGCTTGGTGCGTTGAGCGTCGAGCACCCCCAACGGGTTCGTCGCCCCTTTTCGAAACAGAGCGTCGGCTTCCCTACAGGACTGCTCCGCAGTCGCTTCCGCCCTTACAAGTCGGTCGTGCCGGTCGGTCATCGAGCGGCTTTGGACGTAGGCGTTCTCCACATCCTCCAGCGCCGCCAGAAAGGTCTTCTCGTAATTCGCCGCGGCCTGATCGAGCCGGGCATCCGCCGCCGCGATCTGTGCCCGAATGCGCCCGGCGTTGAAGATGGGCGCGGAGATTCCAGAGCCCAGGGCGTAAACAACTTCCGCGAGCGCGGCATAGCCGCCGGATGCCAGCGTCCCGTAACCACCGCTCACCGAGAGCATCAGCTTCGGATAGAGGTCGGCCCGCGCCGACCCCAGGCGCGCCGCCGCCGCGTCCACCCCGGTCTTGGCGAGGCGCAGATCCGGCCTTTGTTCCAAAAGCGAAGCCGGCATGAGCTTGGGTAGCTGCGGCGTCGACGTTGGCAAAGGTGCAGGTGGGGCGAGGCGGGCGTTGAAGCTTGCCGGGGGCTTGCCGGACAAGACCCCGAGCCGGTGGATCAGGTTGTCGGTGGCGGCGGCGAGGGCCGGCAACCCGGCTTCGGTAGCGTGCAGTTGGGTTTCCTGGCGCTGTATGTCCCAATCGCGGGTCAACCCGGCCTTGTGCAGGGCGCGAACGACCCGCAGCCGCTCGGTCTCGTTGGCGATATGGTCCTGCAATACTCGGATCCGATCCTGCACGCCGCGCAGTTCCAGATAGTTCGTCGCCACCTGGGCCAGCAAACCCACCAATACCGCCCGTTCACCTTCGCGGGCTCCCGCGGCCTGGGCGGTTGCAGCCTCCGCTTCCAGATGGCGGCCGCCGAACACATCGATTTCCCAGCGCGCTGCCAGTCCGCCGCTGAAGGCGTTACCGGCCGGGGCGATCAGCTCGATGCCTTGGGG
>Ga0233425_10007592_pt1 | contig 15106 bp, 14 predicted proteins | sample Watercolumn_Towu_2_FD_181712 | JGI IMG/M metagenome (GOLD analysis project Ga0233425, IMG submission 181712) | Freshwater microbial communities from Lake Towuti, South Sulawesi, Indonesia - Watercolumn_Towuti2014_140_MG | ecosystem: Environmental > Aquatic > Freshwater > Lake | place...
ATGTTTTGTAAAAGTGCTAAAATCGCTGTCATGGGCTTCTCGTTGGTAAGTTGGTGTCTTGGTAAACAACAACTTTACCCGAAAAGCCCTATTTCATTCGCTTAATTTTGGCGAAGGTATTGTTACTATATGGAATAAATATCCTCAAGAATATTCTTGAGGAAGCCGTGAATAACGGCTCATAGAATATATCATAGTATACGAATAGTGTTTTTTTCTCCAAGTTGGAGAAAACAAGATCAAACTGATATATTTTATGAGCCGTTTTTATTTTTAATTGCTGATGGAGGCTTTATGTTCACAAAATTATTGAAATGTTCTAATGTAGCACAAATCCTTGGAATTAGTAAGGCGTTGGCCTATAGGCTTATTGCTGAAAGGCAACTCGCGTCTGTAAGGTTTGGGAGGACGGTAAGAGTTAAGCCGGATGATTTGGAAATATTCATCCAACGGAATTCAAGCGATCCATTCTTACAGAGAGGAGGAGAAAAATTAATAATCTCCAACTTGGAGTAATCCAGTATTCCACAAAGAGTGAATGCGCAATTGGACTTGAAATGATCAAAGGCGAAATTAGAGTCCGATTGGAGGTAAACTCAATCGTGGGAAGAAGATCCTACGCCTCTGTCTAGAATAACATTACAGACAAAGATATATGGAACAGGAGTCTGGATTCTTAACAATGTGCTAGTCACGCCCATAGCCAGCACTACATAAATTCATTGAATGGGCCAACTCGACCGGTGTGTGGCTCTACCGCTAACGCCGGCAGGGAGTAGCTCACCCCTAAATTCAGATCCCAAGCATCCACCAGAAATGGAGACTTGAAAGAGTCGGAAGCAGAGCAAAATTCGCACACTGAGCGTCTTTATCAATCAGTACTGGGGCGGTCCGATGGCCCTCCCCTCTCTGAAAGTCTCAAGGAACAACAGTCGGACATCGTCGGCCACAACAGGGCTGCCTTGAGAGTGAGAGGAGAAAGCAACAGAAGATAGTTGCTTGGAGGCTGAGAAATGTTTCAATTTTCTCTGCTGGGTCTTGGTAGCAAACATCGAGGATAATCAACACTCGAGGTGAAGGCAGAGCTGCGCCTGGAGAACGGCGCAGGGATAATTTGATATCAAAAGGAGATCCATATGGCAAAGAAACGTGGTCAAGGTGAAGGAAGCATCTACAAACGCAAAGATGGATTATGGGTGACTCAAGTGACCATCCAAGGCAAGCGTATCAGCAAGTATTTCAAAACGCAAGGCGAATGTCGTGAATGGCTTCGAAATACACAGAACCAGATCCAGAATGGTCTGACGCTTTCAGGAGCGAAAACAAACTTGCGTGAATTCCTGGATCAATGGCTGGGAGCGATCCGAGAGTCGGTACGACCAAAAACATTCTGGCAATATCGTCAACTTGTCCAGCAACATATCTCACCTGTCTTGGGGGATGTCAAGCTGAAGGACCTGCGTCCCGATCAAATCCAAGGTTTGTACAATCTAAAACTTGATAGCGGTCTAAGCCCTCGGATGGTGGTTCTCGTCCACGCCGTTCTTCACCGATCGCTCAACCAAGCAGTGAAATGGGGATTGATAGGTCGCAATCCGGCAGATGCCGTATCTCGGCCAAAAGTCAAGAAAAAGGAAATGAAGACTCTGAACGATGACCAGGTTAGAGCCTTTCTATCTGTCGCGAAGGAAGATCGTTATGAAGTGCTCTTCTGGTTAGCAGTATTTACTGGAATGCGCCAGGGTGAGCTTCTCGGATTGCAATGGTCCGATATCGAGTGGAACAAGAAGCGAATACAAGTTCAGCGCCAGCTGCAACGTTTGCCAGGTCAAGGGCTCGTTTTTACCGAGCCAAAGTCTGCAGCGGGTAGACGAACGATTATGCTAAGTACAGCAACCATAGAGAAGCTCAGAGAGCAACTCTCCATTTTACAAAGAGAGAGACAGATCGCTGGGGAAAAATGGCACGAGAACGATTTGGTATTCCCATCTGTTTCTGGTCAGCCGCTAGATCAACAAACCCTTGACCGTAATTTCAAACGCACTCTACGAAAAGCAGGGTTACCTAGCATTCGCTTTCATGATCTCCGTCATACAGCCGCTACCCTCATGTTGTTACAAGGAATACATCCAAAGGTAGTTCAAGAACGGCTGGGGCATTCCGATATCACCCTCACGCTCAACACATATTCTCATGTGTTGCCATCAATGCAAGAGGATGCAGCAGAGAAGATGGACGAACTATTAACGCCAATCGATGTCAGCCAAAGTTTGAAGGAACTTGGAGAATCGAAACACGAGTACAGGGTTTTCTCCAACTCGGAGAAATGATCATTTTGGGTTGCAGTAAGGTTGCAGTAAAAGAAGAGAGCCTCTACTTGCGAGAGGCTCTCTTGTCCCTATATATAGCGATTATCAGCTTACTATCCGCCAGATCTTGGGGTGCCCAGCGGGGCTTGAACCCGCAGCCTTCTGATCCACAGTCAGACGTTCCGCCAATTGAACTATGGGCACCGTAAGCCAGTTGTCAGTAAACAGTAAGCAGTATTCAGTATGCAGTGATTGGTTGCTGGCGGCGGGGATTATACCACAGGCTTAGCGGTTGCCAGAATTTTACTGATCGCAGCACCCAGTTGCGAACGGTCGAGTGTTTCCTGCGCTCCGGTAACCAAGCTCTTCACCGTCACCTTGCCGGAGGCGGCTTCGTCCGGCCCGATGACCAGCGCGGCGCGGATCCCGATTCGATCGGCGTACTTGAACTGCTTGGGCAGTTTGGCCGCCTCGGGATAACAGACCACGTTCAAGCCGCTGAGGCGCAGCTCGGCAGCCAGGCGCAGCGATTCGCCGAAAAGCTCCGCGCTGAAGACCGTCACCAACACCTCGGCGGGATTGACTTTCAAATCCTTGGGCAGCAAGCCATATTTCTCCAGCATGAGCGTGAAGACCACGTCGCCCATGGCATAACCGACCGCCGGTAATCGCTCGCCGCCCACGTCGGAGAGCAACCGGTCGTAGCGGCCGCCGCCCAGGATGGCGCGCTTGATCTCGCCGCCTACTTCCCAAGCCTCGAATACAGTGCCGGTGTAATAAGTAAAACCGCGCACGATGCCCGCCTCGAAGCGGACATAATCGCCCAGGCCGAGGCTTTCGATCGCCGCGAAGAAACGCTTCAGTTCCGTCGAAGACTTCCACAGGTCCTTTTCGGAAAGCATCGCTTCGACCTGAGATAATTGCTTGCCGGAGAGACCCAGCTCGAGCGCGTTGGCGCTCCAGGCTTCGGGGGTCATCTTGTCGCGGCGGTCGATCCAGGCAGAGACTGCGGCGCGGCTCTCCGCAGGCACGGCGAAGGCGTTCAGTTGCGCGTCCAACAGGCGCCGGTCGGAGACCAGGATCAGCACTTGGCGCGGGGTCAGCCCGACCATCTTGAAGAGCGTCGCCAGCACGGCTACGTTTTCGGCGTCTGCTTCGGGCGATTCGGCGCCGAGCATATCCACATTCCATTGGAAGAACTCACGCGTGCGTCCTTTTTGCGGACGCTCGTAACGCCAGAAGGGACCAAACGACCACCAGCGGATCGGAAAGACCAGCTCGTTCTGTTTTTGGGCGACCAAGCGCGCCAGGCTGGGAGTCAGCTCGGGACGTAAAGTGATCTGCTTGCCGCCGCGATCCTCGAAAACGTAGGATTGCTCGCGGACGATCTCCTCGCTCGATTTGGCGGCATACAGCTCCAGGCTTTCCAGGAACGGCGCTTCCCACTCCTGATAGCCAAAAGATTCCGAGACACGGCGCAGCAAGCCATATAGCCAGGCGCGTACGGCCATTTGCTCGGGATAGAAATCGCGGGTGCCTTTGACGGCTGGAATGATATAGGTCATGGTTGCCTGCTCACAATCGCCAGCCATTCTAACATAACTTTTGATATAATCTTTCAAACATATGCAGCAAAAAAAACCTCTACTCCTCCTCCTTGTCCTCTTCGCCAGCATTATCGCTTGCGTTGAGCCTGCAGTCCCACAAGCGCCAACCGCGCCCCCGACCCAGAGCGGCACTGCAGCCCCCACGCTAACCGCTACGCCGCTGCCTGTCGACCTGCTTGGGCTCGTCGGTGCACAAGGCAATGAAGGCGAGCGGCTTTTCCCGTGGATACCACCCACGATGGATCAGGCGCGCCCAGGCCGCGACGCTCCTTTGCCTGAATATTATGCAACCGTTTCCGAAACGCTGACCAGCATCATCCTGCGGGACATACCTGGCGCAGCCGTAGCGGGAGCAACCTGGAACAGCGGCCACGGGAAAGATTTCCGCACAGTGTTTTGGGCTAAAGCTGAGAATGGCAATTTCATTTGGCAAAAGGGGTTCGCCCAGCCTTTCGACCAATATCCTATGCTCTGGAACGAGGACCAGAGTGGGATCGCCACCGGACAGGAGTACGCCGAGATCCCCGACTCACAAGCAGCGACGCTCAGTTTCACCGGCCCCAACGCGGCCAATCTTGGTGATAAACCGGTATTGATGAAGACAGCAGTGGCTTTGGCCGATGGTCAACAGGTTTTCCTGGAATATTTCGATTTTGCCTTGGGCAATTGGCGCATGAACGAGGCAGTTCTAAAGGCGCTGCTGCCGGATCAGACCCTGGCGCTGCGCCATGAACAAAGCGGTCAATGGTCAGCAATCGGCGCGGATGGGAAGGCAAAGTTAACGTTCGACACGATCCAAAATCTGTGGATCAAAACCCTGCCGGATACATTCCTGGTCCAAGGATTTGACGTAAAGGATGGGCAGGTGTTCTGGGCGCAATCGGCAGCAGATGAAGTGCTGCTCGGCGTAATCAAAGATGAAGCATTTGTATTCCAAACGGCCGGGCACGAAGTGAGCGTTGACCCCACTTTAATTACAGTGCCGGCAGAGATGTGGTTTCTCAACGGCAGGAGCGATCAAACGGTCGCGATCTATGACGTCAGCGCGACGTACTGGCAGTATGAATGGGATGTCGCTACAAAGCAGTGGCTGGAAAAGAGCCTGCCGGCAGTCTCAGCGAATTACAGCCGGACGAAGATCACCTGGAACGATATCGTTTCGAACCGTTGGGCAACCGCAGTGCGAGCGGCAATCGCGCAAGGCAAGTTGGCGACATTCGATGAAACCAAGTTACAATTCCCACCGATGATCATGCATCCCGACTTGCTCAAGAAGTATGGTATGGACGGCCCAAGTTATTCGCCCGGCGCGCAGGGTGAAAAGCTTCCAACTGAGGCCAGGCCGGTAAAGGCTGCAGCCTACGCCGAGATCAAGATGAACGGCGTTCCGTTTTCAATCGTGACCGAGCAATTTGCCAATGCCAGCGGCGGATATCGCCTAATCAACCTTCTGGTATCCTCCGCCGAAATGGGAAGAATTGGAAACGAAGGGCGCTATTTTATACCGGTGACCCGCATTGGCGACTTTGATCTCGTGGTCAAAGGCTGGCCGGAGGCCAAGCCGTATTATGATTGGTTTACCCGCAACTTCAATGGACCCAATAACCAGGTCCGTTCTTCATCAGATCAATGGATGAAGACGCAGATCGTGCCTGCCTGGTTCGAAAAGCTGGTGTTTAGGACTTTCATCCGTTCCTGGTAATCCCAGGTAGCGGGATTCCGATCTCGACTTTCCCATCCCTTACGCGCACCGGATAGGCCGGAATATCCTTCACCGCCGGCAACCCCATCGTCTTGCCGCTGCGGATATCGAAGCGCGCCCCGTGCCGCGGACAGATGACCTCTTCTCCCTCTACATCCCCATCGCCGAGCGGTCCGTTATCGTGAGAACACAGGTCAGCAATGGCATAGAGATTGCCGGCAATGTTGAAAACGACGATGGATTGATCCCCAATCGTCACGAACAGCCTCTCTCCCGCTGGCAGCTCGTTCTCAGGCGCAATCTCGATGAACTCGACCTTTTCCGGGTCAACCTTTGTGTAATCAAACATAATTTCATCCACCATTCAACCAAACGACCATCCGACTATCAAACTAACCGACTAATCGACCATCCGACTAACCGACTAATCGACCACCCGACTACGCAACCAACTCTTCGGAGGCCTCGCCCAGGCCATACACACCTGCTTTCAACACCTTCAGCGATAACAACGCACATTTAAGGCGCACCGGACCCAGTTCAATGCCGAGTAGATCAAGAATATCCTGCCTGGTCAGGGCTTTGACCTGCTCCAACGTCTTGCCGATGACAGACTCCATCAACAAGTCTGCCGAGGCTTGCGAGATGGCGCAGCCATGCCCCTCGAACGCGGCCGCGCTGACGCGATTACCCCCATCCACACGCAAAGTGATGGCGATATGGTCACCGCACAACGGGTTATCATCCTCGAAAGCGATGTCGTGCGGATCGAGCTTCCCACGGAAATGCGGCGTTTTATAGCGCTCGATGATTACTTCACGATACAGATCATCCATTTATCCGAATATCCTTTTTACCTCATAAATCGCATTAATCAATCTGTCCACTTCCGCTGGCGTATTGTAAATATAGAAACTGGCACGGGTGGTTGCCGGGATGCCGAACTTCTCGTGCAGCGGCTGGGCGCAGTGATGACCGGCGCGCACCGCCACACCGAAAGTATCCACAATCTGCGAAACATCGTGCGGGTGGACGCCCTTCAGCGTGAACGCGGCAACAGCGCCTCTCTTTTCGGCGGACGGCCCCAGCACATGCACACCGGGGATTTCCTGCAGACGTTCCAAGGCGTAAGCAACAATCTCCCGCTCGTGGGCGGCCACCGCTTCCATCCCAACCTGGGTCAGGTATGCCACCGCCGCGCCGAAGCCGACCGCCTCGGCGATGGCGGGTGTGCCAGCCTCGAATTTGTGCGGAATCTCATTCGGCGTAAAGGAACGCAGATGAACCGCCTTGATCATATCGCCGCCGCCCAGGAAGGGAGGCATGGACTCCAATAAGGCAGCCTTACCATACAATACACCGATGCCGGTCGGACCGAGCATCTTGTGCGCCGAAAAAGCCAGGAAATCCACATCCAGCGCTTGCACATCCAGAGGAATATGCGGCACGGATTGCGCCCCATCCACCAACGTTACCGCGCCGGCGGCGTGTGCCATGCGGATGATCTCGGCGGCCGGGTTGATCGTCCCCAGTACATTGGACATGTGCGTGAAAGCCACCAGCCGCGGGTGAGCCAGCGCAAGCAGGGCGCGATAGGCTTCCAGGTCGAGCAAGCCATCTTCGGACACCGGGATAAATTCTAACTTCACCCCACGCTCTGCCGCCAGCATCTGCCAGGGGACGAGGTTGGAGTGATGCTCCATCTCGGTCAGGATGACCACATCCCCCGCCCTCAGATTGGCGCGCCCCCAAGTGTAGGCCACCAGGTTGAGCGATTCGCTGGCATTACGGGTAAAGATGACCTGCCTGGCGGCTGGCGCATGGATGAACTCTGCCACCTGCTCGCGGCTCTTCTCGTACAAAGCTGTCGCTTCCTCGGCGAGCATGTGAATACCGCGATGGATATTGGCGTTCGAGCGGCGGTAGAAATCGTCCATTGCCGAGAGTACCGCGCGGGGTTTTTGCGTAGTGGCAGTGGAGTCCAGGTAAACCAACGGCACGCCTGGGCGCAACTCCCGGCTCAGGATGGGAAAATCTTGACGAATGCGGAAAACGTCGAGGCTCATACCATTCCTAGAATTGCGGCAATTCTTTCTTGCCCAGCTTCTTCTGCGTCCCGGAAGGGCGCAAGTGTTCAGAATTCAATGGATACCAAAGGATGCGATCTGGTACCATCCAGCCATCCGTCAGGTAGACGTTGTTGCGGAACTGCACCGCCACCATTTTGTTGTCCACCTGAACGACGATGCCGCGCATCCAACCGCGCACGCGGTTGCCAGCTTTCTCGTGGTCGCAAAAGACTTCCACCGTATCGCCTACCTCGAAAGCGAACTCAGTGTTTGGGGTACGCATGTAGGAAAATTGTGTCATTCTCACTCTCCAGAAGTTTTACTCAAGATCGCCTGCTGGAATCGCTCCCGCACGCCATCGAAAGGAATACGCTGCATGATCGGGTCGAAGAAGCCCTCCACGATCAACCGCTCGGCGTCTTTGGGCGGGATGCCGCGCGAGCGCAGGTAGAATAATGGCTCCGCTTCCAGCTTGCCAACCGTCGCCCCGTGGGTGCAGCGCACATCGTCCGCCAGGATTTCGAGACCGGGGATCGAATCGGCGCGCGCCTCCGGGCTGAGGACAAGGTTGCGATTGGCCTGGTAACCATCTGTCTTCTGCGCGCCGGGAGCGACATAGATCATGCCCTGCCAGACCGAGCGGCTGTGTCCCTTCAGCGCGCCCTTGAACAGCAGGTCGGAAGTGGTGTGCGGCGCGAAGTGGTTCTGCTGCGTATCGTGGTCGAGGTGCTGGTCTCCATCTGCAAAATAGAAGCCAGACATGCGACCTGAGGCACCTTCACCAACCAGGTCCAGCTCCGAGAAATTCTTGGTCAGGCGCGAGCCGATCGCGCCGAAGATCCAGTCCAAGTTGCCGCCGCGCCCCACTCGGGCGCGCTCGTGGCTGAAATTCCAAACTTGCCGGCCCCAGGATTGCAATTCGACGAATTTCAAGCTTGCATTGTCTGATACAACTATCTCGACAACACCTGCATGAAGCGCAGGTTGCGCATTTGGACCATCCGGCGAGGCAGATTCGTGAACGTAAGTGACGGACGCACCTTCGTCCACCCAGACGAGAATGTGCGAGAGGTGCGCCAGGCCTTCGCCCGACCCCCACAGGAAGCTATGCAGCGGCTGCTCGACGATCACACCTTTCGGAATGTAGAGCAGAACCCCATTTTGCGATAACGCACTGGCTAAAGCCGCGAACTTGCCTTCTTCAGGGCGGACAACTTCACCAGCCCGCTTGCGTAACAAGTCGGGGTGCTGCTGTTCGGCTATACGCAGGGTAGTAAAGAGGACACCCTGGCGAGCAAGCGATTCAGAGAGAGTCGTGGCGTTCGCTTGGACGCCATCAGGGAGCAGGACAACTTGCCCACCGTGCGCATCACCGGCTAATGGCTTGAGCAAATCCTCTGGAACTGGAGGCAGCTCGGCAATCATGTCGTCCGCAGGCAAGCGGAACGCATCGGAGGGCATTGGCCGCAGATCCGTGCGCCGCCAGGCTTCCTCGGCAGTCGTCGGCAAAGGCAGGCGGGAATAGACCTCCCAGGCTCGCTGGCGATAATCTGCCAGCACATCCTTGGGGAGATCATTCTCCGTAAAAGCAAAGCCGCGCGCAGCCCCCTCCCCGCGCCGGGTGCGAGCAACAACCACCTTCGGTTTCTCTGTCATCAAGCTCATTTCACTTCAATCCAAAATCTTCATCAAAATCGTAAATCGCAAATCGTAAATCGAGAATCACCCGACGGAGCCTTCCATCTGCAACTGGATCAGCCGGTTCATCTCGACGGCGTACTCCATCGGCAATTCCTTGACCAGCGGCTCGATGAATCCGGAGACGACCATGGTGGTGGCTTCCTCCTGGCTTAAGCCGCGGCTCATCAGGTAAAAAAGCTGCTCTTCGCCCACCTTCGAGACCGAGGCCTCGTGGCCGATGGTGACATCGTCTTCGTCAATTTCGATATAAGGATAGGTATCCGAGCGTGATTGCGGATCGAGCAGCAGGGCATCGCAATTCGCGTTGGACTTCACATCGTGCGCGCCTTTATAGACCTTGAGCAGGCCGCGGTACGAGGCGCGTCCGCCGCCCTTAGAGATGGACTTGGAAACGATCTTGCTGGAGGTATTGGGCGCAAAATGCACCATCTTGCTGCCGGCATCCTGCACCTGTCCCGGCCCGGCAAAGGCCATCGAGAGCATCTCGCCATGCGCGCCGGGTTCCATCAGGTAGCAGGAGGGGTACTTCATGGTTAGCCTCGACCCCAGATTCGAGTCGACCCATTCGTGAGTCGCCTCGCCAAACACCTTGGCGCGTTGCGTGACCAGGTTATAAACGTTGTGGCTCCAGTTTTGGATGGTGGAATAGCGCGAGCGCGCCCCGCGCTTGACCACGATCTCGATCACGCCGGAGTGGAAGGAGTTGGTGGTATACGCTGGTGCTGTGCAGCCCTCTACGTAATGTACTTGCGCCCCCTCATCAACAATAATGAGCGAGCGCTCGAACTGGCCGACATTGGCAGTGTTCAAGCGGAAATAGGCCTGCAAAGGCAAATCCACCTTGACACCCTTGGGCACGTAGACGAAGGAGCCACCCGACCAAACCGCTGAATTGAGCGCAGCGAACTTGTTGTCTTCAATAGGTATGACCGTGCCGAAGTATTCGCGGAACAGGTCCGGGTGCTTGCGCAGCCCATCTTCGATGGACAGGAAAATGACGCCCTGCTTTTCAAGATGGTCGAGGATTGAGTGATAGACCATCTCAGATTCATATTGCGCGCCTAACCCGGCCAAGAACTTGCGCTCGGCCTCCGGGACACCCAACTTGTCGAACGTGTTCTTGATGGTATCCGGCACATCATCCCAAGATTTCTCTTGTTTATCGGTCGGCCTGACGTAGTAATAAATATCATCCAGGTCGAGTCCCGAGATATCCGGCCCCCAACCCGGCATCGGGCGCGCCTGGAAATGCGCCAACGCCTTGAGGCGGAAATCGAGCATCCACTGCGGCTCGCCTTTCATCGCCGAGATCTGCTCGACGACCTCCCGATCCAATCCTTTACGCGACTTGAAAACGTAGTTCTCGGGATCGTGGAAGCCGTACTTGTATTGGCTAATGTCTTCCAGAAGTTTAGTGTCTTGGTCCATAGCTCACCGGTTACGTGCTACTTACTCCATTCTCGTATTTCTCGCGTACCCAGTCATAACCATGCTGTTCGAGGCTAAGCGCCAGCTCCGGCCCGCCGGATTCGACGATGCGCCCGCCAAGCATGATATGGACAAACTGAGGCTTGATGTAGTTCAATAATCGCTGGTAGTGCGTGATCACCAGCGCGCCCAGCCCGGGGCCGGTCAGGGCATTGACGCCATCCGCCACAATGCGCAACGCGTCGATGTCCAGGCCCGAGTCGGTCTCGTCCAGAATGGCGATCTCCGGCTTGAGCGTGGCCATTTGCAAGATCTCGGCGCGCTTCTTTTCGCCACCGGAAAAGCCATCGTTCAGGTAACGCCCGGCAAAGTTGGGATCCATCTTTAGCAGGCTCATCTCTTCCTTGAGCATCTTGCGGAACTCCGGGATGGGAATACCCTTGTCTACGGGGTTTTGGGCGCGGCGGCGGGCATTGAGCGCGGTGCGCAGGAAGTTGGCTACGCTCACACCCGGGATGGCGACCGGGTACTGAAAGGCCAGGAACAATCCCAGCCGCGAGCGTTCGTCCGGCTCCAGCTCGAGCACGTTCTGCCCCTTGAAGCGCACCTCCCCCGCCGTGACCGTGTAGCGCGGGTGTCCCATCAACGTATACGCCAGCGTGGATTTGCCCGTTCCGTTCGGACCCATGATGGCATGGATTTCGCCCTGCTTCACCGTCAACTCGAGGCCTTTGAGAATTTCTCTGCCTTCGACGCTGACGTGCAGGTTTTCAATAACCAACTCGGACATAATCACTCCTTAGTTTCAGACTCCCGATATCTCCGAGATTTCGGAAGTCTGCATTATAGACCGGCGGCATTATAGCACCAAGAAAGAGTATTGTCAATAAATATGATAATTTTCTAGTATATTGACAAAGTCCAAAAGGAAAGGTATACTAACCCTCATGCAAAGTACACGTGAAAAGATGCTTGAGGCGATTATGCGCCAACCGCGCGCCACCATCGTCGATTTGGCCGAGGCGGTGGGCATCAACCCCATCTCTGTCCGCCATCACTTAGCCAAACTGCAGGTCGAGGGATTGGTCACAGCGGAGGTGGATCGCCACGGCGTCGGGCGGCCTCGCCTGGTCTATTCTTTGACGGATGCAGGCCGCGAACGCTTCCCCACCCGTTACCTGAGCCTGACCTCGCGCCTGCTCGACCAGTTGAAAGAAAACCTACCCGAATCGCTGGTCAACAAACTCTTCCTGGAAATTGCCAACGATATGGCCGGCAACTACAGCGAACAAATGAAAGGCCTGAGCATGGAGGAACGGCTGGAGCTGACGAAATCCTTACTGGCCGAGGAAGGCTTCACTGTCGAGTGGGAGAGATCACCGGAAGGTTATCGCATCAACGAGATCACCTGCCCATACTTGCAGATCGGGCAAAGCCATCCCGAAGTCTGCACTGTGGATCAGACGCTCATCTCGCGCATGTTGGCTGTGCCAGCCGAGAAAGTACAGTGCATCCTGCACGGCGACGCGAAGTGCACGTATCTCGTGCAGGCAAATGCCGGGTGACGGGTGGCAAGTGACGAGTGGCGAGTGGCGAGTGACGAGTGACGAGTGAAAAGTGAGAAGTGAGAAGTGAGAAAAGTAATAAGTGAGGAGAAATGAGTGACGAGGTAGTTAACGAGATACGGTGGGGCATTCACGAGACGCATCCCGAGCTGGTCCTGCCGCTGCGCGCCAAACTGGCCGAGGTGGTGGACCCGGAAATCGGCATGAACGTGCTGCAGCTTGGGTTGATCCGCAAGGTGGATGTGGAAGGCGAGATCGTCAAGATGTACGTCATCCTAACCACGCCCTTCTGCCCTTACGGCCCGGCGATGATCGACAGCATCCGGCAGAAGGCGCAGGAGGGCGTTAATAAGCCCGTCACCATCGAAATGGGCATGGAGCCGTGGGATTTCTCACTGATGGAGGACCCGGGAGCGCTGGATTGGGGATTGTACGCATAGAATAGGAACCCGTTTCCTTAGAAGAAACGGGTTCCTGATTCATGCTTATGGAAAGCTGATATCGGACAGACCCGCCATGCAAGAGGTATCCGGTTCGTGAGCTGGGTCGTCCAAAAACGCCAACCCGATCTCCAAGGCGCACCCATCGGAGCGCATCACGCCATGCGCCATGTTGGGGAACAAGTAGTAGTAAGCATTGCTCAAAGTCTGCGCCACGGTCTGCGCATAATCGGGAGGCGTGATCGGGTCATGCAGACCGTCGAAGATCAATGCCGGCGTGTCGCTATAGACCGGTTCGTTCTCGCTGGCAGCCACCGCCGGTGTATTCCAGAACCGGCAGGTATCCACGAGCGGCTGGATGCTGAAATGATCGCTGAGTTGGGGAGGAATCCCTTGCGGTTGGGAAACAACATTCATTTCAGGAAAGACGATCTCCCCGCACCAACTGGTGAAGAACAATCCGGTGCTGCCGGGAGAGCCGATCGCCATGCCGCCGATGAAGTCAGCTAATTCGGAATAGCGCTCATCATAAGCCGCCTGGATGAGATGGGGCAGGTTGTAGAGCATCTTCACACTGAAAAGCCCGCCAAAGATGGTGTCGATGAACAAGTCGCCATCCAGAACCACCCGGTATGGGGACGAGCGATAGGGACCAGTGACTTCCACTACCACTGGGTTCGCTTCGAGCCGGTCCACCGTGGTATAGAATTTTGTTTTTAGATCGCCATACTCATTTGCACAGGATGCGCCCTTTTCGCACGCCGCGAAGAGCAGCTTGAGGGCATTATTCACATGCCCGGCCAGATCCAGGTCGATATTGGCTTGCGGCGGGTCGATCGCGTCCAGGATCACGCTGCGAACACCTTCCGGGTGGTGGCGCATTACGGTCAGCGCCAGGAGAGAGCCATAGGAGATGCCATACAGGTTCACCTGGTCATATCCCAAGGCCAACCGCAGGTCGTTGACATCCGCCGCGTTCTCCACGGTATTATAAGCCGCTACGTTGATCCCCTGGGCGCGCCAATCTGCCAGGCATTTTTCCAGGAATGGGAACGCGCCGTCGCTATATTCATCCAGGCTGAGTTCCTGTTCTTTGGCATTCCAGAGATATTCGTCATAGGGTTGGCAGAACAGGTTCGGCTCGCTATAGCCAACGCCGCGTTGGTCGAAGAGAATATAATCGCGGCGCGCCAGGATCTGATTGCCGCCATTGCGCAGGATAGGCGCCGTGTTCCCCAGGGCGGATGCGCCTGGCCCACCGATCAAATGGATCACAGGATCCGGCGCCGGGTGGGGCGAGTAACTCTTGAAAATGGCGACTGCCAGGCGGATGGTCCGCCCAGCGGGCTGGCTGCGGTCCTCCGGCACGGTCAGGGTGCCGCAGATCGAGTTGGTCCCGGGCTGGACCTCAAAGGGGCAGGGATTCAGCTCAAAAGCCGTGCCATAAGCCGCGCTCGGCGTGGGGGAGGCGGCCTGCGTGGGGGGATTTTGGTAATCAAATACTTGCGCGACCTGGATCATGGTCTCTCCCAGCTTGGGAAGGGCATAATCGCGGTTGAACAAGGCAATGACCGAAAATTGTTGCTTTTCATCCCGGGCGTAGATCGCCTTGAAGGCCAGCCAGCTTCCAGAAAAGAAGGAAAATCCTGCCGAATCCAGCGTCCATGTAAAACCCTGGGGCGCCTTTTGGCCATTGTCCAGCACGGCAGGCCCGGAAACCTCTGCCAGAACAGCGCGGTTAACGAGCTTATCGGTATAAAGCGCCTGGTCATAGAGAACCATATCTCCTACCGTTGAGTAGACCGAGCCGGAGCCGACCAGGTCATCCAGCGGATCGGTATCATAGGCTACAACTTTATTCCCTTCCACGCGCGTATAGCTGTGGGATAGGTTCGGGTCTGTGAACCTTTCCGGATTGGGCGTTGAATAAGTATGGTCCATGCCCAACGGTGCGAAGATGTTCTCTTCCAGAAATTGGGCGTAAGATTGGCCTGAGATGCGCTCGATCAAAGAGCCGAGAAGCTCATACCCGATGGAACTGTAATTCCAATTATCCCCGGGTGGGAACAGCAACTCCACAGATTCGCTCGCCAGCGCGATCACGTCAGCGTTGGTCAGCGTCGCATTCCTTTCCAGTAACTTCTTGAGCAATTCTTCATTATTAGACCTCTTGCATAAGTGACAATTGTGCCATAATAGGCACATGAGATACGAGGCTGTTCAAAACCTGAAAGATGAAGAATTCAAAAGGTCAACTGGCGTTCAACGCAGCACATTCGGGAAGA
>Ga0233425_10007593_pt1:0-5000 | contig 15102 bp, 9 predicted proteins | sample Watercolumn_Towu_2_FD_181712 | JGI IMG/M metagenome (GOLD analysis project Ga0233425, IMG submission 181712) | Freshwater microbial communities from Lake Towuti, South Sulawesi, Indonesia - Watercolumn_Towuti2014_140_MG | ecosystem: Environmental > Aquatic > Freshwater > Lake | place...
ATCGGCTTGTACACGATGTCCATGAGGACACGACCGGGCCCCAGCGCGGACCGAGGGACGAGCTCACCGGCGTCGTATCCTTCCATGGTCGCCGAGGTGCAGTTGACGATGGCGTCGGCGTCGAAGCTCGCCAACTCGAGCGGCCCAGCCGTCACGTCGGGACCGATGGTGCGAGCGAGCTCCTCGGCCTTGGCAGCCGTCCGGTTCGCGAGGTGCACCCGCATGCCGGCGTCGTGGAACGCAAAGGCCGCGGCGCGCGCCGCGCCGCCCGCACCCAGCACGACCACGCTCCTGCCGCCGAGGGGCATGGCTTCTTCGAGGGCACGCGCGGCGCCCCAGGCGTCGGTGTTGTGCCCGGTCAGCGTGCCGTCGTCGTTGACGATCGTGTTCACGGAGCCGATGCGCCGTGCCAGAGGGTCCAGCCGATCGAGCAGCGGGATCACCGACAGCTTGAACGGCATGGAGACACCCAAGCCACGGATGCCCAAGGCACGCATGCCGGTCAGTGCTGCGGGAAGCGCAGGCTCCTCGAGCGCGAACGGTACGTAGACGAAGGGCAGGCCCAAGGCCTGGTAGCCCGCGCTGTGCATCGCCGCGCCCAGCGAGACGGGGTGAAGGGAGAGCGAGCCGCAGAGGGTGATGGGAGACCGAGGAGCCACGTCGGCAGCCTAGTTTCTCCCCCGACTGACTGCCGCCGTTTGTTCAGTTGAGTCGACGCCCCTTCGTGCTATTAAGCGCCCCTCCAAGCACCCGTAGCTCAGCTGGATAGAGCATCGGTCTACGGAACCGAGGGTCGCATGTTCGAATCATGCCGGGTGCGCCAGGGCTCTGGGCGATGAGCCAGTCCGACGACGACCACATGGCCCAGGCGCTCGGCGAGGCCGACCTCGCCGAAGCGCACGCCGACGTCCCCATCGGCTGCGTGATCGTGGGCCCCGAAGGCCGGCTGCTCGGGCGCGGGCACAACCGCCGCGAGGTCGACGGCGATCCCACCGCCCACGCCGAGATCCTGGCGCTGCGCGACGCGGCGCGAGCGCGCGGCCACTGGCGCCTGGAGGACACCACCGTCTACTCGACGCTGGAGCCCTGCCCGATGTGCGCGGGCGCTCTGGTCAACGCCCGCGTCGCGCGCCTGGTGTACGGCGCTCCCGACCCGAAGGCGGGCGCGATCGACACGCTCTTCTCCATCGGCCGGGACGCGCGGCTGAACCACCGCTTCGAGGTCACGGCCGGCGTGCGCCGGGAGGAGTGCGCCGCGCGCCTCAGCGCCTTCTTCGCGAAGCTGCGCGCCGAGGGGCAGAAGTGAACAGTCCTGACCCAGCCACGCGAGACTGAGACCGCGCGGGGTTGGGGTCCCCGCGCGGGGGTATGGGGGCGAAGCCCCCATCGAGAACACCGGCGAGGCCGGGGCCGGCTGCCCTCCGGTCGCGCGAGTCGCGGGGCGTAGTGCGAAGACTGATTGGAAGTGTCGTCACTCGATCGTGTGCTCCGACTCGAGGGGCGGAGCCTCGAGCTCGGGGCCGGGAGGCGCGTCCGCCCCTGCCACGCGCGGCGAGTGCGGCCGCTTGAACGTGACCTGCTCGCCGAGGGCCTCTTCCAGCTCCGACTCCGAGATGCGGTGGATCTTGGCGGCGATGCGCATCAGCTTGCGCAGGTAGTCGGACCAGCCGGGGGTCACGGCGCCGTCGGCGCCGAAGTACTGCCGCTTCGGGTTGGGCAGGGTCGACGCCAGGTACAGCGACTGCCCGAGCGAGAGCTCGCTCGCGCTGGTGTTGAAGTAGTGGGCCGCCGCCGGCCCGATGCCGTAGATGCCCGGCCCGAACTCGATCACGTTCAGGTAGAGCTCGAGGATCTGATCTTTGCTCAGCTGTTGCTCGAGCAGGTGCGTCAGCACTGCCTCTTGCAGCTTGCGTGACAGGGTCTTGTCACGCGAGAGGTAGAGGTTCTTCGCGAGCTGCATGCTGATGGTGCTCGCGCCGCGCACGAAGCGCCCCGCCTTGACGTTCTCGCGGATCGAGTTCTGGATGGCCTCTTCATCGAAGCCTCGGTGGCGGAAGAACGCGCCGTCCTCGCAAATCAGCACGGCGGTGTCCATGTGCTTGCTGATGGACGCCTTCGGCACCCAACCCAGCGTGCCGGGGCCGCTCTGCGTCTGCACGGGCCGGCCCGTCGAGTCCAGAACCTCGCGCGTCCACGCGCGGGAGAACCTGCTGGGCGCGACCTCGGCCGGCGCGGAGGTGAACCGGCACTCGTTCACGCTCGACCACTTGGTGACCATCTTGTCGAGCGAACGCGTGTCGCCGTCGATCTTGCCGGTGAGGGTGAACGTCCCCGTCATCTGCGTCCCGGAGAGGAGCGGCATCAGCCCTTCGGGCGTGGCCTCGAGCATCGCTTGGCACGACGCCAGCGGTACGCCGCCTTCCAAGTAGAGCTTCTTCCAGTCGCGCGACTGCTCGAGCTCGCCCTTGAGCTCGATGCGAACCTTGCCGAGCTCGGCTTCGCCCTCGTCGATGCGCAGGCGCGTGCCGTCGAGTCGGATGCTGGCCTTGCCCCGTAGCCCGAGGGCCAGGCCCCGAACCGGCTGAGGGGCCAGCCACTTCTTCTGGGCCGAGAGCCCGCTCAGCTTCGCGTTTCCGCTCAGGCCGAGCTCCTTGCCATCAGCCGAGAGCGTCGCCGTGCCGCGCGCCTCGACGGCGCCCTTGCTCACCTCGAGCAGGCCGAAGTCCCCCTCCTGCACCCCGAGCGCTGCCAGGCTGATCGGGCCCCCGTCGACGCCGAGCGTGACGGGGCCTTCGCCCAGCGGGAGCTCGAGCGTGAGGCGCAACGCCCGCTCGGCGTCGGGGGCCGGCAGGAGCGACGTCGTGACTTTCCCGGGCGCGCGCACGACGCGCAGCCGCGCGGGCCCGATGTTCAGCGACTCCTTACCCCTCACGATCCGTGCACGCAGCCCGCCGAGGTCGAGCTCGGCGCCTTCGGGCAGTACGCCCTCGACGGCGGCGCCGAGCCGCGCGAGCGCCTGACGCAGGCGCGGCCCGCGCTCTGCGTCGATGAGCGCCGCGCTGTCCCAGTGCTCGCGGGACGGCTTCGCGCGGTCCGCCGCATTCGCGCCGTCGGCCGGCTTGGCGGCCTCCGGCGCGGCCTCACCCAGGTCGAGCCCCGCGGTCACGGACTCGCTGGTCACTCGCTCGATGACGCGTCGCCCATCGCGCCGCCCGAGGACCAGGCGCCCGCCCAAAACCTCGAGCGCCACGCCGTCCAGCGCGACCCGCAGGAGGTCCGCGGAGAGCTCCTCGGTGTCTTCGCGCCTGGAGTACCGGATGCCCCACGCGCGCTGCGCGTCGCTGGACAGCCCCTGCCACTCCAGCCCGAGGCCGTCCACGGCATAGGCCACTGCGCCGCCGCCTTTCCCGCCCGCGGGCTGCTTCTCCCGCCAGCGCTCGAGCTGAGCTCGCACCTCGTCGAGCGAGCCCCTCACGCGCACCACGCCGCCATGCGCGCGCACCTCACGCACCGTGAGCCCGCCGGTCAGGTGCACCTCCAACGAGTCGAGGCGGACCTCGAGCGCGGGCACCTCGGGCACGCTCACGACCACGTCGCGTAGCCAGAGCCGGCCCATGCCAGGTCGCACCGCGCCGATGTCGAGCGTGAGCCCGCGTCGTGCGGCCTGCTCCGCGGCCTTCGCGCGCACCGCCGGCCCAAAGCCAGCGACGCCCGACGCGGCCGCTACCAAGAGCGCCGCGCCACCGAGCTTGAGCCAGGCCTGCCGTCGCATTCGAAGCACCGCGGAGGGTAGCGCCGGAGCGCGCGTCGGGCCCAGAAGGCCCCTGGTGAGAACGCCGAGACAGCCGCGGGTCGTCCAGCGTGCCACCGGCGCCGCGCGGCGCGGCCGGTCCCAGGCCACAAAAAGCAAAGGCCCCAAGTCGTGAAACTTGGGGCCTTCGGGGTATTAACCCGGCAGCGTCCTACTCTCCCACACGGGGACCGTGCAGTACCATCGGCTCCGAGGAGCTTAACTTCCGAGTTCGGGATGGGATCGGGTGTGGCCTCCTCGATATCGCCACCGGAATCTGTTGGGCGTTTTTGCGTTCACAGCCAGCTGCTCCGCTCTCGAGCTCGAGGGCTCGAGGGAGCGACACACACGTGCGCTTGGCTTCGCGTGACGAGGCGAGGTTCGACTTTCGTCGAGCTCGGGACTCGTCGCCCGGACTCCGGGCGCCAACTGCAATTGTGCCTTAGAGAGATGATCAAGCCGCACGGCCTATTAGGACCGGTTAGCTCCGCGCTTTGCAGCGCTTCCACACCCGGCCTATCAACCTCGTAGTCTACGAGGGGCCTTTAGTGCCTTGCGGCAGGGACACCTAGTCTTGAGGCCGGCTTCCCGCTTATATGCTTTCAGCGGTTATCCGTTCCGTACATGGCTACCCGGCTATGCCACTGGCGTGACAACCGGAACACCAGAGGTACGTCCACCCAGGTCCTCTCGTACTATGGGCAGCTCCTCTCAAGTGTCCTACGCCCACGGCAGATAGGGACCAAACTGTCTCACGACGTTTTAAACCCAGCTCGCGTACCGCTTTAATCGGCGAACAGCCGAACCCTTGGGACCTGCTCCAGCCCCAGGATGCGATGGGCCGACATCGAGGTGCCAAACCGCGCCGCCGATATGAACTCTCAGGCGCGATCAGCCTGTTATCCCCAGAGTACCTTTTATCCGATGAGCGATGGCCCTTCCATACGGGACCACCGGATCACTAACACCTGCTTTCGCAACTGCTCGACCTGTCGGTCTCACAGTAAAGCTCCCTTCTGCGTTTGCACTCTACGGCTGGTTTCCAATCAGCCTGAGGGAACCTTCGCACGCCTCCGTTACGATTTAGGAGGCGACCGCCCCAGTCAAACTGCCCACCAGGCAGTGTTCCTCACCCGGATCACGGGTGCAGGTTAGATTCTCAGATTATCCAGGGTGGTATTTCAACGTTGGCTCTGCCGAACCCGGAAGC
>Ga0233425_10007593_pt1:10000-15102 | contig 15102 bp, 9 predicted proteins | sample Watercolumn_Towu_2_FD_181712 | JGI IMG/M metagenome (GOLD analysis project Ga0233425, IMG submission 181712) | Freshwater microbial communities from Lake Towuti, South Sulawesi, Indonesia - Watercolumn_Towuti2014_140_MG | ecosystem: Environmental > Aquatic > Freshwater > Lake...
TCGCATCGCGACCGCCCTCGCGCACCGGGACTTCCGCGAGCTCGAGCGGCGCCTGACCGAGGTGGCGGAGCGCAACCCGGAGCGGGCGAAATGGCACAACTGGGACAAGTTCGCGAAGGACGGCGCTCGCGCGGCGAAGGAAGGCCGGCTGCGCGGCGTGATCGCAGCGTGCGCACGCTGCCACGCCATCTACCGCCCCGAGCACAACGTGAAGTACCGGGAACGAGCGCTGCGCTAGTGCTGCGGAAGATCCTCGGCGTACCAGCGGCCGAGCTTCTCGCGCACCAGATTGACCTCGGCGCCGTTCGACAGGCGAGCTCGGTAGCCCGTCTCGCGGTGCAGCTGGTATCGACCCAACACCTCGATGCGACACCACGCGCCACCCACCCAGACCGCCTCGGGCCGGCGCGGGTCGGCGGGGGCCGGACGCACTTCGACGCGTGACCAGTGATCGCGCTTCTCTGGTGGCAGATCGAGGCCGGCTTCGCTGCAAATTTCCCGCACCGCTTCGGCCAGCGCGCGCTCCGAGGGCGTGAAACAGCGAAGACCGAGCTGGAGCACGATGGCGTAGCCCTCGGGCAGGGACACGACGGCGTAGCTCCGGCGGCGCGCGCGCACGACCACCTGACGGGTCTCGGGCCACCCGGCGATCGCGCTGGTCGCGAGCGCGCGCAGCACCAGGCTCCACTCGGCCGCGGCCACCTTGATCTCGTAGGGGTCGACGGCGCCCGCGTAGTCCACGGTCTCGCCCTGGGTGTCCACCAGCGCCGCGCCGAGCGCGCCCGTCCCGTCGCACATTCGCAACAGCACCGCGCCGAACGGGGTCGCGTCTTGATCGCGAGGCGCGCTGGCCCGACGCCGCACGCTCATTTCCCGACCTGAACCCGAGCCAGGAGGTCGTTCGTGCCGCGGTCCAACATCACGGGGACGGCGCGATTCGTCGCCTCCAAGAGCGCGTGGTGGCGCTTGCGGGCGCGGCGGTCGAGGATCTCGCGCGCCATGAGCTGGCGTCGCTCCTCGATCGGGACTGTCTTCTCGGGCAGGCGCTCGAGCGCGAGGATGACGTGCAGGCCGAAGCTGGTCTCGATGACGCCGCTCGAGCCGGGGACTTCGCTGATGGCGTGCGCGGCCTTGGCGTAGCTGACCTCGAAGCGCGCCACCTCCGAGCCGGGCTGGGCGTTCGGGTCGCCGATGCGTCCGTCGAGAGCGACCGGTGGCAGGTGCTCCACCTTGATGTTGGCTCCCTCGACGTCGACGCTCTTGGCCTTCTCCTCGAAGGCCTTGCCGTCGACGATGCCGGCCAGCGCCTCGCGCAGGCGCTCCGCCACGCGGCGCGATTTCTCGCTCTTCTGCGCCGCGTCGTCCTGCACCACGACGTGAGTCGTGCGCACCAGCGGCGGGCGCGCGAAGTCGAGCCACCGCAGCAGCGTCAGCTCCTCCACCTCCGCGTCGCTGGGCGGGCCGGCGGCGTCGGCCTCGCGGCGAATCTCCTCCAGCACGGCGCGAGCCAGCGCCGAGCGCTCCGCGCTCTCGACCCAGCCCGTGCCGGACAGGACCTTCCGGGCGTGCGCGGCGAAGAGCGCGTCCGAAATGGCGCGCTCGCGCGCCTCGCGGAGGCTGACGCCCTGCGCCGACGCGATCTGCGTGACGAGCTCGGCTCGGATCTCGTCGTCACCGACGCGCGCGATCACACCCTCGGGCAGGGTGGTGATCTCGGCGGCACGCGGGGCGTCCTGCCCCGAGCTGCACGCGAGGAGCAGCACTCCGACCATGAAGCAGCGGCGCCACATGGCCATGGCTCAGCGTGAAGCGCCTTTCGGACGGAGCATGTCCGTCGCCGCGCGCAGGGTCAGCCCGCCCACGACCAGCCAATACAGAGAATCGAGATCGCGCCTGTCCCCGAGCGCGCTCACGCCGACGGCGAAGGCCCCGGCCGCTGCGACCAGGAGCAACACGCTGATGACGTCCACGGCACGCGCCACGACACCGACTCTACTGCACGAGCGCCCAAGCGAAGCGCAGGATGAGGGCGATGGCCAGGAGGGTGAGCGGGCGCACGGCAGCGCCCAGGCGGGCGGTCGCGGGGGTGAGCGGGCGCCAGTCCTGCCTATCCACTGCGACCTTCGCGGCCGACACCACCAGGGCGATGGCGCAGACGACGGCCGCGGAGTGCGCCAGCAAGGCGTGGCTCGACCGCCCGGCGCGCCAGGCCACCAGCAGCGCCAGCACCGCGCCCAGAAGGCCGACACCGAACACCACGGTCGCCCCCAGCGGCAGCTGGCTGCGAGCGGGGAGCGGGGCGCCGGGAATGGCGCGCGGGTCGTCCTCCGGCACACCCGGCGCGCGCACGGCGCCCCAGCCGAAAGCGAAGAAGACCCACGCGACCGCACCGATGGCCGCTCGGACCGGTTCGAGGTGGAGCACGCTGATGCGTGGACCGAGCGCCAGCCAGGTCATGAGGCACAGCACCATGGTCGCGTGAATGCCGACCGCCCGACCGGCGCGCGGGTGCGCCGCCGAGACCAGCGGGCCGGCGACCATGGCCGCGAGCGCGAGCCCCGCGAGGATGCGCGTCCCCGCCCCGGCGCCGCGCTCGAACGCGGGAACACCGACCGTGCTGATCCAGGCCAGGAGGCCCGGGAGCAGCACGTTCGAGCGCGCGGTCAGCGAGACGGGGCGCTCCACGCTGGTCGCAGTCATGGCGTGGAGGCTAGCGCATCTTCGGGCGGCTGCGGCGGCTGAGGAGCCACGCGGCCGCGGCGGCGAGGACCAGCGCCGCGGCAGCCATCAGCCCGCTCGAGAACCGGCGCAGCGGCGGCGCCCAGGCGGCGACGACGACGCGCGGCCCGGGCTCGCGCTGGCGCTCGATCCAGTTGAAGCGCTCGGCGACCCCCGCCGACAGCGCGCCGTCCCCCGCGCGCGCGAGCGGGGTGTGCAGCGGGCGGTCGATCTGCACGTCGCTGATCTCGATGCCTGGCACGTCGTAGGCGTCCTCGAGACGGAAGGCTCCGATCTCGTTCGCGCGCTCGGCGAGCCGGAACGTCCAGATGAAGTGGAGATGGCCGCTCTGACCGGGGGCCCAGCCCTCGGACTCCACGCGCTCGATGTCGCGGGTCGTCAGCCGGCGGCAGCGCAGGTCGTCGAGCGTGCGCCCAGTGCACACCGAGAGCGCGGCGAGCAGCGCCGCCGTGCGCGCGTCGAGCGCTGCGTTGCCCTCCGCAGCGCTGACCTGGAAGTCGCCGTCGCGGTCCGCGGCCTTGCGCAGCTCGGTGGCGAGCGTCGCACCGAAGCCCAATCGGTAGCCGACGCGAATCGGCTCCTCGCCGAGGCGCAGCTCGATCCAGCGCTCCGCCTTGACGGTCGGAAAGCGCAGGTGCGCCCTGGGCGCGCCGGTCGAGAGCAACGCTGCGAGCAGGCTCGCCGCGGCCGCCCGGCGCGCCGGCATCGCGCGCCTACTTCCCCGCGTGCTCGACCATCTTCAGGAAGGTGAGCACGGGGTGACCCGTGGCGCCCTTCGGGTAGGCGCCCTTCGCGGCGTCGGCCAGCACGGGGCCGGCGACGTCGCAGTGGATCCACGCCGTCTTGCCGACGAACTCCCGAAGGAAGAGCGCCGCGGTGACGGACCCGCCCCAACGATCCGCGGTGTGCTTCAGATCCGCCACGTCGCTCTTCAAGCCTTCCTTCAAGTCGTCGAGCAGTGGCATGCGCCAGAACTGCTCGCCCGCCTCCTTCGCCGCGGCTTCGAGCTCGCGCGCGTGCTTGTCTTCGGTGGCGTAGAAGGCCGAGCAGTTCTTGCCCAGCGCGACGATGCACGCGCCGGTCAGCGTGGCGGCGTCCACGAGCAGGTCCGGTGACAGCCGCGACGCGTAGGTCAGCGCGTCTGCCAGCACCAGGCGACCCTCGGCGTCGGTGTTGATGATCTCCACCGTCTTGCCGTCGAGGGAGCCGAAGATGTCCCCGGGGCGGTAGGCCTCGCCGTCGGGCATGTTCTCCGCTGCGCCGACGATGCCGTGGACCTCGACCTGGGGCCTGAGCGCGGCCACCGCAGCCATCAGGCCGAGCACCGCGCCGGCGCCGCCCATGTCGCTCTTCATCTCGCCCATGCCGGGCGCGGGCTTGATGCACAGGCCGCCGGAGTCGAAGGTCAGGCCCTTACCGACGAAGACCAGCTTCTTCTTCGCCTTCTTCGGCACGTAGGACAGGTGGATGAAGCGCGGCTCGTTCGCGCTGCCCTGGCCCACCGCGTAGTGGAGCTTCATGCCGGCGGCGGCGATGCCCTTCTTGTCGAGCACCTTGATGCCGAGGCCGTGCTTCTTGGCGAGGCCCCGCGCGATCTGCGCGAGCGCCTCGGGGGTCAGCTCGTTCGGCGGCTCGTTCACCGTGTCGCGCGTGAGGCAGATGGCGTGCGCGATCTTCAGCCCGAGCTCGATGGCCGCCTTGTCCGACTGCGCCTGCTTGTGCACGAAGAGCTTCACGTCCTTGACCTCGGCCTTCGGCAGACGATCACCGGTCAGGTACTTGGTGAAGCGGTAGACACCGAGCCCGATGCCCTCGGCGACGACGCGCAGATCCACGCCGTCCGCCGGCAGCGCCAGCGCCAGGCTCTTCGCCTTCGCGCCCTGCGCGGCGCGGGCCGCGGTGGCGGCGCAGGCGCGTAGACGCGAGGTCTCGTGCGCGCGCTTCGGGCCGATGCCGAGCAGCACGATGCGACGCGCCTTGGCGCGGCCCATGCTCGGCACGTCGAGCACCTGGTCGGGCTTGCCGGTGAACTCGGCGAGCTTCGCGTGCTCCAGCAGCGCGCCCCCGAGAGCACGGTCGAGGTCGGCGACGACCTTCTGCTTGTCGAGACCGCCCTCCGTGACGAGCACGGCGAGAAGGTCTGCTGCGGCGGTGGTCGGATCACCCGACGCCGTCTGAATGTGCAAAGCCATGGCGCGATCTCTCCTCCGGGGGGGCCGGAGTCTGCCACCCCCGGACGAGGCGCTTCAAGCAGGCTTTCGCGCCGGAGCGCTTCAGCCCTTGTAGATCCCGATGATCTTCTTCAGGAGGTCGATGCCCTCGGCGCGCGGGCGCTGGAAAGCGTTGCGCCCGACGATGGGCCG
>Ga0233425_10007594_pt1 | contig 15100 bp, 12 predicted proteins | sample Watercolumn_Towu_2_FD_181712 | JGI IMG/M metagenome (GOLD analysis project Ga0233425, IMG submission 181712) | Freshwater microbial communities from Lake Towuti, South Sulawesi, Indonesia - Watercolumn_Towuti2014_140_MG | ecosystem: Environmental > Aquatic > Freshwater > Lake | place...
GATGGCGTCCACGAGGAGCATCCACTCGGACCAGCCCTGTCGCCATACGGGGTGACGCGCGGGCAGCGCACCAGCCAGAAACGCGTGCATCAGGTCGCCAGCGTCGCCACTGTGCAGCGCGCCATCGGCGCCCACCCAACAGAAGTCGGCCGCGTGAGTCATGGTCCGGGCGGACGACGCGCTCACCCGAGCGGCGCGTCGTCTCCGGGTCGGGAGTGTTGATGCCTTGCGAGCGAGAAGTCCATGACGAAGCGGAAGCCCTCGTGGTCGCGGAGCTTCGCCCCCTCGGCCGCCAGGCCGGTCAGCGATTGGGCTGACCGTTCGGGAGCACCGGCCAGAGCGCGAGCGACGCCCGCCTCAGGCGCGCGCACTCGGGGACGTCGTGCGCGAGGTCCTCGCGGAGGGTCGCCAGCTCGACGCACCGGAAGCCATCGTCCCAGGCCTGGGACACCAGCGCGTGCGTGCCGCCGAGGACGCCCCAGTTCCGGAGCGGGCAGGGGAAGAGCGGCGTGCAGTTGGTCACGGGTACCGGTGAGCGTGCTCGCTCGAAAGGCCGGAGCAGGCTCTGCCCCTCGAGTCGCTTCTTGTGCGCGCTGAGCGCGAAGCCGTCCCAGACGCCCCACGCGTCGAGGAGCGTCGGCAAGAGGTCGAGGTGGGTCACGACGTCGTCGGCGTGAGCGCCGAGCGCGGCCACCTGGCGCGGCTCGAGCGCGCCGTTGCCGAAGGCAACGAAGCCCGGCACGTGGATCTGCTCGTCGTACACGTTCTGGCCGTGGCCGATGGCCTTGTGCTCCCCGAACGCCTCGCCGTGGTCACTGGTCAGCATCACCAGCCACGGCTCGACGCCCGCGCGCTTCAAGAAAGCTCGCAGCAGGCGGGCGACGCTCGCGTCCTGGGCCAGGATCGAGTTGAGGTAGGCGTTGTGCAGCTCGCCGAGGCCCGACCAAGTGGCGACGCGGCGGTAGGGAACGAACGGCGCGCGTTCGGGGTCGACGTAGTAGGGGGCGTGCGTGCCCGAAAGGTGCACGACCACGAACAGCGGGCCGTCCAGCCCGGGCAGCTCGCGCTCCGCCCGAGCCGCCAAGAGCGCATCCGCTCGTAGCTCGAGCACCTCCTGCACGCCGTCGACCTTGCGCCCGACGAGGTCGTCGAGGGTCACGAAGGAGTCGGTGGCGTCGCGCACGTCCGCGCGCTCGAAGAGCGAGTCGGTCTGTGCGGACCAGTAGTGGACACGGGGGCGCGCTCCGCCGGCTCGGACCGCGCGGGCGTAGTCGAAGGCGAGGGGCGTCTCGGCGATGCTCCGTCGGTCGCCGAGCGGTGCCCGACCGCCGAGCAGCGCATTGACCGCGATGGTCGTGTAGCTGCCCAGGCTGTACAGGCGCGGGAGCGCGACGCGCTCGGACAGGAGCGCGCTGGTCTCCGGTGCCGTGCGCGCACGATCCGCGGGGCCGCTCGGGTAGTCACGGGCACGTACGCTCTCCGTCAGCACCAACAGCACGTGAGGCAGAGTGCGCGCGGAGCTCGGGAGGTCCGGGACGTGCACCCGACCGGCAGCGCGGGCCTCGCGAGGACGCGCCAGAGCCGTCAGCGCCTGAGCGGCGCGCGCATCGGGCGTCGGGCTCAGCGTGGGGGTCGAGAACGCTCCGGCGAGCACGAGCGCCCAGCTCCTGCGCCCGTCGTGGTGGTGACAGAACGAGAGGCACACGAAGTGCAACAGCGCGACCCCGGTCGCCAAGAGCGCGACGCGCGGCAAGTGCTGTCGCACGACCGGGGCCACGTCTTCCCACATGTGCCGTGCGGCGAGCGCCGCATCGAGATCCAGGAAGGTGTGATAGTGGCGGAAGAACGCCAGTTGCACGGTCACGACCCAGGCGGAGACGACGGCCAACACGACGCGTGCGGCGATGCGCTCGGCCACGAGAGCGAGCCCACCCCACAGCGCCACGCTCGCGAGCCCAGCCAAGAGCTCGAGCCTGGGGCCGCGCAGCGCGAGGTCGAGGACCACGAGCTCGCTCGCGAAGGCCGACAGGAGCGCGTAGCCGAGGATGCCCCGCCGCATCCCCCGATGCTCGCACGCCCTTCGCCGGGGCCGTGATAGCGTATCGGCCCCATGGCGCGGCAGCTCGTCTCCGTGCTTCTGCTGGCGACCGCCGCGTGCGCTACCCCGGCGCCGGCGACGCCCCCGCCCGCGCCCCAGCCCTCGCTCCGCCAGGCCCCGGAGCCCCCGCCGGCGAGTCCGGACCTTTCGCCCATCGGCGCGCCGGCGTCGCTCGTGCTGGTCGCGCGCGCGAATCGAGAGGCCTTCGAGAGGCTGTCGTTCGCGCTCCCGCGGGCACCGGTCGAGACCCTGCCTCTCGGGCTCGAAGAGCTCCTGACGGATGCCCCAGTCGAGCTCGCCGTGGCGCTCGACTCGCCCGAGGCTCTATTGGCCGGGGAACCAGACTGGGTGTGGTCCCTGCCCGTCGCGTCCTTCGAGGGGGCGCTCGCTCTACTGCGCGAACGCGAGCGTCGGGACGACCTCGCTCTCGAGCGGCGCAGCCCCGGTGTGGTGGTCGTCAGCGTGCGCGCCGATCCGCAAGCTGGAACCTGCTGGCTGGCCGCCTCCCTCGGCCCCGCGCCCGCCCGCATCGTCTGCTCCCCGAGAAAGGGTGCTCTCGAGGTGCTCGGCGCCTACGCGGCCCGCGGGCTACCGACGCGCGCCTTCGGACCGGGGCTCTTGGCGGTGGAAGCCACGCCCGCGCGCTTCGCCCGCGAGCACCGCGAGAAGCTGGCCGGGCTGTTGCGTTTCGCCGTTCCTTCGCCCGCGCGACGCTGGACGGACGCGGGCGCGTCGGTGCTCGGCGCCGATGCGCTCGATCTGCTCGTGGACACCCAGCGGGCGAGCCTGAGCGTGGCCGTCAGCGGGACAGGGCTCTCGGCCGAGCTCGCGCTGGAGCTCGACGGGCAGCGCTCCTGGCTGAGCCGCACCGTTGCATCCCTGCCCCCCAGGTCTGCAGGCATCGGAGAGCTCTTCGCGCGCTTGCCCGAGAGCACTGACGCCGCGTTCTTCTTCACCGGCGCGGCGCCGGCGCGAACGGACGAGGCGCGGGCCGCCTTCACGGACTGGCTCGCAGCCGAGCTCGGCCCGAGCGCTCCCCGCGCCACGTTGGAGCTGGTGGCGAGCACGTTCATCCAGCGCTCGCCGCACCTCTATGCGCACGGGGACGCATACGGCAAGGACGCTGGGGTCTCGCTTCGCACCGGCAGGTCCCTGTGGGAGCACACTCGCTCCACCTACGGCTGGCACGTGATCGGATTCGACGAGCCTGCGCGCAACTTCGTGCCCAGGCTCGACCAGGGCATGCGCGCCTACAACGCGGGCTCGCTGCGCGATTTCGCGTACCGCACGTTGCCACGCCTGTGCGCAGGGCTCGGCAAGATCAAGAAACGTGGCGCGGCGCCGGGTCTACCGCGCGGCAGCTCGATCTACGAGCTCCCGCTGCCCGGAAAGTTCTTCGACGACTGCATGCGTGGCGCTGCCTCGGCGCCGGACCCCGCGCCGAACGACGCCATCGTCGTCGTGCTGATGCCGATCGGAGAGCGAACCTTCATCGGCTTCGGCCTGGACGAGCGGAGCATGGTCGAGCGGATGAAAGGGCTGTCGCGGGCCCCGGGGGCGCGTCCGACCCCGCCGCTCCTGGGGGCGCCGGATGTGCGCTTGGGTGGGTTCATCTCCCTCTCCGGTGTCGCCGGCCTGATGCGCTTCCTGACCATGGAAGAGCGCTGGGAGTGGAGGCGCAGCCGATGGGCGAGCAAGCCCAACGGCGGGAATGCCGGCTCGCCGTTCTCGCTCTCCGTCACGAGCGCCGGCGTCACGCGGGTGATCGGGCGGCTCGACGTCGATGCTCGCACGCTGGCGGACCTCCGCGACTGAGCCCGCGCTAGCGACTGCAGCCGGATCCTCGTAGACTGAGCTTGGACATGTCCGTCCCAAGTCCCTGGCGGGAGCGCGCTTGAGCGGCAAGGCCGATCGCGACGCGGAGACACTCCCGGCCATTGCCGACAGCGGCAGCGTCCGCCCCCCGGAGGCGGGGCTCTTCGACGCCCTCACCGGGGGCTACGTCGCACGCTACACCGCTTCCGGGGAGGCGACGGTCGGCGGCATGGGGACGCTCACCCACCTGAACGACCTCTGGCTGGACCGCCGTGTCGTTGCCAAGGCCATCCGCTCGGACCATCGGCACTCCCGGCGTGTGCGGGAGCGCTTCCTGCGTGAAGCGCGCGTGCAGGGCGCGCTGCAGCACCCCGGCGTGGTCCCGGTCTTCGACATCGGCATCTCACCCGTCGGCGAGGCGTATTTCACCATGCGCCGGGTGAGTGGGCTCACGCTGGCGGAGGTGCTCGACCGCCTGCGCGACGGAGACGCGGAGCTCTGCGAGCGTTTCACCGAGCGGCGTCTGGTGAACGCGCTGAGTCAGGTCTGCCAGGTCATCCACTATGCGCACGTGCACGGCGTGGTCCATCGGGATCTGAAGCCGGCGAACGTCATGTTGGGCGACTTCGGCGAGATCTACGTGCTCGACTGGGGCATCGCCAAGGTGGCCGGGGAGCCCGAGCTCGAGCTGCTGGACGACTCGTCGATGACCCGCTCGGGCGTCCACGGCGCGCGCTTGACCCACGACGGCTCGGTCCTGGGGACCCCCGAGTACATGGCCCCGGAGCAGAAGGGGAGCGCCGAGGCCGTGGACGCCCGCGCCGACGTCTTCGCGCTCGGCGCCATCCTCTTCGAGGTCCTCACGCTCGAGTCGCTCCGCAAGGGCGGGGACGCCGAGCGCGCGCTCGCCGAGGTCGACGAAGATCCGCGCGTGCGAGAACGCCTGGAGGCCGCGGCTGACCTGGACCCCGAGATCGTGGATGCCTGCGTCGCGGCCACCGAGCTGGACCCCACCCAGCGCACTCGGGGTGCGGACGTGCTGCACGCGACGCTCGAAGCGTTCCTCGACGGCGAGCGGGACGTGGAGCGTCGCCGCGGCGAGGCGGCCCGGCTGGTGGCGAGGGCGCGCGCGGTGCTCGTGTCGCCCAGCGACCGGGACCACGCGCGGTCGGAAGCGCTCGCGGATTTGGGGCGCGCGCTCAGCCTGGACCCCGAGTGCGGCCCGGCCCTCGAGGCGGTGATGGACCTCGTGCTCGACGAGCCCGAGACTCTGCCGACGGAGGCGCGGGAGGAGCTCGATCGCGTGTCCCGCCAGCAAGCACCCGCCACCGCGCGAATCGTGATGGGGCTCGCGGTGGTGTGGATCGGGCTGGTCGCGCTCTCGACGTCGATGGGGGTGCTCGACTGGCTCCCGTTTGCCATCATCAGCGCATGCGTCGCGTTGCTGGTGGGCTACAACGCGCGCGTCGCAGTCACCGGTCAACACCAGCGCGCGCCCCGCGCCGTGGTCATCGTCGCGACCTTCGCCGCCGTCGCCGCGCTGGGCGCCTTTACCGGCCCGTTCATGGTCGTGCCCTCAGTGGCCATCCTAGCCGTGATGGCGTTCATCTTCGCGCTCCGTGGGGACCGCGCCTTGCGTCGCCTGGCCATCGCGAGCAGCGTCGCCGCGGTGGCAGTGCCGCCGCTCCTCCAGGTCGCGGGCTGGTTGCCTGCGTCGTACTCCTTCGAGCACGGCGCGCTCCGCGTGCAGCCCAACGCGGTGGCGTTCCCGCCCTCTCCGACGCTGGCCGTGCTGTGGATCGTCAGCACCGTGGTGTTGATCGTGTGCATTGCGCTCACCTCCATGGCGGTGCGGCGGCTGGGCACGACGCAGGACAAGGCGGTGCTCCAGGCCTGGCGCCTCCGGCACCTGTTGCCGCCGGCGGCGGCCCGCACCGTGGCGGGCGTCGCAGCCCGCCGGTCGGTGACCGACGCTCAGGCCACGAACGAGCCCAGCCGGCGGAAGCGCTGATAGCGATCCTGGGACAGCTCGTCCGGCGACAGGCCGTCCAGCGAGACCAGCGCCTCCCACAGCGCGCGGTCCAGCCTGCGCGCGGCGTCATCGTGGTCCTGGTGCGCGCCACCGGGGGGCTCCTCGACGATGGCGTCCACGCAGCCCAGCTCGAGCAAGTCCGGCGCCGTGATCTTCAGCCGCTCGGCCGCTCGGGGCGCGAGCGTGCCGTCTTTCCAAAGGATGGCCGCGCAGCCCTCGGGCGAGATGACCGAGTAGTAGCTGAACTCCAGGATCAAGACCCGGTTGCCGATGCCCAGGGCCAGCGCTCCGCCCGAGCCGCCCTCGCCGATCACCGTCGTGACCACGGGGACCCCGAGGCGTGCCATCACCTCGATGGCGTAGGCGATGGCCTCCGCTTGACCGCGTTCTTCGGCCTCGATGCCCGGGAAGGCCCCCGGCGTGTCGATGAAGGTGAGCACCGGCAGACGGAATCGGTCCGCGAGCTCGTAGAGGCGGATGGCCTTGCGATAGCCCTCGGGGTTCGGCATGCCGAAGTTCCGAACCATGTTCTCCTTGGTGGAGCGCCCCTTCTGGTGACCCACCACGACCACGCTGCGGCCGTGGTAGTTGGCGAGGCCACCGACGATGGACGCGTCTTCCGCGAAGCGCCGGTCTCCGGAGAGCTCCACGAAGTCGTCGAAGAGTCGAGCGACGTAGTCGAGCGTGTAAGGCCGGTTCGGGTGCCGTGAAAGCTGCACCTTCTGCATCGGCTCGAGCTGCGCGAACATTTCACGCGCGAGGCGCGCGGCCTTCTCCTCCAGGCGCTTGAGCTCGGGTGCGAGGCGCGCGTCGGAGCTCGCCAGGTCGCGCAGCTCCCGCACGCGCGAGACCAGCTCGAACACCGGCTTCTCGAACGCGAGCACGTGGGTCATGGCGAGGGCGCGAGAGTCGCACCCCCGCGGGTGCCCATCAAGGGTTTGGGGAGCCCGTTCGGCGATTGGTCAGACCAGCGCCGACGCAGCGCATCACTTCGCGGCCTGCTTCACCGTGGCGACGGCATCGCCGAGCGCCTCTTCGCTCTGCTGCTCACCTCCGACCCAACGCACCACGCCGCTCCGATCGGCGACGAACGTCGCCGGCATCTCGTTGACGCGGAAGCGGCCCGAGAGCACCTGCCCGGAGTCGTGGATCACGGGGAACGAGAGCGAGTAGCGGCGCGCCACCTCGGCGGCGGTCGACGCGTGCTCGTCCTCCGAGATGCCGACGAAGGCCACGTCCGGGTGCTGTGCTGCGAGGGCCTGCGCCGCGGGCAGCGTCTTCTTGCAGGGCGCGCAGTAGTCCGCGAAGAACTTCACCACCACGACCTTCCCCGCGAGCGCCTTGGTGTCGAGCGTCTCCCCGGTCAGCGTGCGGCGGCTGAAGCTGGGCAGCGGCTTGCCCGAGAGCACGCTCGGCGCCGACGGCGGCATACCCGCTGCTCTGCCCCCCGCGCACGCGGAGAGCCCCAGCAGAGCCGCGCACAGAGCCACCGGCGCCAGGCGCGCGGGGGCGGTCCAGCGGGGCCCGTGCGCGCTCATCCGACGGACGCGGGCACTTGCACTGCTGGAGCGCGGCCGAGAATGTTGAGGACCCGGAACGGCTTGCCCTTGCCCTTGAGCTGGGCGGGAGGCAGCTCCTCGTACTCGTACTTGCCCCCGAGGCGCGCCAGCGTCTGCTCACTGACGATGATCTGGCCCGCAGCCGCGATGCCGCACAGCCGCGCGCTGGTGTTCGCCACGTCTCCGATGACCGTGTAGGAGAGCGCTCGGGAGCTGCCGATGTAGCCGGCGACCAGGGGCCCGGTGTGGATACCGATGCCGATACCGAGGGGTGGCTGGTCGGCAGCCGTGCGCGCGCGGTTGAAGCGTCCGAGCACCTCCATCTGCTCGATGGCGCACGCGACCGCTCGCGTGGCGTCGTCCGGGTGAACCACCGGGGCACCCCACAGGGCCATGATCCCGTCGCCCATGAACTTGTCGAGCGTCCCCTCGTACTTGAACAGGACCTCGACCATCTGTTCGAAGTACTCGTTCAGCATTTCGACGATGGTTTCAGGCTGGGCGCCCTCGCTCATGCGGGTGAAGCCCCGGATGTCGGAGTTGAAGACGGTGCACTCCGGCACCAGCTGCCCGCCCTTGGTCACCTCGAGCTCGCCCGACAGCACGCGCTGCGCGATGTTGGGTGACAGCAATCGGCTGAACCGCTCGCGATTGACGATCTCTTGCTCGATCTTCTTACCCAGAAGGTTGATCTCGATGAACATCGCCGCCTGCGCGGCGATGGCCGTGACGATCTCCATGTCTTTGGGCTGGAATTGCGCCAGGGTCTCGCTGTCGAGCCAGAGCACCCCGAGGATCTCGTCGTCGTGCAACAGCGGCGCCACGATGGCCGAGCTGATCCGATTGAGGATCATGCTCTTGCCCTTGGACGCCGCGAAGTCCATCGCGGCGTCGTGCGTGAGCACCGTCGCCCGCTCCTTGATCACGTGGTTCATGATCGTGGACGACACGCTGATGGGCGAATCGGTGCCGTCGCGGCGCAGGCTCGCTCCGGGGACCAGGTCGCCGGTTTCACGCAAGAAGATCACGCCGCGGTCGGCCCGCACGAACTTGAAGATGGTGAGCAGGATCTTGTTGAGCAGGACCCGGCGATCGCGCTCCATCGCGATCTCGCGGGACAGCTCGTGAGACAGCCGCAGGCGCTCGTAGTCTGCCTGGAGCTGCGCCGCATTCGAGGCGAGCTGGTCGTAGGGCAAGAAGCCCTTCTGCGTCGCGGCAATCTGCGTGCCGATGGCGCGCGACTGGTCGTTCATGTCGACGCGCGTCGCGTTCAGCGGCGGCAGGGCGGAAGCCTCCGGGTCGTCCAGCGTCGGCGTGCGATCGTAGGGCTGGTACTGCACGGGCGAAGTGACGCTCTGAGGCCCGGGCATCGAGATCGGCAGCTGTGGGATGCCGGCGCCTCCTGCCGGGGAGGTGGCAGGAATGGCGCTCATGGGAACGGGGCGCTGGTGAGACTGTGGCGGCGCGCTCGGGGAGGCCACGGGTGGCGCGGGCTGCCACGCCGGCGGCGCTGGAACGCCCCCCGTCATCGGTGCGCCGGGTGCGCCCGGTGCCGGAGCCGGTGACCACACCGGCGGCGACAGCGGTTTGCCAGACCCGTCGTCGAAGCGCGCGCGGGTGCTGCCGAGCGCGATGTCGTCGCCGTGGCGCAACATCTGCTCGCCGCCGACCGTCACCCTCTCACCGTTGATGTAGGTGCCGTTCAGGCTCCCGAGATCCCGGAGCACGTACTCGTTACCGCGCCGCTCGACGATGCAGTGCTCCTTCGAGACGATCTTGTCGAGGAGCTGGATGGTGTTGCTGGGGTGGCGCCCGAGGGAGTTGAACGCGCGCAACTCGACTACCTGTTGGCCTTCCGGCGTGGCAAGGAGCAAGCGCGGCATACTCGACCGGGAAGGCTACCGTCCTCACCCACCGGCGACAAGGGAGCGCGGGGATTCCCGCGATTTGCTCCGAAGTCGAGCGCGCGTCGAGCATGGGCGTGGGCCCTTGGGCTCGAGCCTGATACTCTGACGGGCCGTGACTTCTCACATCCTTGCCATCGATCAAGGGACCACCGGGTCGACTGCGCTCGTCATGGACGTGCACGGCAAGACGCTCGGGCGAGCCAACCGGGAGTTCACTCAGCACTTCCCGAAGCCCGGCTGGGTCGAGCACGAGCCGGAAGAGATCTGGCAGAGCGTCGTGGAATCGGTCCGGCAGGCGCTGTCGAGCGCGGGCGTCTCGGGGGCCAGCATCGGCGCGTTGGGCATCACCAACCAGCGCGAGACCGTCGTCTTGTGGGAGCGCGCGTCGGGTCGTGCCGTCCACCGCGCCATCGTCTGGCAGGACAGGCGCACGGCCGACCGCTGCGCCGCGCTCAAGGCGCAGGGCCACGAAGCGCGTGTCCGAGAGGTGACCGGGCTCGTGCTCGATCCGTACTTCTCGGGAACCAAGCTCGAGTGGCTGCTCGACGGCGTCGACGGTGCGCGCGCGCGCGCTCTGGCCGGCGAGCTCGCGTTCGGAACCGTGGACAGCTTCCTGGTGCACCGTCTCGCCGGCGGCGCAGCGCACGCGGCACCCCACGTGATCGACGTGACCAACGCCTCGCGCACGTTGTTGATGGACCTCGGCAAGCTCGCCTGGGACCCGGGGATGTGTGACCTCCTGCGCGTGCCGGCGGCCGTCCTGCCCAAGATCGTCCCGTCGGCGGGAGAGGCGGCCAGGACTCGCGGAGTGCCGGGTCTGCCGGACGGCATCCCCATCGCTGGCATCGCCGGCGATCAGCAGGCGGCTCTCTACGGGCAGGCCTGCTTCGGGCGCGGTGACGCCAAGTGCACCTACGGCACCGGGGCGTTCGTGTTGGTCAATGCCGGCAGCCGCCCGATTGCCAGCCGCTTCGGCCTGCTCTCCACCGTGGGGTGGCAGATCGGCGACGAGGTCGTGTACGCGCTGGAAGGCAGCGCCTTCATCGCGGGTGCTGCCGTGCAGTGGCTGCGGGACGGACTCGGCCTCATACAGTCGGCGAAGGAGGTCGAAGCCTTGGCCAGCAGCGTCCCATCCAGCGACGGCGTCACGTTCGTACCCGCCCTTTCCGGGCTGGGCGCGCCCTACTGGGACCCGGGGGCGCGGGGGCTGATCTCGGGGCTCACTCGCGGCACGACGGCGGCGCACCTCGCGCGCGCGACGCTCGAAGGCATAGCCTTCTCGGTGAACGACCTGCTGGGCGCCATGGCGGACGACCTGGGTGCGCCCCTCGCGCGCATGCGTGTCGACGGGGGTGCGGCGGCCAACGATCTCCTGATGCAGTTCCAGAGCGACGTCGGGCGCCTGGCCGTGGAGCGACCCGGCGAGCTCGAGTCGACGGCGCGTGGCGCCGCCATGCTGGCCGGAGTCGGAGCGGGCCTGTTTCAGAGCGGACGTGAAGCGAGCCAAATGATCACGGTGGACCGGACGTTCCAACCCACGATGAATGATGGCGAACGCGAGGAGCGTTTGTCCTCTTGGCGCGACGCGGTGCGTCGCACGCGGAGCACGCAATAGAGGAACCATGGCAGACTCGGACAAGACCGGGACCCCGCGTGACGTTCCCGTCGACTGGGAGTCGCTCGAGGACGCGTTCGAAAACAACGCTCCCGAAGTGCACAGCTACTTGCACATTGCCAACGGAGAGGTGCTGCGCGTCGTGGACGGCATCGCCGACCCGGAGATGCACGCCCGCATCGCCTCCGACTCGACCTACCTGCGCATCGAGCCGGTGAGCTCGCGCGAGCAGTACCGCTGGATGGAGCGCTTCATCCCCATGGTGGACGACGCCGAGTTGCGCGCGCGGCTCACCCACGCCATCGACGGCAAGGGTGCCTTCCGGCGCTTCAAGGACGTGCTCATGTCCCACGCGCCGGAGCGGGAGCGCTGGTTCGCGTTCCGAAGCGAGCGGCTCCGGGTGTTCATGGAGGCCTGGCTCGCTGCGCATGCCCTGAACCCCGTGGCGCGCGCGGCGGCTCCGCCGCCCCCGGCCGAGGTGCCCTCCGAGTCCGCGCCCATCTCCCAGGACCAGCTGAGCGGCCGCCGCGGGCGCAGCGCGGAAGCGCTGCGGCGTCAGGTGCGCGAGGTGGTCGAGACACTCGGCGTCCGCGATCTCGACAAGGTGCTCGCGTTCGCCGAGTTCGTGAAGGCGCGACGCGCGGCGCGCACGTACTCGCACCGCCGTGACGGTCGTGCAGACGGGGAGGGCGGAGTCGATTCCGGGCCTTCTCCGGAGGACTCGGCCGACGACGACGAGCCGAGCCCATCCAGCTCCCACAGCGTGGCGCGATGACGAGGTCGCTGCTGGCGCTCGGCTTGGCGCTGTCGCTCTCGGCGTTCGCGGGCGGCGCACGCGCGGAGAGGGTGGCGCTCGACCGCGCGGTCGTGCGCTTCAGCGCTCCGGAGACAGGTGGCGCGCGCACCCCGCGCTTCGTCTTCGAGCGGACGCTGGCCTTCGAGGCGCGCCTCGAGGCGCTGGTGGACCCCGACCGGGTGGCGGCTCGGGATGGTCGCGCGTACCGCGAGCGGCACGTGCGCTCGGCCCTCGAGCGCCACGTCGCGGAGACGCTCTTGGCCAGCCTGCGCATCGACCCCGAGCCGACCGCGCGCGAGCTCGCGCGGCAGACGGACGCCGCGCGGCGCATGCTCTACGAGCGTGCCGGGGGGCCGCTCGCCGTGGAGCAGGCGGCGAGCGCCGAGGGCATCGACAGCCGAGAGCTGACCAGCATCTTGCGCCGGCAAGCGCGCTCCAGCCTCTACCTCGATCGCATGGTGGCGCCGATGCTGGCACCGAGCGACGCCGAGCTCCGCAACATCCACCGCTCGGCGCAGACGCCCTTCCGCGATCTGCGCTTCGAGGAGGTCGAGACCGCTCTGCGTCGCTGGTACGTCGGCAAGCGCCTCGCGCTCGCCCTCACTGCATTCTTCCAGAACGCCCGTTCCCGCGTGGCGATCACCATCCTTCCCCCGCCCTGACCGCCCGATGACCGTCCTGGTGTTCGAGGACGTCTGGAAGCGGTACGGGGACAAGGTCGCCCTTTCGGGCGTCTCGTTCGATGTCCGGCGCGGCGAGGTGTTCGGCTTGCTCGGTCCCAACGGCGCCGGCAAGACGACCAGCATCCGCGTGCTGATGGACATCGTGCGCGCCGACTCCGGCAGGGTCACGTTGTTCGGGGAAGCGCTGCGGCGCGAGCACCTGAACCGCCTGTCTTACCTGCCGGAGGAGCGTGGCCTGTACACGAAGCAGAAGGTCATCGACGTGATGGTCTACTTCGGCAAGCTGAAGGGCCTCGGTGGAGTCGAGGCTCGGGCACGCGCGCGCTCGTGGCTCGAGCGCATCGGGCTGTCGTCGACCGAGAACCAGCACATCGAGCGGCTGAGCAAGGGCATGAGCCAGAAGGTGCAGCTCGCGGCGACGCTGCTCTCGGAGCCGGAGCTCTGCGTGCTCGACGAGCCGTTCTCGGGCCTCGACCCGGTGAACACCGCGCTGGTGCGCGACCTGATCGCGGAGATCCGCGCCTCCGGGCGCACGACCATTCTCTCGACGCATCAGATGAGCATGGTCGAGACGCTCTGCGACCGCGTCGCGCTGCTCTCCGAGGGCCGGCTGATGGTGTACGGCGAGGTGAACGAAGTGCGTCGGCGCCATAGCGCCTCCGAGCTCCGCGTCGGGGTCGGGGGCGAGCTGCCCGAGCTGGCCGAGGTCGAGCGGGTCGTGGCGGAGAAGCCAGGCACGTACCGACTGCTGCTCGCCGATGGTGCCGACCCGCAGCGCGTGCTGGAACGCTTGGTCGCCGCCCGAGTACCCGTCGAGCGTTGGGAGAAGGTGCTGGCGCCCATGGAGGACATCTTCATCCGGGTCGTGAAGAACGGGAGGGGTGAGGCATGATCCGCTGGAGCAAGGTCCGCACCGTCGCCTGGTTCGAGCTGTCGTCGACGGTACGCCGGCTGGGCTACTTGATCGTGACCCTGGGGATGCCCGTCTTCGCCGTGCTCTACGGCGCACTGGCGCTGATCCCGGCGTATTTCGCCAAGCAGCAGGAACAAGCCACGCGCGTCTACGGCGTGGTGGACCAGGCTCGGGTGCTCGGGCTCGCCGCCGGTGAGTCGGAGTCGGTTCGCAGCGCCGTGTTCAAGAGCTTCGCCGACGAGGCGGCAGCTCGGGCGGAGTTGCTCGAGAAGCGCGGCATCCGCAGCTACTTCGTGGTGGTCCCCGACTATCTGGAGAGCGGTCGTGTCCTGGCGCACTCCGCCGAGGGCGGCTCGCTCGGACCTTGGGAGGGGCGCGACGAGCTGAACGAGCTCCTGCGCACCCGCCTGCTCGGCACGCGGGTCGAGCCCAAGGTGGCCGCGCGCCTGGTCAAGCCCATCGCGGGGCGCGAGACCTTCCGCGTCGCCGGCGACGGGCAGGTGCTGGCCGAGGGATCCGACGCCTACATCGGTCGCTTGATCTTGCCCATCGGCTTCGTGTTCTTGCTCTTCACCTCCATCCTGATGAGCGGGAGCTACCTGATCCAGGCCACGGCCACCGAGAAGGAGAACAAGGTGGTCGAGGTCCTGCTCTCGAGCGCGAGCGCCGACGAGATCATGACCGGGAAGCTCTTGGGGCTGGGCGGTGCGGGACTTCTGCAAGTCGTGGTCTGGCTCGGCATGACGCTGGGCGTGCGATTCGGCTTCGCGGAGCTGGTGATGCCGTTCCACGTGCAGGTCTCGTGGCAGGCCGTGGCCATCGCCCCGGTCTTGTTCATCACCGCCTACGCGTTCCTCGGGAGCCTGATGCTCGGCACGGGCTCCTTCGGAGGCAACGTGCGGGAGAGCCAGCAGCTCGGGATGTTCTGGGCGTTCCTCGCCACGCTGCCCATGATGTTCCTGCCGCTGCTCTTGGCAGATCCGCACAGCTTGGTGGCGCACGTGCTCACCTTCATCCCATTCTCCGCGCCGGCGACCCTGGTCTTCCGCATGTCGATCGACCCGGCGGCCATCTCGAGCTGGGAGATCGCCGGCTCGATTTCCGTGCTCCTGCTCTCGACCTGGGCGGCGGTCAGGATCGCGTCGCGCCTGTTCCGAGTCGGCCTCCTGCTGACCGGCGCGCGGCCCAGCCTCCGGGAGATCATCCGGCAGGCGCGAATCGCGCCGTGAGCACGAGCACGTGGCGCCCGAGAATCCCGGGGAGGTCGGGGGTTCGAGCACGAGTACGAGTACGAGTACGAGTACGAGTACGAGTACGAGTACGAGCACGAGTACGAGTACGAGTACGAGCACGAGCGAGCGTGAAGAGTACCCTCGGCCGGAGGCCGAGCCTGGGATCACGCCAGCGGTCTTGGCATGATCAGATCACGATCGGCCAAAGAGACGTGGCGCCCGAGAATCCCGGCGAGGCCGGGGGGTTCGAGCACGAGTACGAGTACGAGTACGAGTACGAGCACGAGTACGAGTACGAGCACGAGTACGAGTACGAGTACGAGTACGAGCACGAGCGAGCGTGAAGAGTACCCTCGGCCGGAGGCCGAGCCTGGGATCACGCCAGCGGTCTTGGCATGATCAGATCACGATCGGCAAGAGAGACCGGGCGGCTGGGAATGCTGGCGAGGC
>Ga0233425_10007595_pt1 | contig 15099 bp, 9 predicted proteins | sample Watercolumn_Towu_2_FD_181712 | JGI IMG/M metagenome (GOLD analysis project Ga0233425, IMG submission 181712) | Freshwater microbial communities from Lake Towuti, South Sulawesi, Indonesia - Watercolumn_Towuti2014_140_MG | ecosystem: Environmental > Aquatic > Freshwater > Lake | place: Indonesia...
GCGGAGACCTTGATTCCGCAATAAAATACATAAGGAAAGAACTGCAGGTCAATCCCTCAAACCCCGATGCATACAACAATCTCGGCCTCGCATTTCTCGCTAACAAGCAGCTTGATGAAGCCATCACTAACTTCAGCAGGTCATTGGAGCTTAATCCACGGTCACCTCTCGCGCACTATAACCTTGCAAATGTCTTTAAAGACAAAGGGGATATTGACAGTGCCATCTCTAATTACAAAAAAGCTTTAAATATTGATCCGAACCTTGTATATGCATATAACAATCTGGGAATTGCCTGTCTGCAAAAGGGGGATATTGATGAAGCTATCAGGAATTTTAACAAGGCATTGCAGCTTAACCATAACCTTGCCAATACACATTATAATCTGGCGATCTGCATCCTGAAAAAAGGCCGGCTTGATGAAGCGATTACCAGTTATCGAAGAGCTCTTCAGCTGAATCCCCACTATGTAGAAGTTTATAAAGACCTTGGGGTTGCACTTCATATAAAAGGAGAGATTGAAGGGGCGATAGACTCCTATCATAAGGCAATCGAACATAACCCCTGCCAACCGGATGTTTACAATAACCTTGGCCTTGTAGTTCAGGAAAAAGGACAACTTGAGAAGGCAATGAGTTGCTTCCAACAGGCTATAGCAATTGATTCGCATTATACCGATGCATATATTAATCTTGGCAATTTACTAAAAGACCTCGGGAAATTGAAAGAAGCGCAGGACAATTACAGAAGCGCTTTACTGCTTAAGCCGGAGCGCGCAATTGCATACAGCAACCTTCTCTTTACCATGAGCTACGATCCCACATATGATGCGCAGACTATTTTCAGGGAACATCTCGAGTTCTCAAACAGGTACTCAGGGCCGCTTTCTTTAATACAGCGCAGTCATACCAATGACCGCAATCCAGACCGCAGGCTTAAAATTGGATATGTATCGCCTGACTTCAGAAAGCATTCGGTCGCTTTTTTTATCGAACCGGCATTATCCTTTCATACACGCGAAAAATATGAAACCTTCTGTTATTCCGATATGCTCTTTCCTGATACCGTGACACAAAGGATTCAAAATCATTCTGACCAGTGGAGAAACATTTCAGGTATGTCCGATGAGCATGTTTCGGAAATGATCCTTAATGACAGGATAGATATTCTCATAGACCTTGCCGGTCATACCGGCAAGAACCGCATGCTAATGTTTAGCCGAAAACCTGCGCCTGTTCAGGTAAGCTGGATTGGATACCCTGGCACTACAGGTTTATCAGTAATGGACTATAAAATTGTTGACAACTATACCGATCCGGAGGGCATGACCGAACAGTTTTATACGGAGAAATTACTGCGAATGCCTGAGAGTTTTCTTTGCTATCTTCCCTTTCAGGAGAGCCCGGAAATCAAACCACTTCCATCATTGACAAAAGGAAGTATAACTTTTGGTTCTTTCAATAATTTCTCTAAAATGTCCAATGAAACATTAGACAGCTGGGCCAGACTTCTGAATGAACTCTCCGGTTCACATCTGATATTGAAAAGTCAGGCATTAACTGTAAAGGAATCTCGTGACAGGGTAATTGATATTTTTAAAAAAGAAAACGTTTCCGAAGACAGGATCGAGTTCATGTCTTTTGTGCCATCCTATCAAACGCATCTTGACCTTTACAACCGCATCGATATCGCGCTTGATACATTTCCTTACAATGGGACAACCACAACTTGTGAGGCCCTATGGATGGGCGTTCCGGTTGTAACCCTTGCCGGGAATTCACATGTATCACGTGTGGGAGTAAGCCTTTTATCGAATGCAGGGATTCCGGAACTTATCGCAAAGGACATTGATGAATACGTTTCAATTGCATCTGGGTTGGCAAATGATACTGAAAGATTAATCATGCTGAGGCACAATTTACGGCAAATGATTTCACGCTCACCCCTGTGCAATGCAAAAAAATTTACAAACAATCTCGAACACATTTACCGGACAATCTGGGAGGACCGGTGTAATATGGAAAATACCGGAGAAACGCGCGGATGAGAGAGATAAACAGACCCACTAATTCAGATATTGACGATGATATATTATATGAAACAGGAGAAACGATGATCAGTCAAAAAGAAAGAATTGCGATAATACTCCAGTGTGAGGGCATAGGAGACTGCCTGTACGCAATTCCTGTATTGAAAAAACTCAATTCAATTATTGACTCGAGCAGCAGTTTCGTGATATTTACCCACCGTCCATCTATATTTGATAAATGTCCTTATGTTGAAAAATCGATAGATATTAATGATAATTCAGAATATGCAAAATACCAGAAGCAAATTGTCCTTTTTGATGCAAATAAGCTGCCGCACTATCTTGTTGACACTGTTGACTTCATAAGCATCCCTGCCGGGATCGGCGAGCTGAGCTTCAGGGAAAAACAACTCGAGTATTTTCCTGCAGAAAAAGACGCATCCCTGCATTTTGATGTGGTTATTAACACTTCTGTTACATGGCCCAGCAGAAGCTGGCCTCTTGAGAATTGGCAAAAAGTCGCGGATTATATTATCAAACAGGGACTGACTGTTGCTGTTGTTGGAAAAGACACATACAGCAATGCAGACAAGATACTTAAAAAAAGCTTCGGGTTGAAAGGTTGCACGGACCTGACCAACAAATTGAGCCTTGACCAGACATATTTTACTATTAAAAACTGCGGTCTCTTTATCACCTGCCAGAACGGACTATCAGTACTGAGCGGGGCTACTGACACGGAAGTAATCGTCCTGGACATGTCTATTGAATGGAGCAAGCGGGCGATCTACAGGAATGAAGACCCCCATTATAAAGTTTCATACGTAAAAGGCAATTGCCAGCTATATTGCTGCCAGAGCTTTGAATGTTCAATGTATAAGGAATTCAGATGCATTCCCGATGTGGAACAGGTAATTGAAGCAGCAAACAGGAAAATTAATAACATCACAAATGCTTGTTAACAGTCTTATAATAGTATTTGTATGTTTTCGTTTTTATCCGTCATGCCCGGGGCGTGCCCTCGAAGTCTGTAATTGGGGGTTTTAGTCGGGCATCCAGAGGCTTATAACTAATGGATTCCCGCCAAAAACCTGCGGGAATGACTCACATAAGAATATACAAACTATTATGAACCCCTTATTAAGTTGTAAATATGGCCATTACCAAGGGTGTATCCGGGCATATTAATAATACAGAAAATGTATTTCCGAAAAGCATGAAGAGTTAAAACATGGACTTGAACATAAAGTATTTTCATATAAGAAAAGATATATTCAACATTCTAATAAAATCGCAAATCGGGATGTTTCTTGCGTATATAAGTCAGTTCGCTCCAGAGATTAGAGAATGCCGGACGCATACCTATCTGAACCTTATATGTCAGAAACGGTAACATGTCAATACCCGTATGACTCAACTTCCAACAACAACCCTTTGCTGCATCGATTGCTGCAACCATAAACTGGCGATTAAAGCAATCCAGCACTGTATGAGAATGTGCAGATTTGCAAAGTCTGTTTTTTTTACCGACCTTGATTTTTCTCTTGATGGAATTGAAGCAATCAAAATCCCGTCCATACAGAGCAAGCAGGATTATTCAAAGTTCATACTCAAGGATTTAAACCGCTATATTCAAACCGATTTTGTGCTGCTTATCCAGTATGATGGTTTTGTTGTTAATGCCGATGCCTGGTTCGACGAGTTTCTTCAATATGACTATATCGGAGCAAAGTGGCACTGGTATAAAGATGGGCTCAATGTCGGAAACGGAGGCTTTTCCCTGCGTTCCAAAAAACTCCTTGAAGCCCTAAGCGGAGATGATGTTGTTCCCGATTCACTTGAATATGGAGAAGACAGTTTTATATGCAGAACATACCGCATATACCTTGAGACACAATACGGAATTAAATATGCACCGGAATCTGTCGCGGACAAATTCTCGTTCGAACGATCCGAACCATATTGCAGGACTTTCGGGTTCCATGGTCTCTTTAACATGTGGCGGTTTATCAAATCTGATAAACTGGAAAAGTTTCTGAATCTCCTTTCACCGCGGGCGCTTAATTCCATAGAGGCCCAGGAATTGGGAATCAACTATCAAATAGAAGGCCGCACCAAAGAGGCTGAAATGGTTTACCGCAGAATATTGGAATGTAATCCTGAAAATGACAAAGTGCGCTCATTGATCAATTCCGCATTATATTTATAACAATAACTGAATCAATCCATGGGAACCAAATCAATAACCATGAATATCGATAAAGGAATCGAGCTGATTCTAAAGTATTATCATGAGGGGAATTTGGTTCAGGCTGAAAAAATCAGCAGAAAAATATTACGGAAAAAGCCGGATACTCCAGATGTGCTTCATCTGTTAGGGATCATACGTTATCAACTCAGGGACTTTGATTCAGGAATAAAGCATATTGAAAAGGCGTTACATATTAATCCCAACTTAATTGAAGCATATAACAATCTTGGGAATATTTATCAGGAAATAAAACAGCCGGAAAAAGCGATACAATGCTACCGGAAAGCTTTGCAGCTTGATCCATTTCTCGCAAAAACCTACTATAATTTAGGAATCGCCCTGCAAGACACAAAACAAACCGATGAAGCTGTATCATGTTACCTGAAAGCGATTCAGCTTAATACACATACCCCTGGTTTGTATAATAACCTCGGACTTGCCCAGCAGGAGAAAGGTCAATTCGACAAAGCCATATCGTCCTACAAAAAAGCATTACACATCGACCAAAGCTTTGTTGAAGCTCTCTATAATCTTGGTAATGTGTTTAATGAACTGGGACAATATTATGAAGCCATACATTCTTATCAAAAAGCCATTAAATTAAATCCTGATTATGTTGAGGCACACTATAATTTATCTCTTGTTCTTTTATTAACGGGTGATTTCAGACATGGATGGGAAGAATACAAATGGAGATGGAAATTAAAGGATAGGGAAACATATCGTTATTCCAGGCCTCTTTGGGAAGGGGCCGTCAATGACAAAACAATTCTACTCCATGCTGAGCAGGGATTTGGAGACACTGTTCAATTTATTCGTTATGCACCTCTTGTTGCAGAGCGTTGCAAAAATGTAATCGTCAAATGTCAGAAAGAACTGGCTTCACTATTGCAGACTGTTGAAGGAATTACACAGGTTTTTGTGAAAGATGATCAATTGCCTGAATTTGATTTCCACTGTCCTCTGCTTAATTTACCATCAATCTTCAGTACAACCATTTCAAACATTCCCTCGAAAGCGCCATACATTGCCTGCGATTCAAAATCAATAGCTAAATGGAAAGATAAGTTACTCCAAAACGGGCCTGGAATCAAAATAGGGTTGGTCTGGTCCGGGAATCCCAAACATAAGAAAGACCATAAACGTTCCTGTAGTCTGGAAATGTTTTCTCCACTCGCAGACGTAGACAAAGCAACTTATTACAGTCTTCAGAAAGGAAAAGCCGCAACCGAAGCTGATGACCCTGCTAATGGTTTGAAAGTCATTAATTACACGGAAGATATCCATGATTTCACGGATACAGCAGGATTTATAGAAAATCTCGATTTGATCATATCCGTTGATACAGCTGTCGCGCATCTTGCCGGGGCCCTCGGCAAACCCGTATGGACTTTGTTACCATATTCCCCTGACTGGCGCTGGATGCTCGACCGCGAAGACAGCCCCTGGTATCCGGCCATGCGGCTGTTCCGGCAGACCGAACCGGGAAATTGGGATGGAGTAATACAACACGTTAAAGAGTCCCTGAAAGCCTTGTTGCAATGAACATTGACAAAGCTCTACTGTCCGCTGTTTCTCATTTTAAAACAGGCAATATTTCGAAAGCCGAGGATATCTGTAAAAGAATTATAGACAAAAAATCCAACAACATCAGAGCAATCCATTTGCTCGGAGAGATTTATTACAGTCTGAAGAAATACGACCTGGCCAGGAAATACTTAATGAAGGAACTTGAATTGAATCATGCCAATGCCGATTCTTTTTTCAGGCTGGGATTCATTCTGCAGGGAACCGGAGAATTCGAAGATTCAATCAGGTTTTATCAGAAAGCATTAACACTTAATCCAAACATGGTTGATGCATACAATAACCTCGGCAGTATATTTCAGCAGTCAAAAGGACAACTTGATAAAGCTATTTCCTATTATGAAATGGCACTAAGCATGGATCCAAAACATGCAGGCGCCTGCTATAATCTCGGAAGCGCGTTCCATAAAAAAGAAGATCTGAATAAAGCTGTTTCATACTACCTGAAATCCATACAGATAAATCCAAAACATGCCCCCAGTCATTTCAATTTAGGGAGTGCTTTTTTTGAAAAAGGTGAACTTAGTGAAGCAAAAATATATTTCATGAAAACCCTTCAATTGGACCCGGGAAATGCCAGGGCATACAGTAATTTGGGGATAGTTTTTCAGGAAAGCGGTCAATTGGAAGAAGCAATGCTTGAGAATCAAAGGGCTCTGAAGGCTAACCCCCATCTTTTGGAAGCGCATTTCAATATTGCAACAATAAATTTATTGCAAGGCAATTTTGCAGAAGGCTGGAAAGGCCTTGAATATTATAGAACTATTAACAAATCCAAATTCCCCCCCGTCTCATCTCAATCCTTATGGGATGGAAGTGATATTTCAGGAAAAACAATTCTGCTTTTTGAAGAAAGCGGATTCGGGGATACAATACAATTCGTTCGGTATTCATCCATGGCAGCAAATACAGGGGCACAAGTTATTCTGGTCTGTCATAAGGAATTAAAACCCCTTTTGCAAAACATGAACCCAAGTCACCCTGTATTCTCTTTTGATGAATCCCTGCCACACTTTCATTTCCATTGCCCGCTCCTCAGGCTCCCTTTATTATTTAAGACAAACCTTGACAATATCCCCCATGAAATACCATATTTCCATATTCCCCTGGAATTGCAGCAGCAATGGAATAAAAAGCTGATGGGAAACAGGCAAGGGTTGAAGGTTGGATTGGCCTGGGGAGGAAATCCGAGGTTAAAGAGGAATCGCTATCGTTCCTGCCCTTTGACCGACTTTATCCCCTTGTTTCGTCTGCCTGATATTACTTTTTTCAGCCTTCAGAAAGGACCCGCCGCAGAACAGATAAACAATCAACCTGAAATAATTCATATTATTGATTACACTGAAGAAATGCATGATTTTAGTGACACCGCCGCATTCATATTAAATCTTGACCTTATAATTTCAGTAGACACGGCTGTTGCCCATTTGGCCGGGGCCCTCGGTAAACCGGTATGGACATTACTGCAATATGCCCCTGAATGGCGCTGGATGCTCGACCGCGAAGACAGCCCCTGGTATCCGACCATGCGGCTGTTCCGGCAGACAGAACCGGGGGATTGGAATAGTGTAATGCGTCGAGTCACAGATGACCTGAAAGCCCTGTTACAATGAGTATTGGCAGAACAATTCAATCAGCCATCAGAAATTACCAGACAGGAAACTTCAGGGAAGCGGAATCTCTTTTTACCCGTGTATTGAAAGCTGACCCGGGAAATTATCAAGCGCTGCTTTTTCTCGGCATTCTTCACTATCAGTCCGGAGAGTTTGATAGGGCAGTACATTTTCTAAGGCAGGCCGCAAAGTCAAATCCATCTGATCCTTATGTCTGGAACAATCTTGGGACCGTTCTGAAAGAAACCGGGCAGTTCGACGAATCAATTTCATGCTATCAAAAAGCACTGAGGCTTAATCCGGGGATGGATCAAGTATACAGCAATCTCGGAAGCGCATTACAGGCAAAAGGAACCCTTGATGCTGCTATTGATTGTTATCAGAAAGCCCTTCATCTTAATCCCGGCTTGGCTGATGCCTATTATAATCTCGGCACTGCTCTCATGAAAAAGGGGGAACCTGACGCCGCAGAATCCTGCTTAAACAATGCGATACGGCTTAACCCGAACTTCACAGAGTCATATATAAATCTCGGGGCAATATCAGAGGGGAAAAAACTACTGAAGGAAGCAATCTTATACTATCAGAAAGCGCTTCAGATTAATCCCTCATCAGCAGAAGCTCATTTCGTTCTGGCATGTGCGCTTATGCTTGACGGGAACCTGGATGAAGGCTGGAAACACTATGAATGGCGCTGGGAATTAAAAGATTTCCCTGGTTATAATATTCCATATCCTTTATGGGATGGCGTATTTATTCCGGGTAAAACCATACTTCTCCACACGGAACAGGGGTTCGGAGATGCCATCCAGTTCATACGATACGCCCCCCTTGTTGCCGAAAAGGGAATGAAGGTAATCGTTCAATGCCAGAAAGAGCTCGCAACCCTTTTTGAAAAAGTAAATGGTATATCCAGTATAATCACCGATGGGGATACCATTCCAGAGGTTGACTTTCATTGTCCTCTGATAAGCCTTCCTTTGATCTTCAGCACAAAAGTCGCTACCATCCCTGCAAAATTTCCCTATCTCACGGTTGAGCAGCAGCTTATAGATATATGGAAAGAAAAAATACATAAAACCACCTCACGGCTAAGAATTGGTCTGGTATGGGCGGGAAAGACTTCACACAAACGAGATAACCTGCGTTCTTTTCCGCCTGATCTTTTCACCCCGCTTTTGGAATTGCAGGATATCAGTTTATACAGTCTGCAGGTTGGCTCTGAATCTTATGATGAACAGAAGCAGAATAAAAAGTTAGCCCTGATTGATTACACACGAGAAATCAGAGATTTTCTCGATACCGCCGCAATCATGGAAAACCTTGATCTGGTCATATCCGCAGACACTGCTGCCGCGCATCTTGCCGGGGCACTTGGCAAACCGGTATGGCTGCTGCTTCCGTTTGTTCCTGACTGGCGCTGGATGCTCGACCGCGAAGACAGCCCCTGGTATCCCACCATGCGGCTGTTCCGGCAGACAGAACCGGGAGATTGGGAAGGGATAATACATCGTGTCATAAAAGAGCTGCAAAATCTGCCTGGGAAACAGTCCTTCAGGTAATTTTATGAATGCAGAAAATACATTGCAATCAGCTATTGAATATCATCAGGCAGGGAATCTGCAGCAGGCAGAAATCGCATATAAAAATATTATCAATAAAGAGCCGGATAACGCATATGCCCTTCACCTGCTCGGAATTGTATTGTATCAGCAGAAAAGACCTGACCTTGCGATTCAATACATCAAAAAATCCCTTGATCTTGATCCCGAAAATGCTGAAGCATATTACAATCTGGGGATGGTTTTCAAAGACAACGGACAAAAGAACGAAGCCATAGACTGTTATCACAAGGCATTGAGAATTAATCCCTTCCATGCGGCCACCTATAACAATCTTGGAATAGTCCTGAAAGACCAGGGCCGGCATGACGAAGCTGTATCATGTTTTGAAAAAGCCATTGAATACCAGAAGGATCTTGTTGCAGCGTATTACAATCTCGGCACCATACAAAGGGAAAAAGGCAATTCTGAAGAAGCCGCTAATGTATTTCAGAAAGCTCTTGAAGCAGATCCTCTTAATTCTATTTTACACAGCAACCTGGGTCTTGTCTTTATGGACAGAGGAATGCCAAACAAGGCCATATCACATTACCGCACAGCTGTCGAACACGATCCGGATAATGCATTTTTTAACATCAATCTCGGAATTGCTTTACAAGAAACCGGTCAAATTGACGAAGCCGTCATGCATCTTGAAAAGTCTTTTTCGATAGAACCTAATGACACAGCCTTAGACCAGATATTCGAAGTATCCCATATTATCCTGAGAAACGGAGACATGAAAAAAGGATGGGGCCTTTATTGGAAATATAATGATGCATACTGGCTTGAACAGATTCCCGGCAAGCCAATCTGGAATGGCTCGGACATCAGAGGATTAACCATTGTTCTGCAATCCGACGCAGGTTTCGGGGACGCTGTTCAGTATGTGCGCTATGCCCGGCTTGTTGCCGAAAAAGGAGCAAATGTAATTATAAACTGTCAAAAGGAAATACTGTCTTTAATGAAACGTGTCGACGGGATAAATAAATCGGTTACAAATATTCCCCTCTCGCAGTTTGATCTTTTTATACCGCTCAGACGGCTGCCGCTTGTTTTCGGGACAATGCCGGAATCTATTCCCCGTGATATTCCTTACATACACGCGGAACCTGCTCTGATTCAAAAATGGAAAGATAAAACCGGCGCTGATAAGGCAAAATTAAAAATCGGCCTGGTATGGGCAGCAGGACATGGTGCAACTGACCGTTCATGCCCCCCTATCCTGTTTTCGCCATTTTCATATATTGATAATATAACCTTCTACAGTTTACAGGTTGGTAAAGATTCTTCTGTAGACCATACAATGCCGGATGGATTTAATCCAGTTGATTATACTGAAGAACTTCATGATTTTTCCGATACCGCAGCATTTATTGAAAACCTTGACCTGGTTATCTCAGTGGACACCGCGGTTGCCCATGTAGCCGGCGCTCTCGGCAGGCTGGTATGGGTATTAATCCCTTACCATTCTGACAGCCGATGGTTATCTGACCGTGAAGACTCTCCATGGTATCCGACAATGAGATTGTTCCGGCAGACAGACCCGGGGAATTGGGAAGGGGTGATACACCGGGCAACAGAAGCACTAAAAATTCTATTACAATAAACATCGATGCAATTGCACATAATAATTTAAAAACGGTTCTTCGCGTAATCGAGTGAGTCAATTTTCTTCATTTACCCCTCTTTGCCAAAGAGGGGAATATTGCCTCCCTTTGGCAAAGGGGGGATATCTATAAGTATACCTTTAAAAGAGTATTTTACCCACTCACTTACACGAAGACCCATAAAAACTAAAGGGAAAAGCTATCACCCATTACCTGTCGCCTCTTACCTAATTCCCCCTTCATGGTTTATAATAAATCCGATGATGTTCAGGAATGTAACAGCCCTCATTACTGGCGCCGACTGCTTCATCGGCTCGCATCTGACCGGGGCGCCGGGAAAAGAAGGGGCAAAGGTTAAGGCGCTGTCGCGGTGCAATTCCTTCAACAACCCGGCATGATGCATGGGTATCCATAAAGGGAAATATGATACAGCTTAGCGATATCAAAAACACTATGACTTCTCAGGTAAACTCGCTTCCTTTCAAGATCAAAGCCTCTGTTCTCTTCGGTTCGTTTGCGAGGGGCACGTTCACCGCTGACTCAGACATCGATATCCTTGTTGTATCTGATGAAATCAATCCCAGGAAACAGAGCCGGGGGAAAAACGTTGCACAAATAAAAGAATGCCTCTCATCGGAACATCCCCTGGATATATTGTTGTTAACAAGCAACGAATGCCTTTCGAATTTCAGAAATCACAATCCTCTCTTTCTGGATATTGCGTGGGAGGGCGTAATTCTTTTGGACGAAAATAATTTTCTCAAAACCCTTATTGTTGAAACACGGTCATATATATCGGAAAAGAACATACTAAAACTGACCGACGGATGGATTTTCCCCGTTCCGGAAAGAACCCCCGCTTTTCTCTCGAAAGTGAGCAACAAAGATTTTGCTGTCGCCATGTTGAATGACGGAGCGCGGGATTTTACTATTGGCGTCAACATCATGGAGGACGGTTTTTACGATAAGGCTATCTATCATTTTCAGCAATCTGTGGAGAAAGCAGTAAAGGCTGTTTTGATATGTTTCGGGATTTTCAGGAAAACACATTTTGTAGGCGAGATCCTCCTTAAAGACCTGGAATCCCGGATAATTGACATAAGCTGGAAAGAAAATCTCACTCTAATCGCCAAAATCAGCTCCGAACTGGAGCCTGATGTAACGTGGAGCCGTTATCCGGTAATTGACAATGACTCGCTTTGGATTCCCAGCCTGGAATATACGAGAGAGGACACGCGCAACATCAGAGAAAATTGTGATAAAGTCATTAAAACAGCACAACGCTTTCTCGTCTGGTGGTTCCCTGAACATACGTGAACCCGGTCCACTGTTACTTACTATTAAGACCATAAGCAAGGTCGCATTGTCAGGATAATATACTTAATACTTTTTTGGCTTCCGGATGATTTGGCTGAAGTTTAAGAACATTTTCATATATTGTACGTGCAGATGTAAAATCACCTATTCTCTGACAGTAACCTCCCAAAGCCATCATTACAGAAATGTTCTCAGGGTAGTGTTTGAAAAGATGATTATAAATCACAAGAGCTTCATTTTGCTGTCCTGTATTGAGATAACGCCGGGCTTGCGCCAGTTGAATCTCAATACTTGATTGATTCATCTCCATTCCCCTAAGGGCTGTGATTTCAGATTCAGCAGGAATAAGGTCTGGTCGGGTTCCTATTGTCAATGCCCTGGGATCTTTTTTTAGTATGTCTTTTGCCCATTTTTTCTGAAAAGCGGAATAACTTCGTGAGTGGTTTAAAATAATCTGAGCTTTTCGCGTTTGAGCATGCTTTAAAGCTGTCTTTGCTCCTAATCCTTCATTTGAAACACGGTAGAAAAATATTGCAGTTGGAACCGCTTGCCCAAAATGCTTACGTTCGCCGCAGCCAATCCAGAAATCCCAGTCCTCGTATCCCTTTACGTTTGTAGCATATCCGCCTGAGGCTTCCCACGCCTTTTTCCTGAACATTGAAGCCGTCAACACAATATTCTGATGTTTAAGTCTCTCAAAACTATATTCTTGTGCAGGAACAAAAACATGTGAATCGCCGAACATTTGCATAGATGGCACAGCTATGCAAATATGTGTGTTTTCATCAAGAACAGTCAAACACTCCCGGAGAAAGTGAGGCGCAATCATGTCATCAGCATCAAGGCAAACAATATATTCTCCTTTTGCCTGAGCAATCCCCTTATTACGCGGAATTGCAGGCTGCCCGGCATTCTGTTGATTGATCAAACTGATTATCCTGTCCGGATAAGAGATTATCAAGTCTTCAGCAACCTGTTGAGTATTATCCGGGCTGCCATCATTGACAATGATTATTTCGAAATTCTGAAATGTCTGCTGGAGCACACTTTTTACAGCCGCTTCGAGGAAATGTCCATAGTTGTAACAGGGGATAACCACCGAGACACGCGGAGACATGTTTTTATATAATGCCGGCCTTTGCTTTGCAGTATATTCAAGGAAGTTTTGTCTGCTCCCGGACTTGTCAGCAAACCATTCGTTTTCGTAAACTTCAGACCGTTTATGGTCTTCATCCGATGGCTGCATGTATACATGCTCTCTTTCCAGGATAATACGGCATATCCTGTCTAAATTAGTTTCCATACCCTTTGCAAGCTGGTTCAACGTCTTATAACCCAGCAAACCACTGTGAGGATTCGGCATTTTAATAAGGGGGAAGACGGTGTTTAACCTGAAAAAAATACTGTAAGCAAACCGGTGCGCTAATCTCTGAATCTCAACTGATCTAAACATTACAGGCAGGTTCAGCATCGAGTCGAGCAAATTTTCATATGATTCTATTGACTTGACAGTTTTGACAAAAGGCAAATCGCTTACATAGCAGCCGGAAGCAACGATTACATTCTTACCTTTGCAGGCCATTTCCAGACCTGCAGTACTTTGATATATCAACCCTAAGGTTGATACCTCCATTAGAGTATAGGAACTGATTGGATCATCAGGCATTACCATTCTTACATTTTGCGGTAAACTTGGTTTCAGATACTCAAACTCCTGCAATTCATGAATATTTTTGCCTGTAGATTTTGCACCCCCGGTATTTGGATGAATACGTATCACCAAATCAATAAAAGGATGCTTTCCCGCATAAGCTATAGTCTTTCTGATCCAATCTATTTGCTGTGTAAAAACTCCCTGCCATTCAACTGAAGAAGCAACTTCATCGCCTGATGAAGTGAAAAGGACCCAGACAGGCCGGATATGGCTCAAATTCAGTTTTTTATATAATTCATTGTATTCCTGCGGAGCCGGGCTAAAAGCCCGCCAGTTAAGATTTTTCCCATATTGCCGTTGATCCATATATCGGTCAATTTTTATCAACTCGACCTGATTTAATGGGAAATTACCCCAACCTTGCCAAAGTTGCTTAAAAACCACCAAAGATAAACACGGTGTATTCTGAAATAAAAGAATACTCTCGTCTGTAAAACCTCTCTCGTGGCATATAATCTGAATGTCGCGTCTTTTTGCCAGCTCAAATGCAACACGCGTTGAAGACATTCTTCCGTTAAAAACAAACAAAACCTCCGGGTTATATTCATCAAGCAAACGATTCAAACCAAAGCATGCCATTAAACCGCTATACAGATAGCTTCGATATCCTTCCTGAATATCATGATTGCCCAGATCAAGTTGAGAACTGCGAAAATGCGAGTGTACAGATGATTTTATCCATTCGCCAATATCCCAATCCATATATTTCGAATTTGGAAGACTGTTTATATCGAGGTTCTCAGACCATTGACGCGCCTCTTCCTTTTCTTCTTTTGTAATATATTTACCCAGCCATTCATATGGCATGGCCATACTTTTTGCAAGATTAGCTACATGATTTTGACATTGGACACATGCCTTTGAATGACGCGGGTTAGTGGACATCCAGAATACATCACAATCAGTATATAATCCATTACAAAGAACATATTTAACTTCAGCACCGCGCAATTTAAGAGCATGCAGGATGGTCATTTCCCATAAACCGTGAAGCGACCAAAGGTTATAAGGTGCATAGCACATTACCCGATGAGAGCTCGCCGATAATTGATCTGCCTGTTTAGTCATTATCTACAATAGTATAATGCAACAGCTACTCAAAATTATTATGGTTCTTCGCGTAATCGAGTGGGGCAATCTTCTTCATTTACCCCTCTTTGGCAAAGAGGGGGATATCTATAAGTATACCTTTAAAAGAGTATTTAACCCACTAACTTACACGAAGACCCATTAATATATCAGTAACAGTACGTAAGCTTCCCCTATAGGTAGACACTTCAGAAGTAGACTTTCTGGCAAAATAACCGTCAGGAGGATCTGATGAAGAAGTCACGTTTCACCGAGACGCAGATAGTAGGGATTTTGAAGGAGGCTGA
>Ga0233425_10007596_pt1 | contig 15099 bp, 11 predicted proteins | sample Watercolumn_Towu_2_FD_181712 | JGI IMG/M metagenome (GOLD analysis project Ga0233425, IMG submission 181712) | Freshwater microbial communities from Lake Towuti, South Sulawesi, Indonesia - Watercolumn_Towuti2014_140_MG | ecosystem: Environmental > Aquatic > Freshwater > Lake | place...
CCCGCACTCATTCAGGTTGCGGCAGAATTATCCCAATCCGTTCAATCCTTCGACCACCATTTCATTCGAAGTTCCTGAACCGGTTTCCCTCAGGCTCGAGATTTTCGATCAGCTTGGGAGGTCCGTCCGGGTGCTTCTGGATAACCAGCGATTTTCTGCCGGTGTGCACATGCTCCCGTTCGCGGCCGTTACAGGCGCCGGCGATCCAATGCCTTCCGGTGTGTACTATGCACGACTGACGGCTGCCGGGTTTCCGGTCCAAACCATTCAGATGGTCTGCGTAAGGTAGGTGCAGTTGTCGATGGATCACGAGATTCCGGGATTGACGAAATGTCCCGGGTCGAAAAGCGAGGCGTCTCTGCCTCGTCATATTGATTCAGAAATGAGAATCTGATATATTAAGCAACCGCAGTTCATGTTCCGCCTACTACCCCAACGAGTAAAGTAGAAGTTGCCCAAGCGCACAGACATTTCATCGATTCTGATCATCGGTTCCGGCCCTATCGTTATTGGTCAAGCTTGCGAATTTGACTACTCAGGCACTCAGGCCTGCAAGGTCTTGCGTGAGGAAGGGTATCGTGTTATCCTGATCAACAGTAATCCGGCCACGATCATGACCGATCCGGATCTGGCCGATGCCACGTACGTAGAGCCGATCACGCCTGCCATCGTCGAGAAGATCATTGAGAAGGAGCGGCCGGACGTCATCCTTCCTACCATGGGCGGTCAAACCGCACTCAACACAGCCGTGGCTCTTGCTGAGAGCGGCGTGCTGGAGAAATACGGGGTCGAACTGATCGGTGCAAAGCTGGAGGCGATCAAGAAAGCTGAGGATCGCGAATTATTCCAGAAGGCGATGACGGAGGTCGGCCTCGAGACGCCGAAAGGAAGGTTTGTCCATTCGCTCGAGGAGGCTCAGGAGGTTGCGGAAGAAATCGGCCTTCCGATCATCATCCGTCCGTCGTTCACGCTCGGCGGAACAGGTGGCGGCACGGCCTACAATCTTGAGGAGTTTCGTGAGAAAGTCGAGCATGGTCTCACAAGCAGCCCCACACATCAGGTTCTGATCGAGGAGTCTGTGGTTGGCTGGAAGGAGTTCGAGCTCGAAGTCATGCGCGACCTCAAGGACAACGTGGTGATCATTTGTTCGATTGAGAATTTCGATCCGATGGGTGTCCACACGGGAGATTCCATAACTGTCGCTCCCGCCCAGACGCTAACGGACAAGGAATATCAGAAGATGCGGGATGCGGCAATCAAGATCATCCGTCAGATCGGTGTGGAGACGGGCGGATCGAATATCCAGTTTGCGATCTGTCCGGACGACAGCCGGATGACGATCATCGAAATGAATCCGCGTGTCTCCCGCTCCTCGGCGCTTGCGTCGAAGGCGACGGGGTTTCCCATCGCGAAGATCGCCGCAAAACTCGCCGTCGGCTACACGCTCGACGAAATTCCGAACGACATCACGAAAGAGACTCCGGCATCGTTCGAGCCGACGATCGATTACTGCGTTGTCAAGATTCCCCGTTGGGATTTCGAGAAATTCAAAGGTGTCGACGACACTCTCGGAGTGCAGATGAAATCCGTGGGCGAGGCGATGGCGATGGGGCGCACGTTCAAAGAAGCATTTCAGAAAGCGCTCCGATCGCTCGAGCAGGGACGGTTCGGGCTTGGCGCTGACGGCAAGGATTTCCTGGATGTTCGCGCATTGCCGGCGGACAAGCGTGATGAGTGGAAGAAGAAGGCGCTCGACAGGTTGAAGATGCCGAAGCCGAACAATGTGTTCTACATTCGCTACGCGTTTCAGCTCGGTGCCACCATCGATGAGCTGTACAACGTCACGAAAATCGACCGCTGGTTTTTGCACAACATGAAGCAGATTGTAGACTTCGAGGAGGAGCTGTATGAGTACACTGTCCAGCCCACGTGACCGCCGGTGGAGATTCGACGGCCTCAGCGTGTGGTCCGTGATCGTGCTTGTGCTTCTTGCCCTGGGGCGCGTCGCCGCGCAGGATGTGATTCCGCCCGACCGGGAAGGACTGCTCAAAGGCATGGGTATGGATCTTGCCGCTATCGCCGAATCGAACAACTGGCCCGGCCCGAAGCACGTGCTTGCACTGAAAACCGAGCTTGGTCTGACGCGCGATCAGCTGAAGAAGACCGAGGCAGTGGAAAAAGTCGTGGCCAGCTCTGCGACGGCGAAAGGCGAAGAGATCGTCCAGGCGGAGGAGGAATTGGCCGCGATGTTCCAGACGGGAAGTGCGACCGAGAAGGCGCTCCGGACCAAGCTTGAGCAGATCGGCAAGGCGCGCGCTGAATTGAGGTTTATCCATCTTCAGGCACACCTGCGCATGAAGCAGATTCTGACGCCGGATCAAGTCAAACTCTATGTGGAATTGAAATCACGTGAAATCAACCGCCAAAACTAGGAACGTCCCGGCACGCGTGACGCGTGAAGTGCTGCTGAAAGCGAAGCAGTACGGGTTCTCCGATCGACAGCTCGCGCATGTATGGGGTACGTCCGAGAAGGCGATTCGCCATTTGAGGAAGGAGCTCCGGGTCCTGCCGGTATACAAGACCGTGGACACGTGCGCCGCGGAGTTCGAAGCGCACACGCCGTACCATTATTCGACATACGATCAGGAAAACGAGTCGGGCCGGAGCGACCGGAAGAAGGTGATTATTCTGGGCGGCGGGCCCAACCGCATCGGGCAGGGAATTGAATTCGACTACTGCTGTGTCCATGGCGTCTATGCTCTCGAGGAAGAGGGCATTGAGACGATCATGATCAACTGCAACCCGGAGACGGTTTCGACCGACTACGATACCACCGACAAGCTCTATTTCGAGCCGCTGACGCTGGAGGATGTTCTCAACATTTACGATCACGAACAGCCGCTGGGCGTCATTGTGAGTTTTGGGGGGCAGACGCCGCTCAAGATCGCCAAGGCGCTTGAAGAACATGGCGTGAAGATTCTCGGGACCTCATCAGAGGGAATCGATATTGCCGAAGACCGTGAGCGATTCGGTGCCCTGCTGAGGAAGCTGAAGATTCCGCATCCGATGTACGGGACTGCCTATTCAGTCAACAACGCCGTGCTGGTGGCGGAACAAGTCGGGTTTCCGGTGCTGATTCGCCCGTCATATGTTCTGGGCGGTCGTGCCATGGAGATTTGCTACAACAGCGATGCTGTTCGCGAGTATATGAAGAAGGCCGTGGACGTTTCGCCGGAACATCCGGTCCTGATCGACCGGTTCCTGGAAGACGCGTTTGAGTTTGATGTGGATGCGGTGTGCGATGGAAAGGACGTTCTCATCGGCGGCGTCATGCAGCACATCGAAGAAGCAGGTATTCATTCCGGTGACAGTTCGTGCGTCCTGCCTCCCTACATGATCTCACGGAAGAACCTCGATGAGATCAAAGGCTACACCGTGCAGCTTGCGATGGCGTTAAAGGTGGTTGGATTAATCAATGTTCAGTATGCGATGAAAGACGACGTCGTCTATGTTCTCGAAGTGAATCCGCGTGCTTCCCGGACCGTCCCGTTTGTGAGCAAAGCGGTCGGACTTCCTCTTGCGAAGGTTGCTGCAAAGGTGATGATCGGGCGGACGCTGGAAGATCTCGGTGTGCGTGATTTTGATTTCCAAAAGGTTGAGCACGTCTCCGTGAAGGAAGCGGTCTTTCCGTTTTCGAAGTTCCCGCGTGTTCCGGTGTTTCTCGGCCCCGAGATGCGATCGACGGGAGAGGTCATGGGGATCTCGTCCGGGTTTGGCTCGGCGTTCGCCAAGGCACAGATGGGCGCGGGCAATACGCTGCCGACCGAGGGGCAGATCTTCATCAGCGTCAACGACCGGGACAAGAACAATCTTACGGCGAACATCGCCCGTGATTATGCCCGCCTCGGCTTCACTCTGGTCGCAACGGAGGGGACTGCGAAATTCCTCGCCGATCATGGAATTGCATGCTCCAGGGTTTTCAAAGTCAATGAAGGTCGACCAAACATCGTCGATCTGATCAAGAATGGCGCGATCAAGCTCGTCATCAACACCCCCCTTGGCGAGGAGTCACGGTATGACGAGTATTCCATCGGATGGGCCGCCATTGAACAAAAGGTCTCATTCATAACGACTCTTTCCGCTGCAGCGACGACTATCAAGGGAATCGAGGAGCAGAAAAAATCCGGCGCAGAAGTAAAGAGTCTTCAGGAATTCCAGAAAGAAATATCCTCATAGGAACTTCCTACCCCTTCGATGTTGGTACCCCTTTTCGCATCCCGGCGTCTAACTTCTGTTGGCAGCGCCAAGTACTGCCTGGTTTTGCCAAAGAATTCGTCAGGATCTGTCCTATCTTGAGTACCGGCCAAAACAGCTAATTTCCGCCACGGATCTTGACTTAGTTCCGGTATTCAGCTAAATTAGAGCGTTAGTGGGTTCATTTCAAACTACACTTTAAGCTCGGAGGCCTAGGTGTTTGGAACGTCGATAGGGGCTTCAAGACTGGGGATTGTGCGGCTCTGGCTGGCAGTACTTGTATTGATATTCGCCGGGCAGAAATCTGAGGTTCTGGCTCAGAACCTCCCTGCTCCCAACTCGACGATCGTCGAAGAGCAGGACTATGCTTTTGCATATGGTCTCTTCAGAGACGGCCTTTTTCAACAGGCGCTGGACCAGTTCAGCGCGTTCATCAAAAAATACCCTCAGAGCCTCAAAGTTCAGGACGCCCGATTTCTCCATGCCGATTGTTTCTTCCAAATGGAGAAGTTCGCTGATGCCGCAGTGGAATTCTCGAAGTTCGTCAAAGAGTATCCTGCCTCGCCGTTCTCAGACAACGCCCGGTTCAAGCTCGGTGACACGTATGCGAAGTTGAAACGCACGCTCGATGCCATTGAAACGTACAAGTCGATTCTGGATCAACCATTGAATCCGGCTGTGGCAGGCGAAGCTGCATACTGGATCGGTGAGATCTACTTCAAAAACTCAGATATCCCCAACGCACTCAAGTACTATGCGCTTTCTTTCGAGGGATATCCCGGGCATCGACTACAGGACTACGCCGCATATTCGGCTGCCTGGGCAAATCAGAAGAAAGGGGAGTATGCGAAGGCCGCCGAATGGTACCGGCAGCTCGTCGACAAGCTTCCGCAGAGCTCTCTCGTTCCATCGGCCAGAGTCAAAATCGGGGAGTGCTATTTTTCCCTGAAAGACTTCAAGCGCGCGATCGACGACCTGGGTGAGGCCAGGGTCAGAATCGATTCGGCCGCGTTGCGAGGTGACGCCGACTATATTATCGCTGAGTCATACTACAACCTCAATGATTTTGAGGGCGCAGCAAAGAAGTATGAAGTGTTCCTCCGTGACTACCCTGCTCATCGTCTGACGAATGAAGTACAGTATGCTCTCGCCTGGTCGTACTTCAAAAGCAGGCGTTTCAGTGAAGCAGCCGAAGCGTTCGGCAAGATACCGTCGGGCGATGCCCAGCTCGCCCGTGCCGCAGCGTATCGAAAAGGCGTCGCGGAGAAATTGGCGGGCAATCGGGCCGGAGCTCTTGCATCCTTCCGCCAAGTCTATCAGAACGACCCCCAGAGCGAATATGCCGACAATGCACTGTACGACTCGGGCGTCCTCTTGTATGAGGACAAGAAGCTCGAGGACGCGAAAGTGTGCTTCGGGAGGGTCGTGACAGAGTACGGCCGGGGCGATGCCTCCACAGATGCCGCAATGATGCTTGGAGAGTACTATGCCGGGCTCTCGGCGTTCGACTCGGCACGCGTGTACTACAGCAAGGCGCTCTTTTCGGACGGAGCGACGTTCGAAACAAAGGTGAATTCGATTTACCAGTTGGCGTGGTCCAATTTCAAACTCAGAAACTACAAGGAGGCCGCAGCCGGATTCACGAGATTTCTCGCGGCCTATCCCGGGCACCCAAAGTCGGTCGAAGCGCAATATTGGCTCGCCGAGTCGGACTATCTGGGTGGCGATTTCAAAACGGCTTTGAAGCACTACCTCGAGGTGGTCAAGAACCCTGCTCACCCCCGCCGGGAAGAGAGCATGTATGGCATCGGTTGGAGCCACTACCGCCTTTCCGATTTTCCAAGGGCGATCGACGCGTTCGAGCGTCTGATCCTTGCTTATCCTTCCGGGAAATTTTCGTTTGACGCCCGCCTGAGACTCGGTGACTGTTATTTTCAGCAGAAGGATTACAAGAAAGCGGCTGGTGCCTACAGGGCGGTGGTCCGGCTCTTCGCGAAGAACGAGGGAGCAGACTATGCCGTGTATCAACTCGGCCAGACGTACTACCGTTCTGGGGATCATGAACAGGCCACCGACCAATTCGCGGTCCTGCTGAAAAACTACCCGTCTTCCGGCCTTGCCGATGATGCCCAGTTTGCGATCGGGTGGGTCAAGTTTCAGCGCAAAGATTTCCTCGGGTCGATTCGTGATTTTCAGTCGACGATTGCCAACTACCCCGCCAGCGAGTTGATTCCTCGGGCGACCTACAGCATCGGTGACGCGTACTACAATTTGAGGCAATACGGTCCGGCGGAAAAGGCATATCGCGAAGTGCTCCAGAAATACCCGAAGAGTCCCGTTGCCGCTGATGCCCTCACCGGCATTCAGTACTGTCTGGTCGCTCAGGGCAAGAGCAAGGAAGCGGTTGGCACAATCGAAAGCTATGTGAAGGAGAATCCGGCGGCACCGAACGCCCAGCAGCTTGAGCTCAAGAAGGCCGAGCTGCTCTTCAGCCAGAAACAATTCTCCGAGGCAGCCGCAGCATACCGGGCGTTCGCACAACAGTACAAGAGTTCTGCTCTTCGCCCCCAGGCGCTTTTCTGGCTGGGGAAAAGTCTGCAGGAAGCTGATAGTCTCGTCGCAGCGGCTTCGGCCTACCAGGAGGCAGCCGATGCCGCGGGGGCGTCTGTCGATATTCGCGGGAATGCGCTTCTTGAGAGTGCCCGGATCTTTCTGAACCGAAAAGATTACGAGCAGGCATACAAAGTTCTTGCTGATGCTGAAAACACGCTCAGCACGACGGAGTTTGCTCCCGAAGTAGGGCTCACAAAGGGCCGGGTGTTTCTGGACAATGGTGCCCTCGACGATGCGAAGTCGGCCTTCGAGTTCGTCATTTCAAAGTATCCGACGAGTGTCGAAGCGGACAAGGCGCGCAATGCTCTCACACGGATGGCGATTGCCGCAAAGCAGTTCCCGTCAGCTCAGGAGCTTTCACAAGGCGTCGCAACATCACGCACCGATGAGGTGGGGGCCGAAGCGCAGTATCTGAGCGGTTTCGCATTCGAGCAGAATGGCGAGTGGCAGCAGGCGCTGACGGCGTACCTCCGCCTGCGCTATGTGTTTCCCTCGCACGAGCGATGGCTGGCGAAAGCGTACCTGGGACTTGGGCACGCATACGAAGAGCTGAAGGATGCTGCGAAAGCGCGTGAATCGTATCAGCAGGTCGTCAAGATGCTTCAGAACGGAGCAGAGTTCGACGAGGCGACCCGCCGTTTGACAACCCTGGGGCGGGAATGACGCTATGAACAAACGGTTCGCGATATTCGTGCTCGCCTTCGCCGCGACTGTGTCGTGGGCCCAGGAAAAGCCAGTTCCCGGTCAGCGTCAGGCGGGTGTCACACCGCCGGATTCAATAGCGCGTCCAGCCGCGCAGGAACCTTCATCTCGGACGACGCAAGGACTGCCCAAATTCGAAATCCCGGAGTATGTGATCACAGGAGTTGTCACGCTCGACCTTCCAGACGCATCGAAGCAGGAGGCATCAGAGTCCGTCCATCTTCTCGAGCTCGCGGATCCAGCCACGTTCCCGCGCGACCGGTCATCGCACGACTTTCTTGCAGACGATAAGACCGCATTCGTTCCCGCGTCTCCACGGATCCGGACCGGACGCCTCGCAGCAAGTTCGGGGAAATACCTCACATCGCACGTCGGGATACGTCACGCCTCCTACGACGCATCGTACTCCTTCGGGTTTGAAGGGGATTACAGATCGGCGAAGGCCTTTGTGCCGTTCTCACATCGTTCGTCGGGAGAACTCCGGGTTCGGGGCGGTGTGCTACTCAACAGCCCGATGGATTGGTATGACCGCGGGATACTGGGAAGCGAAATGCGGTACGGGAGCGAGACGTACCGGTTCTACGGCGCCCCGGATCCATCGCTGACCAGAACGATTACCAGATTCGATCTTGCCGCCAGGTACAACTCCCCTCGTGAATTCCTGCACACGTACGATGCAAACCTCGGCCTGTCGCTCAACAGCGTCAAGGACACCACGACGAGCCTCACGGAGACGCTTTTTGAAGTCGGCGCGGGTGTCAATCTCATGCTTGGGACATTCCCACTGGACAGCCGTATTGACTTCACGCTCGCTTCGCTGACAGGAACGACGACACAATCGTTCCCCTTCGTCGATGCGCGGATCTCCACTGAAAAACTCTGGTATGGCGGTTTCTTCATCCAGGCGTCACTTCATGGGTACCTCGCCCAGGGGATGATGAGCCAGAAGTTCGCGCGTGCGTATCCTCATATCACTCTGGGCTACCGGGTGTTGCGAGGGACGACACTGAGTCTCTCGTATGCCGGCAGGGTGCAGCAGAATACGCTCTCGCGGCTGCTCTCGCTGCAGCCGTATCTGTCCGCTGGCGCGACGCTTCGACAGTCCGATATCCCCATTGATGGTGCGGTTGCGCTTGAGACTGATTGGTCGCCCGTTTGGCGGACCCGCTTCTCTGCACGGTTCCAGTCGGTTCGCGATTTCCCTTTGTTCACGAATGGGTCCTCACGCGGCATTTGGACAACGGATTACCGTGGCACGACGAAGGTATCGACCTTTCAGGCGGACCTATTTGCGAAGTTCGACGCAAATGGTTACTTTACCATGTCGCTGGAAATTAACGACAGCAAGAACACCGTCACAGAATGGAAAGTCCCGTACCTCCCGGAACTTCGGGCAAGTGTGGGCGCGTGGTTTGAGCTTGCACCCGGTCTCGGCATCCTTCCGACGGTTTCCTATGTCGGGAAGCGCGTTCCGGATCTGTTCGTGGCGAGTAAGCTGAAGGAATACGTGTGCGCCGACCTGCATGCAGAATATGCTCTGCTGCATGCGTTGGGAGTTACGCTGGATCTGCGAAATCTCACAAATTCAAAGTTCGAGGAATGGAGCGGCTACCAGGCGGTACCGCTCACGATCACTGCAGGTGTGAATATCCGTTGGTGAGCATCTGCAGCAGAACCGGGTTTCCTTTTTTCATCCGCAAACCATAGGAGGAACTTGCAATGCCAGACATTAACCTTCAAGATGAAGGATCGATGGACAACCTCGATTCCTCGACAGAACAGGGCGAGGATGTTGTTTCTTCGGGAGATGAGACTCCAAAGAAGAGCGGCGGGATTACCACGATTCTCATCGTTGTCCTCGCGGTCGTCATTGTCGGAGGCGGGGGTGCCTTCTTGCTCGATAAACTGGGCGTCGTCAACATCTTCGGCAAGAAGAAACCTGCTCCTGCGGTTGCCCAGCTTCAGGATCAAGCCAACCCGACGGATGTTGCCCCTGCGCAGGGTGGCACCGAGCAAAATCAAATGATCGAAACGCCTCCTGTGGATGAAAAAGGAAAAGCTCCTGCCGGAGCAAAGAAGGCGGATGACAAAGCGACCAAGAAAGCCGACGTGCCCGTGAAAGCGATGCCGGCGCCGGCTTCGAGCGGCAACCTGCAGGAAATGAAGGGGGAATACACCATCCAGGTTTCTGCCTGGAGAGACAAGGAGATCGCCGGCGAGATCATGAAACGGCTGGCGGACGCGGGGTACCCCGCATTTGTTGAGGATCGCGAGTTCAAGGGTGGCACGTGGTATACTGTTCGCGTCGGGCGGTATGCCTCACGCAAGGATGCGGAGTCCGCAGTACAGAATTTTGCCGAAGAGTTGAAGTCGAATTATTGGATTGACAAAGCGAGAGCGAAATAGACAGTTGCCTTACTCTTCCGACAGAATGACAACGCGGTTCTCGGGCCAGAAGCCGTTCGTTCTGAAGTTGTCGGTATCAGGGGTGAGCGGGACTTTCGATCCGAAGTTGAAATTGTAGGGGAGCGTCATGTCGGATCTCTATCTTTTCCTTCAGAGGACGCAATCGTGGTACGGCGCGGTCGAGCTCGTCAGGAGCTACCGCGACAATCTTCGCCGGGGCCTGGCTCTTTCCATTCTGCTGCATGCAATTCTGGTCGGCCTGTACTGGTGGTTCTTTGCTTCAGAGCCTGAAGATCTGGCTGCCCGCGAAGTTCGAATCACCACCTATGAAGAGCTTGCTGTTTCGCCGAGTATCGCCCAATCCGAACTCGCGTTGGAGCTTCTCTCAGTCGAAATTCGCGAACCCAGCGAAACAGGCAACGAACCGGTCCGTGTTGCCCGACCTTCCAAAGGATTTACAACAAGACGAGCAAACTCCCAGCCGCGCGCAATGGGTCGGGGGATTGGCGACCTTCCTTCCGTCCTTCCAAACGACAAAGTCAACGCCAATAGTCTTGCACCAGTCGAGCCTGCATCGCAGTGGGAACGGAACGATCCCGTTGGCGGCAACAACAATCGGGACGATCGGAACGATGTCCGCGGCGGCAATCCCGTGATTGGCCGGGATGGGCCGGTGCCGAGCGGGCCGGCAGTATCGGGAATTGGCTCGGCGGCAAAGCCCGCTCCGGGAATCTACGGTACCGGAGGGAGAGGCGGCACGGATTTCTATGGAAACGGAGAGGGTGGAGGAATCGGATATTCGATGAAATGGCTTCGCGGTGGAACGAGGGGAAAGGTCTCCGGCGAACTTCCAAAATACCCCGCAGGCGTGAAAGTCGAAGCGGAAATCAGATTGTTTGCGATCGTGGCCCCGGACGGCTCGGTCGTTGCTCTTCATCCCGCACAAAAGGCAGACTCGAGACTCGAAGAAGCCGCCCTCAAAGAAGTCCGCTACTGGCGCTTCGAGCGGTTGAAGCCCTCACAGCCGCAAGTCGATCAAACCTGCGAAATAGCCTTCCTGTTTACACTGAAGTGATCCGAAGAACCTCTAGGCGTGGCCGGGCGGCTTCTCCTGAGGGACTTCCCCGCCATCGTTCTCGTGTGGAGATCCCTCTCCCAGATACAAGTAGTAGAATCCCACTTCCCCGAATGTCAGAAAGAGCAGTGAGATTGTATCGCGGCTGATCTCCTGGCGCAGGATTCGGAGGAAATATGAATCGGTGTGCTGATAATACCAGCGGATGAAGAAGTCGGGCGTGAAGAGAAGGTTTGTCAGTATCGTCGAAATGGTCCAGCCCACGGCGAACACGATCCCCATGAACGCAAGCGCCAGCAGGCCTTCACTCAATCCGCCGACTTTCCTTCGGGTAATGAATGCGTAGGCAAACGCGACGGCATGAAGCAGAAAGATGAAAAAGGCTACCATGGTGTTGAGCGGGGTGGATACAATTCGTGACTAATAGGCGTCTTTGCCGAAGATCACAGCCCGGGCAGTTTTCAGGATGATCTTCAGATCAAACACCAGAGACCAGTTCTCGACGTAGTACACATCAAATTTCGTTCGTTCTTCGATCGGGGCGTTTCCTCTCAAACCGTTGACCTGTGCCCAGCCGGTCATTCCCGTCTTTACACGATGCCGGTCGAGATACTTCGGAATCTCCTTCTTGAACCGGTCGACAAAGTGCGGCCGTTCGGGCCGCGGACCTACGATGCTCATATCTCCAGTCAGCACGTTCCAAAGCTGGGGCAATTCGTCAAGGCTGAACCGGCGAAGGAAACCGCCGATGCGGGTTTTGCGCGGGTCGTTCTTTTTCGCCCACACCGGACCTGTGCCCGCTTCCGCGTCCACCTGCATGGTTCTGAATTTCAACAGCCGGAATGGTCTGCCATCCAGCCCGACACGCTCCTGGGAGTAGAACACAGGACCTTTTGAATCGATTTTTATGAGAACGGCGATGGCGCCGAGGAGCGGGCTCGCAATCAGAAGGGAGAAGCCGGAGACCGCGACGTCGAAGAGGCGCTTGACGATCAGATTCCATGTCGTCATCGGAACCCCTTTGATGTTGATGAAAGGGATCCCATGAAGTTCCTTGATGCGGACACGGCTGGTCATCAGCTCGAGCATATCCGGCACCATCATGATTTCCGTGTTGAGCCCTTCGCAGTCCCGCACAAGCTCGTAGAGCTGAGGATGGTCCTTGTAGGTAAGGGACACGAGCACGATGTCGATCTCGTGCTTTCGCACATACTCCGGAACACGGGAAATACTTCCGAGAAAATCGGATCCGGCCGTTTCCATCTGGTCGAGTCCGTTGATGGAAAAGAAACCTACGACCCGATAGCCGAGGGCGGGATTGTTCGCAATGCTGTCGAACACCCTTCGGGCTGTACTGTTGGTTCCGATGATGATAACGTCCTTCAGGTCGTTGCCTCGCGTGTACCACAGTTGCTCAAACTTGAGAACAAAAGCCCTGCCGAGTGAAATGAAGGCCACCGCCGACACGGCAAGCAGGGCGAACACCGCCCGCGAGTACGAAAACTCCCTGTAGAAAAAGGTGGCGCTCATGACAATGAGCATCCCGAAAAAGACAAGCCGGACGATCGCAAAGAACTCGTCGGAAAAAAACACGTTCCGCCGGGCGGCGTACATCCGCCGGGAATGAAAGAGGAGAATCCAGGTCGGGATGACGAGAAGAGAGCCGATGATATATGCTTCAAGGCTCGGTATCCCAAGGGTGACCGGAACGAGTCCAGTGAGCGGCGAGTGGAACCGGAACCAATACGAGAAAAGGAATGCCCCCTCGATGGCCAGGACATCGGCGAGGACAGTGAGCAAGGGGATGATGAAGTCTTTTCTGCGGCGCTGAGACATGAGGGTGTGAATTCGTTTGTCAGCCGGTGTTGGCATGCATCGGCGAGGCGCAGCTGCGGGTGCGCAGCTCTCTAGCCGAACATCTCCTGCTCGACCTCCTGAAAGATGATGTGACCGATGGTGATGTGCCCCTCTTGAATCCGCTGCGTATCACCGGAGGGTACGACGATGGCGAGATCAACGAGATCCTTCGATGCTCCGCCGTCCTTGCCGAGCAGTCCGATCGTAACCATCTTCTTCTCACGCGCCTTCTGGAATGCGTTGTTGACACTGGCTGAGTTGCCGCTCGTGCTGAGGCCGATCAGAACGTCACCTTCCTGGCCGAGTGCTTCCACAGATCGTGCAAACACATTGTCGTATCCGATGTCGTTTGCACCGGCTGTCAATGCCGAACTGTCCGTTGTCAGGGCGATGGCCGGGAGGGCCGGACGTTTGATCATGGGATTCAGACGGATCACGAATTCGGTCGCAAGATGCTGGGCATCAGCGGCGCTCCCCCCGTTCCCGCACAACAGCACCTTCTTGTGGTTGTTGAGTGCTGCGATGAGGAGGTCGATCGCCTTGAGGATCTCCGGCACACAGGTTTCGGCAATCTTCTGTTTGGTTTCGGAACTCGCTTTCAAGGAATCGAGAACGAACTTCTGCCGGTACACGAGTGTGGGAGGGAGGTGTGCCATGGGAGATCCGGGTCCGATTGCAACATCCGTTAGTGCTGCCTAGGTCCGCTATGGACGGCGTCCGCGAACTCGCGGATGAAGGAGCGGTGATTGTTGAATTCCGTGATGGTGCCTGTTACGATGAACGAAGCCCCGGCGTCCACCTTCCGCCTCGCCTCGTCTGGCGTCCGGATGCCGCCTCCGACGATCATCGGGAGCGGACATCGGCCGGCAATAGCCTTGATCATTTCTTCAGGAATGGAAACCTGAGCGCCGCTTCCGGCATCAAGGTAGAGCATCTTCATGCCGATGATCTCTGCCGCGAGTGCATGGGCGAGGGCGATGTCGGCTTTGTCACGCGGAATCGGTTTCGTGTTGCTCATAAACTCAGCTGAGGTCGTGTTGCCCGCTTCGATCAGCATGTACCCGGTCGATATCGTCTCGAGTCGGCTCTGTCTGATCACAGGTGCGGCGATGACCTGGTTCCCGATGAGATACTCCGGATTTCGGCCGCTGATGAGGATCAGAAAGAGGATCGCGTCGGCAAAACTGGAAACCTGGATCAGGCTTCCGGGAAAGATCACCACAGGTGCGGTGGTATTCTCTTTGATCATCTGAATCTGTCGGTCAAAGTCGTTTCGGAGCAGGAGGCTTCCGCCGATCAGAAATGCGTCGACTCCGGCTTCCGTCGCATCCCGAACGAAGGTGGGAAGAAGACCCTGATTGATCTTGTCCGGGTCGAGGAGGATGAAGTACCCCGCTCCACGTTCCCGGCGGATTGCCGTCAAACGGTCATAAGTCGTCATCACTGGTTTCCGCTCTTGACAAGCATAGATTGTACGATCGAAGTCGTAGAAGCAAGTGCGCCGGGCAATCCTGCGACATCCTTCGCTCCGGCGGTTGCCAGATGTGCTTTGCCTCCGCCTCCGCCGCCAAGGAGTTTTGCCACTGCCCCGACGATTTTTCCGGCCTCGAGCTTGTTCCCCTTGATCGCCTCGTCTGTCACGACGCACACCAGCGAGACTTTGCCGTCGAGGATCGACGCCAGAAGCCCGACCCCATGCCCGAGCTTCGAACGCAGAGCATCTCCGAGAGACTTGAGTTCGTCCATGGAATGAGCGTCCACTTGTGCAGCGACAATCCTGATTCCCTCGACCGATGTCGCTCTTGTAACGAGCTCTTCAATCCGCCCGGACTGTGAGCGGATCCGTCCCTTTGCCACAACCTTCTCGAGCAGTTTTCGTTTCTCTGCAATTTCAAGGACGAGAGTCTCGATGGCCGTCTCACGCTGCGCGAGCCGGTCAAAGTGCAGTCGTAGATCTGAACCTGCTGCGTGCGGAAGAGGCGATGCCTTTCCAAGCGCTGTCAGGCTTACTTCAAAGACCGCTGCCGCCTTCGTTGCTTCCTCAACAAGCGTATTGTCGACGGAAATGAGTTCTTCCGCCAGAGAGCGCAATGCCGTCAGTTGCGTCATCGCGTACTCCAGCCGCTCGGATGTGTTTCGGTCCTGAAGGGTCAGCAACTCAAGAGCTGCGGAGGAGGTCACCGCCTCAACGC
>Ga0233425_10007597_pt1 | contig 15097 bp, 15 predicted proteins | sample Watercolumn_Towu_2_FD_181712 | JGI IMG/M metagenome (GOLD analysis project Ga0233425, IMG submission 181712) | Freshwater microbial communities from Lake Towuti, South Sulawesi, Indonesia - Watercolumn_Towuti2014_140_MG | ecosystem: Environmental > Aquatic > Freshwater > Lake | place...
ATGAAGGATAATAAACCATTTGTGGAAAATATTGCCTGCAAATTTACAAAACCGGGTATAGTCGAATTTCAGCAGACGGTTCTGGTAAATGATATTATAGTATCGGAAACATATGGAATTTATGTAAGAAGAAAATAAATCACCGGTTTAATTACCGAGATTGAAATTTGATTTGAACCAGCTGCGAAAATTATCGTAGTCAACATATCCGTATACATCGATAATGTAAAGTAACAGTTGTTCGATGATGTCTTCATCATTCTGATATTCGGATTTCAGTTCTGTGATATAATTGAAATTATATGTGATATAAAAATAATTTTTATCATTTATTAAATATCTTTCAAGATGATTGTTACCTTTACCTAATTTATGATAATAATATTTCATTTATTTCCCCTCCACTATCTTTATTTCCTCTTCTGTCAGTCCGCATATAATTTTATATGCCGATTCTAAATCTGCCATAGTTTTCGATTGAGTGATTTATTAGTGTAAAATAATAATTTACAGGGAAAGAAATTATATAATTTTTTTGGTGGAAAAATTGCACGCAGATGATACAGAAAAAGCAGATTTTCACGAATATTTTGAAATATTTAAAACATAAAAAACATAAATACCCACAAATGAACAGAAGTCAGAATTCAGAAGTTAAAATTTAGAATATGTATTCAGCCTACATCCTCTGGATTTTTTCTCAAAACTCAGGTTTTCCAATCTTCCATTCCAAACTTGATTTGGAATCCATATTTTTTTATCACTCAGAGTTTATCCCAAAAACAGGTGTCAAAATAGGGAGGAAAAGGGGACAAAATAAAGTCTGAACCTGTCCCGAAACACTACGTTTATCGGGATGTAAAAATCAAAGATTCAACTTATTACACAGAAATAAAATAAACAGCAAAGAAAATAAAAAAGAAATGTCATTGCGAGGCGGTCTTTGCCGAAGCAATCCCTGCCCGACGCAGGCTGGTCTGACATTTAAGAGGTAAAGGTTTTAGACAACCGTGTTCAGACAGGTTGACACTGATAAACACGGATAAATTACATTTAACACGGAGAAACAGAGAACACGGAGAAAAACATAATTTATAAACCACCAATATGCCTCTACCTGACGCAGACAGTTGTTGCAGACAAGGTGACTCAGATGAACATAGATTTAATAAATAAAACAATTACCTCTTATTTTACTTATAAGTATTGAAAGAAATAATTAATTTCAATAAATTTAATAGATAATTGTTCCAAATCGATATTGTAAGTATTTTAGAAGAACAGAAGTCATATATTGAGGAGATATTATAACTGGGATGAAACAAGTCCATATTGTTTTTCTTGATGGTGAAGATAAATCAAAAATTATACATTAAAATAAAAAATAACTTTTAATATTCCTGAGGTTATTGAAGTTGGTGTAATATAAGTAATTTAAATGTTTTGTTAGATAATTTCATAATAAAAGATACATATTATTGATTCTGGAAATTGATAAAATAAGCAAATCATTTGGAGAACGGAAACTATTCGAAAATCTCTCTTTAAAACTTGAATCAGGGAAGATTTATTCGCTAATGGGAGCGAATGGTTCAGGTAAAACTACATTATTTAATATTTTAACAGGGTTCGTAAAAGCCGATAGTGGTAAAATTAAATTCAATAGCTTAGAAATCAGTTCAAAATCACCATCGGAAATAAATAGATTGGGTATCGCCAGAACTTTTCAGGATTTAAGATTAATAAATGGACTTTCTGTAAAAGAAAACGTCTTACTGGTTTTAGAAAAAGGAATGTTTCATATTGCCACTTCTGATGAATATAAGAAAGTAGATATCATTCTGGAAAAAGTTTCTCTTATAAATTATGCAAATAATATGGGGAGTGACCTTTCTTATGGACAGCAAAAATTACTCACATTGGGCTGCTGCCTTGCGAATAATCCCAAATTATTACTTCTTGATGAACCGGTTGCGGGTATAGATAAAGAAAACAGGGAAAAAATAAAAGAAATTGTTTTGAAACTCAGAAATGAACGTATAACGATACTTCAAATCGAACATGATTTGGAATATATAGAATCAACAAGTGATTTAATTTATCAATTAGATGAGAAAGGATTAAAAACATTGGAAATGAGTGAAAGCTTAAAATCTGTCGAATGAATAATATATGCTGGAAGTAAAAAACATATCTACAGGTTACGATAAAAAGCAAGTACTATTCGATGTTTCATTTACAGTCGGTGATGAAGAAATTGTATTATTAACCGGTGGAAATGGTAGCGGAAAAAGTACTGTTTTAAAATGCATATATGGATTACTTCCCATCTGGAATAAAGAAGGAAAAATTATTTTCAATGGAAAGGACATTTCAAAACTTGAAACGTCTGAGATGGTTAAGCAGGGTATTGTTTATATTCCACAAAAGAATAATTGTTTTGAATCACTGACTGTTGATGAAAATCTAAGTATAAGCGGTTCAGCATATTCTAATGCGGTTATTAAGCAAAGGAAACAAGAGGTTTATAAGCTTCCCAATCTTTACGAATATAGAAACCGCACACCCTTTAATCTAAGTGGTGGTGAAAGACAATTACTTGCCCTGGGTAATGCATTGATGCACAAACCTCAACTAATATTATTTGATGAACCTTTAGCAGGACTGGACGAGAAAAATAGTAAAATTATACTTGATGAATTATTAAAACTAAAGCAGAAAAAAATAGCAATGGTGATTGTTGAGCATAAAAAAACTTTCGACGCTTATACCGATAAAGAACTTAAAATGTATTTAGGAAAAATAACATAGACCCTGCATATGAAAAAAAAAGAATTTATTTTAGTTTTTCCGGGTAATACATCAATAAATCACGTAACAGTAAAAAAAAGATATGAATTAATCAAAAATATGTCTTTAAAAAATTCTTATAACTATAAAATAATAAATTATAAAAAAATTATTAAAGATAAAAATTTTCAGATAAATAATATATTATCAAGTATTGATGAGAATATAGAGATAGAAAGTGCTAAAATAATCTTCGGTTTAAGTTATGGTTGTAATATCGTTTTAAATTTATTAAATTTAAGCAATAATATATTTAGTAATACACAAAAAATTTGTTTATTTGGAGCAATACCATATTGGATATTTCATTATGGTTTAATAACTAATTTAGATGAGACGAAGAAATATATTAAAGAACAGGGTTTCAAAATAAATCCAATAGAAGCATTTAACAAGGAAATACCGATAGAAGAAATTGTTAAAAAATATTACGGGGAAAAAATTCTTCATTTTGGTTGTGGAACTCTCGATAAAGATTCTACACCGGCTTTTAATAAATATCTTAAATCATTGAATAAAAAAAAGACTAAAATTACATTTTTTAATGGGGAAAACCATTATATTACTTCATTTAATAAAAAATACGAAAAATTTATATTTGAAATATGAAAAAAATAAAATTATTTTACCTTCTTTGTAGTACGGCATTAATATTTTTATCGTGCAATTCAAATAACGAAATAATTAAAATTGGAACAATTTTACCACTTTCGGGTGATGTCGCAATATATGGGAAAAGTATTCAGAATGGAATGAACCTTGCATTAGATGAATATTTGAAGAGAAATCCGAATGAATTGAAAATAGAAATGATTTTCGAGGATAGTAAAGCTGATCCAAAATTAGCAGTAAATTCATTTCAGAAATTATCTTCAATAGATAAATGCAAGATAGTTTTAGGAGGTTTTTCTAGCTCAGAAGTGTTATCTATTGCACCAATCGCTGAAAAAAATAAAATTGTTCTGATATCACCTACTGCTTCTTCTCCAAGTATTACAGAAGCAGGAGATTATATATTTAGAACTACTCCTTCAGATAATTTTGATGGCGAAATTATGGCAAAATTTGCCTATAATGAATTACATTTAAAAAATGTCGCTATTATATATGCAAATAACGATTATGGGCAAGGGATATCTAAAGTATTTATTTCAAAATTTAAAAATCTTGGGGGTGAAATATCAATTGAAAAAAGTTTTGAATCAGGAATTAATGATTTTAAAACACAACTGATTGCTATAAAAGAAACTAAGCTAGATGGATTATATATCATTGCTGCTGCAGAAATTGGAATAATCCTGAAACAAGAATCAGAATTAAATTTAAGAGATATTAAAACATTTACAGTAGGTCTAGTAGAAAACCCAAAAGTAATTGAAATAGCCGGAGAAGCTGCAAATAATGTCTATTATAGTTATCCATCATTTCAAGTAAATAGTGACGAAAATATAGTGAAAGATTTCGTGTATAAATTCAAATTAAAATATAACATTGAACCCGATGTTTTAGCAGCTTATGGCTATGATTTAATGAATATCACTCTTACTGTACTCAAAAACAATTATGAAAGTTCGGATAAAATTAGAGACGCTCTATACAATCTGAAAAATTTTAATGGAGTGACAGGTCAAACTTCATTTGACTTAAACGGTGATGTTTCAAAAACTGCCGGTATAAAAATAATAAAAAAAGGTAAATTCGAATGGTATATTAATAAATTTAATTAATAATTATTATGGCTCAGATTTTAACTAAAATTTCAAAAATATCAAAATCTTTTGATAATAAAGATATTGATACTGAATATAAGTACTCATTACTTGAAAAATCATTAACAGATACAGATAATATTATTCTTCCAATTTTAAAAGACTTAATTAAGAAATATATTGACAAATCAATATGGGAACAATTAGAGTATTCTTTAATCAATAAAGCACACTTTGACAGAGCTTTTTTTGTAAAAATAGGTTGTGAAGCTGTTGGAGGTGATTATAGGAAAATATTACCTGCCATGGCTTCTGTCGAGTTCAGATATTCTTCTGGTACAGCAATTGATGATGTTTTTGATGATAATGATGAGAGAATGGGTAAAGCAAGTATGCCTAAAAAATATGGTCAAAATTCTGCATTGTCTCTTGCAAGTATTCTCAAATCTCTTTCGTCTATTTCACTTTTATCTAATTTTAATAGTATCAATATTGATCCACTCTCTTTTATTGATATAAATATGAAAGATGAATTAACTCACTATCAGGTATACTTAGGACAGTTAGCAGATTTAAATTCTGAAAAATTGACGATGGATGAAATTACCGATAGTTTTTATCTTGATATGATAAAAAACGCAACAGGGGTTGATGCAGGGTATTGTTTTGAATTAGGTTGTCTATTGGGTGGAGGAACAAAGGAACAACAAAAAGCTTTTTATGAATTTGGCATCGCACTGGGGACAGCAATGCAGATCAGAGATGATTTACTTGATTATATTGATAACAATGAATTAATCAATAAAGAACCTTTTCGTGATTTTGAAACAAGTAAAAAGCGATTACCCTTAATTATTGCCTATAGATTTGGAAGTGATAATGAAAAAGAAACACTAAACAAATTACTTGAAAAAGGTCATTTAACCAAAGAGGATAAATCAATTTTATCATCTTTGATTAACACCAACTTCGTATTAGGTTATATTGATAAATTGAAAAAGGAATTGCTTGAAAAAGCAATGTTAAGTTTCGAAAAAATAAAAGCGACTAAAGAGATTGAGACTGTTATTCACCAAATTATTCAGCAATTAGATGTATAATAATTATTTAAAAGACGTAATACATTTTAATAATCTAGATAAAAAATCAAGACTGGTTTTTATTAAGAATAGACTGTTGTTGTTTGGTATAAATCCAATTATACAATCTTTTTTTTCCTGCTTTGGAAAAGGGAAAAATATATTTGCAGAAATTGGCAATAAAAGCAAAAAGATTGTATTGACTGCTCATTATGATGGTACTTCTATTTTTGATAATAATGCAGCAGTTATAACTTTATTAGAACTTTCCTGTAAAATTCTTCCTGAAGAATTGCCATACTCCATAATTATTTTATTTACCGACCAGGAAGAATCATACCAACAAGGCTCTGCATACTTTCTTAGGGACTATTCTAAGGATGATATTATAAAAAACATAAATATTGATGGTTTTGGTATTGGAAATGAGCTTTTTACTGTTGATAGTTTAATAAAAAACATAAATACAGATACGGATTTATTTTTAACAGATCGAGATGAATTTTCAAAATGTGGAATTCCATCAACAAGTTATTTTTCCGCATTTAAAATAGATTTTGTATCTGCTAAAGAAAGTGGTAATATATTTTCAACTTTTGAGAAATACAAATCGGAATTATTTTTTAAAAATAAATTTAAAATTTTAGATAATCAACTATTTACTGATTATTTAGGACAAATCATATTAAAAGTATGAAACAATTCACGAAATGTATACCACGTCTATTTTTTTATTGTCTACTTCCTATCGGATATCTAATTTTGTGCTATATTATATATTGCAATAATTTATATAAATTTGATTTTGATGATATACATTTTAAGATTCGAGCATTAATTACATTGCTTGTCTTTTTCGGTTTTTTATCATTTGTATTATTTCTTTATAAACTATTACGAGATGTTAAAACTAAACAACGAAAATTAAAAATTGATATTTTTAAAGATTTGTTAACTACAGGTGCAATTTTATTGGGATTATGGAGTATTGAGGGGATATGGGTTATATGGATAGATAAATCGGTCTTAAATGTTGTTCATATTTTCTATGAAGCATTTTTAATATTAATTACATTTGTTTTGTTAATATCATCTCATATAAAGAAGGACTATTGGAATGAGAATATAAATTATTCACATCTAGAGTTGACTTTAAATGATAAATTAAAAAATTTATCACTAAGATTTTATGCGCTTAGTCTGGATGACTATAACAATTTTTTTGAACCACTTGGACTTTGGTATATTTGTGAACAAGCTCGAATATTAAACGAGATTAGAAAGAGTGGAAGAATAATAGAAGCTAAACGTATCCTTGTTATTGATGGTAATGTTGAAAATAATGAGTTATTAAAAAAAGCATTTGGTCCTATCTCATATTTAACATTATCTCAAAAAAATATGAAAAATATTAATTTATTACATACTTTATTCTCTATTGATTTATTTCTTTTACCTAAACCTATATTGATTGAACTAATCACAAAAAACAATCTTCTCACTGAAGATTCAAACCCTTCAAATAGAAATATTATAGAGGAAAAATTTCATCAGTTCGAAAGATTAATTATAGATGATATAATGGCTTATCCTAGAAAAGAAAAAGACGGTTTCAAATTAACTGAAGATAACAATTCAAATAATAAAAAGACTTTTATTATTAATCTTTTTGAAAATCATATTACTGATTTTGATATTAATAAATATTCTATTGATGCTATCAAGATATTATATAAATAGATTTTACAATGTTATATCAATTAATTATTAATATTTTAATTCAATTTTCTTTAGTTTCTTTAATTGGTAGTTCCTTTTTTTATATTTTTAATTCAGGCAAGTATTATGCAATTCATCATGCTGCAATAATAACAGTTGCTGGCTACTTTATTTCTGTTTCATATGAGAATGGTACACCACTTTATCTCTCAATAATAATCAGTGTTATTATTTCGACACTTTTGGGAATTTTAATTGAGTTTATTTTATTGAAGAATATCCGGGAAAAACAGCAAAAAACATTTTTTTTGATTATTGCATCTCTTGGAATTTATATTATGTTTCAAAACTCAATTATTATTTTTTGGGGGGAAGAATTAAAATTAATCTCTACAAATAATATTAGTTCAATTAATAGATTTTATGATGCTTTTATTACTAATATACAAATGATTATTATTATTACTAATATTATAATAATTATAAGCACAATATTATTTTTCAAGCTTTCGAGGTTAGGGAAAAAAATACGAGCTGTCTCTGAAAATACCGAATTAAGTAGTGTTTTTGGAATAAATGTGAATTATATAATATTGTGGTCATTTGGTATTGGTTCGTTTATAGCTTCAATATCTGGGATATTAATAACATTTGATGTAGGGATGAATCCTTCGTCTTCTTTTAATTTGTTATTTTATGGAGTTATTGCTTTAATTATTGGAGGTATTGGTAATATTAAAGGTTTAATATTTGGAGCATTATTACTGGCAACAGCCCAGCATCTTACAGCATATTACATTGATAGTAAATGGATGGATGCTATAACTTATATCATTTTAATATTATTCTTAATTTGGAAACCACTTGGTTTTAGCGGTCAGCGTCTTAAAAAAATAGAAATTTAATGGATTATATTTTACACCTGCTAATTTTAATTTTCATTTATGTAATGCTTGCACAGAGTTTGAGTCTCACTGCCGGTTTTGCAGGTATGATTTCATTGGCTCATGCAGGTTTTTATGGAATAGGTGCATATGCTACTGCAATTTTATCGGTAAATTATCATTTATCTTTTCTATTAACGCTTCCAATCGGAATGCTCATTTGCGGAATAATGGCTTTAATCGTTTCGACGATTGCATTACGCACTGTTGAAGATTATTTTATTATTTGTACCCTCGGTATACAGGTTATTATTTTTTCAATAATGAATAACTGGATGAATTTAACTAACGGTCCATTGGGTATTCCCGGTATTCCTTCAATAAATATTATTGGATTGGAATTCAATAATAAACCTTCTTTTTTAATTTTAAGCATTATATTAGGAACTGCAATATTTTTATTTCTCAGATTAATAATAAAATCCAGTTTCGGAAGAACATTAAAAGCATTAAGCGAAGATGAAATTTATACACAATCTATCGGTAAAAATGTTTATCTTTCAAAAGTAACTGCATTTACAATTAGTGCCGTTATAGCTGCTATTCCCGGAGTATTATATGCTCATTACATTTCATATATTGACCCTACAAGTTTTACAATTAATGAATCAATTTTCATTCTATCGATTGTAATAATTGGAGGAATGAGAAATTTATGGGGAATGGTATTCGCATCTTCGTTTCTTGTTTTATTACCAGAAGCATTAAGGTTTATCGGACTACCTAATACGATAGCAGCCAATTTGAGACAAATAATTTACGGGACAATATTAATAATTGTAATATTTAATACGGGAAATAATCTTAACATTTTCAGAGGTTATACGAGACAAAGATCTTATAAAGAATAATATTTTTTCATAGATTTGTATAATTTTAGTTATATTAAAGTATTTATAATAAATGTAAATTATTTGAAAAATATCAGTTCTGTTAGGTTTTAAATATTTAGTTTATGAGGAATATTAAAGAATATAAATTTATTCGAAATTTTTAATCTATAAATTATTATTAATATGGATATTAATACTTGTACAACAATACTTTTGGCTTTAACAACACTTAACATAGGAGCTATTTTAGGTGCATTTCGAAATAAAATAATAATATCAACAGATAAAAATAATTTTCACTTATTTTTCTATGGCTTCGCAATATTTGTTATTTTAACATCTATGTTATGTATTATTTTCTATAGTAAGGAATTATTTTCACCGAATTGGTCTGGACTGATTATTGTTTTCACAGGTATAATATCAAGTATTATTTTAATTTTGTTCACAAAGAAACATCTTGTAAAAAAATTTATTTATTCGATAGAGGAATTGAATCCAATAATTAATAATTTTACAACAAATGCTGATAAAAATAATATTAGATTATTTGGTGGTGATTTAAATTTCTTTGGGAACTCCCCTAATGATATGGATAATAACTCGCAGTATTCTTATTTAAAATTTCTCAATTTTAGAAAAATTTTAATTTTATGTGAAGAACCTAAAGATATTAATACAAGATTAAGATATGGAAAAATACTCTCAGAGATTCCTATTGCTGAATTAAAATATTACCATCCACAGCAAGCCGATTTAAGAGTCAGGGGCAGAATTAAAGAAGTAAATGGTGTAGTGAAGTTATTGATGTATACTAAAATTAATAATGGAAAATATAAAGCGATAGAAACAGATACGGCTAATTCTAATGGAGCTTTATATGGAAATATATGGGATTTAGTGTGGTCTTTGGCAATTGGGCCTAGTTCAACACAAATTCAATCATGCAAAGACCTTTTCCAAAAAGGCTAGAAACTAATGAAAGTAGTTGTTGTAAATTCACCATTATTCCGTATTCCGAAGAAATTGGAATATAGGAGTTCAGTTCCACCTATCGGTTTAGGATTGATTGCAACAGCTATAAAGAATAAAGGATTTAGTGTAGAATTAATTGACACAAATAACAACAATTTTTCTTTAAAAAAACTCATTTCGAAAATTGTAAATAAAAAACCTGATTTTGTTTGTACAAATGTGTTTACTACGAATCTTGAATTGGTGAAAGAACTTGTCGAATCAATATATATCAAAACACATTTTATAATAGGCGGATTAGCTACTCAATATTTGTACAAAGATATTTTTAAATGGAATTCTAAAAATCCAATTGATATTATTCATGGTGATGGAGAACTTATTACTACAGATATAATAGAAAATAATATTAAACAAAATATTTCGAATAAACTAAAAAGTAAAAGATATTTCAAAATTGATAAATCATCCGAATATTTTGTTCGAGATATTAACAATGAAAAACTTGATAGAAATTTCTTTACAAAAGAACCTCAAAATAATTATTTCGGATTTCCCGAAGCTCACATAATTACTGGAAGAGGATGTAATTATAAGTGTGCTTTTTGTGCAGCAGCTCGTTCTTTAAATTCCGATTATTTAATAAGAGAAAAATCAACAGAGAGCATAATTTCCGAAATCAAACATTTACAAAGTATTTATTCTAATTTAAAAAGTATTCGAATATTGGATGATTTGTTTCTAAAAAATAAAAAGTCGATTGAAAAAGCAATTAATATTTTCAATAAGTTTGATTTAAAATGGAGGTCAATGGCTCATGTTTTCTCATTTAAAGATACGAATGAAGATGTTATAGAAAAGTTAAAATTAAACGGTTGTTCAGAATTATTTATTGGGATAGATTCAGGTTCGCAAAGAATTTTAAAAAAAATTCATAAAATAGATAATATTAATTTAATTAAAGAGAATCTAACAAGGTTATTTAAAAATTCGATTCCAATTAAAGCTTATTTTATATATGGTTTTCCGGATGAAACAGAAGAAGATTTTAAATTGACTTATGATTTAGCTGAATATTTAAAAATGCAATCGATTAAATATCATACATCTTTTAGAACAAGTGTTTTTCAGTTTAGACCTTATCATGGTACTGAACTTTATCAATATATTATTGCTAAAAAAGGTAAGGATGCTATTAAAAATATGATGAAACAAAACAAGGAATTATCTGAAACAATAGGAAGGCATGAATTTAATTTCCAAAGTGGGAATTATTCAGAAGCAGATATTAAAATTCTTAATGATTACATTGCAAAAACTATCAAATTGAATGAAAATTAAAAAATTATATCAAATTGTCATGAAAAATTTAAAACAAATTAGATCATGTCGTAAATGTAATTTATGTAAAAATCAAGCTCCATTATTAGATAAAAAATCTAAAGCGGAAATATTTTGGGTAGGTTTATCCGCTGTTAAAGTAGATAATGTTGAAAATGAAACTCCACTTTCCATAAACACAAATTCAGGAAAATTAATTGCAGAAATTGAAAACAATAATAATCATCTTAAGTTTTATAAAACCAATCTTGTTAAATGTCTTCCTTTAGATAAGGATAAAATACGATATCCTAAAGTAAATGAAATGGAATGCTGTATCAAAAATCTACAACTTGAAATAAACGAAACGAAACCAAAGATTATTTTTTTACTGGGAAAATTAGTTTCTGATTTTATTACAAAATTTGAAAATCTAATATTTCCTGAATTAGACAATAAGTTCAATTATAAATTTATAAATCATAATAATATTTTTTATATTCCTATTCATCATCCATCGTATATTTTAGTTTATAAAAGAAAATTCATAGCGAAATACTTTGACAGTATATCTAAACTATTGAATAATTTAATTCTTATCAATTAGGTTTAATATATAAGTTGACAAAAGTTGACAGTTTTATTATATTTGTTATGTGAAAATTAAAAAAGTATTTAATTTAGAAACCGTAAGCAAAAGAATTGCAAAACTAGGTTTAAACCAATCTCGTATAGCGGAAGAATTAAATGTATCCAGGGAAGCTGTTTCAAAATGGTTTAATTTAGAAAATCAACCTTCTGCAGGAAAATTACTTAAGCTATCAAAATTATTACAGTTGACTTTTGATGAAATTCTTTCTTATGAAGTTCAAGCAATTCCAATTGTAAACTATCGGAAAAATGCAAATGCAAAAACTTCAAAAGAAGATGAAGAATTTGCAAAAGAAATGGGAAATACATTAGAAATATTAGTTCCATATTTTCAAAATGAAAAGCTTACAAAACCACCAATATTGCAAAATCCAATTAATGATTATGATTATATTAATATAATTATTGAAAATTTAAAAAATGATTTATCTCTAAACAAAGAAAAATTAAGTGTTGAGGAAATATTATCAATTTTCTATAAATTTAATTGCATCATAATTCCTGTTTTATGGAAAGAAAATAAAAGACATGCAAATGCATTAAGAATTTATCTTCAAGAGTCTTTAACCACATGGATTTATTTGAATCTTAACACTAAGATATATGATTTTAAATTCTGGATAGCACACGAATTAGGGCATGTATTAGCCCATGACTTAAAAGGGGATGAAGCTGAAAGTTTTGCAAATAATTTTGCTGGTGCCTTTTTATTTCCACAAAATCAAGTTAAAGAATTATATAATAAATTATTAAATGAAACTAATGAAAGAAATCAAATTGATTTAATCATAGAAAAAGGGAAAGAATTATTTATTTCTCCTTTATCTGTTTATATGCAAATATGTGCATTTATTGAACATTATAATTTATCTGAAATCAAACTGAAGCATTTAATATATAAGTTTAACTCAAAATTCAATAGTTATTTTCATACTGTCTCATTTGAATATTTTAAAACTGAGTATCCAAGTGCAAATGTATATATAGATTTTGTAACTAAAAAATTAAACTCACATTTTTTTGATTATTTAAAGAAATATATTCAAGATAAGTCTCCCACTCCAGGTTTCATACAAAACTTACTCGATGTTTCATTCCTTGATGCACAAAACATATATGATGCCCTTTGAGAAAGAATGAAGAAAAATTATTAATTGATTCAAATAGCTATTTCAGGTTAGCACAAAATTTACATCCCTTATTAAATAATCCATTTGGCAAAGATAATTATTGCATAAATATTTTAAAAGAATGTGATAAAGAATATAATAAAAATACTGGATTACAAAATAAGTTTACCTGGGTTAACCAAGAAGAATATAAGGAAAATAGAAAGAATCAAATATTTTATAATGATTCTACAGAAAATGCAATCTATAATAATTTAAACTTCATTAAATTATTTGCAAGAGAAAAACATCTATTAGTTTCTGAAGTAGATTTAAAATATTTAGCAACTGCTTTAGAATTAGAAATTACTTTAATAACGGATGATTCTGATATGATAGAAGTAGCTAATGAATTTGAAATTAAAGTTCTGAAATCTCTTGAATTATTGAAATTAATGTGTGATTCTGATTTTATAACCAAGGAAAAAGTTAAAGAAATTACTGATTATTGGTGTTATCTTAAAGATAAACCCAAAGATTTTAAAAAAGATTGTAAAAAATTATTTGATTTTGATTATTAAAATTTAATATTAAAATCCTTTCTCCGTTAATGAGTATATAAAGTGTTTAGTATAAATTAGTTAGTGTAAAGTTTGTAGAGTTCATAAGGATAATAAAATGGAGAATATAGAATATAGAATATAGAATGAAAATTAGCATGCTACTATAGGTATTTCTTTCCGAATTATTTTCGGGTTTTAGATAAGTTTCTGTGTTTATATATTTGACAAAAAACAGGATATGAAAAAAGTTGTAATATTTTTTGTTATCGGGGTTTTTTGTTGTGCGAATGTATTTGCTCAGGATTATACGGAAAAATTTTTTAAAAAGAATTCTGTAAATATTTTTGGGTTCAGAAATACTCCGGGGCATTCTTTTAATGTGCTCGATTATAAATTGAATATAGATGTGTATAATAATTTTTTCTCTCCTTACCCGAAATCGTACACTGCAAATGTTATAATAAAATTCAAAGTTGATACTGCTTTGAATAATATAAATCTTAATGCTGTATATACTTCACTGGTAATAGATTCGGTGAGATTGTATCCTGCAAATACGGTTCTGACTTTTAATCACAGCTCTTCGACGGATTTAGTAAATATTACTTTGAACAGAGTTTATAATCCGGGTGAAATTGTTCAGGTGAGAATTTATTACAGGCACAACAATGTAACTGACTATGCCTTTTATGCAAGTTCGGGATATGTGTTTACGGATTTTCCTCCGCAGGGAGCAAGAAAATTTATGCCATGCTGGGATGAGCCGTATGATAAAGCGACATTTGATTTGACAGCGAAAGTTCCGCTTTCTGCCCGTCTTGGTTCAAACGGCAGACTGAATGATTCTACCGTAACAGGCGATACGATATATTATCACTGGATTAGCCGCGACCCTGTTGCAACGTACCTGACGGTAATAACCGGCAGAGTGACATATACGCTTGAGGATGTTTACTGGCATAAAATTTCAAATCCTTTGGATAGCATTCCGATACGGTTTTATTATAACTCAGGTCAGAGTATTGCTCCTGTAAAAAATGTGATACTGGATATGACGACTTTTTATTCGCAGAAATTCGGTGAGTATCCGTTTGAAAAAGGCGGATTTACTTATGTGCCAAGCAGTGCAGGTTTTCCGTGGGCGGGAATGGAGAATCAAACGTTGATTACTATGTACGCCTGGCAGGAACAACTTGCGGCACATGAATATTCACATATGTGGTTCGGTGACCTTATCACCTGCGGAACGTGGCCCGATGTATGGCTGAATGAAGGATTTGCAACGTGGGTGGAAGCGTTGTGGCTTGAACATAAGACCGGATATGCAAGTTATAAAAGCAGAATT
>Ga0233425_10007598_pt1 | contig 15096 bp, 11 predicted proteins | sample Watercolumn_Towu_2_FD_181712 | JGI IMG/M metagenome (GOLD analysis project Ga0233425, IMG submission 181712) | Freshwater microbial communities from Lake Towuti, South Sulawesi, Indonesia - Watercolumn_Towuti2014_140_MG | ecosystem: Environmental > Aquatic > Freshwater > Lake | place...
ATCTGCTTCCTGCTTATCTTCTATAACTGCAAAAGCTCCATGAACTATAAAAATAAATACAAAAGCAATCAAAATAATAAATAAAACAACTTTTTTATCTCTTTTCATGTTAATTCTATCATAAAATTATATATATATCTTTCTATCTTCTACCTCTGTTGAAAATCTATGTGCTTACGCAATTTTGCACTTCGTTCTTTATTATATATTCAAGGACTTATTTATTTGAACAAATTTAAGCTTTGAATAGATAGGAAAAGACAAAAAGTTTGTTCAGTTATTTTTGTCTTTTACTATAGTTGGTTAGCACCCCCTAATTATAGGACTTTTTCAACAAAGTCTCTCTTCTCGCCTCATCCCCCTAAAGAACTAATTAAAACCACTTCTTCAACTCAATCTGCTTCGTCTCTTCTTTGCCAAAGATAGACTGAATGTAAATCTTGGCAAGCTCCAGGCCTTGTTTTGTATAAGATGGAACAGCAAAATTATTGGCAAGCTCCAAAGCAGGTTCTAAATACTTTATAATACTTCCCTCAGAAATTGTAAATATAATTTTTCCCCCGCATTTTGTGCATATGCCAATCATTGGCGGTCTTCTAAATTTTTCATTGCATCCAACACATCTAAACTGCTGCATTGAAAACTTTCTTAAATTGCCTCTTATATCTCTAATAAAATGCCTCTCTATAATCAATCTCGCAACATCTGCTGCATTTACAGCTCTTAATTTAGAGCATAACTCCATTTGCTTTGCAACTTTATCTTTCATTGTAGGCAAACTTTTGTAAGAAGAGTTAATAACACAATCATTCATATTGCTTGTATTGTGTGTAAACCCTGTATTAATGAAGTTGTCTTTTCCTTCTTTTAATCTTTTCTTTACATTCTCTATTTTTATCTCAGAAGAATGCTTCCCTTGTTCAGCCAATTCATACAGCTCTAAAGGATAATTTGAAACAAGTTCAAAATCTAAAATCTGGTCATCAACTTCTCCTGCTCTTATCCTTGAATTTAAAACAAGAGGTGCATCCTGCGTCCCGCCTCTATGAGCAGGCAAAAACTTTCTTGAAAAATTTATCAATACATCAAGCAACATCATAATTGCTGCTTCATCTCCATCGCAATCTCTTCTCATAGCAGCATGCATATACGGGCTTGCAAGCAATCCCTGCATTTTTGAAAATCCAATTATTCTTCCTATAACGCCTGCACAATTATGTGGAGCCATACATGCAACCAAATGCCCGACCAGATCTCTTTTGTCTTTTAAATTATAATATCTTGGCAGACCATAGAATTTCTCCAGCAAATCATCCAGAAAATTGGCAATATTAAAAAAGACATCATCTGCTCTTTCATCTTTAGTCTCTGGGCAGCAGGGAAGAATAATATCATGTGGCTTTAATTCTAAAATCTGTTCATCATTTTCAAGTTCTTTTCCAAAGATATCTTTTTCATAGCCTAATTCTTTTATTTTTGTCCAAGGTACAAAAACCTCTTTCGGTTTAAAATGAGATATAGGCAATTCAGTTCCATCATACCTTATTGTTCCATCTTTATTGACAGTTAAACTAAACTTCGCTCTTAATATCCCTTTAGCTAAATTTTCTATATCGTGCTCCTCATTTGAAGTTCCCCTTACTCCCTTGATTAGCTCGGGCAATTCGTCTCTTCTCATTCCAAGTTTGGTAAGGGCAATTTGAATCTGTTTTGCAGGATCTATTTTTCTTGAAGAAAAAGAACCAGACTTCTCATGCTCCTCGCATTTTTTATCTAAATTCCTTCCGCATTCTAAGCAGTAAAATTTTCTTATTGTTTTACTTCCACAATCTTCGCAAATAGGATAAATTTTTTCAGATTTACATTTATCACAATAATAAATTGGAAAATCTCCTTTGATAAAACCAGTATTTACTGCTTCTTGAATACTTCTCATCCTTCCTCCTTCGTCACCAACAGGAAAAATAACATTTGGGCTTCCGGTCAATTTTCTTAATTTTGCTTTTTCAGGCCTTCCCATTCTAGAGCCTATAAATGTGCCTGCCTTATCTTTAATTTTAAATTTTGAGAATAAATTAACCAGTTCTAATATGTTTTCCTTGTCCTTGTATTCATCTAAGAACAAAACCCTGCTTATTTCATTCATCTTCAATTTAATATTTTCATCCTTGTCAACTCCCAAATTTGCCAAAAATGCATGTCCTGATTCTATTAAAATATTATCCAAAACAACTTCATGTTCTGCACCAAGCAGCTCTAAAGCTCTTTTAGCTAAAGCAAATCTATCCCTTATAGACTTTTCATAAGGCAGAATTAATTTATCTTTTGATTCATCTCTCCACGCAGCATATTGAATAAAGTCAATCAAACTCAAAAATTCATCTTTTTTTATTTGAGACCAAAAAAAAATGAACCTGGGGTGAAGAGGAATTTTATATTTAACAGAAAGCTCTTTTGCCTGCTCAAATGAAACATTAAAATAATCTAAGCCTATTTTATCCGCTGCAATTGTACCTGCATCACCGGGTGTTTGTTCGTTTAATTTTTTCTTAAAATCAAGATACCACCATTCTTCTACATATCCGGGTTTTAATAACTCATAATTTCTATTAATAACATCTCCTAATGGGAATAATATGTCTCCAAAATAAAGAATTTCTTCTGTATCTTTATATAATTTTTTTGCTTCTTCAAAATTGTTTAGAATTTTTACACTTCCATTTTTTAATTTAACAATCGGACCTTCAATACTATCGCAAACAGAAACAACACATCCTTTTGTTGGCCTCTCTATTTTTAATTGAGTTCCATATGATAAAAAGTTTCCAGATATAGCCATTGTTGCAGGATGTATTGAAGTAGCAGAAAACCCCGCTATTCTCGATCTCCCATATCTAAATCTAAATGCCCCTGACGCAGATGGATGCCCGAAAACAGGCCTTCCTGCAACCAAATCTTTCAAATAAGTGGGGCTTGTATCTGTACTTCCTTTTTCTCTTTTTTTATGCAATTCAATATATTTATCTAAAAAATCCCAGCCAGTAGAAACAAATCCTTTTTGTTTCACCCCATTATATAATCTAAATCCTTTTTGTGCTTTCTGGGCTAATCCTTCTGAAAAACACAGGCACATTCCCCCCCTTATTGTATTTGTATGAACTCTTGGCAGATCCTTATAATTTGAGACTTCTAATTTTTCAGTAGGATCTCCATCAATTTGTATAGGTATATTCTGGGCCAAAAAAGCGATCTCTTCCTCTGTGGGCAGATACTGCAAATTAGAAACCCTCTCATGATAATCATAATTTTCAGTCACATATCTTTTTACTTCTTTCTCGTCTGGATCATATTTTGCATATCCGAACAATTCCCTCAAATAATCAATAATCATTAAAACAACACAGCTCGCAGTTGTTCCCGCGCTTCTTATTGGACCTGAAAAAAATGCCTGAAAATAATCTTTTCCATCTTTTGTCTTTGCAAGTTTTATTCCTGTAAAGCCCTCTATTGGAGAAGATACCACGCCCAAAGTAGTATATGCAAAACCAACTCTAATCCCTGCATCAATCGCCTCTAACTGATCCTTAAATTTACAAAATCTTTCTTTAGCAATTTCTTCTGCAATTTTAAAAGAAACAGCAGCATCTAATTTTCCATATTGCTCTTCTAATTCTAAGATTCTATTTACAATCGCCTTATCATTAAGTTGTGGATAAATTGTAGATATTAATCCAAGTGACTTTTCAGCAAGAGTCATTGCTAATGGAATTTCTACTTTATTAACAGGATCAAACCCCATTGCCTTCGCTTTTTCAGCAAGTTCATATTCTTCTCTAACCCCTGCTATTATCTTTGCAAAATATTTTTCAGTATCTTCTGAATATACTTCAGGCATTTTTTCTTTCCTCTTGTTTAATTTGTAACTTATCTAACACCTTTTCACCCTGCACATTTGCATAATCATTCTCTTCTTCATTCCCTGAAAAGTCCAAAATCTTTATTTCTCTTGTTTTTAAATTTAAGATAGGAACCTTGCACGGATCAGGATTATTACCTACTTTTTCTTCAAAAGGTGTAATTGACTGCCAGCATGAAGAAGCAATAGTCATTATATTATTATAAACAGAAATATCCGCCCTATGCAAATCCCCTGTAGCAACAATGTCTGGTACCTGAGAGATAACAAGAGGATCTTCCTTTTCATTAGGAATATAAACAACAGAACCATGAGTCGGGGATAAGTGCCTTCTTCTAAGCAGTTCTCTTACTATTCTCGCAGGAGAATTATGTTTATAATTTAATCTTATATCTTCTATCTCCCCTACAAGACTGTGCATACTTGCTCCGTGATATATTAAAACCTTGAATCCTCCTGAAATTTCTATTAAAGCGGGATTTGGAACTAAGTATAAATTTTTTATCTTATGTAACTCTTCTGCATAACATTCATCAACTATTGGCTGCGGTTCTGCAACTCTAACCCCATCATGCTGTCCAGGACACATTATAATTTTAATATCCTTCCTTATTAGATTAATTATTTCAGCCAGCCGGGTATATTGCTCCTTTATATCCATTATTTTAAGAAGCTTATTCTGTTCAGGATATACTCCCACACCATCAATATTGTCTCCTGCTAGAAATAGATACTTGACCTTGCTTGCTAATTCTCTTTGCTTTTCATCTCCCCTCTCACAATTTATCCAAGAAATAAAATTAAGAAGATTCTTCTCTAAAGAAAGACTGGAGCCGATATGCCAATCAGATGTAAAGGCAATTAAAGTCTCACTAGTATGTTTTTTCTTTTCAGCTAAAAAGGAATCAGGATATATAATGTTATTTGCAAAAAGCATTGATGAACTTCCCATTACTTGGAATGCAACAATATCGTCTTGCAAAAGATCCTTTGCCTGTTTAAATAAATCCTCTTTATTTTGATTTACCAAAACAACTGCTTTTCCTGAAGGATCCTCTATTTCAATCAATAGATTCTTGTTTTTTGTTATTCTCTTCTCCAAAACTGCTCCAATAATAGTATAGTTATCTCTATTGGGGCCGATCTTTCTTATAGATGTCAAATTTTCTAAATTTTTTGATTCTAAAAAGCTCTTTATTTGGCTATATCTTGCACGAAAATGCTTGACAAAATCCAAAACACAGACTTTTTTTGGTTCAACAACTGGTGAAGATAAAATCTTGACAAAATCTTTGTCCTCTTCTTTTTTTTCCTGTTGAACATCCGAATTGCAGCCAACATTTATAAAAAAAGCTTTTGCATTATTATTGTTCTCGCATTTTTTAATAAACTCCTGTAATTTTTCATAATTCTTGATAAAAAAGCTCTTTGTTATTACTCTTTCAGAAGGTTTTGTATTCTTTATATTCAAAATAATCTCTTTCGCAAAATTTTCTTCCAGGCCGGAAAAAAGTCCAAGAATCTCTTTATCTAATAAAAAACCTTTCTCTAAACATATTTTTAGTATTTCATTTGCCATTCTTTCCTCAAACTCCAGCTTAGCTTCCTCTTAGAGGTTTAATTGCTAATTTGGTGAGATTATAAACCCAAAGACTCTATTAATATAGCTTCAATTTTGTCAAATAACTGCAAAGGTATTGATAACTTTATTTCTCTAGTCCTTCCATGCCTTCCTTTTGATATAACATTTGCATTTATTAATCCCAGCATATCAATTTCTGCAATAATATCTGAAACCCTTCTCTGTGTCAAAATCTCTGTTTTTGTTCTTTTGCATGTTTCCTGGTATAAATTATATATATCCCCTGTAAACATTTCCGGGACCTTCTTGTTTTTTGTTAAACTCAAAATAGAGTATAAAATAAGTTGAAATTGTTTAGTTGCTGTCTCTACAATATCTAAAATTTTATCTCTTTCTATCTTTTCATTGGCTAAATCAATATATTTTAAGTCAACTTTATTATTTGCTTCTCTTTCAGACAACTCTCCTGCAATTCTTAACAAGTCTAACGCTCTTCTAGCATCTCCATGCTCTCTTGCGGCAAATGCTGCGCATTTAGCAACAACTCCCTCGTCTATAACCCCTTCTTTAAAAGAACACTGGCTTCTTTCATTTAAAATATCCTGCAATTGTAATGCGTTATATGGTGGAAAAACCAATTCTTCTTCTCCCAAAGAACTCCTAACTCTTGGATCTATATTTTCTAAAAATGTGACATCGTTGGATATTCCAATCAGACTAATTTGGGCCTGGCTCAACTCTGAATTTAACCTAGTCAGGCTGTATAAAAAAGAATCAGACATTTTTTTAATGGCTTGATCTATTTCATCTAATATCAATACAATAACTTGTTTCTTTGAATCAATCATTTGAACAAATTTATTATAAACTTGGTCTGTAGGCAGACCTGTCGCAGAGATTTCCCCCCCTAATTGTTGTATCAAAGCAGCTAAGATTCTATATTCCGTATCTGCAACTTTTTTTAGCTTGCAGTTAAGGTACTCTATTCTTAAATTAACCCCCAATTGTTCTGCTTTTTTTAATAATTCATTTTTAACATATTGAACAGACAATGTCTTTCCTGTTCCTGTTTTGCCATAAATAAATAAATTGCTGGCTCTTTCTCCTCTTAAAACAGGAGCCAAAATACCTGCAACTTGTTCTATTTGTTTATCTCTATGAGGAATAGATTCAGGACTATAATTTGTTTGTAAAACAGATTTATCTTTAAATAAAGTATTTTTTATTGCAGAATCAAATATGCTTCCTAAATGAACCCCCATTTTCCTCTTTTTAGATAGTATAATATTTAATTAAAAAATTAACAATTTTGTTCTATTTAAACTTTAGTATACTGGAAACAATAGTTAGTTAACCATCATTTCTCATGGACTATTATTTTAAAGTAATAACAAAATAATATAGTTTTATTAAGAATTGTATAGTTTATCAAAGATAATAGTAAATTAGCTGAAAAATAATAATTTACTCTCACTCCTTTATTTCCTTTCCATAAGAAATTAAAATTAAATTAAAACATTCAAAATTATATATAATTCAATACATATATTTATATTATATATATTGAATAATATAAATATTTATAAATTAATAACTAAAAAATAAAAACAAATTTTTTTATATATAAATATTTTCCATACGAAATAATGGGGTGAGAGTATAGCAAATATTACTAAAGTATTAATAAATTTCGCCAGTTTTAGTTATATATTATTTAAAATTTAGTCTATTTTTACTTACTCTACTTAAGTTAAAAAATCATAGAAACATTTATAAATAAAATAGGTTTACTTTTTCTATGGATAGAAAACCCTTTCAATCATTAGTCAATAAACAAATTGTAACAAAAGAAGGAAAAAGATTAGGAATTTTAGGAGATATAACTTTTGAAACAAAAACAGGAGAACTAATTCATATGGTTTTAAAGAATCTTACTCCCTATACTTCTAATTTAAGTTTAGAGAGAACAAAAGAAGGAGAAGCATTAATACCTTATAATGCGGTTATTGCAATAGGAGATTTTATTGTTGTTTCTGAAGAGGATTTAGTTTAAATTTAATGTTTAAAAAATGGATGAAAAAGAATTTAGGTTGCTAGGGTTTAACTTTTTGAAGATTCTGGCAGAAAGAAGACCAGATTTTAAAGGAGAGCTTCCAAATATAGAATCTAATATAGATATAAAATCTATTGAGCAGCAAAAAACAGATTTATTAAAAGAAGAAACTTTAAAGTTAGAATTTAATTTTGTTTTAAATTATAAAGACTTGGGTAAAATAGAAATGAATGGAAATTTAATTGTTATGTTCAGCTTAAAAATTTCAAAGCAAATTCTTGAAGATTGGAAGGAAAAAAGACTGCCTGAAAATATACGGCTGCCTATTTTAAATCTAATTTTGCAAAGATCTTCATTAAAAGCACTTCAATTAGAAGAAGAAATAGGCTTGCCTTTACATGTCAGGCTGCCAACATTGCAACAAGCAGGTCCTTCATCAAACTCTAAATAGTAATTTTTAATAATTTAATCTAAAACCTGGTTTTTCTGGATCTAAATCCTTATATATCTTTAATTCTTATAAATTATAATCAAGCCCAGATGGCACAACGGTACTGCGCCGCACTCGAAATGCGGTTTCCGCAAGGATATCCATGTTCGATTCATGGTCTGGGCGTATTTATCATATAAATATTTATAAATCCTATTTTTATAACACTTACATGACTCTTGAACACTCTATTGCACCAAACCCCCAAAGAGTATTTGTAGAACTAATGAAAGGAGAAAATTTTAACTCTTATCCTTATAGGGTTCGTAGTGTAATTCTTAATCAGACAAAAGTTCATCCAATATATCCATTTAGAAGAGAAATTTACTGGCCAGTTATTTCACCAAATGCTCTGAAGATGAAAACAGGAATTTTAGGAAGAAGAGAAACTTTTCCTTTTGTAATTATGTATGGTCTTTTACCAGAAGATGAAAAAGACCAAGCAATTCTCCCAGTCTTAAATCCTATTCTTGATTGGGGACTTTGCTCTGCTGGAAAATCATCTCCTCAAGAAGCAGCAGAACAAGCAGAAAGAGCAGTCTATCAATATGCTTTAAATCAGGCAAAAAGATTAGAAGTTCCAGAAAATTGGCAATTAATAATTAATGATAAAATCGCTCATTCAAGAAGAGTTATCCCTTATTCTGAAACAGAATGTGCTAAAGAGAAAAAACGCATTGAGCTGTCTGGTAGATTAAGAACAAATTCAGATTAGCAATAAAAATATATACTCCACTGCCTATAATCTTATATACTCATTTCAGTTTGTAAGTTTTTGATGGAGGCATCAAAAACAAATCTCAAGGAAAAATCTTCTTTAGTTCAAGATGTGTCCTGCCCTCTAATATGTAGGAGGATAAATGGTTCTGAAGTTTATTTTTGTACCTGCAGGCCATCAATTCCAGAAAGTAGAAAGAGTGAAGGGCTGTCAGCATTGGATTTTTTGCCCTGTGAATGCCCCGACTATCTTGCTTGTGCAAGATACGAATTAACTCAAAACGATATGTAACTAAAGAAACCAGAAAGAAAAAACAAACTTAGGGGAGCCTGTTTCATTTTTTATCAAGATAGCAACTATCTGTTATATCTTTAACTTTCCAAGCCTTCCAAACTCATAAGTATTTCCCTCTTCATCTACAATAAAAACTTCAAAATTATGAACATCAATTTTATTATCCAACAACCCATCAGATATATCTGTTCCTTCCACCAAAGGAAAAAAACTCGGCATAAATATAACTTTTTTATTTATATTATTTAATTTACCATATAAAAAGCACTTATATTTTTCTTGTTTTGCTCCTTCTTTCAATAATATAGCAGGATGAAAATGCCCCGCAACAAGCAACCCATATTTTTCTTTTAAAAATTCCAAGCTCATTGTTTTTATAATCAATTGATCTCCATGGAAAAACAAAATATCTTCAACAGAATAAAACTCTTCAAATATAATATTTGGATATTTTTGTATAATTGGATATAATATATTATCATGATTTCCTTTTATTACAACTATCTTTCCATCTTTTTCTAAATACCCCTCAAATAACTTTATCATCTTGTCAAAATCACTAAATTCCTGCTTTAAAACTCCTGAAAAAGAATGCTTTACATCTCCAAGCAAAATTATTTTTTTAATTTTATATCTTTTCTTTTTAAAATATTTAAATATCCCGTCAAGCCTTCCAGCAGTTTCTTCAAATTGAGTTAAAGGCAAATTCCACCCGCCTTCTTGCAAAACTTGCTCATATCCTAAATGCAAATCCCCAATAACAAGTAAAGCTTGTTCTTTCCAATACAAACACCTGTCAACTATCTCAAACCTATCTATTTTCATTAAACTAAAAAAGAAACATTATTTATAATTCTATTTAAATAAGTCGCTTATCTTCTCGGGATCAGCCAAAATAAGGACTTCACTATCATCTGCCATAACTCTAAAAACTCATTTTTTCTTTTTAAGTATTATCCCTATCAAATATATAGTTTAATATATATAAATTATTAAACTTAAGTCAATTCAATATGATATGGTTTTAGAGCAAAACTCTCCAAAAATCAGCTTAGAATTAAAACAAACAGCCAGAGGAGAGTGGTATATCGGTTCTGTCTCAATAAATGTTAGCACATTAGAAGAAGCAAAGTCTCTTTTGGATTCAGCAGTATATTTAACACAAGAAAAAATAAATTCCTTAAAGAGTAGAGAAAGTACAGATAATGAAAATCCAGAGAAAGCAAAAGAAAAAGAAGAAATAATTCTCACCCCAGATGAAGAAAAAATATTTAACAAGCTAAAATCCCTAAGATTTGAGCTATCTCAAAAAGAAGGCTATCCCCCATATATAATCTTCCATGATTCCATCTTAAAGCAGCTTGCAAAAGAAAAGCCAGTAACAGAAGATAGTATCTTAAAAATAATAGGTGAAAAAAAGTTTGAAAAATACGGCAAACTTTTTTTACGAGAGATTTTTCAGTCAATTTGAATACTCTTCACTCTCGATAATGATTTCAGAGGCTTAGAGCAGGCAAAGGTTTTCTGACTATATTTTTTATATTAGAGAATAACTAAAAAACAGGGAGAACTAGATCAATGGTGCAAACCAGGGTCGTCTATACCAGTAACTCATTGTATTCAATATAGATTTAAATTAACCTATTTTTCCCCCCTCAACTCCTTATAAACCCTCTTAATAAACTCAATCTTATCCTCAATTCTAATTATATCTGAATGAGAAGAAAGCAATAAATTAATAGCAAAAGGCGAGACAACTTTTGTATTCTTCTTTTCTATCTTAATTTTTCCTTCTTTAATCCATTTTAACACAAGTTGAGAGTTCTCAATAGACATAACATCTTCTAAAACCTCTCTTTTAGCTTCTTTCAATATCGGAAAATCTTTTGTTTTTTTCAGAACAGCAGCAAGCAGAAAATGCGAACTCATTTGCTGTTTTCCCACACTTTTTGTTCTTCCTTTATAATTTCTTAATATCATCAATGAGCGGGCAGCGCAATGTCTGAATCTTCTTTTTAATATCTCTGCCCTATCTACTGCCTGCTCTAAAACTTTTTTTAAATTTTCAGCTTCAAGCTTCTTAAAAGCTTTCTCCACTCTTTCCACATTCAACTCTTTACCAGCGATAAAAAACCCATTGTCATTTATCCCAACTTGCAAGTCCCTTCCAATAGAAGAGCCATATAAAAAAGCAACAGCTCTTGATAATGCATCATTAACTCTTCTTCCAAATAATGTATGAAATATAACATAATGCTTGTCAGCATTATACTCTTCAATTAAAATCCTATTTTCATGGGGAATCAAGGAAAATTCATTCTGCTCTTTAAAATAATTATATATACTCTCGCTTGTTATCTCATCACAAAATGCATATTCTTTAATAAACTCCTTTATTTCGCCGGGAGATTTTTTCCTCAAAAATTTCTCATCTACCAATTTTCTGAATTTTGATATAGCTAATGCAGAATCAAAACTTAATGGCAGCATCTCAGAAAACCAGGAAGGTATAGTAGGTCTGCGTCCTTCAGCACTTCTTACATATATATTCATGCCTTTTGCATATAAATACTGGTACCTGCTTCCACCCAAAACAAAAACATCTCCTTTCTTCAATCTCTCTACAAACTCCTCATCAACTTTCCCGATTTTTTTCTCGTTTAATACAACATTAGCATAACTTTCATCAGGAATAGTTCCAATATTTGTCATATAAATAACGCGAGCAAGCTTCCCCCTTTTCCCGATTTCTCCCTTTTCAGAATCATACCATATTTTTGCATAAACATTTTTTGTTTCCAGCTCATATTCCCCAGATAAATAAGATATAACCGATAGAAAATCCTCTCTTGTTAAATTTTTATAGCAATAACTTTTTTTAATTAATTCAAACATCTCTTTTTCCTGCCAAACTCGCGAAATAGCCATACCAAATACATGTTGAGATAACACATCCAGGCAATTTTCAGGCACATGAACTTTATCTATTACTTTTTCTTTTGCATTTTTCAATATAATAGCACATTCTATCAAATCATCTTGATCTTGAACAACAAATTTTCCTTTTGGATTGCTATGCAACTGGTGTCCTGCGCGGCCAATTCTCTGCACAGCTCTTGCAACACTCTTAGGGCTTCCAAGCAATATAACTAGCTCAACAAAACCAATATCAATTCCCAATTCCAAGCTAGTTGAAGTCACAACTACTTTTAACTTGCCTTCTCTTAATGCATTTTCAATATGAAATCTATGTTCTTTGCTTAAAGAAGAGTGATGTGCCCCAATTTTACTTATAAAATTACCTTCATCATCTATTTCCTCATATGATTTCGGAAATTTTTCTTTTAAATTATGCACAATTCTCTCTGTAGCAGCTCTCGTATTTGTAAAAATCAATGTTGTCTTATGCTCTTGTATCAAATTATCCAGCAATTCATACAAATTTTTATTTAAATGCTCTGAATTTGTCTCCAAAAAATCAGAAACAGGAGATAAAACCTGCAAATCAAGAGTTTTATTCAAAGAAATATCCGCTATTAAATAGTTTCTATTGCTTCCAGCCAAAAAACCAGCTATTTTTTCAAGAGGAGCAACAGTAGCACTAAGCCCAATACGCGAAAATTCAATCTTGCTCATGCTTTGCAGTCTTTCAATTGTTAAAGATAAATGAACCCCTCTTTTATTTTCAGCTAAACTATGTATTTCATCTACTATCACAAATTCAACAAATCCAAAATATTCAGAAAATTTTGGAGAGTTTATCATTATAGCCATGCTTTCAGGCGTAGTTACTAATATATGAGGTGCATTTTTCAGCATTTTTGTTTTTTCTTTCTGTTCTGTGTCTCCTGTTCTCAAGCCAACATAAATTTTTTGTAATTTTATCTCTTTTTTTTCAGCTAATTCTTCTATTTCCTTAAGAGGTTTTATTAGATTTACATGAATATCATTTGTAAGCGCCTTTAATGGAGAGCAATAAACAGCATAAACCTTATTTTCAAGCTCATTTTTCCTTGCTAAACTAACCAAATAATTCAAAATAGAAAGAAAAGCAGTTAAAGTTTTAGTTCCCCCCGTAGGTGCAGAGATTAGTATATTTTTCCTTTCCCACACAGGCATAACTCCATAAAGTTGAGTTAAAGAAAAATCATTAAACTTAGAAAAAAACCATTCCTTAACAAGTTCGTCAAGTTGTGCAACTATCTCCCCTCTCTTCCTTTGATTTGCATACCCATATTTGTTCTTTTGTTCCTGTTGCATCTTTTTTTTCAAAAAAGTTTGTTTTCATAAAAAATAATCAAGTTTAATTCTCAATCCAAATAGAATAACTTTATATATCTTTGGCTTATCTTGTTTAATTTGCTATTGCCTCAAGAATCCTAGTTCTTGCAGGGACATCTGGCCTCTCACTTAAGTTCTCAGGAGGATTCTTCCCTACAGGATTAGGATATCTTTCATCTCCACCTAACAGAGTATTTTTAATATTAAGAATAAATTCTCTTTCAGCTGTATCTGCGTATCTCTTCCATAATTTTTCAAGTCTTTTAGTTCTTGGACTATCTACTGATCTTCTCCAATCTCTTTTTTTAGGTTTTCCTTTTCCTAATTCTCTCAAAAAATCTGTCAATTCCCTATAAAAATCTGCTACTTTTTCATAATCTTCTGAACCAGACAGGATTTTTAAGTACCTTGTTTCTTTAACACCCATTTTAATTGTTCCAATTATTGTATTTCTTTTCCAAACCAAATCCATAGGCCATACAGGATATTTATTACTCGGTCTTACTCCAGGAGTTACACAAATGGGCAGTCCATGATACTCATATAAATAAACACGCCCTGTTTTTACAGGGATTAAATCCCAATCTAAATATTGTCTTGCTCCAGGCATTTTTTTCATAAACAAATTATTAAACATTCATTTAAAACAATTTCTATACTCAAAAACATAGGATAGGTTTAAATAGTTATTCGGTTTTCAAATCACATGCCCCAAATATCAAAACAAAAAAAAGACAAGATTTCAGAGCAAATCTTATTCTATTTATATCAATCTTTTCCCCGCCAGCTTTTTACATCAGATATAGCAAAAGAAGTTGCACGAGATGAAGAATTTATCAAGCAGATAATGATTGACTTGCAAAAAAAAGAGCTTGTTATAAAAGTAGACAAAAATAGCCAAGGAATAATTTATCAAAGGAGATTAAGATGGAGGCTCTCAAATAAAGTACATGAAGCTTATTCAAAACAATCTGTATCTCTCCAGAAATCAATTAATTGAATCTGAAAAATATATCTTTCATAACAATTAACTTAATAAACATCTTCCTTCATTTTATTTAATGGACACAATAAAAGAGGCATTCGATAAGGTAAAACAAGATATTTTTTCAATTAAAGAGCAAGTTTCTTTTTTATCATCAGAATTAATTAAAATTCAATCAGAAAGTATTCAATTTAAGCAATCTATTGATTTTAAGTTTCAAGAACTAACTAGCAAAATAAACACGATTTCCATTCCAACAAATCCAACACAAACCCCAACACATCTTAACCCCCCTATTTCCACTCCAACACAAACCCCAACACATCAACACAGCTTAGAAGCCTTAAAAGAGCAATTAGATGACTTCTCCACAGGAAACAGCAGGGTTCCAACAGACAAACCAACAAACCAACAGACAAACCAACAGACAGATATCTGCGTGGCTAAAGGTTCGCCTAATCCATACGTAAATTCCTATTCTAATGGTTTAGATTCTTTTGAAAAAGCACAAGAAATCTTAAATTCCCTTGACAATCTCAAAAAAGAGATTCGCCTTAAATTTAAACGCCTAACTCCTCAAGAAATGAGCGTTTTCTCTGCTATTTATGTTTTAGAAGAGCAAAACGTAGAGGAAATTACATATAAAATCATCGCTCAACATCTTAAATTAAGCGAATCCTCAATAAGAGATTATATAACAAAAATCAAATTAAAAGGCATTCCTTTATTCAAAAAACGTTTAAATAATAAGCAAATAACCTTAAAAATCTCTCCAGA
>Ga0233425_10007599_pt1 | contig 15096 bp, 7 predicted proteins | sample Watercolumn_Towu_2_FD_181712 | JGI IMG/M metagenome (GOLD analysis project Ga0233425, IMG submission 181712) | Freshwater microbial communities from Lake Towuti, South Sulawesi, Indonesia - Watercolumn_Towuti2014_140_MG | ecosystem: Environmental > Aquatic > Freshwater > Lake | place: Indonesia...
GCCGAGCAGCCCCGCCGCACTTCCTCAAGGTAGGCCCCCAACGCCTTCAAGTAACCCTCGCGGAGCGCGCGGGGGTTGCAGCGGAGGATGTCGGGCGATTCCAGCCCCTCGAACCGCGTCGGGCCCTGGAAGGGGAAATCCAGTTCGTCGTCGTCGAGCACGTGGAACACGAGCACGTCGTGCCCGCGGCTCCGTAGCAGCTTCAGGCCCTTGAACAGCCCCGGCCGCTCGGCCAGCAGGTCCGACACGAGCACCACCATCCCGCGGCGCGGATAGGTCTCGGCCACGGTGCGGAGGATCTGGAACATGTCGGTCTTGTTCTTCGGGTTGCTGACGTCGAGGGCCTGGATGATCGACTCGAGGTGGTTGCGCTTGGTCCGCAGGGGGACAGAGACGCGCGTGCTCTCGTCGAAGGAGACGCAGCCCACGGCGTCCTGCTGCCGCAACAGCAGGTAGCCCAGGCTCACGGCGATTGTGCAGGCGTACTCGAACTTGCTCAACGGCCCGCGGCCGTAACGCATGCTGTTCGAGACGTCGGCCAGCAGCGTGCAGCGGAGGTTGGTGTCTTCCTCGAACTGCTTGACGTAGTAGCGGTCCTGCTTGGCCCAGACCTTCCAGTCGACGTACCGCGGGTCGTCGCCCCAGGTGTATTCGCGGTGCTGGCGGAACTCGACCGACTGGCCGAAATACGGGCTGCGGTGCATCCCCGAGAGAAACCCCTCGACGATGTACCGTGCGCGGATGTCCAGCCGCGAGATCCGTTTGATCGCTTCAGGATGCAAAAATCTTTTGGAATCGGGCATCGCGGGTCAATTCGTCTTCTCGGGTGGGGGTGACTGCCAGGAGCCGCTCGACGACCGCGTCGGGCGTGACGCCCTCGCTCTCGGCCGTGAAGTTCAACACCAAGCGGTGTCGTAGCACCGGCTTGGCCAATTTCTGAATGTCCTCGCACGTGACGTGCGTGCGGCCCTGCAGCAGCGCGCGGGCCTTGGCGCCCAGGATCAGGAACTGCACGGCCCGCGGGCCGGCGCCCCAGTTGACCTGCTCGGAAATGAACTCCGGCACGCCCGGCTCGCGGACGCGGGTTTGCCGCACCAGCGAGAGCGTGTAGCGGATCACATGGTCCGAAACCGGCACCTCGCGGACGATCCGCTGCAACTCGATGATGTCCTCCGCGGTCAGTACCGGCTGAATCGTGTCGGTCATCACGGTGGTGGTCCGGCGGGCCACCTCGAACTCCTCGCCAAAGCTGGGATAGCTCACGAAGACCTTGAACATGAAGCGGTCTTGCTGGGCTTCGGGCAGCGGATAGGTGCCTTCCTGCTCGATGGGGTTCTGCGTGGCCAGGACGAAGAACGGATCGTCGAGCTTGTGCTTCACGCGGCCCACGGTCACCTGACGCTCCTGCATGGCCTCCAAGAGCGCGGCCTGGGTCTTGGGCGGCGTGCGGTTGATTTCGTCGGCCAGGATCACGTGCGAGAACAGCGGCCCTTGCAGGAAGCGGAACTCCCGCGACCCCGTGCTGCGATTCTCCTCGATCACGTCGGTGCCCGTGATGTCGGCCGGCATGAGGTCGGGCGTGAATTGGATGCGGCTGAAGCTCAAGCTCAACGAGCGGGCCAGCGTGCTGATCATCAGGGTCTTGGCCAAGCCGGGCACGCCTTCCAGCAAGCAGTGCCCGCGGCTGAACAGCGAGATCAACAGTTCCTCGATGACGTGCGCTTGGCCGACGATCACCTGCGAAAGCTGCTCGGTGATCTTCTGCTTGGCGCCGCGGAGTTTGTCGATGGCGGCCGAATCACGGGGTGTCAATCCAGCGTCTGACATAGAGTATTCCTTGGGGGTTGAATGGTGCCTGACTTGGTGTTCGGGTTGTGTGGGGCAGGTTGCCAACCTGCCATTGTTCCGGCAGGTTGGCAACCTGCCCCACGTGCTCAACGTTGGTAAATGGGGAGTGCCCCCTTTTCGAGTTGCAGAATCGTGAGGTTCATGGCCGTGGTGTAGACCACGCCGATGTAGCCCTGGTCCCAATAGGCCAGTTCCTTTTCCTTGCCGCCTTCCATTTCCTTGCTGAACTTCGCCTCGGAGATGATCCGCGGGAAGACCTTGTCGCGGTACTTTTCCCACGTCTCGCCGCCCTGGCGATAGACGACCTGGGAGTAATAGTAGTGGGCGTAATGCCAGTGGCCGAAACCCTGGTTCGAGATGTTGTCGAGATTCTTCTGGCAGTACCCCAGCACGCGGCCCACGTAGTCGCCGTCGTACTCGCCGGCGTTGTACAGGCAGGCGATCGCCGCGGCGGAGATCGCGGGGCGCCCGCCGCCGCCGTGCGAGTTGTACTGCACGCCGCCGTCGGCCGTGGTGCATTTGTGGATGTAGACGATGGCCTTGTCGATGATCTCCTTGGGCACGGGCACGGCCGCGTTGCGGCAGCCGCGGAGGCCCTGGACTTGCGTGATGGTCGTCGAGCCTTCGTCGAAGCCGCCGCCATCCTTGGCGCTCACGTAGCCCCAGCCGCCGGCCGGCGTCTGCGACTGGCCGCTGAACTTGGCCGCCATCGCCAGCGTCTTGATCAGTTCCTCGCGGCGCTCGGCGTCTTCTTCCTCGCCGAGAACCTGGGAGAGGAAGAGCATGGCGAAACCGTGCCCGTAGGTGTAGCGGTCGTCGCGCGTCGGGTCGCCGATCAGGCCGTTGCTGCGGCGGCGGCTCAGCAGGTAGTCCACGGCCTTCGTGACGTTCTTCTTGTACTTGCCTTGCGTGGTCGTCGAGCCGCCGCCCAACAGGGCCGTGCCGGCCAGGGCGGTCATGGCCGTGGGGTAACGGTTTTGCGCCGCCCAATGTCCCATGCGGGATTGGTTCTTGGCGAGCCATTCCAGGCCGCCGTCCGTGACGCGCTGCACCTCGGCGTTCTTCAGATCGTATTTCTTTCCCGGCTCCGCCGCTGAGGCGGCCAACGCCGGCAACAGCGCCAGCGGCACCGCCAGGGCACAGCCTCTGAGCACCAGTCGAGCGTTCATGACGTCATGTCTCCAAAGAGCGGGACGATTTGCGAAAACGGGTCGATTTCCTCTTCCAGGTCGGGCAACAGCCGAATCGGCGGGGCGGGAATCCCCTCGATATTCTTGCGGAAAATGTTCCGCAATGCGTCGGCCGGCTTCACTCGCGCCTTCGGTTTCTCCGCGGGCGCTGGCGCGGCCGGGGCCGTCTTGTCGGTAAAGGTGAGCACGACGGTACTCTGCGGCATGCGCATCTCGAGGCTGTGCTCCTGGGGATCGCCCGCCAACTCCAGCGCGCCGAGCGTATTGACCGGCTGCGCGGCCGCGTTGCCGTCGAGGCCTGCCAACGGATCGAACTTCTGCCCGGTCCGCTTGTCGATGCACAAGACCGACATCTGGTAGCGCGTGCCGCCGCTGCCCGCCGGACGCAAGTACTGCTGGCAGGCGAACGTGAGCACCGGCAGCAGACTGGGCTGGTCGGCCGGCAGGTGTTGCCCTTCGATGAACACCGGCTCGGGCCAGACGACCTTGCCGTGCTTGTCGAAGGCGTACACCCAGCCGCGATACATGGGTTGCTGCAACACCGTGCCCGGCAGCGGCTGCGCGTTCTTCGGATTGGGGTTGTTCGGATCGGGACTGTGGTGGACGAGCAGATAGCGGTCGAGATACTTCAACACCAGCAGCGACGGCTGGATGCCCGAGTTGAAGTTCGCCGGCGCCGGCGGGGTGCCGGTCTTCAACTGCGCATCGGCCATCGGACGGCCGTCGGGCAGCGAGAACATGGCGATGTGTCCGTCGGGTTCCCACACTGCGACCACCTCGCCGCGCCAATCGTCAGCCACGGCTTGGGCGTGGAACTTCCTGGCCCCCTCCGGCCACACGTCCTTCTGTTGCCAGGGGTCGTACAACCGCAGTAGCCGCTGGTTGCTTGCCGGATCCTTGTACCACAGCAGCAGGTTGCCGCGCACGAACGCCGCGCAGGTCTGGCTCAGCGGCAGGTACTTCAAGTTCGGGTTCTGGTAGCGGATCGCGACATTCTGCTCGGGAGCGACGCGGGGGATCGCCCGCTTGCCCAGGAACTGTCCGTCGAGAGCGCGGAACACCAGGGCCTCGGTCTGGTCGGGAGGCAGGGCGAAGACCCGTTCGTCGTCGCCGAACAGTTCGCTGCCCGGCGGCACGTTGTGGTTCGTCCACAGCAACTCGCCCGTGAGCGAGTCGATGGTCGACAAATGGCGGAAGCGTTGGAAGCTGACGTAGCGGCTGGTGGCCGGGCCGGCGACGCCGAGGCGGTTCGTGGTGCGGCCGTAGGAGTTCACGATGCCGCCGTTAATCATCATGCCGTTCGCCAGGAAGATGGCGTTGCCGTTGGGGTCGAAGGTCGAGCCGCTGAGGTCTTGTTCCCACAGGCGTTGCGGCGCCCGGGCGCCGCCGTTGCCCAGCGTGTCGATGGCCACCAGCTTCTGGCCCAGCGACAAGAGCAGCAGGTGGCCGTGGACCGAGGTCTCGGCCGTCGCGCGGTTGATGTAGATGTTCTGCCCCGGCTCGGCCAGTGGCAGGTTCCAGCGTTCCTTGCCCCAGCCGTCGTGGGCCGTGATCGTGCGGCGGTTCTGGTCGTACTGAATTACCGTTTCGCCCAGGAACGGGCCGGGGTCGCCGTCGTATTTCACCACGAAGCGGCCGTAGTTCACCGCGCGCGCGCCGCGGACCGTGGTGGTCTTCTTTTCCACGAGCCCCGTGGGCCACTCGGCGGAGACCGTCATCGCGCGCCGCGCGGCGTCGTCTTCCGCCAGCCCCGCGGCCAATTGCTTCCCGGTCTTGCCGTCGCGGCACGGCACGCCGGCGAACTCCTGCGCCAATCGGCGATAGCAGACCGCGGCGTCTTCCGGACGGTTGGCCTTGCGGAGTAGTTCGGCCAGTTCGGCCACGGCCGGACCGGCGACTTGCGGATCGGCCGCCTGCTGCTCGCTCCACAACAGCATCTCGGCGTCGAGGAAATGCTCCGCTGCGACGAGCCGCCCGATCAGCGCCCGCCGCGCCTCGGCGGCCGGCGGTTGATTGCCGAAGTAGTCGAGGAATTCGCGGAGCGGGCGGATTTCGCCCGATGCCACGGCCCGCCGGCACCGCGCGGCGATCGCCGCGTCGATCTCCGTCAACGCGGCCGAATCCTTGGCGAGCACGGCGTCGATCTCCGCCAGCGCGGCCGAATCCTTGCCGCTCGACCGCATCGCGGCCAATTGCGACTGCACCCAACGGTCGCGGCGGACCGAGTGCGTGGGGCTGACGGCTTCCGGCTGGCGGTCGGTCTGCGGCAATTCGATCAGCCGCTCGATGTGGCGGAAGGCCGGCAGCCACTCGCGGGCATCCATCAGCCCGGCGGCCATGAGCCGCAGGTAGGAGGCGCGCTGCGCATCGTCGTCGAGCAACTGCTCGATCTCCTCAGCCCGCTGCCGCGTGGCGGCGAACTGCGTGCGCAGCCCGTCGAGCAGGGCCTCCCGCAACAGGGCCCGGGTCCGCGGCTTGCGGTCGGCCTCGTACGCCTGGCGGAAGCAGGCGATGGCCTCGACCTGCTTTCCTTCATCCATCAGGATCTCGCCGCGGAGCGTCAGGGCCTCGGCGTTCTTGGGCTCGGCGGCCAGCACGCGATCGGCCTCGCTGCGCGCGGCATCGGCCTGGAAGTACTTCTCGATCCGCTCGAAACCTTGCGAAATCACGTACCCCTTGTAGCACACCAGGTTTCCCGGCACGTCGCCGTTACGCGACCTGGCGCGGCGGACGATGCGGCCGTTTTGCAGGTCGACGGCCACCACCTCCGCACTGCTCAGCGGCACGAAATACTCCTTGCCGCCAAAGAAGCCCCGGCCGCTCGGCGCGCTGCCTTCGGGCAGGGCCACGCTCCAGAGCTGCTTCGGCCGCACGAAGGTCACTTCCTTGTTCTTCATCTCGATTCCATTGCGGGTCCGTTCCTGGAACTCGATCTTCTTGGTCTCGGAGAAGGTCTCCCGCAGCGACAACGCGCGGACTTCGTGCCGTCCCACCAGCACCACCTTGTCGTCGCGCACGCAGCCCACGTACAAGTCGTCGTGGTCGGCCGCCTTGCGTTCGCTGGTCCACAGCAGCTTGCCGTCGCTTAGATTCAAGCAGTGCAACGCGTCGGAATCGCTGGGCGTGACCAGCACCTTGCCGTCGACGATCGTGGCGATCGAATCGGCCCAGCGTCGCTGCGAAGGTACGTTGTTTGTGTACACGCCGTTGATCCGCATCATCATCACCGCGTTGTTGACGTTGCGGCCCGACGGGTCGTTGCGCCCGTAGTTGTAGCCCCACAGCAGCGAGCGCGTGGCCAGATCGACGGCCACCACGGCGCCCGCGGCGGTCGGGCAGACCAGAATCCCGTCGGCATAGGAGGGCGAAGCGCCCGACAATCGCCGGTTGGGATCCTGGCCGTTCTCGGGGTCGATGACCGCCAACGGTTGCGGCTGCGGCCAGATCGCCGCGCCCCGGCGATTGGGATCGCCGTCGAGGGCCATCAGCACGATCGCCCCTTCCTTGCGGCTCTCGGCCAGCACGTAGAGTTGGCCCATCAGCGGCAGGGGCGGGCCGAGGAAGAACGTGTCGGCATGCGGCAGCGCGAACTGATCGGACGGCCCGCCGATGCTCCATTTCAGCTTGCCCGTGCGGATGTCGTGCGCGGCCAGGCGGTTGTAGGGCCCGTTATTCTGGTTTCCCACGCGTTGCGCGCCGACGACGATCGCCCGCGAGGTGTTGGGCGTGACGACGCCCAGCCCCAGGTCTTCGATGCTGTAGACGCAGCGGCCGTCGCAACTCAGGGTGCCGTAGGTCGCATCCTCCCACATCCGCTGTCCCAGGCCGGCGCCCCACTGCATCCAATTCCGTTGCAGCATCTCCGGCGTGGCCTCGCCCAGCAAGCTCTCCAGGGTATCGTCGACCGGGATTTCCCATTTCCGCACACCGCTGGCAAAGTCGACGGCCAGCAGGTTGCGGGCCGTGCGGAGCAGCACCATATCGTCGACGACCAGCGGGTGCAGACTGGGCAACAGGAGCGAGTCCTGATCGGTGCGGATTTGCCGCGTCTGCCGGAGGAGTTTCTCCACGTCGGGATCGCTGACCGGGATTTCCCACCGCAGGTTCAGAAGCGGCGGACTGCCCGAGGTCAGGGCGTTGCGTGCCGGGGCGCCGCGGAACATGCCCCAGCGGTCGGCCTCGGCGGCGTTCTGCGCGCTCGGCGCCCCGACCAGGGCCGTAAGCCAGGGCAGCGCGTCGGCCTCCCTGTCGAACCAACGGACCTGCCGCCCGCCGACCCGCAGCGGGTATTTGCCATACCGCTGCTTCACCTCGGCCAACAGTTCACGGGATTTCTCGACCACCGAGCGGTCGCTGCCGCTGACCTGGAGCCAGGCGGTCGCCAGGATCAGCGAAAGCTGCGGCTCCAGCGCTTCGATGTCGTGTGCCGCGTCGCGAAGCCGCTGCAAGGTCAAGGCCGCGGCCAGCGGGCGGCCGTGATCGAAGTGGTGCAACCCCAGCAGGAACGTCGCCTCGTAGCCGGCGGCCGTGTGGAAGTAACGCCGCGACACATCTCCCAGCGCCGTCGGGTCGCCGGCCGCTTTCGCCTGCGTCAGCAGGTTGCGGGCCTCGCGTTCGAACTTGCGCAGATATTCCTCGCGCCCCTTGCGAGGCATGTCGCCGATCAGCCGTTGGGCCTCGCCCTTGAGGCTGCGGTGGACGGCCGGCATGTCCTTGTCGGGCTGAAAGAAGGAGTCTTGCGGGCTCTTCAGGATGCGGTCGAGCAGTTCGATCGCCTGCGAGTACGCACCGTCCGCTAACAACTGCTTGGCCTGGGTTAGCCGCTGCACCACGGTCCGGTCGGGCAAGACGAAGACGTTGTCGCGGTCTTCCTTTTCCGAATCGGCCGCCGTGGCCGCGTCGGCCTGGGCAATGGCCGGCCTGGCGATCAGCGGCTGCTTCAAGAGAACCTGCGCCGACGCTGCGCGCCAGCAGAGCAGGGCGGCAACGGTGGTCAGACACCATGTAGGGAGCGTGAAACGCACCACAAATGGCAAACGGCGGTGCGTTTCACGCACCCTACACAACGACACCAGGAGTATCCTTCCCCGGCATCCCATTGTCGCCCCTTTCGCTCCGCGCTAGTCGCGTACGGGTCACCGCCGGCAACGCGGCGGCCAAAGCGTAAAGTTTTGCAGACTATTATCTTACACTGCCGGACACCCACTCTCAAGCAACGGTCACACGCGGCCGGCAACCCAATTCTACCCTAATATAGGGGGGAATGTGCGGTCTTGCCGCGAATCTCCGCCTTCTACACTTGTAGGTACCGCAACTACAGTTGTAGTCGATCCGACCGATTTGTCAACTACAGTCGTAGGTGAGGGGCAGATTTTCTGGCCGGACGTCAGGCCAATCCCGGGCGTCGGTTAGCAACGCCTACGCTTGAGACGCTCCCGACACGCGCCTTGTTCCCCAACGGGGTCGAAATGGCCGTCGCGCACCACTGTAGCCTGAATCGCCAGCGAAGGAACGGCTTTGGGCGTCCTTCGCTGGCGCTTCAGGCTTCAATTCGGCCGTGAACGGTCTGAACTATTGCCGCCGCCGGAGCCACGGCAGCAGGCAGGCCGCGCCGGCGCAAAGCAACGCGAGAACGCCAGGCTCGGGCACCTGGCTGGCGTTGCTTTGGCCTGCCGCCGCCTTCGACGCCCGGGGCCGCGGCGCGATCGTCAACAACTCTCGCGGCATCATCTTCGCCCACGGCTTGAAGCCCTACGCCGAGCGCTTCGGCGCTGCCCGCTGGCAATCCGCCGTCGAGGCCGCCACGCACGACATGATCGGGCAGCTTCGGAGCGCGATCCCGCTCGCGTAGTCTGACGATACGCACCAACCTCTGCACGATGCCCCCTGGTTGCGGCGACGCGCATACGCGTATCCACTTCGTTTCCATCGTGTTGCGCCGCGGCCGCGCGCCGCAAGCGATTCCCCCTATGCGAAGTACGTGGTGCATATCTTCTCGACGCGGCGAAACGGCGCGGTCTGGATAAGTTGGGGTGGCAGTTGTACTACCACCCCGTTGTCTACGGCTTTGCCGGCGGTTCGGCGTCGCGTGCATCGTCGCCGTGTGCCGTTTCATCGGTCTGCGACGGATCGTCTTTCGCCTCCTCGTCGTCGCAGGACTCTTCGTACTCGACCGGTGCGTGGTACTCGCCCGGATTCCCTTCCCAGGCGGGCCGGTGCCGGCTCTCGACCTGATGAAACGCCTCGTCGAGATGCATCCACCAAGGCTCTTCGTCGCGGTCGTAGTCGAGGACGACGCCGGGCACGGGAAGCCGACCGGGCTTGGGCATCTGCTCCTCGCGGCCGAAGTAGTCGATGATCGCGTCCAGACGCGCCAGCGCGTGGTCGACGTGCTCCTCGGGAATGGCTTCGTGCATAAGTTGGATAAACTGTACGGCCGCGGCCGCCACCTCGGGGGCGGTGAAGGTCCGCGGCCGGCGCTGGGCGAAATCGCTGGCGTTCGTGCGTTCCAGTAGCCACGCCGCGGCGCGCCAGTAACGTTTCTTCCGGGCCGCCTTGCGGATGTTGTGCAGGGCCTCGATTTCCACGTTTTGCAGGGCGCGGCCGATCTGCTCGGCGAACTCGGGTTCGCGGGCGACCGCGCGGAGGATCGTGCTGTGCGAACAGCCGACGTACCGCGCGGCCGCGCGCATGCTGCCGCCGTTGGCCACCACGGCCAGGATCTTCCGCCGTTTCTCCGCATCCAGCACCCGCCGCCGGTCCACGCGCTCCGGCGGGTTCTCGGGCTTCTCCCGACCGTCCAACGCTTCTTGCTTCTCTCGTTCGTTCATGGCCGTTTGCCCGCCGTCCTTCGCGCAGGGAGCGAACGTGCGGGTCTCCTCCTGCTATTCTGGGGTGGTTGCGCACAAGAAGAGCCCGCGGCCGTGCCGCGCGCGGTCTGTGCGCAGCATTGCCGCAGGCTCTTGGGATACCGGTCTTCCGGCTTCCGGCTCTACCGATACAGAAGTATAGTATACGATACCACACCCGGCAACCCGCTTTCAAGCCCAGGATTTGGCCGGCGCCCGTGCGGGCGGCATCCCCTGGCAATGCGCAGGGTTGCGCCGGGGCGATCCCGCGCGGCATGGCTGCCCGCGGCTGCGCCGCGTCAAGCCATGCCGCCCCGATGGTGTTTTCGCCGCGCCACCGCTACAATGGGCCGACGATGGAACGCCCAAGGCGAGAAACGCCCATGACGCCGCTGGAAACCTACCTTTCCGAACTCCGCACGATCCGTTCTTCGGGCGCGGCAGTCAACGAGACCTCCTACTACGGGCCGCTGGCCAATCTGCTGAACGAGATCGGCAAGGGGCTCAAGCCCAAGGTCCGCTGCATCATCAATCTGAAGAACGTCGGCGCGGGCATGCCCGACGGCGGGCTCTTCACCGCCGACCAGTTCCCCAAGGCCGCGGCCGTTGAACTGCTGGAAGGGCAGATTCCGGCCCGCGGCGCGATCGAAGTCAAGGGCACCGGCGACGACGCCTGGCTCACGGCCGACGGCGAACAGGTGTCGAAGTATTGGAAGCGTTACCGGCAAGTGCTGGTGACCAACTGCCGCGACTTCGTGCTCGTCGGCCAGGACGCCGACGGCAGACCGGTCATCCTGGAAGCCTACCGGCTGGCCGCCAACGAGCGGGAGTTCTGGGCCGCCGCCGCCCATCCCCACAAGATGGCCGCCGAACACGACGAGCGGTTCATCGAGTATCTCAAGCGGGTGCTCCACTCGACCGCCGCGCTGGCCGCGCCGCAGGACGTGGCTTGGTTCCTCGCCTCCTACGCCCGCGACGCCAAGAGCCGCGTCGAACACCACAAAGACCTGTCGGCCCTGGCCGCCGTGCGCGAGGCGCTCGAGCAGGCCCTGGGCATGAAGTTCACCGACGAGCGGGGCGAACACTTCTTCCGTTCCACGCTCGTGCAGACGATCTTCTACGGCGTCTTTTCGGCCTGGGTGCTCTGGCACCGCGAGAAGCCCGGACGCAAGGACGCTTTCAATTGGCACGAGGCGAGTTGGCTGTTGCGCGTGCCGTTCATCCGCACGCTCTATCACCAGATCGCCAGCGCCGACCGGCTCGGACCTTTAGGACTGGAGGAAGTGCTCGATTGGACCGCCGCCGCGCTGAACCGCGTGGACCGGCCGGCGTTCTTCGAGAAGTTCCCTCACGACGCGGCGGTGTTGTACTTCTACGAGCCCTTCTTGGAGGCGTTCGACCCGCAGTTGCGCGACGAGTTGGGAGTGCGATACACACCGCAGGAGATCGTCCAATATCAGGTGGCCCGGGTCGATACGGTGCTCCGTGAAGAGTTGGGCGTCGCTGACGGCCTGGCCGATCCGAACGTCGTGGTGCTCGATCCGTGTTGCGGGACGGCCGCCTATCTTGTCGAGGTGCTCCGCCATATCGCTGGAACCTTGCGGGCCAAGGGGGGCGACGCCCTGGTAGCGGCCGATTTGAAGAAGGCCGCCATGACGCGGGTGTTCGGCTTCGAACTGCTCCCGGCCCCGTTCGTCGTTTCGCACCTGCAACTCGGCCTGATGCTGCACGACCTGGGCGCACCGCTGAGCGACAAGAAGAACGAACGCGTAGGCGTGTACTTGACCAACTCCCTGACCGGCTGGGAACCGCCCAAGGAACCCAAGCAGCGGGTGATGGACTTCGTCCAGGAGTTGCAGGCGGAAAAGGACGCGGCCGGGCGCATCAAACGCGAAAAGAAGATTCTGGTGGTCCTCGGCAACCCGCCCTACAACGGCTTCGCGGGCGTGAGCCCGGAAGAAGAGCACGGGCTTGTGGAACCCTACAAGCAAGGGCTGAACGTGCCCGTGGCCGCAGGCGGATGGGGCATCAAGAAGTTCAATCTCGACGACCTCTACGTCCGCTTCTTCCGCCTCGCCGAGCGGCGGATCGCCGAAATGACGGGCAAGGGCGTGGTGTCGTTCATTTCCAACTTCTCCTACCTGGCGGACCCCTCGTTCGTCGTCATGCGGCAGCGGTTCCTCCGCGAATTCGACAAACTGTGGTTCGACTGCATGAACGGCGACAGCCGGGAAACCGGCAAGCTGACGCCGGAAGGCAAGCCCGATCCGTCCGTGTTCTCGACCGAGTACAACCGGGAAGGGATACGCGTCGGCACGGCGGTTTGCGTCCTCGTGCGTACAGCGACGCGCGCCAAGCAGGGGAGCGTGCGGTTCCGGGACTTCTGGGGCGTGGACAAACGGCAGGAGTTGCTGGCGAGTCTGGCCAGAAAGCGGTTTGACGCGGCCTATCGTCGAGCTAAGCCTTCGCCCGACAACCGCTTCTCCTTCCAGCCGGAGAATGTCTCGGCGGCCTACAAGAAGTGGCCGAAGGTCATTGCGCTGCCCGTCTCGCACTACAACGGCCCCGTGGAACGCCGCGCCGGTGCTTTGATCTCCATCGACCGCGAGCTTCTCGAAGGTCGCATTCAAACGTACTTCGACGCGGATGTCAGCGATGAGGAGATTCGAGAAGTCTATGCATCGCTAATGATGACGGGAAACCGCATTGTTGGACCGAAAGCGCGCGAGAAGATTCTCCGCGAGCACCGATTCGACAAGCACAAGATCGTGAGGTATCCCTTTAAAGTCTTCGACGTCCGCTGGTGCTATCTGGACAACCTGCGGCCGTTGTTCAGCGAGCCGAGTCCCGATCTGATCGCGCATCGCGTGCGCGACAACGCCTACTTCATCACCCGCGACACGGCCGACAAAACACCCGAAGGCCCGCCGTTCTTCTATTCGCCGCTGGTCTGCGACTACGACTGCATATCCGGTCATGCCCGCCATTTTCCGATCCTCCTCGCGCCGTCCAGGCCCAACGGCAAGAACAAGCCGGGCAACGGACAGAACTCGTTTCTTGCGGAATCGCCGGCGCCGAACCTGTCGGCTGCCGCGCTAAAGTACTTGGCCGCGCTGCGGATCAAAGACCCCGACGGCGACGCGGAGCGCGCGGGCCTGATCTGGATGCACGCGCTGGCCGTCGGCTACAGCCCGGAATATCTGAGCGAGAACGCCGACGGCATCCGCCGCGATTGGCCGCGCATCCCACTGCCCGACCGGCGCAAGACGCTCGAAGAATCGGCCGCGCTGGGCCGCGAGGTCGCTGCTTTGCTCGATACCGAAAGCGAAGTCTCGGGCGTGACGGCCGGCAAACTCGATGCCCTGATGCGGACCATCGCCGCGCCGGCCAAGGCCGGCGGCGGGATGTTGAATCCCGATACGGACTTTGCCGTCACGGCCGGCTGGGGACACGCGGGCAAGGCCGGCGTGACCATGCCCGCCAAGGGCCGCATCGAACGCCGCCCCTACGACCCGCCCGAACTGGAGGCCATCGCCGCGGCCGCCGCCGCGCGCGGGCTTTCGATTGATCAGGCCCTCGCGCTCCTGGGCCGCGACACCTGCGACGTGTACCTCAACGACGTGGCCTGCTGGCGGAACGTGCCGGCCAACGTCTGGGAGTACTACATTGGCGGCTATCAGGTCATCAAGAAGTGGCTCAGCTACCGCGAACGCGAGTTGCTCGGCCGCGCGCTGAAGATCGAGGAAGTCCGCGAAGTGACCGACATGGCCCGCCGCATCGCGACACTCGTCCTGATGCAGCCCGCGCTGGATGCTAACTATCGGGCCGTGAAGGCCGCGACGTACGCTTGGCCAACCGCCGACGGAACTCCGGCGTAGGACCGAGCTTCCGCTCGGTCCCGTTTGGACGCAGCGGAAGCTGCGTCCCACGAAAGACACGCCGTTGCCCCCGCTCCCCGCACGGCGGTTCTCTCCGATCCGCCCGCGGCTATCCGCCGCAGCAGGACGGCACGGGGCAGCACACGGTCACCGGCACCTGCTTGTAGACCACGCGCGGCACGCACCGCGTGACCGTGTAGGGCACCTGCTTCGGCACGTAACGCACGCATTGGACGGTCGTCTCGTAGGGCACCGCCTTGCAGGTGACGTACGGCACCTGGGCGACCTTCTGCTCGCTCACCATGCGGCACGTCTGGTAAGGCACCTCCCGCGTCTGCTGCTCGGGCACCAACCGGCAGACCTTGTACTCGACGGTCTTCTTGACTTGCTCGGGCACCATGCGGCAGATCGTGTAGGGCACCTTCTTCACGATCGTCTCGCTCTCGTAACGCACGCACTCGATCTGCTTCTCCTGCACCTCGGGCACCCACACGCGGCACTGCTGCACCGGCGCGCAGGTGGCGGGAACACAAGTGGCCGGAGCGCAGGTGGCGGGGGCCGGCCGGGTCTCCCAGCGGCCGGTGCAGACCTTGACGGTCTTCGTGTACTTCACCGGCTTGCACACGACTTCGCAGACCTCGCGTTCGCCCGTCTCTTGCACCGGCCGGCAGACCGTGTAGCAGACCTCTTGGGTCTTCGTTTCCCAAACGGGACGGCAGACCGTGACGGTTTCCGTGCGGACGTGCGTCTCGTACACGGGCCGGCACACCGTGTAGGCGCATTCACGATATTGCACTTCGTTGACGTACCGCACGCCGCGGACGGTCCGCGGCTCGTAGACCGGCTCGTAGCAAGTCTTGTAGCAGGTGATCTGCTCTTGATCGTAGACCACCTGCGCGCAGGTCTTCATCACCGTGCAGGTCTGCGTGCAGCACGAGACGGCCGGGCAGCAGCAAGTCCGCCGCAGTCCGCAGTAGCGGGCCGCGCCGCAGTATCCGGCCTCGGCCAAATCGGCCGCCAGCGCCAGTAACAGAACGGCAATTGCCGGGATGCCAAAGAACGTCTTCATCGTAGGTCTCCTTCCAACAGAGGTATCAGCCTGGGGAAAAAGGGGACAGGCACCATTTGCCGGAACGGCCCGGAGGCGGGCACCGGCGCGCAGCGTTAGTCGTCGCACAAACGGTGCCTGTCCCCCTTTTCCCTTTGGTAAAGATAGTCAATCTACGCTGACTTTGATAGCAAGCCGCGTTAGCACAGTCAATCATACCCCCTAAAGTTGTGTTTGGTAGAGGAGAGAACCGCAAGTTTCGGATCCACGGGGGGGTATGGTCA
>Ga0233425_10007600_pt1 | contig 15095 bp, 17 predicted proteins | sample Watercolumn_Towu_2_FD_181712 | JGI IMG/M metagenome (GOLD analysis project Ga0233425, IMG submission 181712) | Freshwater microbial communities from Lake Towuti, South Sulawesi, Indonesia - Watercolumn_Towuti2014_140_MG | ecosystem: Environmental > Aquatic > Freshwater > Lake | place...
GGCCCGCATGTTCGCGCGGGAGGGCCTAGAAGTGCTCGCGGTGGCTCGGTCAACGAGCGACCTCAACAAGCTCGCCATCGAAGGTGGACTCGGGGTGAACGCGCCGATTCGCACCCTAGCCCTAGATCTTGCGGATCGCACAGCGGTGGACAGGGCCTTCAGCACGGGCGCGTTCGGGAATCACCCGTTCCGCGGCATTGTGCTCGCGCACGCTCTGAATCAACCCACGCCCCTCGTGGGGCGCTCGGCCGCGTTCAAGGACATGATCGAAGCGGATTTGGTTAGTCCCATGAGGCTCCTGCGAACACTCTTGCCGCAAGTGCAAGACGATGGACGCATCGTCCTCGTGGGCTCGATCCTCGGGCGGCTCGGCATCCCCGGCCAGCATGGCTACTGCGCGGCCAAGGCGGGCCTCGCTGGACTCGTTCGCGCCCTCGCATTGGATCTCGCTCCGCGACGGATCAGTGTCAACTGTTTGCAGCCGGGATGGGTGGATACAGACATGGCCGCAGCCAGCATCGCGGCCCAAGCGCCCAGCATGGGCATGACGGCGGCCGAGGCGAGGAAGTTCTTCGAAGAGGCCCTGCCGATGAAGCGCTTTCTCACGCCCGAGGAGGTCGCCGCGCACGTGCGCTGGCTGTTCTCCCGTGAGGCGGCGTGTCTCACCGGCCAAGTCATCAATCACGACTCCGGCTCGCTCATCTAAGAGCGAGTCTTTTTCCAAAGAGTGTCGTGGGTTGCCCCATGTCGCGATTTGCGACATGAAGGGGAAGGCCTTGCAGGGTCGATAGGTGCTGCATCGGACAGCTTCGCTGCATGCCAGAACGCCAACTCACCACACGCGAGATCGATGACATTCTCACCGTCTTCAAGGGACGGAGGAGAACGGATCAGCCTACGGATGTGGCGTCGCTCGACCTGAATCGACCTGCGCCGATTCCGAAGGGCATCTTCGAAACGCTTGAAGTGCGTCACGAGCAAGCGGCCCGCGCCATGCGCAACGGCCTACGCGAAGTGCTGCGGCGCGACCTAGGCGTGAGCTTGCAATCCCTCGAGCTAGACCGCTTTGCGGCGTTCAAGGAAGTCCTGCCAGAGCCATCCTGCTCGTTCGTGGTGGAGATGCTGCCGCTGCGCCAGCCGGGCTACCTCGTGCTCGATTATCCCTTTGTGTTTGCCGTCCTAGATCGCGTGCTTGGTGGCACGGGCGTGATGGAAGGCGCACCGCGCGAGCTCACCAGCACCGAAAGTGCAGTGCTCGGGGATGTCTTGGGCTCGATCCTGAATGAACAAGCGCAGGTTTGGTCGCGCTGGGTGAAGCTCACTCCGCGCATCCTGCGATCCACTTCCGTGCCGCGCTACTTCCGCGAGGCGCGCGCCGATGACCCAGTGCTCATCGCGAACTATGCGTTGAGTGGATTTGCGGAGGGTACGACCTTCCGCTTCGCCTTGCCCTTGCCGGGACTCGAGCCGCACTTGCAGTGCGCGCCGCGTTCCGAAGCCACTGAGGCCCCGCGTACGACGCCGGTGTCGAAGGACGTGCTCCTGCGCGCCATGGCCGATGTGCAACTCGACCTTTCAGTGCGTCTCGGTGGCGCGGAACTCGCGCTCGAAGACGTGATGGAACTCGCCGTGGGCGACGTGCTCGTTCTCGATCGACGCACCGATCAACCGCTGCAGCTTCTTGTTCAAGATCTGCCGCGTTTCGAAGGCCAACTCTTCCGCCGCGGCCAGCGGCTCGCATTCCAACTCGGCTCTGCGGACTCTGTCCCGCCGAATGGTGAAGGAACACTTCCATGAAGCACACCGATTCCGCAGAAACCAGCACCAGCGTGGCTCCGGCGACTTTTCCAGAACTTGGTTCTGCGCCGGCTTCAGCCGCTGCTCCAGCAAACAACTTGGGGCTCATTCTCGATGTCGAGGTGCCCGTGAGTGTGGTCTTGGGGAGCGTGCGCAAGTCCCTCGCGGACGTGCTCTCGCTCAGCGAAGGCCAGGTGATTGATCTCGACCGCGGAGCAGGCGAACTCGTCGATCTGCTGGTCAATGGGAAGCTCATCGCGCGCGGAGAAGTGGTCGTGGTGGATGAACGCTATGGCCTGCGCATCTCGCAGATCATCGCGCCGTCCGAACGCTTACGCCGCTGACTCTCTCTGCGATTGTTGGGCGCGGAATCTTGACGCGAATAGGCTGCGTGCCACAATCGCCGCCGCATGGTCTATGACGTTCTGAATGCGGCCATTCTGGTTCTGATTCTCGTCGGTGTGGCATTGCACCATCGACGACTGCTGCACGCACAGTTGATGAAGCTGTGTTTTGTGCTGGATATGTTGCTGCTCTTGGCCGTGGAGTTCCTGCGTTCGAAACCATCTGCGGTGGGGACGGCTGTGGATGCCCTGCGCTCCGGCAACAACACCGTGCTGGTCATCCACATCGTGTTTTCCGTCGCTGTGCTGGCGCTTTGGATCGTGCAACTTGTGCTGGGCACCAAAGTGTTGCGCGGCGACCGAGCGCGCCTGCCGGCTCACGCCAAGATGGCCAAGCTCTTCTTGCTTGTGCGTGTAGGCAACGTCGTCACAGCCTTCATGGTCTGACGTCGGTGGCTCGTGGTCGATAGTTGAGCGCTGCCCTGAGGCGGCGCTGCACCAGCGAGGCCTCAGCATCCGCAGCGAGCACGTTGACCAGTCCCATTCTTGCGCAGCGCACGACGTGGGCGCGCAAAGGCTGTGTGAGACGCACGAAAACCCCGTGGCGCGGCATGTGGGGGTGGGTGCGTAGAGCGGCGAGAACTGGCAGTGACGGGTGCGAGCCTGTGTCGCAGCAAGCCACGATGATCTTTGGACTGCCCCCATCTTCGAGGCGTGTGACAAGTTCGGCGGAGGATGCGAGGTGCGCGACCTCCGCTTCGGGCACGAGGTCTGCGAGGGCGCCCGCCGCAGAGCTGTCTCCGATACACCAGAGCTCGGATCGGCTGGCAGCGGAGCACGAACCACGGTGACGATCAGCTTCGATGGGATGGCATGAACAGCGCGGTTGTTGCATCGTGACTTCCCGGCCATGGCCTGGCCAAGAGCATGTTCGGAACTCACGTGCCATTCATGAACGCCGGGACGTCATCGTTGCGCGGGGCTCGGGAAAACAGGCAGCGATCGTGCGCCAGATGCGCCGACGGCCTCCACGGCAAAGAGCCAATCGTCCTTGGAATAGCCTTCGAGGAGCAGCTTTGTTTCTGAGGTAGGCACGGCCTTCCGTTCCGTCCAATACGGTTCGTGAGTGCGGCGCAGCAAGACGGCGTAGCTCTTGGCCGCGGCATTCCCTTCCCAACGCAGTTCGGTGTGTGGTGTGAGTTCGGCGGTGAGGATGCGGACTTGGCGCGGCGGCGCTGGCGCTGCGGCGAGTTCGCCTGCCACGAGGGCATTCACTTGGGCGACCTTCGCGATGTACTCGCCGTCGAGCGCGTCCACGAGATCACCCATGGGTTGGCCATCGACGTTGCGGACGTTCTTGTGTTGACGTTCGTAGTTCTCGTGGGGCTCCGTGAAGCGGATCGCGGCCATGCCGAGGTCATTGAAGCTCTTGTGATCTCCACCGCGCAGGAACCGATCTTGGCGGAAAATGAGGCGCGGCTTCAGCAAGGAGGAATCTCCTAGTGCGAGTTCATGAACGCGCCGCGCTAGTTGGCGCGAGCTCGCATCCGACTCGCTGCCAATGAGAGTGCGCGTGGGGCGGCCACTTGCGTTCAAGGGGCCTGAGGGCACCCCTTCTGAAAACACCCGCAGCACATTGTTCTCCCGCTGTCCGGAACTGCCGCGCACTCCGCCCACGATGTCATTGGAGAGCACGGCGAGCACTTGCATGCCGGCTTGTTCCAACCTTGCCGCGTGTGCGGCAGATCCGAGCAAGCTCTGCTCTTCACCCGCATAGCACGCGAAGAGGATGGATGCGCGCGGATGTGTTCCTGCGAGGAGTTCGGCGGCGGCGAGCACCACCGCCACGCCGGACGCATCGTCGTTGGCACCTGGAGCGTCGGCGGTGAAGTCGAGCACGTCTTCGATGCGCGAGTCGTAGTGCGCGGCAACGACCACGCAGCTTGTGGGATCTGAGCCCGGCAAGGTCGCGATGACATTGTCGAGAGTGACACCCTGCGGAACACGTGGCCCCGCGGGTAGCTCGTGGGTCTGCACTTCCACCTGCAATCGGCCGTCATGGGCCGCAGAAATCCCGTTGAATCGCGTCACGAGATAGTCCCGAGCCGCGCCGATGCCGCGCGTCTTGTCTGTGCGCGACGAAAGCGTGTGACGCGTCCCGCAGCGCACGAGTGCACTGATGTCTTTCAACACGTCTTCGGCTCGTGCGCGACCGAGTTCTGCGGCGTGGGCCGCCGCGGTGCGAAGCTCTTGAGCCGAAATGGGGACGAGCAGAAGCAGTAGCAGCCACAGGCGCATGGGGCGAGATCTCCTCGAGATCCCGATCATCCCATGGAGTAGGGATCTAGCGCGGCGAAGCCTAGCGTGCGAGGTGCGGGTGTTCGGGCTTTTCAGCGCGATGCAAGGCCACGGCTCCGAGCATGAGCCCGCGGCTCGCTACACCGTTGAACCCTGCCGTGCGCAACAGATGTTCGAGCCCGCGCCGATCAGGGAAGTGATCAGTCGAGCAAGCGAGATAGCGATAAGCCTCGCCATCAGCTCCTGCCAAGCGCGCCTGAATCGGCATCAAGAGGTGCCGATGGAGAAAGAAGAGGCCGCGCACAGGTGCGAAGGACGGGCGAGACATGTCGAGGCAGACAAAGACTCCACCGGGCTTCAGGATTCTCAAGGCCTCATGCAGTGCGGCGTGTGTGTCGCCGCAGTTCCTCAAGCACCAGCCCATGGACACAATGTCCGCACAACTCGACGGGAGTCCTGTCTCGCAAGCGTTGCCCTGCTGAAACGTGACCCCCGAGAGGCGCGCGTGCTTCACCTTCTCTTCCGCCACGGCAAGCATGTTGGCGGAGAGATCCACACCCGTGACACGGCCCTCGGAACCGACGACTTCAGCGAACCGAATCGCCAGTTCGCCGGTGCCAGTTCCAAGATCGACCACGGAGTAACCCGGTGCCGCGCCGGACTCGGCCACCAGCATTTCCCTCCAGCGCTCATCGCGGCCCAGACTGATCCGGCGGTTGAGCCGGTCATAGGGTGTAGCGATGCGATCGAAAAGGGCGCGCACGTAGCGCTCCTTTTCTGCGCCTTTGAGGCGTGCTGCGTGACGAGCATCTACACTCGTGGTCATGCTCAGGGATCCTACGCCCGACGCCGAGGGCCGCAATCAAGAAAGTTCGCGACGGGCGAAAAGCTCACACTCTGCCGCCCACGAGGTGCTTCTCGTTTCCAAGCGGGATTGCCCCCTGTGCGCGGAGGCACGCAGGGTCTTGCTGCGAGTACGACTCCGCTATCCATTCGAGTGGGCCGAGCGTCTCATTGACGATGATCCCGAACTAGCGTCGCGGCATGAACTTGAAGTGCCGGTGGTTTTTCTCGATGGCAGGCAAGTCTGTTTCGGACATGTGGACGTCGAGCGCTTGGAAGCGCTGTTGCGCTCGCCGCGTGCCTAGGTCGCGCAACGGCATCCCGGTTGCATGGGGCGGCGCTGAACCTGAGAATGAACCTCGTTAGCCCCAACACGCGGAGTTTCACCATGGTCAAGAATCCACCTGAAGGCAATCAACGCATCATTCCCTACCTCGCTTACGACAACGCCAGCGAGGCCATTGACTTCCTCTGCAAGGCGTTCGGCTTTGAGTGTCGCTTCCAGTTTCCCATGGACGACGGTCGCATCGGCCACGCGGAACTCGCGTTGCACGGCGAGACCTTGATGCTTGCGTCCTCGCAGCCGGAGATGAAATTCGTCGGTCCGCGTTCATTACCTGCGTTGTCTGCACAGGTGGCGGTTTATGTCGATGACGTGGACGCGCATTTTGCGCGTGCGAAAGCGGCAGGGGCGGAGATCCTCTCCGAGCCCGTCACTCAGTTCTACGGTGATCGCACCTATCGCGTCCGCGACTGTGAAGGTCATTGCTGGACATTTGCGACTCACGTGAAAGACATCTCGCCCGAGGAGATGAACGCCGGCGGATCCTGCGGCTAGGTCAGCGCACGATCAGCTTCTTGTCGCAATCCACTTCCATGAGTTGCACGGGCTCCCCGGCACTGATCTCAAAGTGCTCCGTGTTGAACCAGGGGAGCCCCCAATGCACGCGCAGGCGCCAGCGTCCCGCTGGTGCCGCTTCCATGAGAAAGACGCCGCCTTCTCCGCTGGTGACCGCGAGCACAGGCTGACCATCTTCACCAATCAGTTCCACCCGCGTCGGAAGTGGTGCACCTGCGCGCGCACGCAGTGTGCCTTCGAGTCGGATGCCGCCAGCAAACGGGAACACCACTTCCATCGCGGCAGGCGAGCCCACGTGGACGTCCTCAGAGCGTGAGGGCAGGTCGGTGCCTGGGAAGTCCAGCACCAGCACATAAGCGCCATAGGTCATGCGAGCCATGCTGAACTCGCCCTCCGTGCGGAAGGTCAGTTCGCGGCGGAGTTCGCGGGTGCCATCGGTGTTGGTGAGATACGCGCGCACGCGGGCTTCGGGCGGGATCTCGCGCGTCCCCACCTGCGTGATGCGCCCTAGCACGGCCCCTTTGCCGCGCCCGAGCCCGATCTGCATGCGGTTCGTGTCGCCCCATGCATGGCGCTTCAAGGCGATGATGTCGTACTCGGGATGGCTCACCACCATGTCTTCGAGTGCGCTGAAGGGGATCGCCCACGGCACTTGGAACTCGCCGTTGGCGTCGGAGGTCACCACGGTGTGTCCGACGAATTCCACGCGCGCGTTGGCCACCGGAATGCTCGTTTCCGCGTCCACGGTGCGTCCGCGTGGGGTGACGCCAGCTGCGAGTGTGAATTGGAGTTTGCGCGCTTCTCCGGGCTGCAAGTCGACCATCTCCCCGCGCAGCGGCTGGAAGCCCGTAGCCCAGATGGCAAGTCGGTAGCGGCCGGGTGGCACGTCGGAGATCCGGAATGACGAAGAGCGGTTGTCGCTGAGGACGCCCGCCGGGGGATTGAGTGCAGCCTGCACGGTGCCAATCTGGCCGCTGTCGGCCACGAGCTGGACTTCGAGGCTCGCCAACTTGGTGGCCGCGGCTGCCGACTCGTGGTTAACCCCATCCGCGGCTCCGGCATTGCGAGCCGTGCCTTCCACATGCAGCGCGTGAGGAGTGGAGCCGCCGTTCGGCACAGTTGCGCCACGCGCCCCCGCTTCTGGTTCATCGCGGAGCCCGAAGGCTTCAAGGACGCTGTCGCTTGCGACCAGCAGGATCGTGCCCGCGAAGGCGAGGAGGAAGAGCGCGCAGAGGAAGAAATGCTCGCGACGCAGCGCCATGGCCGACACTTTACGTCAAAGGCTCAAGCGCCCTCGTAGAGGCGTTGTGCGAGGAAGGAATCAAGGCAACCCGTTGCGAGGATGCGGCGTGCGGTGTCTGCCACGTCATAGTCGGTGCGATGAAAGCGCACTTCCAAGTCTCTCACTTCTGCCCAACTGGCTCGTGGGTCGCCATCCCGCGGTTGACCGACAGAGCCCACGTTCACGACGTGTTTCTGAGAGTGATCTAGGTCGATGGCAATCCCCGGCTCAGGGACGCAGAGGCTGTCGCCGGCAGACGAGATCACGCATGGGACATGGGTGTGGCCATTGAACATGATGTGGGCCACGGGATCGAAGATGCGCGCGCGCTCTTCTTCGTCATCCAGATCCGGGCTGTCCGCGTAGAGGTAATCGTTCAGCGGGTCGCGCGGAGTGCCGTGGATGAAGAGGTACGAGCTCTGCCGGTTCATCAACGGCAGGGATCGCAACCACTCCCAGCGTTCGCGCGCTTTGGCGCTTTCCGTGTGCCGAGGGTCGAGGCGTGTGCGCGTGAAATGGAGCGCGTCTCGGGCCCACGTATTGAAGTGGGACGCGCCGTGGAACAGGGCGTGATCGTGATTGCCACGGACCACCTGCGCGCAACGCTCGCGCACCAGATCGACGCAATACTCGGGGTCCGGCCCATAGCCGATGATGTCCCCGAGGCACACCACTTCAGGGATCCCCGCCGCATCAATCGCCGCGAACACCGCATCGAGTGCGCTGCGATTGGAGTGGATGTCGGAGATCACAGCGAAGTGAGGCATCAGTTCTCGCGCGCAGGCGTGGGAGGCAGCTTGAAATCTGCGATGTAGACCTGCGACTTGCCGTCGGCGCGGCCGCTGGTCCAAAGCAACTTCGTGCCGTCTTTGTTGAACACGGGCAGGACATCCGCTGTGGGATGTTTCGTGATCTGCACGCTCGGGCCACCTGCGGCGGGCACCAAGAAGAGCTCAAAGTTGCGGTTGTCGCCCACGTTTTTCGAGTAGATCAGCCACTCGCCGTTCGGATGCCACCACGGGCACCAATTGACCGCATCATCGTTAGTGAGTTGGCGTTCGTCCGTGCCATCCACATTGATGGTGTAGATCTGAGCAAACTGAGGCTGCGCTGGATTGCGGAACCCGCGGAAACAAATGCGCTTGCCGTCGGGCGAGAAGAACGGCCCACCGTCGTAGCCCTTGGCGTTGGTGACGCGACGCACATCTGTGCCGTCGGAGGCCATGGTGTAGATCTCAAAATCACCGTCCCGCTCAGAGGTGAAGCAGATGCGTTTGCCGTCGGGCGAGTAGGCACCTTCAGCGTCGTATCCGGGCGTATCGGTGAGTCGCTTGGGGTTCTCGCCCTCTTGACCGCTCACGAAGATGTCGAAGGACTTGTGCTTGTCCCACACGTAGCGGTTCGCCTGTGGTGGCGGTGGCCCATAGGTCTCTGGGTCGAGGTGCGTGCTGGCCCAGAGCATGAGGGGCTCTGTGGGATGAAAGAAGCTGCAAGTGGTCAGCCCCTTGCCCGGCGACACCCGCACAAGTCGCGTGCCGTCCAAGCGCTGCACGAAAATCTGATAGTGCGGACAATCGCCGCGCACGCTTTGAAAGCTGATGCGCGCTTCATCTGGCGCAAAGTAGGCCTCGCCGCTCCGGGCCCCGTCAAAGGTCACCTGCCGCATGTTCGAAATGCAGTCTTCGCCCTCGACCTCTAGCACCACAGGTTTTACGGGCGGGCCGTGTTGGGCCAGGACTGACATCACGCTGAATAAGAGAAGGCCTAGCGTGCGCATGGTTTGGTTCCTTGGCTCCGATTGTGGCATGCCATCGCGCAGGGGCAACGCGCCTAGCGATCCGCGCGCAGCTTCGCAGGCAAGTGGTTGAGGTCGTTTGCGAGCGACTCGCGCACCCGCAGCTTGAGGGTGCATTGCTGACAAGTCGGCGGTGGATGATTGGCCAGCCACGCTGTGCGCAGGCTATCGGCCACTTCGCCCACGAACGCGTTCGGGCCACGAGGCAGCTGAGGGCCTGTGCTGACGGGGCAGGCGCCAAACGCCCCGTTGGCTGTCACGCGCAGCATGAGGAACGGAAACGGGCAGAGCTCGGGGTGCAGCGCAAAAAGCGAGCGCAAGCATTGGTGCAGGATGTTCCAAGGCGCGAGAGCATCAGGGGCCCGCCGTGCACTCAGCCGAAACCCGTCCGCGAGCTCAAGCCCAATGCCACAGCGATGGGCTGCTGCGCCCAGGTCTTGGCGCGCTCCGCGCAGAGTCCAGCCAGCACTTTCCGAATGGGGAACGAAGTGGATGGCCGCGGAGTTCTTGGCCGCTCCTACCAACTCGACCCATGCGAGGAGGTCTGCCGCGGACTCCGTTGTGACAGCCACACTGAGCTCCAACTGCCCTTGCACTTGAGGGGCGATGGCTGCGAGAACGCTCCCCGCTGCCGATGGAGTGGTGCCCGGCAGGACTTGAATGTGCAGCCTCGCGGTGCGTTCCAAGAGCCCGCGCGGGAGGTGGTCAGCCTTGGCTGGAAGGCGCACGCTTAGGTCTAGCCATAGGTCATGCTGCCTTGCGGTGCGTTCGACACCGCTGAGGTAGGGCGACGGCAGCGCATGAATGATGGGTGCGAGGAAGATCGCCTCGGCGAGAAGTGGAGCCACCACTTCAGCGGGCACCGGATGCAGCAGGTCCTCGGGAATTTCGATGCGTAGCGCGCTAGGAATGCGGCCGTTTTTCTCGGCTAGCGCACGCGCGAGATCCATCACCTGCAACAGGCGCTTCGGCACGCTCATGGGACGCGATGCTACCGCCACATGGCCGGTCACGGGCAGAGTTGCTACACCATGTCCATGAGCTTCCAGAACATCAATACTTGGTTTCATGCCCAGTTGGAAGGTCGCGCTGAAGATGTGCACGCGCGTTACGAAAACGCGTGGAAGGCCTTGCGTGCGGAACTCGGGCGGACGTGGCCGCAACACGTGGGCGGAATGGACCTCGCCGGACATGCGGAGTGGTCCGAGAAGTTCACGCCGTTCGATCGGCGGGTGCTAGTGGGCAAGTTTCCCGTGGGGACGCGCGAAGACGCCCTCGCGGCCGTGGCGGCTGCGAAGGCAGCGTTGCCAGCGTGGCGTGCTACGCCGTGGCAAGAGCGTGCAGCGTTGTTGGATCGCACCGCGGACGTGATGACGCGCCGCCACGCCGAGCTATCCGCGGTCATGACCGCAGAGAATGGCAAGACACGATTCGAGGCGGGCATTGATGTGGATGAGGCCATCGACTTCTGCCGCTCGTACGCGGAGCAGATGCGCCGCCACAACGGCTTCATCACGCAGATGGGATCCCCGTTCCCCGGCGAGATGAACGAAACGCGCTTCGTGCCATTCGGCGTTTTTGCTGTCATCGCGCCGTTCAACTTCCCCATTGCCATCACGACCGGCATGACCGTGGGTGCGCTAGTGACAGGCAACACCGTGGTGCTCAAGCCCACGCAAGACACGCCGCTGTGCGGCGAGATGGTCTACCAGTGTTTGAAAGAAGCGGGCGTGCCGGATGGCGTGCTGAATGTCGTCCACGGCAGCGGATCCGTGGTCGGGCAAACCATGGTGGATTCGCCCGATGTGGACGGCTTTGTATTTACCGGCAGTGTTGGCGTTGGGCTAGGGATTTTGCACGCGGCGCAACAGCGCATGGCAAAGCCCGTGATCGCAGAGATGGGCGGCAAGAACCCCATCATCGTGACAGCCCGTGCGGATCTCGACAAAGCGGCCGAAGGTGTGTTCAACGCGGCCTTTGGCTTCAGCGGCCAGAAGTGTTCCGCTTGCAGTCGGCTCTACGTGCATGAGTCTGTGGCAGACGCACTCCTCGAACGCATTCTCACGCGCGTGAAGGGCGTCGTGCTGGGGGAACCCTCAGAACGCAGCACGTGGATGGGCCCTGTGATCAATGCCAAGGCCGTCAAGACTTTCCTCGACGCGGTGGCGTTGGCGAAAAAGGACGGCGGGCGCATTCTTTGTGGCGGCGAGCGAGCGAGCGACGGGGCACTGGCCCACGGCTACTACGTGCAACCCACCATCGTGGATGGTCTGCCTGCCACCCACGAGTTGTTCCGCCGAGAGTTGTTTGTGCCCTTCGTGGCCGTGAATCGTTTCAAGACCCTCGACGAAGCGCTGGCCCGCGCCAACGATGTGGAGTTCGGACTCACTGCGGGCATCTTCACAGAGGACGTGGGAGAGCGCGAACAGTTCTTCTCTGGCATTGAAGCCGGAGTGACCTACTGCAACCGCCGTCGCGGCGGATCCACGGGTGCTGTGGTCGATGCCCAGACCTTTACGGGCTGGAAGAACTCGGGAACCACCGGCCGTGGCGCTGGCGGCAGGAACTACTTGCAACAGTTCATGCGCGAACAGTCGCGCACCATCGTCACCGGTTGACCGTCGCGGCGCTCAGAGGGTGGACCTAAAGAGCTGCATGCCTTCGTTGAGGTACATGGGGCTCACATCCAACGCGCGCACGAGACCACTGATCAGGTGTGCAATGGCCGTCTTGACGGGATTCTCAGTGAGGAAGATGGCTAGGAGGATGAAGAATCCCGCAGGGCGCACGTAATCGAGATGCTCGCGCACAGAGTTTGGAAGGAAGGGCTCTAGGACGCCATAGCCATCTAGTCCCGGGATGGGCAGCATGTTCAGCACGAAGGCCAGCGCTTGGAAATAGGCGCAAACTGCGAGGCTAGGCCAGAGCGTCCCCATTTCGTCGCGACCAATGTGCCATCCGAGTGCGAAGGGCAAGGCGCAAAGGGCAAACATGCCGAGGTTGGCTAGCGGCCCTGCGAGGGAGACCAAGGCGAGCCACCCGCGAGTGCGAATGCGTGAGGTGTCGATCCAGACTGCGCCGCCTGGCAATGCGATGAAGCCGAGCGCGAGGAACACGAGAGGCAACACCACGCTCAGCATGGGATGCATGTACTTGAGCGGATTCATGCTCAAGTAGCCCTTGGCGACGACGCTGGTGTCACCTCCGGCGTAGGCGGTTCGTGCATGGGCATACTCATGCAGGCACAGCGAGACCAACCAGAAGACGAGGACAGAAACAAAGACCATCTTGGGCGCGATGCTAGCCCGTCCGCACTCTAGGAGTAGCGGGCATCAAGGCGGGCCTCTTGAAGATGCGAAAGCGGCAGGCGCACGAGGCCAATGTCATCCAATTCCACGAGGAGTTCGCCCTTCTCGTGGCCGCGCAGAATGCCGTTGAAGCGCTTGCGATCTTCCGGAGTGCGCTGGCGCATGAGCACACAAACCCGCCGACCGCTGAAGCGCTCAAAGTGCGCAGTGTTGAGGAGCGGGCGGTCTGTTCCCGAAGACTCCACCTCGATCGCCCAATCATCCACCGGAAGTCCGGCCCGCTCCATCGCATCGCGCACCCGGCGATTGAGCGCTGTGCAAGTCTTCATGTCGAAGGTGCCGCGCAAGCTATCTGCCATGAGGTGGACCGTGTGATCAGTGCCGATGGCGAGGCGCAAGATCTCGCAATCGAGGCTGCGCACGGCTTCCTCGACGGCCTGCAATGCACGACGTTTCTCGTCTGGGTTCATCTCAGCTTGTCTCCGCATTCGCGAGCGCGCACTATGCCACCATGGACCTCCGCGCAAAACTCGCTGGCGCCGTGATCATGGCGCCAATGACGAAGGGGAGCAATCTGCCCTACCGCCGCCTGTGCCAGGAGCAGGGCGCGGACATCACCTTCGGTGAGATGGCTCTCTCAAGGCGGTTGCTCAAGGGCCATCGACCGGAGTTCGCATTGCTCAAACGCGCTCCTGATGAGCAGTGTTTCGCTGTGCAACTCGCGGGCAATAACGGCGAAGAGATGGCCGAGGCGGCCCGCCTCGCCGTGCAGCGCGGGGCGGACTTTGTCGACGTGAACTGTGGCTGTCCCATCGAAGACATGACGCGGCGCGGGTTGGGCGCGGCTCTACTGCGCAAACCTGCGCGTGTCGAGAGCATCGTGACCGCAATGGTCCGAGCGATCGAACCCGTGCCAGTGACTGTGAAAATCCGCTTGGGCTGGACGGAGGACACACGCAACTACCTCGAAGTGGCGGCTGCGGCGGTGCAAGGCGGAGCGTCGGCGCTCACGGTGCATGGCCGTACGCGCGCAGCACGTTATCGGCGTGCTGCGGATTGGGGCGCGGTGGGCGAGGTCCGTGCCGCACTCAGCGTGCCTGTCATTGGCAACGGGGACATCCTCAATCCTGAAGACATTCGCGCATTCCGCGCCGCTAGCGGTTGCGATGCCGTCATGGTCGCGCGCGGTGCGCTCATCAAGCCGTGGATCTTCGCAGAAGCCCGCGGCCAGAACTTTGATGAAAGTCCTGCGGCGCGCATCGTGGTGATGGAGCGCTACGTGGCCCTCGCCCTTGAGCACTTTGGCAGTGATGAGCGCGGACGCCGCAGGCTCACAGAGTTCTTGAAATGGCACTTGCAGTTCTGGTGCCGCTTCGTGCCACGCCGGCCCGACGGCAGCCTGCCTAGCATGCAGGAGCGCGAGGAACACTTCGAGCCGCGCAGCGAGCTAGAAGCCCTGCTCACCCGCAATGATGAACCGGCGTTGGAGTGGTGGATCCGCCGCTTGTTGGATGGGGAGAGCGCGGCCGGCGAGCCACCCGCAGCACCCGTCGGCGCGGATGCCGCGCGCGAGCTCATTCCCGAGGGCTAGGGCTCAACCAATGGCAGTGCCCGGTCGACGGGCCTGCATTTCCCACGCAGGGACGAGGTGGCGTTGCACCTCCGCAGCAAGGGAGCGAGCGGACTGCCACTCAGCGGCGGCGCGCAGCAGCTCTTCTGTTTCGGGTTCAACTTCCGCAGCCGCAAGCTTGGGACGAAACTCCACGCGCAGAAACGGAACGGAGTCGGTGAGCGGCGGAAGCGTCTGCGCGGCTCGGCCACTCACCACCGCCCCGAGACGCACCTTGGAGGCGAGATGGTGTTCGCGCAGCGCATGCAAGAGTGTTGGAACTGCGCCGGCCTCAACGCAAGCTTCTCTGAGTTGCAACACCGCGATGCCCGCGCGTGTGAGGGCAGAGAGCAACTCCTCCGCGAGGAATGAATCGGGGAGAGGCGGCCAATCCGTGAGCAACAAGACGGAAGGGAAGGGGGCACACGCAGGAGCGGCAGGGAAGTGCCAGCGGGCGCACAACGTTCCGGCGCCATGAGCTAATCGCACGTCCTCGGTGGGGATCATGGGGAGAGATTAGCGGAAGCCGGTCGTTCAGAAGTGGATGGAGTGGGTGTGGATAAGGCACGATCTTTATTTTGTGCAACTGAGCCCCACCGCGCACTCTAGGGATTGGAAAGAGCCTCAGCTTCATGACTGAGGCGTTTGCGGGCAGGACGAGACGGAGCGCGTTGCTCCGTCTCGTTCACTTTTTGTGCGCTGCGCTCGTCAATGCCTCAGCGGTCCGTGGCCTTGCGCAACTTTGGTTGCGGGCGCTGCTGCCACTGCAGGACGTCGGCTGTGAGTGCCTTCACGGCCGCTTCGAGTTGGCGATCTTGGCCCACAGGCATTTCGCCGGGAGCTGGCCAGAGCTCAATGTCGGGCACGCAGCCATGGAGTTCCATGTCCTCGCCGTCGAGGGTGTACCAGCCACGACCAGGCACGCGCACGAATCCGCCGTCCATCAGGCTCGCGCCGCCC
>Ga0233425_10007601_pt1 | contig 15090 bp, 9 predicted proteins | sample Watercolumn_Towu_2_FD_181712 | JGI IMG/M metagenome (GOLD analysis project Ga0233425, IMG submission 181712) | Freshwater microbial communities from Lake Towuti, South Sulawesi, Indonesia - Watercolumn_Towuti2014_140_MG | ecosystem: Environmental > Aquatic > Freshwater > Lake | place: Indonesia...
GTCGGCGTCAGCGAGCAAGGTCGGCCGGAAGATCCGCACGTCGTTGACCAGGGTGCCGTTGGTGCTGCCCAGATCGACGATCGTGAACCGGCGACCCTGACACTGCACGACCGCGTGTTTGCGCGAGACGCGGTGGTCGGGCACGACGATCTCATTGCCCTCGACCCGGCCGATGTAGCTGTCGCGGACAAGGGGATGCGTGCGCTTGTCGGGCAGCTCGAGCCAGGCGGCGGCTTGCGACGGCGGGTTTTCCGGGGCGGACATGGCGGTGCTTCCTCAGCGGGCTCCGAGGATGGCGCGAGCCCGGGCGGTGTACAAGCCGGCGGCGGTCGCGTCGCCGAGTTTCTCGGCGACCGCGGCCAATTGCTCGAGGTCACGGGCCATGCGTTCACCCGCCCCAAGCCGCTCCTCCAGTCTGACCGCTGCGAGCAGGCTCGCCTGCGCCTCCTTCCATTGTCCCAAGCGCATCTGGGCGGCACCCAGCAACCGGTGCGCGCGCGCCTCCTCGGACACATCCCGGGCGGCGGCGGCCGCGGGTAGCGCGGAGCGTGCCAGCGCCACGGCATCGGCCAGGCGTCCCTCCGCCAGCGCGATCTCGGCCCGCAGCGCGGCGACCCGGCCGGTCCACGGTGACCCCCGCGGCAACTTCGGGCTGACCGCCGCCAACCCGCCCGCCGCCAGCGTGGTCTCCCCGCGATCGAACGCCAGCAACGCCTCGAGCCAAGCCGACGCCGCCGTCAGTTCCAGTCGGGCGTCGTCTTTCCCCCGCGGGCGCTCGGCGGCTTGTTGTCCGGCGGCGGGCGTGAGCTCGCGCAGCCGCGCCGCCGTGGCCGCCGCCCCCGCCGCGTCTCCCGCGGCGCGCTCGGCCAGCGCCAGGTTCACCAGGGTGCGCACCGCGCCTGGCAAGTCGCCTGCTGCCAGCCGCAACCGCACCGCCTCCCGCATCGCGGGCAATGCGGCGGCTGGATGCCCCGCCAGATACGCGGTCTCGCCGGCTCGCGCCTGCTGACTGGCGGCGCGCTGTCGGGCCGGGGGAGCCTCGCCCGGCGCGAGACATCCGGCCAAGAGCCCGAGACCCAGCCACCCCAGGGGCGGCAGCGCTCGCGCCGGTTTCCATGCGGGGAGGTTCATCGCGGCGTGGTCGGCAACAACGGTTCGCTTCGGGGCGGCTCGTTGATCTTCCGGCGAATCAAATCGAAATTCTTCACGGCTTCCACCACCTCACCGGCTTCGGTGGCGGTGCGCCGCCCGTCGTCGATCAACGCCGGCAGCTTCGGCGCCAACTGCTCGATCGCCGGCTCCATCCGCACGGCGCTCTTGCGCAAACTCTCCACCAGGGCCTTCAAGTCGAGCATCAGGGGCGGCAGCGCCGTGCGCAACTCGGCCGCCGCTGCCTGCGCGTCCTTGAGTGTCACCTGCAGATTTCCTTCCGGTGCGGCCAACGCCCCAATCGTGTTCGTCGCCGCGGTGGTGGCGCGCTGGAGCCCGAGCAGGGTCGTGTCGGTCCGTTCGAGGAAGCCGGGCAGCCAGGCCTGCAGGCGCGACGAGATGTCCGCCAGGTTGCGCAGCGAAGTCTGCAGTTCCGCCTGCGGCTGGCGGGCCTGCGCCAGCAAGGCCGTCAGGTTCTCGATCATCGGCTCGAGCCGCTCCGCCATCCCGAGCAGCCGATCGTAGGACTGGCCCTGATCGCGATACCGGAGCACGCTGCCCGGTTCGGCGCCCGCCGCCCCGACGGACCCTCCCACCATTTCGAGCGAGGCGTCCGCCAGCGGCAGATCCGCCTCGAGGCGGATCTCGCTGTCCACCTTCACGAAATTCAAGTGGTGCCGGAAGATTCCGATTTCCACCGAGACCCTCCGGTCCGGCCGCAGCTCGACGCGGTTGACCTGCCCAATCTTGAACCCGCTCACCCGCACCGCCATCCCCTTCCGCAGCGACTTGCTGCTGGCGGCTTCGAAATGAAACCGGTCCACCGGCGTAAACCATCCCTCCTTCCAACCAAGATACGCCACCAGCCCGACGACGGCCGCCAGCGTCAGCGCCACGGACCAGCGCGCACGGCGGGCGCCGCCCACCCGCATCTCGTCCGGTGCCAGCATCGGGTTCATGCCGAGGATTCCGCGCGGAAATCGCCCCGCAGCGAAAGATAAAAAATCGAGGTGGGCTGCAATTCTTCGAGCAGCCGATCGCCCACCAGGACAAAAACCGACCCTCGCACAGGATTTTCGGACTGAAACGTGACGCTGCCGTCGATCAACCGCCGCCGCCGGTCCGGAGCCAGGCCCGAAAGCAAATCCTCGCAGACCAGCAGTTCCGGTTCGCCGAGCACCGCGCGCAGCCAGGCGGAGGCCGCCCGTTCGAACGGGGCCGCCCATTCCGGGAGCCGCCCAAAGGCCTCGCGCGCCTCCTCCTCCCGCCAACCGCACCAGCCGAGCAGCACCCGTAGGCGGTCCTCGAGCGCCGCGGCGTCCGCCCGCCGGTGGTAGGATGCTCCCAGGAGGATGTTCTCCCCGAGCGACAGATGCCCGATCAGGCCTTCCGCCTGTGCGGCAAACCCCAAGCGCGCCCGGAGAGCCAGCCGATCGCGTTCGCCGAGCGCGGCCACCTCCTGTCCAAACAACCGCACCGTGCCGCGCCGCGGGTTCTCCCGGCCCAGCGCCAAGTCGACGAACTCCCGCGCGCACGCCAGCGTGGGTGCGACCACGGCGGCCAGTTCCCCCGCCGGCACGGACGCCTCCGCCAGGCGAAAATACTCCCCTTCGATGCCCTGCAGCTCGATCATGACAAGAGCAACACCGTCGCCCCGTGCACGACGACCAGGGCAACCAGCGAGTTCCCGAGCAACCGACGCGCCACGCGGGGTGTCTCCGCGGGCGCAAACGACCCGGCCAATCCCTGGTGGCAGACCAGCAGCCCGATGACGGTGCCGAGCACAAGGGTCTCCACCGCCGATGCCGCGATCGGCCCCGCCGTGACGGTGGCGGCCAACGTTTCGACCTGCTGGGCAAACGTGAGCTGCGTCGCCACCGCCGTCAGAGCGGCTCCGCCCAAGGTGGCTGCGACCTGAAAAACGAAGGTCAACACGAGAAGGGCAAAGCCGAAACCCAGCACTCGCGGGAGCACGAGGAAGTCGAACGGCGCAATCCCGATGAGTTGCAGCGTCCGCAACTCGCCCTGCCTGCGCATGAGGCCGAGTTCCCACGCCGCCGCCGTTCCCGGCCCCGTGACCAGGAGCAAAGCGCACACAAAGCCGGCCAGTTGCCCCAGCACGAGCACTTGGAGGACGCGGATTCCCACCGTGACCCCCAAGCCGAGGCCGATCTCCACCGTGGCGATGGCGAAGAAACCCGCCAGCGCACCGATCAGCGCGGCGAAACCCGCCAAATTGAGCGCGCCTCGGTACACCTGCTGCCAGAGGGCTTCCCGCACCGGCGCCCGGCCCAGCTGCCCGAGCCGCCTCACGACGAGCATGAGAAGCTCGAAGCCTCCGGTTACATCCGGAAATCCAGCCAGCGCTCGCCGCGCGGAGTCCTGTGCCAGCGACATGATCGCAGCGTGCAGGCACCCTCGCAGCCGTCAAACGCTTTGCTGCCCGTGGGCTGCTCGCAGGCGCCTGCCTGGCGATGATCTCGACGTTGGATCGACCCCGACCCGCGCCACCCCGCCGGAGATTTCGTCGGGCGGTTTCGCCGGCGGTTCTCGCGCCAAGGCCGGACCCTGCCTCCGGCCATGTGAATAAGTTCCGCATTTCGGCATTGCGCGCACGGCCAAGTGGGAGGAAGGAAAGGGCTTCAGCCGTTGCGCAAACGATCCTTTGCCTTGCGCTCAGCTGCCCACTATGGCCGCCGACGACACCCAGGTACTCGACATTCTCAAGGAAACCCGGCGCAATCTCAACGCAGGGAAGATCGTCTTCACGCGCGGAAACGAAGAAAAGGGCTTCGAACTCGAACGCGAACTCGGCAGCGGCGGCATGGGCGTCGTCTGGCTCGCCCGCGACCTCGACGTCGAAGGCCGGGTGGCCCTGAAGTTCCTGCCGGGCCTCGTGCGCGACCCGGTGGCGGAACGCGATCTGCGCGACGAAGTGAAGAACGCCCGCGACCTTGTGCACGAGAATATCGTGGCCGTGCGCCGGCTGCACAAGGACGAGAACAGCATCGCGATCGAGATGGAGTATGTCGACGGGCCGAGCGTTTCGCGCCTGATCGCCGACAGCGATAACTGCTGGCTCGACCCCGAGAAAGCCGCCCCAATCATCCGCGGGCTGTGTCTCGCGATCGACTACGCCTGGAAGCCGCCGCGGCGCCTGGTCCATCGCGACGTCAAGCCGCTCAACCTCCTGCTCAACGCCCATGGCGTCGTCAAGGTGGTGGACTTTGGCATCGCCCACTCGGTGTCGGAAACCGTCGCGCGCCTCACCAACCTGGATTCGGCGAAGCGTGTCGTTGGCTCCCTGCCGTACATGAGTCCGCAGCAGCTGAAGGGCGAGATCCTTCACCAGAATGACGTCTACAGCATCGGCGCCACCATCTACGAACTGCTGACCGGCACCGCCCCGTTCCGCGCCAAGGACATCGCCTCCCTCACCCAGCAGATTGCGCACGAGACCCCGGTCCCCATGGCGGAACGGCGCCGGCAAATCGTCGCCGAAAAGAACCGCACGGTTTCCGGCAGCGTCGGCCTCCCGAAAGTCTGGGAGGAAGTGGTCGCCGCCTGTCTGGCAAAGGATGCGGCGAAACGGCCGCAGAGCGCCCGCGAAGTCGCGGTGCGGCTCGGTTTGGTCGCCGGGGGCGCCACCGTGATGCCCTGGGGTCCCGGCGGCACCGGCGCCCCCGCAAAGAAGCGCCGCAAACAAGTGTGGATCGGCGCGGCGGCCGCCGTCGTCCTTGCCGGTATTGGCCTCGGCGTCTGGATGCAGCGGCCTCCTCGGGCGAATTCCGGTTCCCTCGAGAAGAAAACCGAGAAGAAAGTCGTCCCGATTCAAATTCCCATCGTCCCCCCCAAGATTACTCAAACGGTTCAAACCAGTGACGCCAATCAGCAGACGGTCGAACGGAAATCTGTCGATTCGATCACACTAGTCCAACCGCGCCAATCGTGGAGCCTCACCGCAACCAGTCCCACCCGCGTGGTCGTCAGTGACACCGGTGGCACGGTCCTGTTCGACGGACCTCTATCCCCGGGCGTCAAGCGCACCTTGGAGGTCGACAAGCCGCTGACAGTGGAAGTCAAGGAGGGTGGAGGTCTTACCCTCGAGATTGATGGCCAGACGAAGACTCCGGAACCCGTCGACTCCAACCGTTGGGTGATGACCGTCCCTTCGGCCCGCGACACGCCGATTTCGATCGAGAAGGCGCCCTCGCCGCCGCCGCCGTTTGAAGCCGAGATCGGTCCGCTCGTGAAGGCCGGCAAAGTCAACCAGCCCGAGGCCGAGTGGATCCGCGCCGCGCTCGGAGGCAAAAAGGGCGACGTCGAAGGCAGCCTCGTGAAGCGGATCTTCGCCAAGGACGATGCGCTCCCGGTGCACCAGTGGCGGGCGCGTACCGCCATGGAGTTCCCCCCCGATCCCGCCGCCTTGCGCGCCACCGATCTCCTCAAGGCCCAACGTGCGGTCGACCTCGTCCTGCCACCCGGCGGTGAGAAGATCCGCCTGCTGCGCATCGAACCTGGCAGCTTTCAAAAGGGTTCTCCGGCCGGCGAGCGGGGCCGCCTCCCCAACGAGTTGGAGCCTGCGCCCGTCAAGATCGCCAAGCCGTACTTCATCGGCATTTACGAGGTCACCAACAAGCAGTTCCTGTCCGTCCTGAGACGGGTGCCGTCGTGGTTCAGCCGCAACCTCGATGGTCCCGTCGAACAAGTGAAGTGGAGTGACATCATGGGCCCCACCGGCTTCGTGAAGAAGCTCGACGAGGAATTGGCCCGGCTGCACGAGGGAGTGCTGAGCGCCGACCTGCCCACCGACCACGAGTGGGAGTATGCCTGCCGAGCCGCGACCACCACCGCGTTCAACAACGGTCGCAACCTCGAGCATCTCGAGACCGACGCCGCCCTGAACCAAATCGCCCATTACAACAAAGCCTCCGGCGGGCCGCGCTCGGTCGGCGAACTTCTGCCCAACGCATGGGGCCTCCACGACATGCACGGCAATGTACAGGAGTGGACCAGCGATCTCTACCTGCGCGGCGGCTCGTGGCAGTCCAAACCGGCCAGTTGCCGCTCCGCTTCCCGTGTCGTCGGCAATCGCGACACCAGCCAGACCAATCAAACGGGCTTCCGACTGGTCTTGCGCCTCCGCGAATCCACGGCGGCCCGGTAGCCGGGCGGATCGCGCTTGGTCCGCGGTTTTCGCCGCCCTCCACGTTCGGCGTTCGCAGCTTACTCCCTTGACTCTGCGCGAGTTGCCGGGCGTCCTAGCCATGCTCACACCCATGAAGACTCTTCGTTCGCACCATGGCCTTTCCCGCCCGGTTGCCGGCCTCTTGGGCGCCGGGTTGATCACTCTCACGCTGCTCATTTCCGGCTGCGCTACCGCCGTGAAAGTCGAATCGTCGCCGCCCGGAGCGTCCGTCACGATCGGCGGGAAGACGCTGTCCGGCAAGACACCAACCGAATACCAGGTGGAAAACGCCAACAAGCCGGTCGAGGTGTCTTTCACCCTCGAGGGTCATTTCCCCAAGAACTTCACCTACCTGGCCGGCTCGAGCCCGCAAGCCATCTTCGCCCGCCTCGAACCCACCCAGCTGCGGAAAAGCTTTGAGGTCACCTCCGAACCCGCCGGCGCGTCCGTTACCCTCGAGGGTCAGCCGGTCGGCACCACTCCCGTCACCGTGCCCGTGGTCTTCACTCGCAGCTCCGAATCCGCACCCTGGACCCCCCAGCGCCTCGCCATTGCCAAGACTGATTACCAGTCGGAGACCGTTGTCCTGACCTCGGACTTGAGTGCGGTGCCCGTCCAAAACCTCGGGCTGTTGAAGGATGAACGCATCTACAACATCACCGCCGCGACGCCGGAGGGCGCTGCGCTCAACGCCGTGGTCACGCTCGATGGGGTACAAAAAGGCAAGACCCCGATGAAACTGCCGATCACCTACACCCGGGCGGACAAGACCAAACCGTGGCCGAAATTCAACGTGACGCTCGAGATTCCCGGCCAATACAAGCCGGCCACGACCGAACTCAATTACACCCGCGACACCACCGTGGCCCTGAAGCTCATCGCCATTACCGAGATCCCGGTGCATATCTTCGCACCCATGGTCCGCGTCACCCCAACCGGAGCGGCGTTTGTCATCGTCGAGCGGACCACGATCGGGACGCTGCGCACCAGCGACGATTCGAGCGCGGTAACCGACCTCAAACAGGTGACGACCTACGACCGCCAGGATCGTAAGGATCAGAATCGCATCGAGACCATCAACTCCTTCACGGTCACGCCCGACGGGCAGAATGTGATCTTCTCGCTCACCGAAACGGATGGGGAAGGCAATCGCTACTCGGCCTTGAAGATCAAGCGATCCGACGATGCCGGCGGCGGCATCTCCACCCTCACGCCGGGCACGCGCAATTTCGACACTCAGCCGTTCATGGTCCGCGACCAGAACAACTACCTGGTCTTTGCCTCGAATCGCGGCGACCGCTCGAAGGCCGACGTCTACCGCGTCAACCTCGTCGAGGGCAAGATGGTCGGCGGCTTTAGCCGGCTCACGAGCGACAACCGGTTCAATTTCGCTCCCACCTATGGCGACAGCAACCGCCAGCTCTTCTACCTGTCGATCGAGCCGGGCTATCCCAAGGCGGAGTCCCAGCTCAGCAGCATTCGATTCGACGGGTCGTTGCCGACCCAACTTCAGGTCGTCGCCGAGCAAATCAACAACACCAACCCCGAGAAGATCCTCTTCGTGAAGCTCGATCCGGAGACGAAGAAACTGCAGATCTACTCGATCACCGCCGACGGGAAGCTCGAGACTCCGTTGGTTAATGACGAAAGTTACCGCAAGGCAAATTGCTTCAACCCCTACATCAGCGCCGATGGCCAGCGGGTCCTGTTCGCCTCTGATCGCACCTCGGGCGGCCGCGAGGAACGCGCCAACAACAACATCTACATCGTCAACGCCGACGGTTCCAACCTCCAGCAGCTCACGAACAACGAATCGGACGACACGATGCCACAGTGGTCGCCTTCGGAAGAGGGCGTCATCTATTTCCTATCGACCCGTGGAGGTGCCACGAACATCTGGCGGTTCAAGCTCGTCACAGGGCGTTGAGGCCACGCGGAGGCGGCCGATCGCTGCATCCGAAGACTCAGGGAGAGCGGGGCGTTGCCGCGTTGCTGAACTCCTCGGGATGCGACCTCCGGTGTTCCACTCGTCTTCTCCGATGCGCGTGTGCCCCCTGCCAAGGCGACCCACTCTTCGATGACCTCTCCCACGCCGGAGCCCACACCCGCCGTCATCTTCGGAAGCCATTCCGATGTCGGGCAACGGCGGGAGCACAATGAGGACTCGTCGCGGTGTGTGTACTCGGGAACCGGAGCGTTGCTGATCGTCTCCGATGGCGTGGGCGGGGCCAAGGCGGGTGAGGTGGCGAGTCGCATGGCGGTCGATGGCATTGCCGAAATCCTCGTCACCCGCTCCGGAAGCGAACCGCTCCCGCCCGATCGACGTCCGTGGCTGGCGGAGGCGGCGCGCGAAGTCGATCGCCGGATCCGCAGCGCCGCGCAGCAGCCAGGGCTTTCCGGGATGGGGGCCACGCTCTCGACCCTCTGGCTCGATGGCGGCCAGGGCTGGTGGGTGCAGGCGGGCGACAGCCGGATCTATCTGCTGCGGGGCGGCGAGCTGCGCCAGCTCTCGATGGATCAGTCGCCCGTCGGCCGCATGCGCGCCAGCGGGCAACTCTCCGAGGAGGAAGCCCGCCGCCACCCCTACAAGCACATGATCGACCAGTGTCTCGGAGGCGCCGGCACCGAGGCGCAACCGGATACCGGCACTCTCGCCATCCAGGCCGGCGATGTCTTCGTGCTCTGCTCCGATGGACTGAGCGACGGACTGTGGGATCGCGACATTGCCCAGGGTCTCGCTCAACTCGCCGCCGGCAAGTCACCGGACGAAGTGGCCCGCGCGCTGGTCGCCGGCGCCAATGCCGCGTCCGGCAACGACAACATCACCGCCGTCGTCGGCCGTGTCGATTGGGTTCCCACTCCCCCGCCCCCCCCGTCTCTGCCTACCGTCATCGCACCGCCGGTGAGTCCTTTACGCAGGTTTCTCCACCGAATCGGACTCGGCCGGTAAACAACGTCGCCGTATCCCGGCTCGAGCACTCTGCGGCTGGGCGTTGGCCATTTCAGGGATGCCCCCTGATGGCACGGCTGCGCCGCCGCGACGTGATGCGGCGACGGGCGCGGCCACCCTTACTTCGGCCGCTTGAGATCGAATCTCTCGCGGGTGCGCGTGTACGCCTCGCCGCCCAGCCGACCGATCAAGTCGAGCTTTCCCGGGTCGGGCAGGCCGCGCTCGCCCAACGCGCTCTCGCCGACGTGGGCGAGCAGGATCCGCCCGAAGACCACATTCGCGGCCAGTGGTCCCTCGCCGAGTTGCACGATGCGATCGAGCAGGCACTCGAACGCCACCGGGGCCGCCGCGACCCGCGGAGGGCGGATCCGCTCGCTGGGGGCTGGCGCAATTCCAAATCGCTCGAATTCGCTCTCCTCGGGCGGCAGGGTCGCCGCGGTAGCGTTCATCTGCTCCGCCAGTGCAAACGGCACCAGGTTGACCACGAATTCGGGCACCGCCTCGATATTGCGGAGGGTGTCCTTCTTCGTGCCGTCGCGCGTGTTCACCGGCACGAACATCAGGGTTGGCGGATTCGCCGTCACTCCCTGGAAAAACGAAAAGGGAGCCAGGTTGGTCCGGCCGCCCCCGGAAATCGTCGACACCCAGGCGATCGGGCGGGGCATGATGGTCGCCACCATCCAAGCATAGGCATCGCGCGGTTCGAGGAGCGAGAAATCAAGGCGCATGGGACCATGCAAGTGGCTTCACCCCGCCCCGGTCAAACCGCGAACCCGGATCTTCCGCCGTGAGGAAACCGCTCCCCAGCGCAGCGGCCCCCCGCCGGCGCTCTCCCAGCCCGGCAAAGCCGGAACCAAGAAATGGGGAGACTATTCAGCCCAATCCGGTCACAGAGCACATCGCGGCATCAAGCTTCAGTCCGGAGCGGCGGGCAGCGTCAGATAGGCGGTCGTGCCCGCGCCCTCCCGGCTTTCGAGCCGAAACGTGCCGTCGAGCAGTTGCGCCAGACGGCGCACCAGCATCAGGCCGAACCGCAGCCTCTGCCGCGTTTCGCCGCCTCCCGACTGCTCCCAGGCGGCGCTGAGGCGCTCGAGTTGCTGCGGCGAAAGTCCGCGCCCGGCATCCGCCACCACGACTTGCAGAACCAATCCGTCGCGCCAGACCCGCACCTGCACCGGCGTGCCGCGGCGCGAGAACTTCAGCGCGTTGTCCACCAGTTCCTCGGCAATTGTCCGCAAATCCGCCTCCCGGGCGCGAACGCGAGTGGCGGAAAGCTCGAGTTCAATGTCGTTCACCCGCCGCTGGCGTTCACCGGCCGCGAGTGCTCCCGCCGTCAACGCGGTGCCGACCACTTCGGGCTCGAGGATGGTCGTCGCCCAGGCGGTGCCCGCCGATTCCAGTTCCAGCGTCAGCAGGTAATTGCGGAGGCTGCGGAGCAGTTGCTGGCCGGCGTCGTGGATGTCGCGCAGATCCCGCCGGGTCTCGTCGGGCGTGATTTCGCCAAAATCGCGCTGCAGCAATTCGCTGAGGCCGAGAATGCTCGCGAGCGGGGTGAACAACTCGCGGGGGAGACTCGCGCGCAGTTTTTCTCCAATGCGATCCACCGTGGCGTCATCCAGCCGGCGGGAAAGATCGGCTCGCTTCAGCCGGGCGGCCACGCAACGGAGCAAGTCGGGCAGGCCAAATGGCTTGGCCAGGAAATCGTCGGCCCCCAAGTCCATGGCCGCCCGTTGCCCGCCAAAGATGGCCTTGCCGGTCATCAGCACGAACTGCCGGTCAGCCAGGGCGGAGTCGGCCCGCATGTCCTGCAGGAGACGCCGGCCATCCTTGCCCGGCATGTCGATGTCCGAGAGGATCAGATCCGGTAGATGCATGTGCGCCAGCCGCCAACCCGCCGCGGCATCGGCCGCATGCAGTGCTTTGTACCCATTGGCCTCAAGACCAATGGCCAGCATTGCCGCGAAATGCACATCGTCGTCGATGATGAGGATGGTCTTCAATGTGGAGATCGACGCCGGATGAGATGAATGGGAGTTCATTGGATTGACTGGGAACACGGGGCTGGCTCGACACACGCACCGGAGGTGTTGGGAGGCTCGGAGAAACCCTGCGCCGAGGGAGCCTTGGGCCCGCAGCGGAGAAGTGCGGCCTGCAATTCCTCCAGGCGGACCGGCTTGGTCACGTAATCATCCATGCCCGCCGCCAGACATTTCTCGCGGTCGCCTTGCATGGCCTCGGCGGTCAGGGCAATGACATGGACAGGAGCGACCCACGGGCACGATCGCGAGTGGTCGCTTTCAGTTTGGCGGATCGCGTGTGTGGCCGCATAGCCGTCCATCTCCGGCATCTGGCAATCCATGAGGATAACGTCGATCTTGAGGCGCGGCAGGGCTGCCAGCACCTCGCGGCCGTTGGCTACAACCTCAGCAGTGCAGCCAAGCTTTCTCAACTGGCCGAGGATGACCCGCTGATTGACCTGATTGTCCTCCGCCACCAGGATACGGAGAGTCGATACGGCCGGGCTGGATACCGGCACCGGCGTGGGGGCAGTCGCCAGTGGGCTGGCATCAACCGTCTCCGCCTTGGTCCGACCCACGACATCGAGCAGGCAATCGAAAAGCCGCGATTGTTTGATGGGTTTGATCAAGAAGGCATCGATACCGGCCGCCTCGAGTTCCTCCTTGCTCGATACCTCGCCCAATGAAGTCAAAATGATCAGGCGAGTCGCCGCCAACGTCGGATCGGCCTTGATTGCCCGCGCCAGGGTCAGGCCATCCATCTCCGGCATCTGCATGTCGAGCAGCGCCAGGTCGTAGGGGTTCCCCTCCGCCACGGCCTCGCGCAGCAGCCGGAGAGCTTCATGCCCCCCGGCCGCGCTTCCCTTTTGCATTTTCCAGGCGAAGATCTGGTGGCGGAGGATCTGGCGGTTGGTGGCGTTGTCGTCGACGACCAGCACGCGCAGGTCGAAGAGGTCGCGCCGCAACTTCTCCACGGGCTTCGCCGCGCCGGTGGCTTTCTCGAATTCGGCGGTGAACCAGAACGTTGTGCCCTTGCCCGGCTCGCTGTCCACGCCGATCTGGCCGTGCATCATGGAAACGAGCTGCCGGGAGATGGCCAGGCCCAGGCCCGTGCCGCCATACTTGCGCGTGGTCGAGCCGTCGGCTTGGGAGAAGGCTTGGAAGAGCCGTCCCAGCGCTTCGGAGGGAATGCCGATGCCGGTGTCGGTGACCTTGATCCGCACCACCACGTGGGTGTCGGTCTCGCTCTCTTTGAGAACTCGGGCCACGACTTCGCCGCGTTCGGTGAACTTGACGGCGTTGCCGAGGAGGTTGATCAGCACCTGGCGCAGCCGCCCGGGGTCGCCGCGCAGGCGGGTCGGCACGTCCGGCGCGATCGCGCTGACCAGCTCGATGCCCCTGGCCTGCGCGCGTTCGGCCAGCATGTCGAGGGTGCTCTCGATCGTCTCGATCAGTTCGAAATCGAGCATTTCGAACGTGAGCTTGCCGGCCTCGATCTTGGAGAAGTCCAGGATGTCGTTGATGATCGTCAACAGGGACTCCCCGCTGGTGCGCACGGACTCGGCGAATTCACGCTGCAGCGCATCCAGTTTGGTGTCGAGCAGCAGACCGGTCATGCCGATGACGCCGTTCATCGGGGTGCGGATTTCGTGGCTCATGTTGGCCAGAAACTCGCTCTTGGCCCGGGCGGCGGCCTCGGCGGCCTCCTTGGCGACCTTCAGCGCCTCCACCGTTTGCTGGCGATCGATCGCCAGGGCGATCTGTTGCGAAACGAATTGGAGCAATTCCCGATCCTGCTCCGTGTAGCGCGCCGGCCCGGCGTAGTTCTGGATCGCCAGCACGCCGATCGTCCGCTGCCGGGAGACGAGGGGCACCCCCAGCCAATCCCGGGGCAGCGTGCCGACGACGGAGATTCTCCCCTCGTGGGCCATCGCCGCGATCATTGCTTCCGTGAGGAGAAGGGACTGGCCGGTGCGCAGCACCGTGCCCGTGAGCCCGTTGCCGGGAGGACGCGGGGCTGGAACCGGGTCGACCTCGTCGATGAAGTAAGGGAAACTCAGCAGGTCGGTGGCGGGATCGTGGAGCGCCACGTAGAAATTCCGGGCCGGCATCAGCGCGCCGACAATCTCGTGGATCCGCCGATACAACGTGGGCAGGTCGTCGATCTCAAACGCGGCCTGGGCAATTCGGTGAAGCGCGTTCTGCGTTGCCTCGGCCCGCTTCCGGTCGGAAATGTCGCGCACGAACGCGCAAAACAGGACGGTTTCCCCCCGGCGGACGGGGCTAATGGTCAGTTCCACCGGGAACGCCCGCCCCGTCCGATCCTGCGCCGTGATTTCGACCACTTTGTTCAGAACCGCACCTTCGCCCGACGCCCGGTACCGCTGCAGGCCCTGCTCATGCGGTTCGCGCAGTGCCGGCGGGATGACCAACTCGGACAGGCGCCGCCCGAGGGCTTCCTCCCGCGTCCAGCCGAACATCGCGGCGGCGCGGGGATTCCAGTCGGAGATTGTTCCGGTCGCCTCCATCGCGATGAATCCATCGCAGGCGGAATCGATGATGACCCGAATCTGCTCCTCCCGCTTGCGCAGCGCCTCCTCGGCGCGCTTGCGGTCGGTGATATCGAACTGGATGCCCTGGGTGCCGATGATCGTGCCCTTGGCGTCGCGCACCGGCGATTTCACGACGTGGAAATGTCGGGTCGTGCCGTCCGACTGGACGTGTGACTCCTCCTTCTCAATCGGGGCACCTGTGCGCATGATTGCCTCGTGTTCGGCCTGGGCGACTGCCGCCATCTCCGGGGTGTTGATCGCCGCCGGCGTCTGCCCGAGAATTTCCTCGCGGCGCTTGCCCTTCACCCGACAAAACCGGTCGTTGACATACACGTAGCGCCCGGCGGCGTCCTTGCGGAAAATGTTGACGGGCGCGTGGGCCAGCAGGGACTCCAGGAATTCCTCCGAGGCGGCGAGTGCCGCGACGGTGCGCTCGCGTTCGGCCAGTTCCCGCCGGGACAACGCCAGCTTCTGCTGGCGCCACAGGATGGCGACGCCCAAGAGGGCCGCCAGCAGCAACTGCGCACTGATCAGCCCAACGGTCCAAGCAGCCCGGCGAAGCGGGGCGTAGATTTCCTCCTGGTCCACCTTGGCCACCATGAACCACGCCGTGCCCGGAATCTGGCGCGTTGCGGCCAGGACCGCGACGCCCCGATAGTCGATCCCTTCGCGGATGCCGAATTCGCCACGGGCGCCGCCGGCCGCCGGCAATTGCGCGTCGTCGAGGGCGCGGCGCAGCGCCAGCGCCGTGCCGGCGCGGTGGCGCAGTTCGTTGAGATAAACGACCTCAGAGCCCTCGCGTCGCACGAGCAGCGTTTCGGCGGTGCGGCTGGGGGTGGGCCAGCTTTGCACGAGCGGGTAGAGGAAAATGTGCGGATCGATCTGGAAAAACAGCAGGCCGTCAGCCGCCTGATTCGCCTGCGCCTTGGGACCGATCGGAGCCAGGAAAGTCAAATGGATCGGCCGCCCGGGCTGCTCGCGGTGCAGGTCCGTGACCACGATCCCCCGGGCGCGCAGGCCGGTTTGAATTAGCACGACATCGTGGGGGTCGAGCGTTGGCCCGGCGGGCACGGCCAGCCGGACAGTGCCCTGCGCATCGCACAAGGCCACCAGGCTGAAGTCCGTATCCTGCTGGACGGCGTTCAGCCACCCGCGCAATTCCTCGCGCCTCCCGGCGTCGTCCGGCTCGGCCAGCACGAGCCGGGCCTGCAACTGGTTGAGGGAGGTTTCGAC